>Ga0210239_101816_pt1 | contig 14339 bp, 7 predicted proteins | sample ChrtobMetP5a_0mM_FD_155451 | JGI IMG/M metagenome (GOLD analysis project Ga0210239, IMG submission 155451) | Chrysochromulina tobin associated microbial communities from unialgal haptophyte culture, Seattle, Washington, United States - P5a_0mM | ecosystem: Host-associated > Algae > Haptophytes >... | reverse complement strand
GGCCCAATCTCCGCAATAGTCCTCAACGGTCCGAGGTATGTGGCTGCCCATGTGGCGCCGTGTTCCGAGTCGCTCGATACGGTTCGATATAGATCCGTGGCAGTCTCGGTTCTTCTCATGACCTGGCTGCGGTGGTGCAGCAGATCCGAGGCGCTGGAAACGGCTCCGTTGGAGCCGTGGCAGTCTCGGTTCGTACTCTGGTCATGGTACAGACGCTTATTACAGATCGGCGGACGTCTGCTCAGATTATCTCGCATGGCCCCGCCATAATCGGCTGGGGCGCCTCGCCAAAGGCGAGGCGGGTCCGAGTCTCGGTGCGGGTCCGAACGGATCCGCGTGAGTCTCGGCACATCTCCATGGCCCCGCCATAATCGGCTGTGGGCGCCTCTCCATACGGGAGGCGGGTCTGAGTCTCGTGACAGTCCTGGATCAAAGCGGAACGGGTCCAAGGGATCCGTGTTAGGTTGGGCCGGTCCCTAGGTCGGCGTAGCCGAGGGTGGCGAGCCGTCCACAATGGGCCCGGCCTGGCATGACCTGTTGGTCTGCGATTCGCGCCTGAGAGTTGGTGCGCGGTGGTGCCCAGCCGAGGGATGGGGCTTTCCAGCGGTTGGATGAGGTGGCGCGATGCCGGCTCGTCGCCGTTGCTCGGTGGCCCGGGCGGTGTAGCGAGCCCGCGACAAGTCGTCGCGTGGCGCCCGCCTGGCCATGCTTGCCCCTTGTGTGGAGCTAGGACACGCGCGGCACTCCAGCGAGAGGAGAGCCTGCCGTGCTTTCCATCGGGGAACGCAAGCGCCAGCGACACTCGTCACTCATCTTGGGCGCTTGCAATATTCTGGCGTTCGCTGCCAATGAACGCCGTCCATGGTAGGCGGCGATGGGCGTGCGTGTGCCAGGGTGGGTTCGCGCGGGCCAGCGGCCCGGCGCTCCATGTCTCATCGATGGCACCAGACATCGGTGCGCGTGTTTTTCCCAAGAGGTGAAGAGTGTGTGAATGAGTTCCCGAGGGTGTCCCGGCTGAAGTTGTTTAGCTACGCGGTAGCTGCACTGTCGAAATTTCGTTGTGTGGGGAATTGAGTTGCGACTCAAAACTCAAGATCACAAAGGACCTCGTAACTCAAACTCAAGATCACACAGCACCTCTTAACTCACGACTCAAGATCACTCAGCAACTCTTAACTCATCCCAACTCATCTGAATCAAGATATGCCCAAGGATATGCCCTGGAGCTCACGCCCCGCAGCCAAGGGTAGTCGACGGGGGTGTAACGGCGACGGGGGTGCTCTCGCGTCAGCGGGGCAACTTGATTACCATCGGTAATACGCAGTAATAGCGAGATGATGCACCATGATGCAGGGTGCCAATCGACAGATCTCGGAACGTAGACCCCCGAACCGCGGAAATTCGGCTTGCATCGGTTAAGCGAAGGCCGCGAACACCTCGTGAATTTCTTTCACACCTTGGCAAACTCGTTTCTTCGTCACATGGAAAGCGCGCATTCGTCTTCTCCCCCCTCCGACCCCGCCGCCTCCGTCGCCACCGCCTCCAGTACCGCCACGCCCTTCTCCGCCACCTCCTGCCCCTCCGCCACCGTCGCCGCCGCCGCGAGCACCTCCACCGCCTTCCGTGCCTCCGCCGCCTTCGCCTCAACGCACATCACTGCTTGCGAGCAACCCTGCTGCAGCAGTCTGATGTGCGTTGAGGCCGACGAGATCGAGGACGGCATCAACGACGCCAGCGGTGCCGACGGCGCCAAGCGGCGACGCGTCGGCGACGCGTCGGGCGGAGCATCGGGCTCCGAGGCCCTGCACGAGGATGGCGGCGGCGTGCGCAATAGCGACGAGCTCACAACAACTGACCTCACGCAGCTCGCGGCCTGCGATGAAGTCGGCCTCGAGCTCAATGAGAAGGAGAGCGCCCTGCTAGTCGAGAAGCGACGCGAATGCGCAACGCGCGAGCGTCAACATGGGCTGAGCCCCATGCAGGGCGCTCAGCTGCATGGCTTCCGGCTCGTGCGCCGCCGCGGCGGTGAGGTGGCTGTCGAATGCTTGCTTTGTAATAAGCAGTTCGACGCGCAATCAGGCCGGTACTTCCTCAACAACTATCTCATCCGGCACGTGGGCAACGACAGGAAACATGCGCAGCTTGCCGCGGCCGCGCGTGAGGTGCTTTGCTCTGTAAGCAGCACGGGAGCAGCCAAGCCGTTTGAGGCCGCCAAGCCGTTTGAGGCACCCGCCGAGCCATGTGAGGTACCCGAGCCACATGAGGCCGCCGAGCCGCCCGTCAACGCGACGCCGCACGTGTCCGTCAGCCTCTGCATTGCGAGCACGCGGACGACGCGCTCCGGTGCTACCTTTGGTGCCGCCGTGGCGCCGACCGCACATCGGCTTGATGAGGCTGATCTGCGCGAGCTCGCGCTGGCCGACGACGAGCGGCTCTCCGACGACCAGCGCGCCGCAATTGCCGCCCTCCGCCTTTGGACGCAGACACTCGAGGGCGGCGCCGCAGCGCATCGCTTTCGTGTCGTGTTGGTGCAGGAGACTTGGCTCGTGGACTGCGAAGCCTGCGGCTCACGCACGCTTGCATACACCAAAGGCGAGCTTAATTTCCTGAATAGCTTCCAGCACAGGCACCTGAAGACCCCGGGCCACAGGCTCGCCGCTGCCCTGCGGCAAAAGGCAATCTGCCAGGCGCTGCACGATGCGGCCGTGTCGAGCGCGGCAGATGCGCAGGCGGCTGCCCGACAGTCGGCCGCTGCGGCAGGCGCACAGCCAAGCGCCACGCAACTTGAACTCGAGCGCGGCGCAGCCGCGGCAGCGCGCGCCGTCGAGGAGGCGCACGCACGTGTGCGGCTGATCGAGATGCTGCGGGAGAAGGGCGTGTTGATCACGAGCCTGCGGCGCAACATCTGGCTGCTGCGGCAGAGCTACCTGAGAAAGGCGGCGCGCGTGCGGACGTTGCTCGAACGCTTGGACGAGCAACGGCTGCGCGGTGCCAATCACGACAGACGCATCCACGTCACACTGGTGGAACTCGCCCTTGTTGCCGCACGTGCCAACTAACGAGTCGAGCCGTTGGTTGTACTCGCTGGCGCCGGGCACCGTCGTCTCGTCCGCTTGGATCTCGTACGCGACAGGCTCGGTGATGTTCGCCGCTGCCTTTGCGCGCTCATACAGCTTGCCCACCGCCTCAAAGAGGCGGTCGCTTACACCCGTCTCGTAGTGCACCTTGTCCTTCCGAAATTGAGCTCGCACCGTGGACTCGGCCGGTGCCTCGAGCGTCTCGTGCAAAAAGCGCCACGTCTTTGGGCCGCCCTGCTTGAGCAGCACTGCAAAGATGGCTTTTGATGACTCGTGCCACCGCATGTTGCGCGAGTGCTTCCCGCGATCACCGTCGCGCAGCCTGTGAACGGTCATCAATCGGTGATCATTGCGTATCACTCATCACTCAACAATCAGTGACTATCGCTCATCTTCTCATCGCTCTCATCTCTCAAATGAGCGATAGTCACTCTCTCAACGCGCAATGCTCATGAAGCTCATAGTCAATAGTGCTCATCACGCTCATCACTCATCGCTCATTGTTCAGAGGTCATCAATCAGTGATCACATCGTGCCACCTGAGCGAGTGGACGAGGTCGCGCAGGAAGTGGAAGAGCGTCTGGCGCTGCTTGAACTTGCCCGCTCGCTCGATTGCGATGATATCCTCGATGAGCGCCTTCGTGTAGAGGGCGACGACGTGTACGAGAAGATTCTGCAAGCGCATCGGACGCAGCAGCTGGCGGGCTACCTGTCGATCGCCATCATCGTGCCGCTGTGCAAGAAGTTGCCCTCCATCGTGATCTGCGCCTTCGCGACCTGCAACCGCTTTACGGCCGAGTGGGTGCGCCGGCTGTGGCAGCGGATCGAGGCGGGCATGGCTCAATTCGTCTCGCCGATTCTGGGCCCATTTGAGGGCCACGGCTCGGACGGCGATGCACGACGTGCCAAGCTGCAGTGGGAGGATATGCACCAGTTGCCCAAACTGCCCGGCCGCTTTGGCCTTGACGCGCCCTCGTTCACAATGTCGGCTCGTATCGACGGGGACGGCGCCATCACTGGCATCCACGCCCAGGATCCACGCCACAATCTGGGAAAGCTGTACAGCCACTTTGACTCGACGGCACGCCAGCTGCATCCAGGCGCAGCGGTGATTGCAACGCATGAGGACGTGCGCACCGTCTTCGAGACCTTCAACTCCGATGAGCACGGCCTGGCATGGTCCACGATCAACAGGGATGATCGCATGAACAAGGAGGCGCCGGCGCGAGCATGCTCGCTCAAGGTGCAGGACTGCTTGCAAAAGCTCATCGCCGGTCGCGCTCAGGACCCACGCCTTTCGCAGCCGGCGCCACAGATGGCTGGCTCACTCCAGTACGTGACTTTAGTGTCGCGCTACCTGCTGATCTTTTTTGGCAAGACGCTCACCAACGAGCAGCGCATTCAGAACGCGGGCTTCGTTGTTGGCTTCTTACGCCGATGGCGTGCCTACATAAGGCACGCCTCCGCTGCTCACGTGCTCACCTTGCAGGAGAACTTTCTGCCCGTGCAGACGTACCAGCACGTTATCCTGAGCTGCCACTCGGCTGCACTCAAGCTTGCGGCGCATGCAGCACGAGGCTCGTCGTACGAGTTGCACCTTGAGCGTTCCGGCTCCAACGAGTGTGAGACCACCTTTAGCGGCTTGAGTGGCTTTGGTAAGGTGCTGGTCAACACGCGCAACTTCACATTCGGCCAGGCGCTCGAATCGTTTGGGGACCACACGACCCTCGAGCTCTACAAATACTTTGGCGCTCAAGACCCACTACGGTTTGGCTCGCGGATGCACAAGTCAGACGTCGACATCTCGTTGCACGAGCCGACGGGTGCGGCCACGACGAGCACTGCGGCGCATCCCGCCAATTGGCGGGCGGCGTATTCGGCAGCTTGGACAGCAGGTGATGCGGAGAGTGCTGGTGTGTGCGAAGCACTGGGCATGAAGCCGCCGGGTGCGGCACCCAGCTGGTGGCTGCAGCCGTGGCAGGACGAGTCCAAGGATCTGAAGCACATGCGAACAGCGACCGCCGATGAGCTTGGCGACGAGGTCTTGGCAGACGGCATCGACGCAACGGGGGAGCTGACAGGCGAGCAATCAGCGCAGCGGCCTGATGCGACGCACCCGAGCGTTGCTGCGCACGACGCTGACGCGGTGATCGGAGGGGTGATGGGTGGGGTTGCTGGGGGCGCGCAAGAGGCTACTGTGGAGGTTGATTCGGCCCCTCCAAGAGAGGGTGAGGGAGAGGGCGAGGAAACGGAGACGGAGGATGAGCCGACGCCCGCAGCCCCGCAGATATTTCCTGAGCCCCGGCGCCAAGTGAACACTGCCAAAGAGCTTGACGAGGAGCCTACGGTGCTCAACGTGGATCCAGATGGCGCAGTTGATGACGTGACAGCACATCAGCTAGCCGCCGTCTTTGAGCGTGCGCAGGAGGAGGCAGATGAGCAGGCGGGCGATGAGGCTGAGCAGGGTGGAGATCAGGCTGAGGACGGCGAAGAGCAGGGGCAGGCGAGCACATCGGAGCCGCCTCTGCAACCCCGTCCGTGTCGCCGGCACGCCAGTGCAACGCTGATCCTGCCCGCTGAAGAAGGTGGCGGCGTCGCTTACAAGCGCACGATCATCGCCGAGCTCAACAAGCTCCGCCCCGGACAGCACCGCCTGTCGACTGATCGGCTGGCAAAAGTGCGACAGGCTGCAAAGCTGATGGCAGCGTCTCGGGAGCGGCCGGTGGCGGCGGCGGCACCGGCAGCAGCTGACGTACTAGCAGATGCGTCCACGAGCGCAGGCGCCAAGCCGACAGACGAATCGGCGCCAGCGCCAGGGCAGGCCACCGACGATGATGGCAGGCTACGCATCGGCTCCGACTTCGGAATGGCCTTCAAGGAGGGGACAGGCAAGAATGCGCGTTGGGTCTACTGGCTCGGCCGTGTTCGCAAGCTGTACAAGAAGCAGAAGCGCTCGAAGGTGGAGGTCAAGCGGCCGCTCGACGTCGAGGAGCTGTTTGGCGGTGGCTTTCAAGTTGTGGCATCGTGGTATACGAGCACACCCCAGCGCGGCTGAAGCTCTGGAGGCAGAAGCGATGGAGGTGGAGACAATGGTGGCAGTCGAGACGGAGGTGCACGATGCGGATGATAAGGATGTGCAGCCAAGCCCACCCGTGCTGGTGTTCGAGACGCCGCTGCCAGCGATCGACCCGGTTGACCCGCTGCGTGACCTCTCTGGTGATGCGGTGACCACGGCTGAGGCGCTACCACGGCAGAGGCGCGGCGAGGCCGTGTGGCCTCAATGCAGCCTCTCGGCGGCGCGCAATCTGCTGCGCCGCGAGGACCTACCCGCCAGCTTTCTTGCCGAGCGGCAAGTGGGGATGGCGACGGGAGAGCTTGACACGGCGGTGCAGGGCTTGCGTGGCGACATTCGCTTCCCCGACTGGCCTGCCGTGCTCCGTGAGCTGCTGCATGATGGTGATACGTTTGTGCGCTTCAACCCGGTGAAGGCGGGGGAGAGCTCCCTGCTGCACGACGTCCGTCTTATGGCAATGGTATTCTTACGCAACACCCACGTCGTCGCAGTGCATCGAGACGAGGCGCCAGATGGACGCATTACGTTCCGCAAGTATGACAACGACTCAGACGCACGGCGACGTGGAACATTTGAGACCGTGTCAGCGCGGCAGCTATGGGTGGGCAGCTGCGAGATGGTTGCCATAACACAGCGCGGCTCGGCCCTGCATCGCGCAGTGGGTGACCTGCGGCCCATGGGATCGCTGCGGGAGCAGCGAGTCGCGGAGCTGCGTGCGGTGCTTGGTGGCTTTGGCGGGCTCGGCGCGCTGCTCCCCCTGCTCGAGCGTGCACAGATCAGATCGCTTTCAATGTTGAGGCAATTGAGTGTGGAAGAGCTGCGGACGAGGCTCAATGAGGTGAGCGGCTCCCCGCTATCGTTGGCTTATTTGGATCGTCTGCCAGTGCTCGGCCTGTGCAAGGCCTGAGTTCCCATTTAGTAATCAGTAGGTTCCCATTTAACATAGGTTCCCATTTGATAATCAGTAGGTTCCAATTTACTAATAGCATACATCTGACTAAACATCTGATGGGATGAGAGGAAACCGATAAAAATAGGTAAATACGAAAGGAAAATACAAAAAATTTCTTCGCGGGGCTGCCGCCCCGCACCCGGCCTGGGGCTGCCGCCCCAGACCCCGCCTGGGGCTTTCGCCCCAGACCCCTGGTTTCGAGGCCCCCCCCCCTATAGAGCACCCCCGTCGCCTCCCAAGAGGCCGTCGACTACCCGGGCCCGCAGCCGCACGGACGAGCGCGTAGATCCGTATCAATTGAGTTTGGAACGCGTATTACGGTGACGCCCCGAAAAACCGGCGGCGGGGCCGGCCCGCCGGGTCTACGCCGGGTCCGGAGGGCAATTGCGCCGAGGTGGGACGTTGGCATCGTTGCGCGTTGCCGTTGGTCAGGGCGTGCGACGACTAGAAGGCTCCTAGTAAGTAGTAACTTAGTAGAGGCGACGACTAGAGGGCACGGCTGCGTCAGAAAGGAAGCTAGCTTGTCAGAAAGGCGCGATATCTGAATTTATTGGACTTGAGGACTTTGTGCGGACTCGGCGACGCCCCAACGACGACCCCCAGCTCGTTGTGTGTTCGCCGGCCGCCAACCCGCTCGACTCGTCGGCAAGCCATTGTATGTTGTCCAAGTCCCTGCTGCTGCTCCTGACTCCGTCTGCATCGCTTATCACGCTAGCGTGGCTGCTACGAAGACGTCAAAATAGATTGCGTGGCAGCTCTGCATCCACCGCTGTGCCAGACACGCCCACGCTGTTTTCTCATATCGAGAGAGCGGGCACGCATTCAGTCAAGCACGAGCTCACTTCGAATCCGCATGGCCTGCAGATGTGGGTGGCAGACATGGAGCTGCCGTGCTGCCCTTCAATTGTACGTGCGATCAACGAGCGCGCTGCTCATCCGAATTATGGCTACACTGTCCAGCCGGCGGCCATCTGGGACGCTGTCAGCTCCTGGCTCGTGGCGCGGCAAGGCTGGCGAATGCCACCGGCATGCGAGGAGTTCATCTTCTCCGCCAGCGTTGTGACCAGCTTTTGCAACGTGTTACGGGCGCTCACGAGCGAGGGCGACGCGGTGCTCGTCATGACACCTCTGTATGCACCCCTCCAGCGCGCGGTCACCGGCTGTGGCCGGCGACTCGTCGAGCATCGATTGGCCTTTGGAGACCGCTGCGCCTTCGGTGACACAGACTCACCCAAGGCATACCAGATGGATGCCACCACGCGTCTTGTCGAGCGCCTTGACTCCGAACCGTCCGTGCGCGTATTGCTCCTGTGCAACCCCCACAACCCGACTGGCCGCGTGTGGCGTCGCGCCGAGCTGGCGGCGCTCGCTCGCGAGTGCGCCAAACGGCAGATCCTCGTCGTCTCCGATGAAATCTGGGCGGACTGGGTGCTGCCGAGTGCGTGCCAGTGGCCGTTTGAGCCATTTGCGAACGTTGCCGCGGCCGCCGGCTGCCAGTACATCACTTTGGGTGCGCCGACCAAATCCTTCTCTCTTGCTGGGTTGCATGCTTCATACCTCATTCTTCCCGACGCTCGGCTACGGCGCAAGTACCTCGAGTACACCGAGCCCGCGTTCCTCACCTATGGCTCTGTCTTCGCAACGGCGGCGATGCTCGCAGCGTACTCGGACGCGGCGGCCGCGTGGCTCGACGCTGCGCGCTCCCATGTAGCGGACAACGTGCGCTACCTCGGCAGCTTTCTGCACCATCACGTGCCCCAGGTCACCGTTGAGCACCTGGAGGCTACATATTGCGCGTGGCTCAATCTGCGGTGCCTGCAGCTCGATGCCGACGAGACGTCTGCGCGCCTGAAGCGAGCGGGGCTCGTGCTGTCGCCGGGTCGCGAGTTCGACTCCTCCGGCGCGTCTGATTGCTACCAGCGCATCAACCTCGCGTGCTCGCGCCCTGTCCTCGAGCTAGCGGCAAGTCGGATCCGCACCGTGGTGGAGGAACGGCTAGTTACGCTGGGCACCTTTCAGGTCGTTTGACCTCGTCGTTTGAACCGGAAAGTCGAGACCACTCTGAGTTTCTTTTTCACAGCAAAAGTTGTGCATTGGGCCGCTCGAGTGAGCGCCTCCCACGCACGCCTTTTCGGGGCTTGTGGGTGTGTGTCTGGCCGAGAGGGCCCTGAAACGAACGAACGAACGAACGGAAGCATTGGGCCGCTCGAGACGCTACCATGGTAGAAAAGGGGTCGCGCGACGGTCGCGCTTTCACGAAGCCGAGGGCCGCCTCGCTCGGCCGACGACCATCGTCATGATCCTGTCCAATACAGGGATCCCGCACCACAACACAGGCGGCTTCGTGTCGCACCGCAAGTTCCTCGCGGACAAGGAGTACGGGGAGGCGCTCGACACACTGGTCAAGGCGTGCTCGGACATGCTGCTCATCTCACCTGATGGAGAGCGCATCTTCCTTGGCAAGCGCAAGGTGCAGCCCCAGCCGGACTGGTGGTTCGTGGGCGGCCGCATGTTTCCGGGCGAGACGCCGAAAGAATCGTGCACGCGCCTCCTCAAGCGTGAGCTCGGCCTCGAAATCAGCGTATCTCGCCTGCGGCCTGTCTGCTGCCAGTCGCTCGCCTGGGGCATGCGCGAGCAACTCCCGAAGACGAACGGCACGACGGACAGCCAGTTTGTGCTGAGCTTACAATTGGAGGAGACCGAACTCGAGAAGGTCGTGCTCGACGAGAAAGAGTACGAGGCCTCTCAGTGGGTCGAGCCGCAGTCGATCGTAATGGGCAATTTCCACCCCGCACTCAAGTTTGCTGTGCGCTCGCTGCTCGCGGCGCGCAAATTCAGCGAGCTAAAGGCGGCAGTGGTTGCCGCGCCCGACAACTACGTAGAGGTCGCCAAGCTTGCCATCGAGCTCGTCGCGCTTACTGCCGACGCGCCCGAAGGCGAGAGCGACTACCGCGTGGTGGCCCCTTCGCTGCAATATGAGTGCGCGGTCACCACCATGTTGTGAAAAGTCGTGGTCCGCCGACCGCGGCGCGCGCGCGCGCGCTTCTAGAAGGGCCTGACTCGACACTGACGACCGTTTACCGCCGTACGACGCAGTGCGTTTTACCGAATGCGGCGTCCGGCGGCTATCAATCGCGCGGTGCGACATAGCCGGTGCTCCGGTACGAGTACCGTACGTATGGCCGTTTAACGTGGCTTGACCAACCGCTACTCTCTTTCAGGTGCTTTAAACATGGTTTTTTCGGGCCGACCGACTGGTCAATGTTTTCTACACTCTATCTCTCTCTGGGTCCGGTGTGTCACTGGCTCAGACACAGTGCCACAGACCGGCTCGTAGACAACCAACATATCGCATATGACCCTAAGAGAACGTGCACTGCCTGCTAGATGGGTTTGATGCGGAAATGCAAGCCCATCAGCGAAAAGGCCAGGCATTTGAGATCCTGTACGAGGTAGTAGAAGATGCGCAGGCCCTCTGGGTCTTTGCTCTCCTGCACGTCGAGCAGCGAGCCAATTTTGGCGGTGGCGAATGATATGTGCGTGTCGCCGAGGACCACCTCGAACTCTTGCCGCCCATCTCGGTCAGGCTCCGGCCAGTGACTGTCGTCCTCGCGCACGATCTCGCTCTCCTTGACGATGCGCTTCACCTCGCTGAGCACGACCTCACCCACGTAGACCTCTTTGCGGATCATCGAATTGGTCGAATCGCTCTTGTTGCTGCCCCCTTTATACTGCGAGTTGTTGGCGTACCGCAGCCGGCCATCGGGCCGGAACTCGAACTCGAGGAACTCGTGGCCGAACTTGCCCTTGTGGCCCACGTAGTAGCGTAGGTAAAACTCATCGTCGGCAGCCGCGGAAGCCATATTCCACCGCACAAACTTCATTCACAACACACCAACACGCACAAACTTCACAGACAGATGGAAAACAGAAAAAGCACGATTGAAGATTCGAAAGCTGCAAACACCTGGAAACTTCGCACGTTATCGTGAGCGCTTTCGGCTTTCCTCGCGCGCTCCGGACCGTCGGGCGGCAAGGTGCTCGCGACCGTGGCTAGGCGTCGCTATGGTACGCACGGCTCTTCACGTGGCCGAGAAGCCGTCGGTCGCGCGCGAGCTCGCTAGCATCCTTGGCGGCGGCAACGCGCACAACACGCCGGGCGTCTCGCGGTACAACCCGGTCCACGAGTTCACAGCACTACTCGACAACGCTCCATGCAAAATGAAGATGACCTCAGTGGTTGGCCACCTGCTAGAGATGGACTTCACCGAAGCGTACCGGAGCTGGCGCTCTACCAACCCGATCGACCTCTTTGAAGCGCCGATCACGGAGACGACCCGTGAGGACCTGCAGGACGTGCGCAAGAACCTCGAGAAGCACGTTCGAGGGTGCACCGACCTGATCTTGTGGCTCGATTGCGACCGCGAGGGCGAGGCCATTGGGTTCGAGGTCATAGGCGTGTGCCAGGCCGTGCAGCCGCATCTGAGAGTGCGGCGCGCGCGCTTCTCAGCGCTCATCCCGCGCGACATCCACCACGCACTCGCCCACCTCGTGCCACCCGATCAGCGACAGTCAGACGCGGTGCTCGCGCGCCAGGAGGTCGACCTGCGGCTCGGCGCTGCATTCACGCGGCTGCAGACCCTTGCGCTGCAGAACAAGTTCGAAGGCCTCGAGCAGATGCTCTCGTATGGCCCGTGCCAGTTCCCGACGATGTGGTTCGTCGCGCAGCGCGCCGACCGCATCGCCGCCTTTCGGTCGGAGAGTTTCTGGCAGATTGAGATGGAGCACACGCGGCGCGCGGACGACGGCGAGCAGCTGCACGTGCGCTTTTCGTGGTCGCGCACGCGCCTCTTCGACCGGCTCGCCGCGCTCGTGTTGTACGAGCTGTGCGTCGAGAGAGGCACCGCGAGCATCACCTCGGTCACAGCCAAGCCCACTTCGAAGAGGCGGCCTTTGCCGCTCTCAACAGTCGAGTTCCAGCGGCTGGCCTCTTCGCAGCTGCACATCGCCTCCGATCAGACGATGGACATCGCCGAGAAGCTCTATCAGAGCGGCTACCTGTCGTACCCGCGCACCGAGACTGACTCGTTTAAGGAGGGCTTCGATCTGCTCACGCTCATTCGCACGCAGCTCGCCGACCAGCGCTGGGCGGCGTACACGCAGCGGCTGCTCGACGGCGACTTCCAGTGGCCGATCCACGGCGGCAAGGATGACAACGCGCACCCGCCTATCCACCCGTGCAAGTCCGGTACGGACCTGAGCGGCGACGAAGCGAGGTTATACGAACTCGTCGCGAGACGTTTCCTCGCGTGCTGTTCCAAGGATGCGCTCGGGCACGAGACAGTCGTGCGTGCGGAGCTGGCGGGCGAGGAGTTCTCGGCGCACGGGCTGATGGTGCTCGAGCGCAACTACCTCGACGTGTACCAGTACGACCGTTGGACGGCCAAGAAGATACCGACGTTTCATGTGGGGGAACACTTCGTGCCCACGCGGCTCGAGATGGCAGAGGGCATGACGACGCCACCGAGCTACCTGAGCGAATCGGACCTGATCCACCTTATGGAGACGCACTCGATCGGCACAGATGCGACCATCGCCGAGCATATCAAGACCGTCGTCAAGCGCTCATACGTCGAGAAGCGCGGCCAGCATTTCCATCCGACCACCGTGGGACGCATGCTGCTGAAAGGTTACGTCGATGTGGGCTTCGATCTGGGAAAGCCCGAGCTGCGTGCCGAGATGGAGCGCGCCATCAACCGCGTCGCGAGTGGCGAGCGCACACGCGCGGCCGCTGTGGGCGAGATCGTGGCGCTCATGAAGCCGCTCTTCGCAAAGGCGAGCCGCTCGGTGCAGGTGCTCGTCGCGGCGGCAGCGGCCGCATTTGCGCCGACCGACACGACCAACTGGCCGCGTTCCGCGCTCGCCGACGGCTCGCAGCCTGCATGCGGCGCGTGCGGCACACCCATGGAGCTGCGCGCCCAGCCGCCGCCACAGCCACAGCCAGGCGGCGGCGGCGGCGGTGGCGGCGGCGGCGGCGCCTTTGGCTTTGGCGGCGGCGGCGTCGGCGGCCCGCGGGGTGGGCAGCGCGTGCTGCGCTGCCCGCGCTGCGCCGCCGACCACTCCCTACCGGCGAGCGGAGACCTCTCGTCCCATCCCCACCGCTGCCCGCTCTGCCGCTTCCAGGTTCTCAACGTCACGAACTCGGCCACGGGCAACAGCCACACGATCTGCCCGCACTGCTTCGGCAAGCCACCTGCCGTCGCTCTCGGTGTCGACGCGAGCGCTCCCGCGCCAGCCACGTCCCTCTCGGATCTACGCTGCTTCCAGTGCGCAGCGCAGTGCCCGCTTGCGGGCGCGACGGCGGTGCGGCTGCGCCCGTGCCCGCTGTGCGCCGATGGCTCAGTCGTGATCAAGACCAAAAAGGGTGGCGCCGGCGGACAATTCTTCTCTTGCTCGAATGGAAAGAGTGGGGGCGGCGGGGGCGGCGGAGGTGGGGGCGGCGGTGGCGGCGGCGGTGGCGGCGGCGGCGGGTGCAGCTTCACGGTGTGGTTGCCCGGCGGTGCGGATGTGTCCAAGCTCGACGAGGTATGCGCCCAGTGCGGCGGCGTCAAGCTGCGCTGCGTCTTCAAGACATCGACGCTGGATATTCACCTTCGCATGCGCTCATACGACGCATGCTGCCTCTCTGGCTGTGATCGCGACCTCGTTGAGGTGATCCGCGGGAGCAACGAGGACTGCGCCGAGCGGCGGCGAGATGCCAACCTGCTGTGCTCGCCCGCGGCGGCGCCGCAGCCCACTGCCACAGCTGCCCATGCGAGCCGCGCCGGGCCGCGCCTTCTCGCGTACGAGGAGGACGACGGGTACGACGGCACGGAGGATGAGGACGCCGCATTGCAGGCCTTTGGGCAGCTAACGGGTGTCGTCGGCCGTGGGCGTGGCGGGCGCGGACGCGGCGATCTGGGCCGCAGTGGCGCGTCAATTGGCGCCAAAGGGCAGACGGGCTTCAGCGGCGGCGGCGGCGGCGGTGGCGGTACTTGCTACAAGTGCGGTTTGCCGGGCCATTGGGCGAATAATTGCCCGAATCCCGGCACAGGCAAGGGCGGCGGCGGTGGTGCTGGCGGCGCCGGCGCTGGTGGCTTTGGTGCTGGCGGCCGCGGAGGCGGTGGCGGCGGTGGCGGCGGTCATGGCGGTGGCGGCGGTGGCGGCCGTGGCGGCCGTGGCGGCCGTGGCGGCCGTG
>Ga0210239_101814_pt1 | contig 14358 bp, 7 predicted proteins | sample ChrtobMetP5a_0mM_FD_155451 | JGI IMG/M metagenome (GOLD analysis project Ga0210239, IMG submission 155451) | Chrysochromulina tobin associated microbial communities from unialgal haptophyte culture, Seattle, Washington, United States - P5a_0mM | ecosystem: Host-associated > Algae > Haptophytes >... | reverse complement strand
CGCCTGGCCCTCCATGGCCCGGCCTGGCGCGAGGGCGCGCGCGCATGGACCCATCAGAAATCCCAGGGATTGACATACGAAAACAGGGAGTTTTCTGCCCAAATGAACCCCACCCCGGTTTACCGCGACGGATGAACCGGACGGGAACTGTTACCGGTATGGGTAAAATGACACCGGGGGAGCCGGGACACACACGGGACACACACGTTACCTGTTGATGGGTTTGGATGGTTGTGAGGTTCGTCTGTGTGATCCGTGTGCCCATGTGCGCCCGAGTATCCCGTGTGTGTTCAGTTCAGTTCAGTTACTACATAAACAATTTACAACCTAACGGAAGCCTATCGAATGTGCTCTCGAGGCTAGCAGAGGCTAACTGAACTGAACTGAACTGTACTGAACTGAACTGAACCGTGTGTGTCCCGGCTCCCCCGGTGTCTTTTTACCGGTATAGGGTTTGGGGTCGGGTCGAGGGTGAGAGTGGGCGACGGAACATGCCCAGGAAGAACGTCGTGGCGGAGCAGACGGATGCCGATCTCATCGATGCGGCCATTGCTGCAAACACGAAGGCCGAAATGAGTGACAATTGCGACGAGTCGCCAGCTGCGCTGCTTCTATCAGCAATTCGTGCTCACGGCACCGCGGGGTCCAACTTGGAATTTGGCGTGCGTGAGCAGCTGCGGTTTTTTGCCGAGAATCATGGCGAAGGCAGGCAGGATGACACAGTGCCCTTGCCACCGCCGCCGCCGCCGCCAACTGCGCTCCAGCCGAGCCCAAATGACGGCAGCGGCAAAGCCGATGTTGGCGCAAAGGAGGCCGATGAGGACGGGGAGGATGGGCGCAGGTCTGCAGCCTCGAAGAGGAAGCCGCGAGGAGACACGCCGCTGCACGCGGCGTGCTGCGGCGGGCATCCAGGCGTTGTCAAGCAGCTCATCGAGTCGGGAGCGAACATCAACTCCTGGTCGAACAGCGATGGCAACTCGCCTGCGATGCGCGCGATCGAAGGTGGCAATGGCAAGACTGTCGAGCGCCAGCTGCAGTGCGTGAGGCTTCTGGTCGAGGCAGGGTGCGACATGCAGCAGGCCAACTATGCGGGACACACGTTGCTCCACGTGGCGCTCGAGTACAAGGCGGATGCGATCTGCGACTACCTCATCAAAATGGGCGCCAAGGGATGTGTGATCCAGGGCCGAAAGTGCCGAAAGTGTGAGATGGGAATCAAGCTGCGGAGTCGCGCGATCGCGAAGCTGCAGCAGCAGCCGGCGACCTCATCCAAGGAGGACACGGCCATGGTCCTCGAGGAGGAATTTGGGGGCGACGACGGCGACTTCGAGAAAGCCTTGGAGAGTGCCAAATTGGACATTGGATCTCGATCGTCCGAGATGAGGCGGGAGAGTGGCATGCGATAGGCGGGCTTGAGGGGAGGGATGGCTGTGGGGTCTCTCTCTCAGAACGGCAGTGCCTGCGTAGCTCTGGGGCGCGAGCGGCCGGGCGGGGCGGCGTGGGTCTCGCCATAGCGCTCGCCATAGCGCTCGACCACTCGGCGCGCTCCGCGCGGCGGCGCTCGTAGGCTTAACTCGCGCCCCCGCGCCCCCGGCCGCCGGGCGCTCGCGGCGTCAGGAGATTGTCAGGAGATCGAATACCGAGCACGCGTCGTGCACGGGCGCTGTGTGTTTTGTGGACAGAAACACTCAAAACACGCCTCACCGCGTGAGCCGGTGTTCCCCAGTATAGCCCGCAGTCGACCTCGCGCGCACTTCCCGACTTGCCGATATATCTCAACTACTTTAGCACGTGCTCGACTAGCTCACAGTTCTTCATCTGCAGGCCGAGGAGCTTATCGAAGACCCCACTGTGCCCGACGACGACGACGCGCTCGTCGGGCAGCGCCTTGAGCCACGCGGCCAACGGCTGGATGCGCTCGGTCACCTCGACCGGATTAATGTAAGCGGGAGGACATCGGCCGCCCGACGGCTCCGTCGGCTCGATGGCCTCACCTAGCACCCAGTTTGTGTGCTCGCCCTCCTCCCGTATGAGCGAGAGGTCCCAGGAGGCGTCATTCAGGAATGAGAACGTCTCCTTCATCTGCTTCACGCTGTGGCCACGCTGGGGGGCGGCCAACTTAAGGTCTGCCGTCTCAACGGCTTCAGGCGTGACGACGAAGCGCTTGGCAACATCGCTGAAGGCGATGTGCGAAGTCTCGATGGCGCGGAAGAGCGGTGTCGTCACGCACAGGTCGAAGGAAGCGCCACTCGCCTTGAGCTGCGTTGCCAGCCCAGCTGCCTGTTCCTTGCCCATGTCGGTCAGCCGAGGGTTGAGGATGGATCGACCCTCGGCCAGGACGGCGTCATTGGCCTCCGCTTTACCCTTGACGATTAACGGGTTGTGCTCGGCTTCGCCATGGCGCACGAAGAAGAGCTGGGCAGGCATCCGCCGCGCTCGCGTGTTACTTGTACCATGGTACTCAATACGGTAAAAAGACACCGGGGGGAGCCGGTAAAAAACACCGGGGGGAGCCGGGACACACAAGGGCACACGGACACACAGACGAACCTCACAACCATCCCAACCCACGAACGCACCCGAGCGACCGCGAGACGACCGAATCAGCGGCCGACTCAACGGCCGGTCGGCCGCAGCCCCGGAGCCGACCGCTCCCCGCGGCCGGCTCGGAGGCCGCCCCCTGCGAACCCGACCCAGCCGCCCCCCGCTCCAGAGCCGGTAGACCGTAGAAACACATTTAGACACACATTCACATTCACGCACATTCATTCTCACCACATGGCGGGTGCCACACGGGGGCGGTTTAGAAGGGCGACATGCCCAGGGTGAGCTTGAAGCTCATGGCGGGAGCGGCGAGGAGTATGGTAGTTGCGTCCGCGAGAAGTCTCCGAGAAGTACGACGGCTCACGGCTGCCGAGATAGCCGCGCGATGGACCGATGGTGTGCAAGGAAGGGGTTCGGGGGGGAGGACCGCAAAAGGCCATACCGGGGGTTTTGCTACCGAAGAGCACTCGAATTCTACACCTAGATGGTTTTTTCACCTCGATCAACACTGTGTATCGACGCGCTGCGGCGCGAGGGGGAGGTACCGGTAGATTGGGTAGAAACCGCCGGAGACATTTTGGAGCGCCTCTCTGCGCGTGCGTGCTGATTCTTCCAAGACTGACGCTCATTCGTCTAAGAGCTCTGATCTCATGGAGCAGGACACCCAGCCAGTATACGTCCGCAGCGGCCCGGGCCGATATAGAGCAATGATGCCCCAGACCATTAACGGCAAGAGCGAGGCCAACATCAAGCTCCAGACGAACCAAATCCCGAGGGCGCCCGCATGCCAAGAGTCCAGCCGGAGCACCGCGGCTTCATCAAGTCGGCCACGCAGCAGCCAAGAGTCCAACCGCAGCTCCGCGGCCCCATCGAATCGGACAGCTGCTGCAGCAGCCCGAGCCCCTTCCAACCGCAGCAGCAGCCAGAGCATTTCCGCACAGGCTCAATCGTCACGACGGCGGACGCCCAGCAGCCCGGCACTGGCACCGGCACCGGCACCGGCACCGGCACCGGCAGTCGTGGGCAAGCCGATCAGTATCACTTGCGTGAGCGGCTTCGACGATCTGCTAGACTTACCCTCGTTTGGGCAGACATCGAGGATCTGGGACAAACAATTGGCTTTGGAAGAGGCGAAGCACCATGATTTCGAACGGGATGAGGCGTTGCGGCGCAGGCTCAACGACACGCGATGCGCGGCTCTCCAGGAGGCAGAGAATATTGATTCGTTTCGCCGCACCGCCTTGGAGGCGGCTTGGAGAGGACGTAAAGCGCCCATTCCCGAGATGGCTTGGCTTGGGAACAAGCTTCCGGAGAGGAGGACAGTGGAAGTGGTCGATGTTGTCGTTGTCCCGAGTACCGAGTACCTCGGCTATGGCCATCTGTTCGGCCAACGGACCAAGCTACCGCCTGATTCGCCGCTGACGCAAGTGATAGCAAGTCGCTCGCAATCGCCACCGCGGGTCAAGGATCCCATTGTGCAGCTGCTTCGGCCGTTGGTAGACGCGCCCGACAACCAAATCTTCCGAGCTACTGGAACTCTTAAGCTGCGGGAAACGCACGAACTTGAAAGCGACCGCATGCCTATCGGCACGCTGCCGGCAGGCACCTGGGTCAAAGTCGTGTCGAGGTGCAGGCTCGAGAATGGCGTTGAGCGTGCTGCAGTCGCGCGCGTGGGCGTGCACGAGGGGGCCCTGGGATGGATCACCGTCTCAAGGGACGACAGGCCGCCACGCAGGGCCGTTACCAAGATCCAGGTGAACCCAGCTGTGGAAAGGGAAAAGGTGGGACCGCCATCCGCGGCTGAGACTGGGATTCCCACTGCAGCGTCGAGCCCTGCACCACCTTCAAGCCCATCAAAACTGCACGATGAATCGCGTGGTCAGGGCGTCACTCCTTTGAAGGCGGCGGCCGAAGCCGAGCCGCCACAGGCAACAAAGGGCAAGGTAGAGAAGCAGGTAGAGAAGGTAGAGAAAAAGAAGGCATCGCTGACCAAGGCAGAGAAGAAGGCTGCGAACCTTGCTGCCGGCCAGCTCATCCCGTCGAAAGAACTCGGCCAGGCCATCGCGCAGCTGCAAAAGGATCTTGCGGTCGAGCAAGCGAAGTTCGATGACAAACTGAAGCCTCTGACGGTCTTGCTGGGTGAGCTCATGATGAAGAAGCAGATCAAGATTTCGGATATGGTGACACAATGGGCTAAGAAGGGCGGAGTCGGGATCTCCAAGCATGAGTTCCGCGTGCATGTGCGCAAGCTCATGGAGCACGCCGACTCCAAGGATGTTGACGCGTTATTTGTTCGTTTTGATGAAGACGGCGGCGGTTCGCTTGACGTCGCGGAGCTCAAAATGGCGCTACAGGCGCTCAAGGATGCCGCGCTCGAGAATGCACACAACGAAGCAGACAGGCGCAAGCTGATGCAGCGGGTTGAGGACCGACTCGAGATGACCAAAACGGTGCTCAAGAAGACAACTGCGTTCGAGGAGGCGGACGCGAGGTTCGAAGCGCTTCGGAATAACAAGTCCCTCGGCGCACGGGTCGGTGTGTATCTTCAGGCGCGTAACCTTAAAGTGGGCGACGTGCTCTCGTCGTGGGACAAGGACGGGTCGGGCGAGGTGGACAAGTTGGAGTTCAAAGAGCAAGTCCTTGCCATGCTTGGAAAGGGTTCAGCCACGGACACGGAGATCTTCGAGTTGTTCGATAGTCTCGACCTGGACGGCAGCGGCATGATGGACATCAAGGAAGTCGGCGAAGCCCTCAAGGCGCTTCAGAATTCTGCAGCCGAAGCGGACCAGGAGATCGCGCAGCTGAAAAAGGTTACGGCCGAGCTGTGGAAGACAGCTAAGGCGGCGCAGGTCGAGCTGAGGAAGGTGCAGAAGCTGGACGAGGCTGAGGCGACAGAGATAAAGGCCCAGATTGAGGAGGATCGGCGAGCTCGCCTAGAAGTCGAAAGGCAAGCGGCGCTCAAAAAGGCGGAAGCACGGGCCATGATAATGCAGGCGGAAGTGGCTAAGAAGAAGGAGTTCGAGGAAAAGATCAAAGCGCGCCGCGAGGCACAGAAGGCGATCCTTGATGCGGAGCTGAAGGCCTTCGCGAGAGCACAAACCGAGTCGGAGACGAAAACAGATACAGCCGATGGTGTCGGATGACACGGACGCCTGCGATCTAGGCGCAGTCGTGGTGGTGGAGCACAGCGAGTTTCCTCACAGGGAAGTGGTGTTTAGAGATAGCACACGGCAATGTGAGAATAGGTGTAAAGAGCACACGTACCACTAACGTGCGCGGTCATTTGCCTTCGGACTTGATTCACACCGGCACGAACCGTGATATCCGCGAACTTGAATTCACACATACAGATCATACACCAGGACACCGTACGACCCTGAGTCCTAATTACAAAATTACTCAATATAACAGGTTGTGCCGCAGTTACGTACGCATAATTCTTAATTGATCGAATACAACCGAGTAACCCGCGAGAGCCAGAGCGCTGAGGAGCGGCGAGACTAACAGCCGATTATAAACCGAGAGCCGATGACTTTGACTCTAGTTGACTTACCGTTTTACCGCGTTCTGTAATCTGAATATTGGTGTCTTAGACCTGGTGCGCGCGTGGGAGTGTGAATCCCCCCACCCCCCACCAAATTGGCTATCACAATCCCGCCAGGTTCCAGTACAGTATAGGGCTGCGAAGTGCGATGCACGCCAGCAATTGCCAGACCAGCGACCAGAACACCATGTGTAAGGGAGAGAGCGAGAGACCGACCTCACTATGGCATAGCGAAATTGAGCAGCCCGAGAGAATGATTACTCAGTACTTATGGTGACCGAGGGGTGCGGAGCCGTCCTTTGCGAGGTTTTTGGGTAGTGTGAACTGTGGTGTGAACCTGTCGCGCATCCTCATCAATTCAAAAAGAACATGGTCGACACTCAGTTGCCAAAGTGCAAATACTATCGCACGAAGACGCTCGGCAACGGTGCTTACGGCTCGGTTGTCATCGCATACGACGATGAAGGCAAGGAATATGCTGTCAAGACCTTTTGGGATGAGGGCGGCGAAGAGGACGGCTGGTGGGACGACGACGGCGAGTGGCACGCCGCAGAGAACACAAACGGCATGGACTGTGGACTGCTGCGCGAGATCGTCATGCTGCGGCTGCTCAACGGCGCGCACCCGAATCTCATGAGCCTCGTGGACGTCAGCGAGCTCGACGGAAGGTTTGCGATGGTGATGCCTGCTGCAGCCGGCGGCTCGCTATCCAAAGCGCTCGAAAAGAAGACTCTTTCCAACAAGGACAAGCTGCGCGTCGCGGCCAAGTCGCTGAACGCACTCGCCTTCCTGCATGAGCATGGCATCATCCATCGTGACCTCAAGCCCGACAACATCCTACTCGACGCCGCGGGCGATCCGATCATCGCCGACTTTTCTCTGGCCAAGGTGATAGGCGCAGGCGCCATCGAGGCGGTCGTCGCGGAAGAGTGCAAGAGCAAGGGGCGAAAGCGCCGGCGCGCGGAGGCGAAGGCGTCCGAGGAGGCCGCAGGTGCCGAGGGTCCCGCACTCACCGAATCGATGGGCACGCCCACGTACACGGCCCCCGAGATCGTCAACGGCGAGGCCTATGATTGCAAGGCTGACGTCTTCTCGATGGGTGTAGTGCTGTACGAAATGTTCAACGGCGAGGGGCTGACCGCGTGGAAGAACAAGCACGCGCTGCAGCAGGTCGAGGCCATACGTGCCAAGCTGAGCGACAAACCCATCCCGGCCATGCTCAAGGCCATGCTCGAGTCTGACCCACAACAGCGGCCGACAGCAGCCGAGGCCCTCGCCATGCTGCCCGGGCTCGAGAAGCTCGGGCCGATGCCCACGCCCGGCGCGCTGCTGCTGCCGCCAGCGCCCGCGCCCGGCGTGGCGAACGCCGCCGCGCTCGCGGAGGTGGACGCGGCGACGCACAATAGACCTTCCAAGCGTGCGAAGCGCGGCGGCGGCGGTGCCGAGGAGCCTTTGCCCGGTCCGGCGAAGCTTGCCAAGCAGCTAGGCGCGAGGAGCGCACAGACGGCGCTCGACGCGGAGCATCTGTATCGGCGCTCGACGGTCGCGCAGGCGCGTGGCGTCGAGGGCGTCGCCGCGTGCGCCCTCATCTCGTGCAAGATCAATGAGGTCGAGACCTTTGGGCCTGATGATGTGCACGCGTTGCCCGCACTCAAGCACGTCGAGTACGACGCGAGCTCGTATGCAGCGCTGGAGAAGGAGGTGCTCGAGGAGGTGGGGTATGTCACCATCAGCGCTACGGCGGCAGCGAGCAGCGGCAGCGACTGACAGCCTACAATCTTGCATGGCGGTACGTGGGACAGAGCACTGAGCAAGGGACAGACGACCTGCGTGGGTGGACTCGAGTCGAGCCCTAATATGGTGCCTGGCAGTCGCCCTACTATGGTACCTGCGGTGGACTCGACTCGCGCCAGAATTCCAATCGCCATCTCGCGCATCGCGCCTCGGGACGGGATCGACAGTGGGTGCCACTGGCATGCGGCCACATGGTCCTCTCCACAGGCTTCCGCAGGTTGGGTGTCGGGAATCATTGGGGCCGAAAACTGACTCAGCGCGGGCAGCGCCAGCGGGCACAGGCCACAATGACCCACAGCCGCAAGTACAGCCGCTCGCCCTGGCAGCTCGCCGGGTGCACAGCGATAAAGAGACCTGCGAAGAGAGACGGCCTGTAAAAATGGTGGGATTGTGCGTTGTGGTTCGACCCTCGCGGCCAGACTCGCCAGACCACCTTGTGTGGTATCCGGAAATAAAGGCCGGGGTCCCCGAGCAGGCGTGAGCGAGCTGAAATGTGAAACGTGACAAATTCTATAAGGAGAATCTACGCACAAACTCGCGTTACGGCTAAGTTAGTAGTTACGCTCCTCCGTCTGCGGCGAGCAGACCGTCCGACCGAGCACGACCACGAGCGAGAACTGCCCCTGTAGGCGGGATTTACTTACTTACTTACTTGCGGCGAGCACTGGAGCGCGCCAGGCAGTGAGCGCGCATCAGCCCTTGATGATGATGTGTCGTATGCCGCCTGTACGGTTTGCAACCAAACACGGACGACTCGTCGAGATCTGGGCAACAGTAGGGTAACTGAGTGAGAGAAAGCATGCGCCCACGAGCCCAGCTCGCCCACGCCCACCCCAGCAGTGCTACAGCAGTGCAGGTACAGTGCACCACCGCCGACCTACCAGTGGAGATGATCCGGCCGAGCAGCGCGTTCAACGAGTCGCTGTCCTGAGGCACTGATAGATCTGGAATTGGGAAGTGCACATATTTGGGCGGCCGGATCCCCTGCCAGCTCATGCGCCACTCGGTCGGCGTCCGTGAGTGCCGCAACGTCGCGCCTCTGAGAAAGTCGCGCCTCTCGGGGGGTGAACGCGTAATTGTGCCTGTCCTCTTGCGCACGATTGGTCAAGGCAGATCGCGCCGACCCCACGATTCGTTACGTTGAGAAAACTCCTTTGAAGATGTCAAGTAGCCGAACCGTCTCCGAAACGCGCGCCCTTCCGCCGTACGCCCAGAGCCTGGCGCAAGAGCTCGCCGTAGATGGTGTTTGAGTCCAGTAGCTCTTTCCTTCCTTGCATCAGCAGCTCCGCGTTCAGGGAGCTGAAGGTGTGGTATGCCACTCGATCAAAAAATCGCGGCTCGCGCAGCGTCACATTCTTGTCCGTCTCTAAAACGTGCTTAGGCTGCGCATTAGCCCGCCAAAGAAAGCTGCACTCCAGATCATCGCTGTCTCGGAAGCAGCAGACCGTCGTGGTGGCGTTGACTCTTCTTCGTGCCCACACGTTGCTGTGATCTATGTCCGCGAAGGAGCAATTGTCCTTGCCTAGGCCTGTGCTGTATACGAGCATGTAGTCGAGTCGGTGACGTGCGGTCGGATGCGTTGTTGGCAGCCCAGGGATGAAGGACTCTCTTCCGCCATAACAATAAATGGCTTCGCTTTCCCTCTGACGCAGCGATGGTCTCACCATGACGTCTGACAGCGCCCACGGTGTTTGGCATTTGATCGCAGATCCGTTTGTGTGAGAGTAGCAACATGTGTTACTTCGTAGGCGAGCCGTCGGGTCATCCACAACCTTTGCATTCTTGCAACGGCTCCCAAGAGCTTTTTTGAGCGAAATCCACGCCTGCCGCATCACCGTCGTGCCGGGACGTGCAGCAAAGAATGTGGGCGAGAAGCTCGACTGCTGTGTGTCACACTTCGGACTCTTGAGCAAATCTTTCCTGTGAGTGCCCTTGAACCCGACGAGGCTGACATTTGTGAGATGATCAGCAAAAGTCACCAGCGACTTGCTAACGACAAAGTCGACGTCTGCGTAGAGTCCACCATGATGTGCAAGCAGCGCGATGCGTGCAAGATCAGAGTACGCCGTCTGGTGTGGCAGGCGCACAACTTCAGGGGGCAAATCCGGAACGTACGCGCCCAAATTGGAACGGTTGAGCTTCATGATTCGGAAATGAGATGAAGGTGCGTGGCGTTCGATAGCCTCAAGGTGGAGCTCTACGAAAGCTGGAAGCCTCCCGTTGGGGTAATCCAGCCAGAGCCAGATCGGCAGCGGCCAGGGTATTGAGAAGGGCGGCAGAGATGCACGCCGCAGAGAAGCTCGCCTCTGAGGTGCCGCCACGTCCATGGCAGATTGTGCACTGGCAGGCACGAAGAGGGCAGGTAGAGCCCGACGACACGCACCGCGCACCACCACTATGTCTGCACTATGTGCTTGGTGAACCCACGAGAGAGGTCGCGCGGGTCGCGTCGCGAAGTCCGAATACGGAACGAAAGCGTCGAAATGGGCACAACGACACAAAAAGTTGGACCCGACCTTACTCGATACTCCTCAAGTACAAATAGCTTGGAAAGGGGTGGGGGAGTGAGTGCACGCGCTCACGCGCCATCGGACTATAATCGGACTACGGGTGTGTAGGTTGTGCGGGGGCGGCTGTGCAGAGACCAGACCTGTGCGAACAAGGAACACGACACAGTAGTATCTCTCGACGACGGCAGGCGCTCGCTCTCGTCTCTGTGGAGCTCTGGACCGTCTGCACTCAGCTAATTAGTTCAAGTCGGCGACCGAGCGCAGCGAGTGCAGCGAGCACGAAGCACGAAGGCGCGGTTAAGGCGCGGATCTCGTCGCCCCGTCGATCGTCGTCTCAGAGACGTTAAACGGAGCGGGTTACAGAATGTCCCCCCCGCGCCCCGGCCGCGGCCCCGCCCCCGCCGGCCGGCCGGGACCGCCGGAGATCGCGTTGGCACGCTCCGGGTCACGTGCCGGCGCACCGCAGACCGCGCTGCGCCCCTGCGGTCCGTGAGTCACGTCACGTTCGGTCGCTCAGGGCGCTCAGCACCGGGCGGGGTTTGGTCCAATTGGTTTGGTCGTTGAAAGACCGGAAGTTGACGCAAGAACCAAAATTCAAGTCGCAGATCTCTAAAGTACCGGTAGTATACAAACGTATGCACGCGTCACGGTGCAGCGACCAGCGTCAGAGGTTGGGTCCGTGACACACACTTCTCCCCACCGCCCACGTGGGCTGGGGTAGCTACTGGCTGGCTACTGGTGGGAGCCCAAAGCGTGGAGCCATCCCCCACAGCGCGCAGACAGCACTTGCGGTGACACTGCGCCGCCATAGTACAGAGCGGGCTCCGCACCCTTCCGATCACGCCCGCATGGCTTGCCATTTGGCAGCCTCACCTCCCCTTCGCTCACGCCCTCCCTGTCGCCACATGGGCCGTCGCCGCATGGCGCCAAGCCACGCGGGGCCACCGGCATGGCGCGCCCCTGTGACAGCGCCGCTCCCTCTCAGTACCAGTGGCTAGGAGTTACGCGTGCCCGCTGTGCCGAGTACTCTTGCTGCTGCTGATAATGGTTTGAGAGCCTGTAGGCCTGCGAGGCGCCTGTGTGCATCTGCGCGTGTGTGATCGGGTTGTAGCCGCCGCGTGCGAAGATGGAGGCGCGCGAGCTGTTGGGGTTTCCATTCGGCGCGTGGTACACCATACGGATTTCGCGCGAGGGTGGCACAGCGCCCGCACCAGCAACCGGGTATTGGCCGGGGTATTGGGCGCCGTAGGCGTGCTGCTGCTGCGGTGTCATGGGCATCCCTGGGTAGCGCGGGGGCGCGGCTCGGTTGTAACTGCTCGGCGTGGGCGGCGGCAGCGCGCCCGGCACCTGCGGCAGCTTGAGCGCGCCGGGCTTATACGAGGGCGAGACGAGCGGCTGCCCATAGTGGAGCGGGTGGGGGCCTGCGCCGTGCTGCTGAGAGAGCACTGACGTGCGGACGGAGGCGGCGTCGCCAGGTGCGGGGACGCGCGCCGATTGCGGGCCGGGCGGCAGCCTGTATTGTGCCGCCGCCTTCGCCGCCGCCGCCTGCTGCTGCTGCTGCTGGTAGAAGTACTGCTGCTGCGGGGTCTGCTGCGGGTGCTGCAGCTTCGGGGTCTGGGCGGGCGTGTCGGGGGCAGGAAGAGGCTTAGCCCCCGGCACCCCAGGCGGCAGCAGCTTCTGCCGCTGCTGCATTTGCTGCTTGTTCGGGTAGCCTGCCTCGGAGGGCTCTCGGCTCTCCGCAGCGTTGCGAATGGTCGGGTCGATGCCAGGTGGCATCGCCGGGGCAGGCCCACGTGCGGAGGGAGGGGCGCCCTCGCCTGGCCCGATTCCCTTGGGCGACACGTCCTTGGTGTCGTAGCGCGAGGGTGGCAGGTTCTTGGTCAGGTCGTTGAAGCGGCGCGGCACGGCGATCGTCGAGACGATGTTCACGGGCTCGGAGGTGTGATGGTCGCTCTGTGCGGAGACGGCGTCCGTGATCGAGTTGAGCCGGGAGCGGATCTCGTCGCTTGCGAGGAGCTCTTCCACAGAGGCACGCTGCTTGGGCTCGATAACGAGGAGCTTGGCGAGTGTGGTGCGCAGCGCCTGCGAGTAGAAGCTCGGGATCTGCTCGTACTTGCCCTTCATTACTTTGCGCGCCAGGCCCTCCATCGACTCGGCCTCGAAGGGCGGACGGAACGTGCACAGCTCGTACAACAGGCAGCCGAGCGACCACACGTCGCACTTGGAGTTGTACGGCTTATTGCGCCACACCTCGGGCGCGACGTAGTAGGGCGTGCCCACCTGAGTCGACGCGAGCGCCTGATCGTGCTTGAGCACCTTGGCCACTCCCAGGTCACCCAGCTTGAGGAAGGTGTTGGAGCATAGGAAGACGTTGGCTGCCTTGAGATCACGGTGCAGGATGTTGTTCTCGTGCATCGTCTTGGTGCCCAGCAGCATCTGGATGAAGAAAGACCAGACCGTCGCCTCGGGCAGGTGCCCCGCGCGCTTCTTGTTCTTCAGGAACCCGAGCAAGTCGCCATTGCCCGCGTACTCTGTTACAATGTACAGCACGTCGTCAGCGACAAAAGCCTCGTAGAAGGTGATCACGTGCTCGCCTGCGACCGAGGCGAGCACGCGGATCTCGTTGACGGCCTCGGCGCGCTCCTTGGCCGTCATCCGCCGCGTATCCACCTTTTTGATCGCGTAGATTTTACTATCGGCTTCACGGCGCGCCTGGTAGACCGCGCCAAATGTGCCCTTGCCCAGGAACTTGAGGAGCTGAAAGCCATTGATCTGCGAGGCGAGCACGCGTGGGGCAGGCGAGCGGGGTGAGCCGAGGTGCGAGGAAGCGTCGGTGGTGCCGCTCTCGCGGCAGCTTGGCACAGCGACCGAGATCTCGGGGATAAGTTCTTGGGCCACGCCAATATCGCATCTGGCGCCACATCCGAGCGCAAGCGCGGCCATGCCCCTTCCAAGCAGCATCCAGCATAGGCGGGGCGAGTCGCCGCACCTTGCCGAGCGGGCCTTTTTCTTCGCGAGGAGGGACGACAGTCATCTGCACACCCGCTCTCCGCAGGGAGGCGTTGCCTCTTCGATGGTTACGACGTCTTGATCTTGTGCCCCCAGTTAAAACCCTTTTTCTCTCTCCCCGTACATGCAGGTCGTCGCGCATCGGGCTGCTCCGGAGCGGCGCTTTAGGCATAAGGTTTGGGAAAGTGGTTGCGGAGCCATGTTCACACCAGATGAGAGAGGTAGGTCCCGCTTACCAACGAGACCTTGGCTCCGTTGGCTAAGCCAAATAGGACGATACACACCATGATACACACATAGCACTCATACAATAGTGTAGCGCGCGAAGAATCCGTAACGAACCGACGCGACGTTTTTTCAGTGACGACGGTGTCGAGCACAGGTATCTTCCTCGCTCCGCGCTCCGCGCGTCGCTCGGACGCCTCAAACGCAGCCGGGTGGACAGCAGGCGGAAGCCTATGGCGCCAAAGGCAGCCTGGCAGGAAGTGGCGCGCGCGCGTTCAAACGCCTGCGGCGCACGCGCAGCCGGGCTGGCATCGGCGCCTCGCTCCGCGCTCCGCGCGTCGCTCGGACGCCTCAGACGCAGCCGGGCGGTCGGCGGGCGGAGGCCGACGGCGCCATTGGCAGACTGGCAGGCTGCGGCGCGCGCGTTCAAACGCAGCCTGGCAGTGGTCGTCAGCGAAAGAACCTGCGGCGGACGCACGCACGCGCGCGCGCTGCCGCGCTCGTACGATCGTGCGTGGGCGCGACGCGCCGGCGCGACCGCGCCATTCCGCCTGCGGCGCCCACCTTGGGCCGCGACCGCCCAAACAGCCCGTTTGGCGTGTGCGCACGCCGCCGAGGATGGGCGAGGAAGCTCCGAGCCGGAGAGCGCTTGACCACCCTCACCAGCCCGCCGCTCGACCAGAATGTCCGAGCGCGCGCCCCGCCTCGCGCCCTCCCCGCCTCGCACTTGAC
>Ga0210239_101813_pt1 | contig 14364 bp, 8 predicted proteins | sample ChrtobMetP5a_0mM_FD_155451 | JGI IMG/M metagenome (GOLD analysis project Ga0210239, IMG submission 155451) | Chrysochromulina tobin associated microbial communities from unialgal haptophyte culture, Seattle, Washington, United States - P5a_0mM | ecosystem: Host-associated > Algae > Haptophytes >... | reverse complement strand
AGGAGGAGGAGGAGGAGGAGGAGGAGGAGGAGGAGGAAGAGGAGGAGGAGGAGGAGGAGGATTTGTACGAAGACAAGGACGATGAGTAGCGTTTTGCATGCCTTGAGGAGCGCGGGTGGGGACGACGACGACGAGGAGGCGCATGACTTTTATTGAGTGACGGAGGACATTCGATTGAAGAGCTTCACCACAGTGGTAAGTCCAGCTGCTTATCATGTGATCCTTGGTCAGATCCTGCGATCCTGATTGGGCTTTTCCAACACATAGGTCCTATTGACAATACGCTTCGCTTGACCTTGTATGAGAATGAGCTCAAACACACTAAAGGTTGCGTTGCCGCTACGATAATTCCAGATAGCATCGTCCAACGGCGAACGCCCGCAACTCGGCCCTAGTCCGGTTGGGGTTCTTGCGCGCAGAAGACGCGTCGCAGCTCGGATGCCCAATTCGTTTCTGAACTACAGTCGGGACGGAGGTGAAGCGCGTGTGAAGGAAGTAATCGGTGTCGTTGAATGACCGACCGACGCGGGGCCTCCACGACGGTGGAACCACTTGGCGCTGAACATTGAAGCCATCGGGTAGCGACCACCAGTGCAGCGGTCGATCCTTCACACCCATGCGCTCGGCAAAGAAGCCCTGCTCCGCCATGTACCTCGCCGTCGGCCTCTTTGCATCGAGAGCGGCCTGCTCGAGGAGCCAAGCATGCATTCATGGCATTCATTGATCAAGGGTCAGGGACGGGGTGCAATCAGAGGTCATCAGCATGCAATACACACCTGCTCGAGGAGCCAAGCATGCACGGTCCGATTGGGGCGCAGGACGAGCAGCCCGCTGTTGAGGTACCTGCGCCCATTCGAGCGGTCGTACGGGGTCTTGCGGTCCTCGACAGCGCAAAGGGCCGGCGCCGTGGCAAACGGCAACGTCAAGGGCGCAGGAGCTCTTCGACGCGGCGACGATGCGGCGAACGACGCCGGACGTGGCACATCTGCTGGCGCTGCGCCGGAGCTCAGGGCGTGCTCGCACGCGTCGAAAATATCGTCCATGGGTCGGTGAAGTGGCATTCCATCATAGTCCCACAGAGCGACCGTACGGCAAGGCAGTCCCCACGCCTGCAACTTGGTGTGCGTTAGACGGTACCAAGGAAGGGTGCCGGGCGTATCGACCAGCACGAGATCCACGAGCACAAGATGCACACGCGTACTGTTCAAAAAGGGTCCCAAGACGCGCGTTGCATCGTTGCCGGCGTTATGCATCACGAAGATTGGCGCAATCGCCAGTTGAAGCATTCGCTCGATCCAGAGACGTGCCATGGCTTCGTCGGCCGCAAATCTTCGTCTCCGGCGTTTCAGAGCAAGTGCCGAGTCGTTCACGAAGGTTGTTGCGATGCAGCGCTCGTGAAGAGTCGCCATCCGTCTTGTGGAGGTCCACGCACGTCCAGGCCGCCTTTTGACACCTGAGGCATCTTTTATGACAGTCTTTTATGTGGGAATGCATGCCAGTTCAGTTTTTCTCTTGATTCTCATCCAGTCAGCACAGTCGTAGAACGCGTCTCCTCGAACTCTTCTCGATGGAACGCACACACATAACTTTTTTCGAAGTGAATGCCTTTTATGGGAAGACGTAGACCGAACCAAATCTGGACTCAACAAGGGGTCGGACACCTTCTCCGTGCCCGCAAACCCAGCAGGCCAAACCGCGACACAAAAGGAGCAGCACAAATGCTGGCGGGCCTTGCAGTCCTGCTCCTCGGAGTGGGACTGCAAATCTTCGAAAAGCCGCTCGAAGAATCACTCGTGCCGGAGCAACATGAGATGGACGCACAGAAGATTAGCGCACCAGGACAGCAGCGCACAACACACCGTTACCAGAACAGGTTTCAACAAGCCGTCCCGGAGGAGGTGCACCCACAGGTTCTCGTCATCGTGTCAGACCACGGAAGCGGTACGACGTCCTTAGGGAGGGCGCTCGATAGCCACCCGTGCGTGGTTGACGTCGGGGAGCCCTTCGGTCCCGCATACCAGATATGGTCGAACAGCTCGGTCACTGAGTGCGACAGCTATAAAGGTACCGACGCTATCTTCGACGCGCAATCGGGCAAGCTCCAGGATCCGAGGAATGAGAAGATCGTCGAGAAAGTAGGCAAGGCGCTCGACGACTTCGGGGTACAACTGAAAGAGTCTGCCTATGACTCCCTGTACGATGGTCTCAAGTACAACCTCGCCGAGTACTTTGTCCGCGTCCGGGATTTCGTCTGTGCAAACGTGCCGGAGGACGTGTGCCCTCCCTCGGACTGCACCATCGTCACAAAGTTCTTCCCGAATTATATCAACGGAGATACCAACGGCGAGACGGGCGATCCCAGAACTGGCAAGAATCCCAAGTGCGTGAAGGCGATGAACGCGAAGGCGATCGTCTCGTGGCAGGACGCGCTCGTGTCGATGGAGCAGAACCCCAAGGTCGCGACGTTGCAACTCACCCGTGATGAGAATGACAGGCAGTTCTCGATCTTCCACCGGTTCAATCCTGAAGGCTCAGAATTCGACTGCGGCGTCCCACGCCCCTTCAACGAGTTCATCACCATGGCTAGCGAGCACACCGACGCTCACATGAAAGTCGAGAATTGCTGGCAAAGTGCTACCGACGCCGATAAGTGCCTGAGCGATGGTCTCAAGCTCGTCGGCCTCTCCGAAGCGCCGATGGGTCACGTTGCGGCGCAATTCGATAAGGAAGCCGCGCTAGCCGTGATGTTGGGCGAGACGAAACTACCTTCCGATCACAAGGCGGCGAGCAAGAGTTGCGCCACCGACCCCACGGCGATCTTCAAGAGACTCGAAAATTATGACGTGAAAGTGGTCGGCAAATCGAAGGGGTCGGCGCTACTAAATAAGGCGGCGTTTGAGAAGGAGGCAGCCGACAAGGCGGCAGCTGAGAAGGCGGCGGCCGAGAAGGCGGCGGCCGAGAAGGCGGCGGCCGAGAAGGCGGCGGCCGAGAAGGCGGCGGCCGAGAAGGCGGCGGCCGAGAAGGCGGCGGCAGAGAAGGCGGCGGCAGAGAAGGCGGCGGCAGAGCAGGCGGCGGCCGAGCAGGCGGCGGCAGAGAAGGCGGCGGCAGAGAAGGCGGCGGCCGAGCAGGCGGCAGCCGACCAAGCAGCAGCAGACCAGGCAGCAGCCGACCAGGCAGCAGCCGACCAGGAGCTGCACACGCCCACGATCCCTACCGCGCCTACGACAGTTGCCTACGTGCCTGGCGCGAAGCCGCATCTCGGACTACACACGCCCACGACCCCTACCGCACCTACGACAGTTGCCTATGTGCCTGGCGCGAAGCCGCATCTCGGCCTGCACACGCCCACGACCCCTACCGCACCTACGGTCGCCGCTGTGCCCGCGAGGCCGCATCTCGGACTGCACACGCCCACGACCCCTACCGCGCCTACGATAGTTGCCTATGTGCCTGGCGCGAAGCCGCATCTCGGCCTGCACACGCCCACGACCCCTACCGCACCTACGGTCGCCGCTGTGCCCGCGAGGCCGCATCTCGGCCTGCACACCCCCACTTCATTGCCAACAGAGCCCAGGGCGTCGCAATAGGCGTTAATCATGGGCGCACTGGACGACGTCACCGCGGTGCCAGTTGCACCCGGTGCTCGAATAATTTATGGGTTTCGTCACCGCCTTGCCAGTCGCACGTAAAGGGGGGTGGGATACGGTAAGGGGGGGGTAAGGCCTTAGTCGCGAGGCCTTGGGTAAGGGTAACGGCCTACAATTAGGGGAGGCTGAGCGCGCATGGTAAGCGCTCGCGTCGCCAGCCTGCAGCCTCGAGTCTCGACTCCCGCAGGAGGAGACTGTGAGCGATACGAACGCGATCTTAAATATAAATTCGCATGCGCGATGGGTTCAGCCTGAAAACGAAAGGATTTGCCTGGTCTCTACACACGTCAATCGCACATGGTCAATCGTCATCTTCGCGGCCTATCTGTATCTCTGGAGTCTCTCCGCTCGCTCTCCGACCTCCTTTTCCTCCCCACTCCCTCTCCCTCTTTGAGTTCCGTGCGAACCAACGAAAGGCGCGGCCCACGGGGCAAGCGTTGTACCACTCAAAAAGCGACGGCTGGCCGTCTGTAGACATGCCAGCCTGGCTTCTCGAATGCCGGGTTCGTCAGCAGAGCTCCATGCTCTGCTCAAGCGACACTATCTCGGACACTATCTCGCGATCGATCGATCGAGCCTCCCCTCGAGGTGCTGATCTCCGTCTCGTCACATGACTTGTACTTGGGCGGCTGCGTGGGCGCGCCTGCGCGCCATGATGAGCGCGCGCCATGATGAGCGCGCGCCACAGCTCGCCCTCGGGTGCCCTCGGGTTCCCGACCAGACCCCACAGCTGAGCCCCAGCTCCCCTCCCTCTTCTTCCTAGCGACCCGTGCCTCTGTTGAGACCGCATGACCTTTGGGCCACTTGCGGCTTGCTCATCCTTGCGGCTTGCTCATCCTTGCGCCGCGTCCACGTGCGCCCCCACTCTTTCGACCGCGCTCACTATGGCGCCCATGTGCGTCTCCGAGCCATAATTAGGCCCTCCAGTCGGCCTTATTAGGCAGTCCAGTCGGCCTTGGGCTCGCCCTTGAGGAGCGCCAGGCCGGCCGCGAAGGGCCCTTGCCGGCGCGCCGCCGCATGCTTCGTCAAGTCCTTGGGCAGCTCCCCCCCTGGGGCCGCTTTGTCGCCCCAGGGGGCTTTGACCTTGGCGCTCGGGACCGCGCGTTTCGTCGATTTCGTCGGCTCGGTGAGATGGCCAGCTGCCGTGAAGGCGGAGAGCTCTTCCGAACGGTTCGACCACTCGCCCGAGGAGCGAGGGTCGCCAGTTTCGTCGAGATAGGACGAGATCGTGTCCGTCGAGACGCGCTCGCCGGAATGGCGACCATCGGTCGTACGTGCGGCGGAGCGCTCCGACGCGTCATCTTGGGCATCCGAATCGCTCGAGGCTCGGCGCGAGCGCTTGTCAGCTAAGCTGGCGTACAGAGGATTGAGCGTCGCCGCGGGCGGCTTCCACGCGGTCTCCGGGCGCTTCGGTGTGGGCGGCGCGGAGAGGTCCGACAGAAGCTCAATGTCGTCCGCCAAGGCGTCGAGTACATTGCCCGATAGGATACGAGGCAGCCGTCGCCTCATCATCTCGACGGGCGAGTTGGCGGGCACGGGCGAGAGGGGTCGCTGTGCCTCGTCCGAATTGTTCGACGAGGTCGATGTGTCCGCCTCGGCCTCGTCATCCGCCTCGATGGACCCAGAATCGTCTTCGTTAACCTCCTCGGCGCCGGCGTGGTACAAGTTGAGCCAGCCCATGCGAGCAATCCACGCATCGATACGCATAGCCGAAGAAAAGGCATGCGAGCGCGGGGCGAGGCTACCGTACGTCGGGTCGTTGACGCGGAGCAGCTCGAGGTGCTCGACGGACTTGGCGCCGCGCGCCGTGCGCAGGAGCGGCGCCATCGCCGTCCAGCGCGCGAGCGGATCGTACGGCAGCTCGTGCTTCGCGGGCAGCTCCTTGCGCGGGGCCAGGCTGCCGTACGTCGGGTCGTTGACGCGGAGCAGCTCGAGGTGCTCGACGGACTTGGCGCCGCGCGCCGTGCGCAGGAGCGGCGCCATCGCCGTCCAGCGCGCGAGCGGATCGTACGGCAGCTCGTGCTTCGCGGGCAGCTCCTTGCGCGGGGCCAGGCTGCCGTACGTCGGGTCGTTGATGCGGAGCAGCTCGAGGTGCTCGACGGACTTGGCGCCGCGCGCCGTGCGCAGGAGCGGCGCCATCGCCGTCCAGCGCGCGAGCGGCTCGTACGGCAGCTCGTGCTTCGCGGGCAGCTCCTTGCGCGGGGCGAGGCTGCCGTACGTCGGGTCGTTGATGCGGAGCAGCTCGAGGTGCTCGACCGACTTGGCGCCACGCGCCGTGCGCAGGAGCGGCGCCATCGCCGTCCAGCGCGCGAGCGGCTCGTACGGCAGCTCGTGCTTCGCGGGCAGCTCCTTGCGCGGGGCGAGGCTGCCGTACGTCGGGTCGTTGACGCGGAGCAGCTCGAGGTGCTCGACGGACTTGGCGCCGCGCGCCGTGCGCAGGAGCGGCGCCATCGCCGTCCAGCGCGCGAGCGGATCGTACGGCAGCTCGTGCTTCGCGGGCAGCTCCTTGCGCGGGGCCAGGCTGCCGTACGTCGGGTCGTTGATGCGGAGCAGCTCGAGGTGCTCGACGGACTTGGCGCCGCGCGCCGTGCGCAGGAGCGGCGCCATCGCCGTCCAGCGCGCGAGCGGCTCGTACGGCAGCTCGTGCTTCGCGGGCAGCTCCTTGCGCGGGGCCAGGCTGCCGTACGTCGGGTCGTTGATGCGGAGCAGCTCGAGGTGCTCGACGGACTTGGCGCCGCGCGCCGTGCGCAGGAGCGGCGCCATCGCCGTCCAGCGCGCGAGCGGCTCGTACGGCAGCTCGTGCTTCGCGGGCAGCTCCTTGCGCGGGGCGAGGCTGCCGTACGTCGGGTCGTTGATGCGGAGCAGCTCGAGGTGCTCGACCGACTTGGCGCCACGCGCCGTGCGCAGGAGCGGCGCCATCGCCGTCCAGCGCGCGAGCGGCTCGTACGGCAGCTCGTGCTTCGCGGGCAGCTCCTTGCGCGGGGCGAGGCTGCCGTACGTCGGGTCGTTGACGCGGAGCAGCTCGAGGTGCTCGACGGACTTGGCGCCGCGCGCCGTGCGCAGGAGCGGCGCCATCGCCGTCCAGCGCGCGAGCGGCTCGTACGGAAGCTCGTGCTTCGCGGGCAGCTCCTTGCGCGGGGCGAGGCTGCCGTACGTCGGGTCGTTGATGCGGAGCAGCTCGAGGTGCTCGACCGACTTGGCGCCGCGCGCCGTGCGCAGGAGCGGCGCCATCGCCGTCCAGCGCGCGAGCGGCTCGTACGGAAGCTCGTGCTTCGCGGGCAGCTCCTTGCGCGGGGCCAGGCTGCCGTACGTCGGGTCGTTGATGCGGAGCAGCTCGAGGTGCTCGACGGACTTGGCGCCGCGCGCCGTGCGCAGGAGCGGCGCCATCGCCGTCCAGCGCGCGAGCGGATCGTACGAGTGCTCGGTGGGCCCGACGTTCAAGCAGCGGCGCCACTTGAACAGGATGCCTTGCTTCAGACCGAGCTTCTCTTCGAGTTCTTTGACGTCCTTGTTGGCAAAGGCCGAGGACGTGATGATCTCCCCGACGAGCTGGGGGTACTTGGACCCGTAGTTGAGGACCATGTCCTTCTGGTTGTCGGACAGGCGCCTGGGCACGAGAGGCATGCGTAAGATGAGCTTCGTCGCCGCTAGGCGCTGCATACATAATTGTTGGGGAGGGGCAACTGTTGTGGCCGCGTACATCGTGCACGGCTGGAACGCCAAGTCATCCTTGACTGGGCGTGTTTGCTCTTCGAGGTCGCGAGGGCAGACGGTAGCGGGATCGGTATCGTTATCCTCCTCCACCGGCATCATGAGCTCTGCCCACCGCGCCTCAAAGTCGAGAGTCTCTATGTTGGAGTGTTGCATGTGCTCGAGATGTTGGGCTGGGTTCGGGTGTCGATGCTCGGCCGCCCGATGGACGATGCAGAGATTCCGGCGGCGGTTCGTCAAAACATCTTCAGGTTCGTCAAATGCGTGCCGAAGTCCCCGAGATCTTACGATGCAAGACGCGTGGCGGCGCTTGATCGCAGCGCGCTGGCTGGAGCACGTAGCAGGATATCAGTAGGTTGGGAGGCGCCGTCGTGGGACTCGGAACACCCGACGAGGTCCTGTCCCCCCCTCTCCAAGAACATGTTGTCGCTGCTCGCCCTGTCTGCTGGTGCGCCCACCCTCGCGCCCAAGGTCACCGTCCTTGCGTGCACCGAAGCCTTCTGAGGTGGGTGCGCCGACTTCGTCGTCGGTCCGCTGAAGGCGGCCGTCGATGCAGCTGGCGTGCTCGACATCATGAATGTAACCATGGTGCCGTATGGCAACTCGCGCACAACCGGTGGCAAGACGACATGCCAGCACGGCGAGAACGAGTGTATTGCTGACTCGATCGAGCAGTGCGCGATTGACATCTACCCGGAGTTCACCAAGCACTACCCGTTCCTCTACTGCATGGAGGGCCACGGCAGCAACATGCTCAAGTACACGGAGGAATGCTCCAAGACGGCCGGGCTCAACTACACGCAGATCGAGGCGTGCTCCAACGACGCAGCCCGCGTCGTCGCCCTGCAGGCCAGGTTCGCGGCCATGACGCCGTCCGACCACAAGTACACGCCTTGGATCTTGGTCAACGGCGTGCTGTCCAAGAGCGACGGCGACAAGCTGCTTGACGAGGTCTGCACGGCGTACACCGGCACGTGGCCCGCTGGCTGCAACACGGTGCTCAGGGAGACGAACCAGAAATGCTCCGCCGATTGGTAGACGGTCGCTTCACCTTGGCACGTGCGACGGAGGTGGACGAGAGGGACGAGGCCCGACGGTGACATGGCCCGGGACGCACCACAAAATGACGGCCGCTTCGCTCACCTACCTTTGGCGAGGCGGCTCGAGCTTTAATGCTGGCGCTGATCGGGCATTCTCGGCGGGCTCCATCTCGGCGGGCTCCATCCTTCCGCCGCCGCCGAGGTAAGTACATTCGTCTGTAGGGGCCTACCGATGGAACGCATGATCGCCTTCCGAAGTTCAATCGTAACCATGATCGTAACACCTCTGACTGAGATACTGCGTTGAGTACAGCCGTAACACAGTTTTGGTTGCGGGGAGGGCGGGCAGATCCGCACCGGACGCACCTCTCATATGGTTTGATACAAGGTTACACACTCCACTTACGGCTTGTACATGTACTGATCTTGCAATGCCGCTTGTCCGGTCCGGTTGCACACTGTGCGGACGCGCACGTCGTTGCGACACTCTTGAGGGATTGTAACAGGGATCGATCGGGTCGGGTAGTTGCGCAACGCAAGGGGTCGTTGCTGCGACAACGTTCGACGCCAGGATTCAACGTCCGGGAATCGTGGAGTTGACCACGCAGACGAGACACAGACTCACAGCCCCTCATTCGGCGTGCAAGACCTCTCGCGCAGCCCGTCCGGAGCGGCGCCTACGATGATGGCGGTCGAGGCGTGGTTCGAATCCAGCACGGCTAGGGTTGCCGCAGACAGGGGCGCGACGAGAGGGCTTCCCGAGGGTGCCCTTGACGGCGCGGGGCTTCCCGACGGTGCCGCCGATGGTGGCCACGACGGCGCGGGGGCCTCGCCGCTGCGCCACACCGGTAGAAGCATGGGCGTTCGCATGCTCGACGCGTTCGCAGCGCGCGAGAGAGCCTCCTCGCCCTCGACGGGCTCCTGGATGTCGCAACGGCCGCTGTAACGTCCCAGCAGGCGCGCCGGGCTGGCCGGCACGCATGAGCGCGCGCAACGTCGGCAGACCGCCGACGCGGCCGTGGCGCCCGCGACGGCGCCCGCGCGCACGAGGCGCAGGCACGCTACTGCGGCTGCAGCCCAGGCAGCGGGCGACGTGGCCTGCCTCTGAAATTCGCGCCAGCTCGTCGGCAGACGGTGCACATATGGCGCCGACCGCCTGCTGTTGAGCAACATGTGCAGCCACATGGCGGTTGGCAGGTTGTGCGAGTGCCAGAGCGCGGGCAGCACGAGGGAGGTGAGGATGAGGATCCCGCCGGTGCAGAGTTGCCAGACCCACAGCTGCACGAAGCCAATCCCAACGTGCCCGCACAGTCCGTCCACCGCTCCGCTCTGGAAGAGCTCGGCCACCACGCCCTTGCCGCCACACGCCTCGACGCCGCCGAGCGGCCCGAGTACGTCGGCGATCGCCTGGTCGAGTTCGACACGGCGATCCTTCTCAGAGAAGGCGGTGCAGTTGGACGGGACCTTGGGGAGCGAGAGCAGCCCATCGTACGCCGCCTGGCAGTTGTCGGCGATCGCGAGCAACGACGAAGTGACCGGGTTCTTGAGCTCGCACCCCCAGGGGGCAAGGTAGTATGCCGAGAGGTTGTAATGCCAAAGGTCGTTCGGATTGGGCTTGTCGTGCCCCTTGAGAGCCTCGGTGCGCAGCACGTGCAGCGTCGTGTCGAGCGCGCTCCCGCACGCGTCCGCGAACCCCACTGAGATCGCAAACTCGACCGACACGACCGCACACATCATCCACCAGACGATGACGGCCACAAACTGCGCGAGAAGTAGCAGGTTGCGACGGCCGGCGATCGAACCGACGAAGAGGGCGGCGGCGGTGCAGGTGAAGGCGTACAGGGGCAGGAAGGCCGCCCCCACATGCCAGCCCGTGCTAATGTCCACCAGGTTCGCCAGCCGGAGCCCCTGCGCTTGCGCAGAGATGATGCTGCGGTTCATCTCCGCCGCTTCGCTGATCAGGCGCGGGGCGAGCGCGAGGCCTTCGCAGAGCTCGTGGAGCGTTGAGTTGGACGGAACCACGGGCGTGCCGTTGTATACGTCGAAGCAGCCGAGGCACGACGCCGTCTTGATCAGTGACGCGTTCAGGTTGATCGCCGCCTGCGCCACCGCTTGCTGGTGGGCGGACGATTTCGCGGAGAGCCGCGCGAGCTCGCGCATCGCCCCGGTCGCGCTACCGAGGCCGGCAGAGATGCTCACGCTGCCGTCGATGCTGTAGGACATGACGAACACGAGTGCCCCAGACAGCGCGATCACGAGGTTGCGCAACCACCACGGTGGCCTGATGAGCGGCTGCATAAACGTGATGACCAGGCACAGGTGTAGCGCCAGCAGCACGAGCACGACGAAGCCGGCCGCGAGCACGAGGGCGACGATCATCATCAGGGCCTGCAAGTCTGCGGGCGAGTGGACGCACGCAGCGATCGGGGGTGAGTTCTCTGCACTCGTGCGCAGATGGTCCATGAAGAGCGTGCCGCGACTCACATGGTACGCTGACGTCGAATTGCGGATCCACGGGTACCAGCATGAGCGAGAGGTGCCAGACGCGGTGCAACGACATCAGGACGTCCATCCAGAAGTCACCCATCTTGACAGGCAGCACCGGCAAACCCGAGTAGATCTGCTTCCTGCACAACAAAGAAGTGCACAGAAGGAACCCGTTCTGGACACAAACTTGAGGGGGGGGGAAAAAGGGGGTTGGTTGGGGGGCCGGTTGCAAGTCAAGTTCAAGATCAAGTGTCAGTCAGTCAGTCAGTTTCGTCGCGGTCCCCCCGCGCTCAAGTGACACGCTCGACAAAGCGAAGTATTCCCGAGTCGGAAATAAAACGCGGAGGTCGACCTTCCACCTGCGTGTTTTATGACGCTGCACCCAGTGTGCAGAGACTACAGACTTCGCGTTCGTCGCCGCGCTCTATATGGAGCATCGCCTCGCGGGCGGCCCGCCGCGTGCGGTCCAATGCGCGACCATCGTCGCGTCTAGCTCGGCGTGCTCCTCCACCTTGCGCGTCGGCTTGGGGCGCATGTCGACCACAGCGAGCCGGTAACAGAATCGCCGCCTGTCGGCGAGCACAACCACGCCGGGGGCGAGCAGATCGTCGACAGGCTGCGCATGCGCGCCACTACCCGCCGCCGCGTCTGTCCCTCGCGCCTCCCGCACACGTTCGATCGCGAGCATCAAACTCACGTCAGAGGCCGCGAGGCCGAGGAGCCATTCCGACACGAGCGTGACACACTCGTCCAGGCTGCCCTCGGCGTCGTGCTGAGCACTTGCATGCGTGAGCGTGACACACTCGTCCAGGCTGCCTTCGGCGTCGTGCTGAGCACTTGCATGCGTGAGCGTGACACACTCGTCCAGGCTGCCTTTGGCGTCGTTTTGAGCACTTGCATGCGTGTCCTCGCCCCCATCGACGCCGTGTTGAGCACTTGCATGCGTGTCATCGACGCCATGTTGAGCACTTGCATGCGTCGAGATCCCCTCGACGTGCACTACCGCCGCCACCCCCGCCACCCCCGCGACATCCTCCGCCTCCACCCCCGCTACATTCTCCGCCTCCACCGCCGCTGGTGCCGCCAGCAGCGCGTCCACACGCATGCATGTGCTCGACACGGCGCCGTGTCGTGCCGCCAGCAGCTCGATGAGTGCCGCGGCGCCGCCCGCGAGCCTCAGCGCGCGCGCATGCAGCCGTGCCGCGCGCGCGCTGCCCACCGCAGCGCGTGCTTGCGCACTCTTGAGCCGTTCGAAAAGCGAGCACTCTTGGCGAAGGATGGCGCACCTGAGGACGAGGGTGATGGCGCCGTTGTGAGCGCTTGCATGCGTGTGGGCGTGCCATGGCGCCGTTGTGAGCGCTTGCATGCGGATGGGCGTGCCATGGCGCCGTTGTGAGCACTTGCGTGCTAGGCAGGGGGGCTCAATCGACACTCTTGATGAAGGATGGCGCGCACACAATCTCGACGACGAGATTGAGGTCCTCATCCGCGCCCGCCACGGCGCCCGACGCCCCATCCGCCGCCACATCCGCCGCCAACGCCGCCGCGTCCACCGCATCCGCCGCCGCCTCGGCCACTTCCTCGTCCCTTGCCGCGCCGTCCACTTCCTCGTTGAGAGCCGCGCCGTCCGCTGTCGCCTCGTCCTCGCCACAGCGCTCGCCACAGCGCCCATCACAGCGCCCAGCACAACGCCCATCACAGCGCCCATCACCGCGCCCATCACCGCGCTCGGCACAGCGCTCGCCAGCGCAGCCGAGCGGCGCGGCACGTGCTCGGCACGGCGCTCGCCACGCGCGGCGCAGCAGCGTGCGCAGCGCACGCAGCGCGCCACGCTCGCCGCCCGCCGCGCCCCCGAAGACGAGCCGTCCAGTACGGCCCTCAAAGACCTTCAGATTGTTACGCGGCCGCCGCAGCAGAGCCCGCAGCGCGCGTTGGCCGCGCGCGCCGTCGTGAGCGACCGCGTACAGGTCGAGTGGGCAGAACCGTTGGGCGCCGTCGTGGGCGTGGGCGCCGTCGTGGGCGTCCTCGCGCTCTTCCGCAGCGCTCGCTGAGAGGCCCGCCGTGCGCGCTGTCTTGAGCGCCTTGAGCTGCTGGTACAGGCAGAAGCGGCAGCGGCCGGGTGCAAAGGTCGCCAACGGCGCACCCTGGGGCACCACGCAATCAAGGGAGGTCATCAATGAGGTCATCAGGGTCATCGAGGGCAGTCAAGGCATTCGTACCTGAGGCAGTACGCCCGCCTTGGGCTTCAGCTCGATGCACACGCCGCCGCGGCTGTCGCAGCCCGCCGCCAAGCGCATAAAGTCTCGCTCGATCCACGCTGCGTGCTGGCCAGAAGAAGGCGACGACGGCAACGGCTTTCCCGGAGCTGCCTCGGCCACCGCCGCCTCCATGGCCGCGTGCACCGCGCGAGCCACAAAGCGAGCAGGCGGTACACCGTGTCGTGCCGCATCAGAGAGAGCGCAGGCGAGCGACGATTCAAGTGGCACCGCACAGATCGGCTCGGCAGCGTACTCTTGGCCGAGTGCTTGGACCAGCGCGGGCAGGGGAGCCACTGACGCAGCTCGAGCTGCAACAACCGCGTGGCTCAGCTTCAGCACGCATCCAGACAATCGTGGGTCAGAGCCGTTGTATCGGTAGACCGCGTGCTCGGTGCCGCAACCCACCAGAAGAGGCGCGGACGACTCGGGTCCTTCCATGTCTGACTCACCCACCCCGCAAACATAGACCCTGTGAATGTGGCAGTCCGACCAACGCTGCGCCCCCAATGGAATGTACATTCGGTTTTTGATTGTGGTGTTAGATTGTACCACCGCGTCGCGAACCCCGTAACTACCCGTTCACAAGGCGAGACGGTTCCAACCGCCCGCGATCGCCAGGTGCAAGCGAGGCAGGTTCAGACGGACGCACACGTCAAGGTCGCCTGTTCTTTGCGTGCCCCATGAGATATGTCAGAATTGCCATCACAATTGCCATCACACTACAGTGCGTATTGAGTCAGTCGAATGGACCGCCACCGCCACCACCTTCTCCCTCACCACCGCCGCCGCCGCCGTCTCCGCCGCCGTCTCCGCCGCCGCCATCACCCTCTCCTCCACCGCCCGCTCGACCACCCACGCCTCCGCCGCCGCCCCCATCACCACCACCCTCGCCGCCACCTCCCTCACCGCCGCCAAGACCGCCGCCCCCCTCTCCTCCACCACCCTCCCCGCCACCTCCATTGCCGCCACCGCCATCGCCCCCGCCTCCATCACCGCCACCCTCGCCGCCGCCACCTTCACCACCGCCCCCGCCTCCTCCCCCGCCGCCGCCGCCCACACCACCACCATCGCCGCCACCCTCTCCGCCGCCTCCAGAGCCGCCACCGCCATCGCCGCCGCCTCCGTCACCACCACCATCGCCGCCGCCGCCCTCACCACCACCCACGCCTCCACCCTCGCCGCCGCCGCCCTCGCCACCACCCCCACCCCCGCCCTCCCCGC
>Ga0210239_101796_pt1 | contig 14517 bp, 8 predicted proteins | sample ChrtobMetP5a_0mM_FD_155451 | JGI IMG/M metagenome (GOLD analysis project Ga0210239, IMG submission 155451) | Chrysochromulina tobin associated microbial communities from unialgal haptophyte culture, Seattle, Washington, United States - P5a_0mM | ecosystem: Host-associated > Algae > Haptophytes >... | reverse complement strand
CAAATGGAGAGATGGTTGGGAGCAACGCCGTCCTCCGACGCGCCTGGAGCCGGCCGCAGCGGGGCGCGGAGGCGCGCGCATGCGCGCGTAGCGCAAAAAAAGGTTGCACGGACGGACGCACGAATTAAAGGGGGTCCGAGCCAGTACCCTGAAAGGCTGCTGCGCTCGCCTTTTTCAGGGTCCCCAGGATTTTCGGAAGCCATAAACGTGCGCTCCTGTGGAGTCGAGCCCTAGGGTGACGTCCCTATGTCTCAGACCGCTCTGCGTGTCGAACGCGACCAGAGCGGCCGTGCGCACTGCGCGTGGTGTGACACGGGCATAGCCGAGGGCACGCCTCGTATCGCGCGCGCCTTCCATCACGCAGCCGGCGCGTTCTCGCGCAACAACGGTGCCGCGACCGGCTACAACCCGGGCGGGCTGCAAGACATGTTCATGCATGTGCAGTGCGCTCTGCGGTACGACGACAATCCGCGCGGCTCGCCGGCGGCGTGCGCTGGAGGCTGTGGTATGCACTGTGCACCGCTGAGACGAATGCTGTCCCGCTTTGGGTCGGCTGGAGCGAGGTGCATACCGTCGTCATCGGCACCTCTGTACTACTGTTTTCCGTGTGCCAAGGCATTCGTCCAGCGTCACCGGGAGCTGCTCGTGGGCCACATCAGCGTGCGACAGGCTCAATTGAACGTCGGCTGGGTCGGCTGGGGATACGCTGGGCTGTTCCCTGCACCTGGTCAAGGTAACGTTGGGGGCCCTCCGCCCTTGCCAAAGGACAAGGCTTTGCTGGAGGCATTCTTGGACTGCTTTCGCTTCGACCCGCCGCAAACCGCGGCGGAGGAGGAGAGCGCGTGTGACCGGCATGAGTCGCTGCAGCTCAGCATCCGCGCGGCACTCGCGGAGGATCGTTCGCGGGCCAAGGCTGAAGCGACGGCGCCCAAGACGGCGCCGCCACCTTCTCCTCGCCACACCGGCAAGCGGCCTCGAGGCGTGTGGGAGAGCGACCCCGGAGAGTGAGGAGGTGTGAGTGAGATGGCAGTGCATACGAGTGTGAACAGTCTGTGGAGGTGGTTGTGAAGTGTCCCGCTTCCGCTTCCCACGCTTCCGCTTTCCCGTCATTGTTTCCCGTTACTTTCCCGCTTCAGCCAGCGTGCTGGGGGGACCGGCGACCGCGACGAAACCATTGACGAAACTGACTGTCTGACTGACTGGCGGTTCCGTGTGGTGATCACAAATTGTGTGGACACTTAGGCCACGTGATTTTGGGGGCGAGATCGGATGTTAGGCATGTTACACGCAGAAATACGGTACTGAACTGTCAACAGCATTCCACAGACTTCCCCGGTAAGACTTGGAGATATGGAGACGTCTTCCGATTCTGGGGGCGCTAGGGGTGGAACATGTCGGCGTCCAGCGTGGAGCTCGTGAAGCGCTCGGAATTGCACTCCTTCCTTATCGGCCAGTGCCCCGCACTCCACTCTTCCTACAACGCGCCTCTCTGGCTGCAGGCCAGCCCCGTGCTGCACTCCGTCCTCGCCCAAAAGTGCCATTCGCCGCATGCCAAGGTGCCGCCGCTCAGTCGGGAGCACATCTCAGTTCCGAGCGGCGGAACTGTCGCGATCGACTGGCTCGGCACATTGCCCAGCACCCCAAGGGCTATCGTTGTGGGCTTTCCTGGCACGGGCAACTGCCACTTTCAGACGGGCCTCGTGCCGACGCTGCTCTGCGCACTGCACGAGACACTTGGAGACGAGTTGGCCTTCGGCGTGGCCGTGTACCAAGGTCTGGGAGGGCTTGATCTGACTTCGCATAAGCTGCCGGGTTCAGGATATTGTGCGACCGACGATGTGGGTTCCGTCCTCAAAGCGGCTCGTGCGAAGTTCCCGCAGCCATTACCTCTTGTTGTTGTTGCCGCCTCGTTTGGGACAGCGCTCTTCAGCAACTTCGCGGCGCGGCGCGCGAGCGAGATCGAGGAACTCGGCGTCTCGGGGGCGCTCTTCCTCGGCTTTGGCCACTCGGTCCTCGAGACCGTCACGGGCTCGGATCAGCTGGCGATTGGACCGTTTGGGACGGTCCGCGGCCTGACGAGCAAGTTTCCGATCAAGACTTGGATCAAGCACCTTACCAAGGATGAGGGCAAGTGGCTGGCGGCGTTGAAGGAGCGCTCGCCGGACCTCGATTGCGAGGCTCTGCTGCGCTGCACCACCATGTTTGAGTGGGACAGGGCGACGCTGCCCGCCTACGGCTTCGACTCGATCGACGCTCTCTACGACGCTGCCGACCCTGTCAGATGCATTGGCAAGATGCCGATGCCGACGCTCTTTGTCAACGCGAAGGACGACCCACTGTGCCCAGCGGGGAGGCTGCAGGGCTCAGAGTACGAGAGACCGCACTTTGCTATCGTCTCAACCAAGCACGGCGGTCACATTGGTTGGTTTGAGCGCGCACCGTGCGGTAAGTCGCACGTTGCCTCGCACTCGCCGTGGCTTTTGAACCTGACGCGCGAATTCATCGAAGCCATCCCCAAGTTCCCCAAGTTGTATGGGAGCAGCGTGCAACGGGCATGAGAGCGCTGCCAAAATCGAAAATGTTGTGGGCGGCAGAGTAGCGGTAGATGTGTGACGACATGCGGGACCATGCAAGATGCAACGCGTGGGATAACTTGGGGCGAGCGACGTCCTCGGGGGGAAGCCTGGGGGGAGGGGTTTTGTGTTCAGGAAATTGCGCTGCCGTTCGCTCACCGACTCGGCCGGCCCCGCCGAAGTGGGAAGGTGAAAAGTTTATACGCGCAACGGACCCCGAAGTGCGGTGAAGTTTACAAATAGAAGTAGAGAGGGTAGTCTATGCCCGCTCTCTCCTGTCTATGAGTATCAGTATGACGAACTATGAATCTCTGGGACGGGAGGTCCGGGACTGGGAGCGGGAGGTCCGGGACTGGGAGCGTAGAGAGTGACCCGAGAGAACGACGACGAGTACTCAGTACTTGTGTTGACCGAGGGGTGCGGAGCCGTCCTTTCTCAGACGCGACGGTGGTGAGGTGATCGCGGGGGACCGTGACGAAACCGACTGACTGACTGAAGTACACCGGTAGAGCTCCCGGTTGTCCCGTGTGTGTCCCGTCTCCCGGTGTTTTTGAACCGGTGCCTTCTATATGAGACGCCCCAAGCAAGCAAGCTAATTTGTCGAAACAACTTGCTTGCTTGCTTGAGTCGCCCCGAAAGTACTTGTTGAAACCCGTTCAAGACGCTGACTCGTGTGAAACCCGCTTTTTTCTCACGAAAAGCCGCGGTTCGTACGAGCGTATCTTGCGGGGGTCTTGCACGAGCCTGCGCGCCTGCTGCTCTGGAAGCTGACCACATCTACGCGTAGCTTCAGCAAGCCGCGATGGACCTGGCATCGCTCGCGAAGGCGATGGATGCCCCCGTTTGCCAAGCGCTTGAGCGCTTTGAGTTACGCCTCCTTTCCGTGGAGTTCCTGCTGCGTCGATCCAGCACCGAACGGATGCAGCGGCGGCAGGAGCTCGAGCTCATCGTGCCGTCCCCATTCCTATCGCCCAAGGCGGCCGTCAGAGCACTACGTGCTGGCAAACGTAAGGTCTTTGTGCTCTCGTACGGGTGGGGCTCACCTGAGGACCCCGATCCGACTGGGGAGATCCTTGATCACGTGCGCAAGTTCCTCCGCTGGTGGCTGTCCGAGTTCTCGGTCCCTGAGCGCGATTGGTCGTCGTACGGCTTCTTCTGGGACTATGCGAGCCTACATCAGCGGCTGCGCACGCCCGAACAGGTTCTTAAGTTCAAGGGCGCACTGAAAGTGATGGCTGGTCTCTGTGCGCGTGCTCACACTCCCGCCCCAGCCCCTCTCCTTTCTTGTCGTATTCATTGCGCACATTCATCCGGCTCCAATCGCAGACGCGTCAGTGATGGGGACGTGCGTGTTGCAGCACAAGGGCATGCCGCCGCGCCCCGCCATCTTCGATGGCGTTGTGCTGGTGATCGACGATGCTACCGTCACCGAACCAGAGCTGCGCACCGTGGCAACGGCGACGGACGCAATCCTGATCGGCATCTCATTTCGCGTCGTGGTCTGCACCTGGGAGCTGCGCTACACGTCGCACGATGCCGCGGAGGCAGCTGTCCCGAGGCTTCAGGCGTGGCTTGCCTCGCGTGACAGTCGCGGATTCGCCTGCCTCGCGTACAATGACCGTGCATACGACGATCGCGGGTGGACAGTCTTCGAGGAAAGCGTGACGAAGGAGGTCCTCGGCATGCGGCTGCTGCCTGGCTTCGAGTCCGTGCGTGCGCACCATGAGAGCATTGGCATCGCCAAGGCATATGAGATCTCGCGCGACCCGAACCATCCGACCTCGCTCGTGCTCGACATGCCGCAGAAGCCGCAGGAGGTCCGAGATGCCATCTACGCCGCCCACTTCACCAATGGTGCCGATCGCGACGGTGTCTGCAAGCTGTACGAGCGCTACCGCGCGGACACCTTCGCCGCCCTCGACGTAGACCAGCGGTATGTCCTATACGACGATAACTCGCTCGTGGACATGGTGGAGTACGCGAAACGTCTGGGCGGCGCCACCCCAGCCCGCCCTTTGCGGCTGAGTCTCACAGCGTCAGCGAATGCGAGCGAGGAGGACGGTAGGCATCGGCAGCTCACGTTCGAGAGGAATGCCATGCTCACCCTGCTCGTCCACACGAGCGTCGTCGGTCTCGTCCAGTTCTGCGACTACGTCTCCGACATCCTCTGCCTCGTCCAATTCAAGCGGCAGGGGAACGATGAGTCCTTCGTGGCTGGTCTTACGGCCATCTCGCTCTCCGTCGCCATCTCGTACGCACTAGCCATCCTCGGGATCGCGGGCACGGCGCAGGAGCGGCAGCAGCGCATGGGCCTCCTCCTCGGCATCCTCATCCTCGCCCCACTCAACCTGCATCTCCTCTGGGTCGGCTACTGCTGCTCTGTGCTCCTCAAGTGCGGCTTACTCCCCTCATTGCAGACCCCTTGAACCCCATGCCCTTTTCTTGACCCTTCCCTTGGCCCCTGGTCTCTACCCCCGCTCGCTCTACCATGATCACTCTCTCTTTCCTCCTCCCTCCTTTGCAACCCGCGACTCATCAGGGACTTTGCCGACGAGATGGACGCATTCCACCGCTTCAAAGCCGAAGTGTACCGCAAGCTGCATCTCGCGCTGCAGCACTACGCACCCAACGCGCCCGAGGCCGTCAAGGCGCGCGAGATCGCCGCTAACGAGTGCAATGCTATGTGGATCAAACTGATCTCGGCAGACAGCGGCTGTGAAGAAGTGAGATCCGAGCGATCTGTGAATGCACGACCGTCCAGGCGCGCGCAGCGCATGGAGGGTCGTGCCTTGACCGTGGCCTTCACCGTCATGAAGCTGGCTGAGGCGGGGTTCGAATCCGTCCCCATGTCGCTCCTCACCGCTGGAGCCATCTTTGGCGCGGAGGGGCTCTCGAGCTTGCCAACGAACGAGAGGGTGCTTCTCGTGGGCTCCCTTGCACTCTCGTGCATCTCGATCTCGTACGGCACATTCGGCATCTGCGTGGGCTCCGACCGCAACCTCGCGCTCGGTAACACACGCCCGGAGCGCTCCTTTGGGCGCATGGGCAAGATGTATCTGGCCTTCCTGATTAAGGCGACTTGCGGCGTCGTGAGCGTAGGCGCCGCGATAAGCGTGCGCTCGCTGCCGGGCGCGTTCGGCTGGCTCGCCGGCGGCTTCATCTCGACGGCGACCTTCGTGTTGGGCACCATCGTCACGTGCGCCTCCCTCCTCCTTCACCCCGGCGCTCTCGACCGGGCGTACCTCGTCGGCTGCCTACACTTCTACCTCTTCTGCGTCGTCGGCTGCCTGCTCGCCGTCGTCGCTGAGCCAGGCATCATGGCCTGCGGCATCTTCGACGCGGACTACCCCGGGCTCTCGATCGACATCTCGCGCCAGAGCTCCCTCGGCTCGAGGTACATCTTCAAGGCTACTGGCGTGCCGGCCATCTACAACTGGTTCCGCACGGTGAGTGCGTGCTCGTCCCCTCCCGCCGAGATGGCGTGCACCTGTCGCCCTGCCTGACCGCCGCACCGTGACGGCGCGGCTACTTTCGCCGCACGTTGTCGACGCTTTCTTCAATTGAGCTTATTGAGCCACGGCGCTCACCCCCGAAACGCCGCGCCGCACGCGCTTGCGTCCCCGTGTGCAGGTCTGGGTCTACGTGATCCCGAGCGCTCGCTTCATCGGCCTCGTCCTGTGTGCGGCGCTCTCGCTGTACGACCAGTTCTCATATGGCAGGCTCGCCTTCTTCGTCATCCTCCAGCTCTGCGAGTTCATCGGAACGCTGTATCTCGGCTCGGCACTCAATATCGTCCGGTTCCGCTGTGGCACCGCGTTCTGGACGAAGGCGCCGCGTTCGGTCGATGCCGGCAGCAGAACCCACATCGCGCCGCTCGAGCTCGGCTTCGAGCTGAGCCCAGCAAAGGTTGCTGCACCCAGTAATCTTGATGTGCCAAGCACGTTGGCACGGGACGGGCCGAAATGGAGAGCCGATGTGCTCGCGATGCGGCGGGACGCGGTTGCCGGAGGCTACGTCGCCTGCATCGACATGCTCAATGGCATCCTGCTCAATACCGTCAAGACGTCGGCGAGCCACACAACGACGCGCGAGCGGCTCCGCGCTGTATGCACGCAGCTCCGACTCGCGATGCCACAGCTCGACGCCGCAACACGCGCAGCCGTAGACGCAGTGCTGTTGGCGTATCTGCCGTCGTCCGATGGCAACTCGGAGACGACGCTCTGCCGTCAGCTTGAAGCTTTGGAGAAGGCCGCTGTGTCGTCAGCAGTGTCTGGCACGCGACTGCAGTCTCCCGGGGCGGCGGCGGTCGCGATAGGGCCGGTTCCACTGACCCACCCCATGTCTATGTCTGCATGGCAGCCCCGCCCTCAAAGGGCCTCCCAGCGCGACATCCTGAAAGGCAGTCTGCACCGCACGCACGGCTGGACGGAAGGACGGCACCCAATGCGAGGCGTCACGCTGCAGACGGCGCTGTCAGCCTCGCTCTGGGATGCTAACCAGGGCACCTTCTTTGGGAGCTCTCGCATCGGTACATTCAGCTACCACCAGTCCTTTGACACCGAGCGCATCGACTTTTATGTCAGCCACGCGTGGTCTGACCAGCCGGGACGCAAGATTGAGATGCTTCGAGGCTTCTTGTGCATTCACACACTGCTCGGGCGTGCGTGCGTCATGCTGCCCATACTTGCCGCCTTCCTCATCCCACTCGGCTTCGGCATCCACGTGATCTGGCCGCCGTTCCCACCCTACGCACCCTCTCTCGCCATCGTCGGACTCTTCGTCCTCCTTTCGATCTGGGTTGCACTTGCGATGACGGATGTGCTGCCGGCCACCGCCACGCCGTGGGCCTTATCGTCGACAGTCGTGTGGCTCGATCGCTGTTGCCTATGCCAGGACACGCCCGATACGATCAGCGCGGGCATCGACGAGCTTGACACCTTCCTTGGCCGCGCGGACGGCATGATCGCCTTCGTCTCGCCCGACTACTTCTGCAGGCTCTGGACGGTCTACGAGCTGGCGACATTCTGTAAGCTGAAGCGCTCCGAGCTTGGAAAGAGCCTCCTCCTCCTTTCCCTCGACTGGCCTCGCACGTACAGCCCGCTCAAGCGCCGTCAGCTCTCGAGCGCCGAGGTGCGGCAGCTACGCGACTTTTCGTGCCTCGACGCGACGTGCTACAAGCCGAGTGATCGGGCCATGCTCTTGCAGCGCATCAGCAACGAGTGGGGCTCTATTGAAGTGTTTGATGAGTTCGTGCGCACGGAGCTGCTGGAGGTCATGAAAGATTCGAAGGTGCAGTACCACAGTCGGCTCGCGCAAGTTGCCGCCGATAGCGTCGAGCTCTTGTTGGGTGGCTGAAGAAGGGCGAGTCCATGCGTGCATGTAAGGGCACGCTTCAGTGCGTCGGGTCTCGGGTGGGGTCGGCAACGGACGAGAAGAGAGAGACTGGGATGTGTGCGAATGTGGGGACAGAGAAGAATGAGCATGTAGGAATGTCTGCTTTTGGTGACCGGACCATACCTATACACGCACGCACCCGAGGGTCTTCAGCCCGTACCTCGTACCCGCCAAAGCGCGTCAGATGTGGACCGGATGTCGTGTCCCGCCGAGCGCCCCGCCCGGTACCGGACGGTACGGTAGTTCTCGGTACCGCGGTAATGCAGTCCGTGACCGGACCATCAATGTTGCTGTGGTGTGTGGACTGATCATGGGACTGATGCGTGGAGGTGGCGCTGGGTTCATGGCTGGGTTATAAAGTTCTCGTGCACGTGCACCACCCGACCAGCGCATCGCTCCTCCCTCTGCATTCCGGAGTCGGTATCGGCGGTGGGCGGTGGGCGGGGCGGTGACGCGGGGCGCGCATGGGCATGGCCAACATGACATACGTAGTACATGTACTGTCGCCCCCACTTTCAGTTTTCGAGGACCACTCCGGCACGCTGCCACGCGAGCGTTGCGTCCTTGGTATAGGCCTCTCTTAGGCGCGGCTTGCGCCCGTCGGCGCCCGTCTGCCAGACGCCATCCTGCCACCACTCCGCGCGCAGCTGATCGAGAAGCCCTTCGCAGGTCTCGTCGAGGTACCCTAGTAGCGCCTCGGGGGTCGACAGGTCAACCGCCTCGGCGCGCAGTCGGCAAAAGACATGCAGCATCGAGATGAACAGCCCGCGTAGGTGGGCGGGCAGACCGGGTACGCCCGCGACGGCGCTGCCGCTGATAGTCGGGCCGGCAGTCCGTAGCAGCTGTAGCTGCTCACGAAGGCGCGTCGACGTCGCACTGGAGGCGCGCGAGGCTCCCAAGGCAAGCACGTAGTCGGCACCGACGGCGAGCTGCCGTTGGGCCTCGCCCTGGTCGAGCTTGAGCACTTCCCACATGCGTACCAGGCTTGCGAAGGCGGCGGCGGAGGCGACGAGGGGTCTGGGCGGCAGTTGGGAGGTGCGCGAGACCCATCGCGATGGGGCGCGCGATCCATCGCGAGATCCATCGCGAGATCCATCGCGAGATCCATCGCGAGATCCATCGCGAGATCCATCGGTCGCGCCCCACCGCTCGAGCGACACCCCGGACGCCGCCGCTAGCAGGAAGTGATGGCCGACCGGCGTGCCCGGCTGCAGCAGGCGCACGAGGATCGAGAGAGGCTCGACGGCGGCTTGTCGCATGGCATTCGAGGCGCACAGCCCGTCACACGCCCGCCGCGCCTCACGCAAGCAAAGGGTCGCCACCGCCGCCATCTCGGCGTCGTTCAGCTCACGCATACGCACCGGGCACGGCTCGTCATCGGCGGCCGCCGTCATCCCTGCCCGAGCTGCGTCCTCCACCTCTGCCTCCGCGATAGCCATCGCCTCGAGCGTCGTCTTGAGCGCATCGTCATCCGACTGCGCACCCGCCGCGCCGTTGGAATCGCAGGGCGTGAGATCGCTGCTAATGAGCGCTGCCGCGAGCACCGCACCGAGCGCCGCATCAGGCTCCATGTCCGGGGGCAGCGTCGCCGCGGCCGCACGCATACGTGCAGTGTCGAAGCCCACGGCGACCGAAAGTCGGCGTGGGTCGACTGACGGACCGCCGAAGAGGGCGTCGCCGAAGGCCACGTCGTCTCCGAAGGCGGCGAGAGGCTCGAAGGCGAGCTCGAAAAAGTCAAGGAGCGCCGCGCGCGACGCCTTCGCTATCTTACGAAGCTCGGTCACCTTGCGAGGGCCCGACACCTTCGCTCGGAGCGCTTCGACGGCAAAGGGGACCGCGCGCCAAAACGAAGGGTGCACACGGAAGCCGAGGGATGCGGAGAAGCGGAGGGCGCGCACTAGCCTCAGCGGGTCGTCGCGCAGCACCTGCATGCGATGAGGGAGGCCATCAGCATGCAATGAGGGAGGCCATCAGCATGCAATGAGGGAGGCCATCAGCATGCAATGAGGGAGGCCATCAGCATGCAATGAGGGAGGCCATCAGCATGCAATGAGGGAGGCCATCCGCATGCAATGAGGGAGGCCATCAGCATGCCATGGGCCTCGGCCGCACCTTCGCCCACCAGACGACTTGGAGCATCTCGCGTGTCTCCGCCTCGGTGCGCGGCGTGCTCGCGGAGAGACCAAGCCGGTCGGCCAGCTGCCGCTCCGCTGGGCTGAGGATCACTTCTTCCCACACGTCACTGAGCGAGCGGTGGCGCGGGTAGGGTGAGCGCAGCACACGTGCCTGGAGGTCGTCCACGCCGCTGTGGAAGTCGAGCAGACGAAACTGGAGGGAAGCCGCCGTGGCGGCCGCCGCAACGCACTTGTTGAAGTTGGCACATTTGGCCGCGACCCACTCGCCGTCGAGACGTCTCTCGAGCTCGGCCGCGAGCGCCTCGATGCTTTGGCCAGGGAGCAAGGGAGATGCAAGCTGGCCAGGGACAGTCGAGAGACCCGCGCCACCGCCCTTGCCTAGGCTGCTGCTCGTGATGTCATTCATGCCATTCAAGCCGTTTGCCCCATTCACCCAAGCGGCGCCGGTGACGCCATTCAAGCCGGCGCCGGCGCCCTGTGCCACCTCCATACGAGTCACCCGCAGAAGCAGCGCGCAGATGGTCAAGTCACGTCGCAGTGTATCCTCCTCAGCTGTGCCACGTACGTCGCGTCGGGGGATGCGGTCGTTGGCGTCGTACGTCTCCTTGCCGATGGTGGGCATCAAGTCGACGATCGTCGGCTCCTCCCACGACGAGATCGTGATGCGCACCTGGGCGGCATCCACGCTCTTGCCGCGTGATGCCTCCGAGAGGCAGGTGATCACCTCCACCTGCTCGATGCCCAGGTCGGGGCGCTCGAGCGCAAAGTCGGGCATGCCGCACGCGACCGTGTCGATGGTAATGTTTGGGTGCAGCTCGCGCAGGCAGAGCGATAGATCGAGGTCGTCTGACTTGCGCCCGAGCAGCAGGTCGCGCACGTAGCCTCCTGAGATGTGCAACGCCACGTCGCTCAGGCCAAGAGAGCTCGTCTGCAGGTACTCGAGCACGAAGGAAAGAATCAGCCTATCGCGCGGTGAGATGAGCTGCCGCGCGAGCCGCGGAAGCGGCTCCATGTGCGCGAGCCTTAGCGGCCTTAGCGGGCGCAGCGCGCCGCCAAACGTGTGATACTTGAGGGGTGTGTTGTTGGCCAGATCGTCGTCGCTGCTGCTGCTCGCCGAGTCTGCCGGCAGGTTGGCCACCATTCGCACCAGGCCACCACCTCGACCCGCGACTGGGGGTGAACTCGCCGACCCCAGCAGGCCGCCGGCCACCGCGAGCAGGGCGGTAAGCATCTTCCAAGAAATCAATGCGAGATGACAGGATTCATCAGATTTCTTATTATTACGTTACAAGTATGAAGGCCTATTGTAGATTCAACTTCCATCGGACCTTTTGTGTGCCCCGGCTCCCCCAGTGGTTTTTCAACTGTGCAGTTTTCACGGATTCGCGGTCCATACCGAGCGTCACCAAACCAAAGTACAAAGTACAAGATTACTCTTGATCCGCTGCCTTGTCCGCTGCCCGTCTGCCGCCGTCGCAAGGAGGGCGTCAGGTTGGTCCGTGCAAGTACCCAAGTAGATACATCCGGTTCCATGAGCGGAAGAGCACGGTAGGTATACAGACGTCGACAGATTTTGTGCGCGCCAGCAATGACCCAAATGGTGTGAAAAATTAACAAGCCGGAAGGTACCTAAATAAGTACCTAATAGCTAATAACAACCACGGGGCGGGAACCGAAACAGGGTCTGTAAACAATCACAATGTACCATGCAATCTACCATGCAATCTACAAAGCACGGAGTCGGGTGCAAATCATCAATCAAGCGGGCTCGGGAGATCCTTGATGCCCTTTTTAAGGTTGCATGCTTTGTGCACAACATGAAGGTTCTCGGTATCTGAGCTACCCCCCCGAGCGCGTGGCACCTTGTGGTCAATGTGCAGTAGATCGTCGCTTGGACCGAGGGCCTGATTGCAGATGCCGCATGGCTTATCAGCGTCCCGCGCGCTCTTGATCAGCTGGCTTCGCAGTCTTGGCGATACCGGGCTCGCCACAGTTGTGATGGATAGCAGCTCATCGAGCACAGCTTCCAACGCTGTGATGCGTGCACCTGTCCCCTTGGTGGCCAAGCTCTCGAATGCTGGATTCGTCTGCATCAGCTCAATAAAGGCTTGGCGTACCTCTTCAGCCTTCTCGATGAGTGCTTCCTTCCGTCCTGGCTTACCAAAAGAGTAGAGCAAGCAGTCCCAGATTGCTTTGTTGACTCCGTCGCTCTTCTGAAACTCTCCGTTCAGGGATCTTTTAGCTCGGCGGAATCGCTCCTGCTCATTCGGGAAGACAATGATGACTGCCTCCAAGGCTGCCGCAAGCTTACGCCGCCACTCAGCGATCTTCACATCTGCGGGATTCGCGTTGAGCCTTTTCATCAATTCGAGGCCATGGTGACTCATGGAAGGCCTTCCGAAGGAAGGGATACTGTCGCTCTGCAACGCAAAGTACCGCAATAGCAATTCTTGCACCTCATCAGGCTGGAGCTTTGCACCTTTGAGAGCTTCATCAAGCAGACGGCCCTCAGGAATGTCATTTTCCTTACGGCCTGCAATTGCGTCGAGCAGCTCCGTAAAGGGGCCTCGCGCAATGGCGCGCCGCAATTCCTGGTCTGACATGGGTGTACCTCCACCTTGGATTCGCTTGAAGAAATCAATATAATCCGTCATGGACCAAGTCTCAGGTATAATTGCGCAACGGACATCGTATTTCCGTTTTATCAGTTGCTGCTGCTTTTGTTCTAGATCCTTGAAGGTCTTGCCCTCAAGAGACTTGAGCAAAACTAGGCCCTCGAGCGCAAACGTATGCGTGGTTCCCGCCTTCTTCTGCGCACTGGTGGCCTTCCACGTGTCCGCCCGCTCACCCTTGATGAACAACTTCATGCTCGTGAGGCGTTGTTGTCCGTCAAAGACCGCATAGCTATCGTCCTCCGATCGCTCAATCAAGGTGACCTCAGGCAGGCATGGGTAGCCTCGCAGCATGCTCTCAATCCACAGCGACGCCTGCTTCTGCGTCCACTTATATCCTCGCTGGTAGAACGGACGAAGCTCGAGCGTACCGGCCTCCTCCATCTCAATAAGTGAAGTGAGCGCATAGTTTTTGATCTTGATGTCATCTAGCTTATTGCTTGCGTCTGGTACTTCGTCGTCGTCGTCTTCAGGTACTTTGTCGTCGTCGTCTTCTGTGCCCTCACAACCTGTGATGCTGCTGACACGACGGGCAGGGACACCTCCGGGATAACGCGTGCCTGCGATGCTGCTGACATGACAGGCAGTGACACTCTCAGCTCCTGGACGACGCATAATCGACGCCGCCGTAGGACTTGAGATCGATGATAATCTCAGTGCAACGGACAACACGGGCCACACGAGCATGATTGCGTCGCGAAGCCCAGCAAGCGACCGAATACGATTGATGTCGACTATGCCGCGGCCGGACGTGCCTTGCGCACAAATCTCCGAACATGACAGTTTCAGACAAGTTCCAAGCCAACCCGGCGTGTGTGAACGTTAATACGACACACGCGACAACCGGTGCTCTTGTAACTATACGTCGGAAAGGGGTGGGTGTGTGAGTACACGCGCTCACGCGTGCGTTGCCTTGGGCCGGTGTGTGGCTTTCGGTCGGCCGAAGATGAGCGTCTGGGGACACGCTGGTGCACGGAGCGCGCCTGCCAAAGTTGCATGCATTTCATTCACCAGAGCCCTTTTTTGGAACCTATTTGATGGATCGGTTTCGATTTTTCTGTTCGAGACGCCGACGGCGTCACCTTTGTCTGCAATACCACGCACGTCTGCCCACGCTCGGCACGGCAACGCGCTTGTAGGCGACCGGAGCGGTGCGACGTCCGTGCCCACCGTCGACGAGCACGGCGATGCGCTCGATCACGGCGCCGAGCGTCGCCTTCCCCACGCCCGTCCCATGACTTCTGACGCGACGCTCGTTTCCACGTGATCTGGTGTCAAGACGTCCAGATGACGGCGAGCGGGACGTTCGAGCCGGAAGGAGCGGCTCCCTAACCTCGGCGTGCGGTGACTCTCGCCACTCTCCCTGGAATCGCCGCGGCTCTGCGGTCGGCGCATCGGGCCGTGTTCATGAGGCTTCTGGCAAGCTGTGACAGGTGCTCCAGCCGCTGGACGCTGGTTGAGTTCGTGGACGCTCCAATTGTTGAGCGGCAAAGGCCGGGCGAAACATCCAGCCGAGCTCGCCCGTGGCTGCGCAAGCATCTGAGCCACGCAAGACGTCTAGCTGCGGTAGACGGCTTCCAGTAGCAAACCGTGAGTATAACTGTGGTACTGTGAGGGACCTACCGTCCTAGTAACGTTCTCCCGCAGTACCGTTAGTGCAGTTAGAGTAGATAGCTCTTCTTACTTGTGAACACGAAAACACGCCCGTCGTCACACTGAAAACCAATCACCCCCTGAATACTC
>Ga0210239_101786_pt1 | contig 14586 bp, 8 predicted proteins | sample ChrtobMetP5a_0mM_FD_155451 | JGI IMG/M metagenome (GOLD analysis project Ga0210239, IMG submission 155451) | Chrysochromulina tobin associated microbial communities from unialgal haptophyte culture, Seattle, Washington, United States - P5a_0mM | ecosystem: Host-associated > Algae > Haptophytes >... | reverse complement strand
GCGGCTGAGAAGGCGGCGGCTGAGAAGGCGGCGGCTGAGAAGGCGGCGGCTGAGAAGACGGCGGCCGAGGCTGAGAAGGCGGCGGCTGAGAAGGCGGCGGCTGAGAAGGCGGCGGCTGAGAAGGCGGCGGCTGAGGAGTCCGAGCCCATCCCAGTCTCTCGCAAGTTCAGCGCGGCCGCAAAGGTGGTGGCAGCCGCAGCGGCACGCGGAGAGCGCTCCGTCGTCTTCGTCGACCATCCTCTTCTCATACAGCCCACCCTCGAGGCCATACGCGCACAGCGTGTCCACGACCAGCCGTTACGCGCGATTGGGCTCAAGTCGAGCACCAAGCGGGCCACGCGAGAGGAGGCCGTAGCGCGGTTGGGAAGGCCTCTCGAAAGCGCTGGCGCCGGTGGCGAGAGCGGCGCCGGCGAAGCTGGTGGTAAGAGCGGCGGCGGAGGCGTGACGGCCCTCGTCCTCACGCTTCGCATTGGGGCGACCGGCCTAAATTTGGACGCGGCATCGCAGGTCGTCTTTGTCTCGCCGTGCCTGGACGCCTCCTTGCGCAAGCAGGCGGTTGCGCGTTGCTACCGTATGGGCCAGCGGCGCGCCGTCAACGTCACGACCCTGGCCATGGCGGGGACCGTCGAGGAGGACACGCTGGCCATCCTCGAGCGAGACGACCTGCCCCCCCGGTACACGGCGAACGGCACCGAGGTGACCGACCAGAACACGCTGCGGCTCTGGGCGCTTGCGGAGCACGCGATCTCGCCGCGTGGTGGATGGGGGGCTCGATGCGGCGGCTCGTGAGCGTTCCGTAGCCTGCGTAGGCCGGATGCAGAGTGGGTTTTCAGGTGCCACTCGAATCGCGAATCGGGTTGGGGAGCGCTCTAGCACATGGGGCAACGGTGTACAGCCATAGGCTCGGCTGGCGTGGCGTGGCGGCATCTGTCAATCCGATTCCCTTATGTGGCATAGATCGAGTACGTTTTGAGTGAGGGTCGTTTCTCGACCGGACCGGACCCTGGTCGTATCCTTCCGCGTGTACCATGGCGTGGCATGGAACACGGGTCTTCATGGCGCGGTCCTGTCGATTGAAGAATACTAAAATTACTGACACCGGTCCACCGGGACCGGCGCACGACCGGTCTAAAGTCGAACCCCAAAGTCGAGAGGAAAGTCAGAGACTAAGTCTAAGACTAAACGCAAACTGGAAACACCGGGCGCCGTCGTGCCGAAGTCGCTTGTGTCCGCTACCCCAAGAGCGAATTCATCGACTGCGTTCGCATGAGCATGCCGCTCCGTGTCGGTGTAATTTGCCAATTCTCGCAGTACTCGCCCCGTGTTGACGGCGGCAAGGGCCAAGAACCGGACTTCAACGCCGCTAGCGCTGTGGCCGTAGCAGCTCGTGCCGTAGTCATTGCCTGTGCCTGCAAGAGTGGATCTCGAGACATGCTAGTAGGAACGTGACGCATCACAGCCTGCCCGGGCAAGCCATGGTGCATACGGCCGAGAGTCGGAGATGACGCTGTGCTATTGAGTGATCTGACGCTGCGGAAGGTTGTGCCGAAGGACGACGTACTCGCACTCGCATCCAATGGCCGTGAGGATTGCTTGACATGCTCGCGCATTGCGTCCGGACTGTACCACCACATTTGTTCCGACTTGTATGGGCCGGGGCGTAAGTGAGGATAATCGCTGCTCGCACGCGGCTGCAGCACAGGGGCAGGAAACATCGAGCTTGAAGACGTCCGCATCAGAGCTGACGTCGTAGCCTTGTTGCAGTTGACCGCCATGCGCATCTCGAAGTCGGACGGCATGTCACGCCTGACCTAATCCACTGCCACCCACGTGGTACGCTTGGGCTTCGGGCGGCGAGACCGCGCCGCGCCGCCCGCTGCGCGACGCCACGCGCTGACAACGCGGAACTGAAACGTTCCTATCCGCCGGTAAACTTATATGATTGCGAAAAATCGCGGCTCGTCCGTCCACTGAGGTACAGTAGGGATACTCTTTGGGCTGCGGAAAAGCCTTTTCAAAGGTCAGTTTTGGTCGCCCCGCTTCATTTGAACACCCCGTACAGTAGGCGCGTCCAGAAAAAGAAAACCATATAAGAAAAGTAACGATTCCTGAGTGAGTGTGTGTCGTGTGTGTTTAGACTTTCTATCGCTAAAATGGGGACTCTCAGTTTCTCGTCGCACAGCAAGACTACCATGCCATGCCAACTGCTACGCCGCAGTTGATTGAATGATCGCCGCACGAAGCGCTGCATCATTTGCTACTACCTGTGACGCGACTGCCATCTCGATGCAGGTCATGTAATCTTCAACAGCCTCCAAAACCGTCCCAGCTTCCTGATTGAGCGCGCTCTGCTGCCTAAGGTCAATGAGTACGGCGTAAAAAGCCTCCTGGATGGTGCTTCGGATCGGTTCAAAGTTGCAGGATGTATCTGAGGCTAGAAATTCCAACAGCGGCGTGCGGTACGCGTGAAACATGCTCGCGAGAACAGTCTGGTTGCACTTGCCCTGATTAGGCTCTGTCTGGGCGCATCTGAGTAAGCCTTGGAGGACTCGACCCCCTAGAGTCATTCGACGAAGACGCGTTGCTCCGGAACGCAATAGCCGGCCGACCCCCGGAACAAGGCGTTCGAAATCCCCCTCCAGAAAGCTGAGCTGCAGCAGTGCTTGGCATCCATCGAGCAGAAGCCCACTTGCTAACGCCTCACGCGCGCGCTTCCTCAAGTGGTTGGACCAGCTCTCGACTCGCTGGAGGAGCGGAGCTTCCGCTGAGCCGTCCGCTTCCAAGCAACTCATCGCGTGAGCCCGCGACAGGAAAATGGACTGGAATGCCTGCCCTATTCGTGGCGGCCAGCGCTTGACCGTTGGCTCTCTGTTGGCCTGAGGAGCGGTATGGCACAGGTGGAAGGAGTTGGTGACTTGCACGTACCGCGCGCCACCATCAGGAGGCTGGACGAGAGCAAATGCATGGAGGCGGATCTCGTGCCCGTCCTTCACCGAGCGCACAAGTAAGCCGACCAGGGCACTCTCGACAGCGGGCAGCTCTTCGATTCTGTGGAGCGAATGCCCCATCGCAATCGCCGCGACTATGTGCTTCGTCTTCAGGTGCAAGCGCAAAAGTGTCTGTGCGATGTGCTGGCAGTGGATAACTATTGCCTCTTGCTCGACTGGTCCAGATATGAAGTGATCCTCTCGTAGTTCGACGGCGTGTATCAAATTAGAATCGGCAGAGAAGCTCTGGAAGAGCAGATCGCTGCAAAACCCAACGTGTGCATGGAATTCGTAACGCTGAACTCTCGTCTTCGGTAGTGCTGGCATAAAATCACCAAGGAGGTCGCGCAGAGCGTGCAGCTGCATGTGGTCGGCAAGCAAAAGAGCTGGCTTCAATCCGAAAATTGCGAGACGCCCTCCTCCCATAGCGTTGAGGCCAGCGCCTGCTGGGAAACAGAACATTTGCCTCTTGGCATCGGACACCGTGAGGTCGTTGAGGATCGACGCTCGTAGCTCGGCGTCCGTCTCTCTCCAGAGCTCAAAGTACTGCGCCGCTGACTTGATGCGCAGGAGGATCGCATGCATCGGGTTGCCTGCAACGAGACGCGCGGTGCAGACGTCATCTAGGGCGGCTGTTAGAGCCGTGTCAAGCTGCGTGTCGATGGCGTACTGCATGAGTACAGTCTCACGAGCCACTCCAGCCGGATAAGCACGTGTTCTGCGCTGCCGATCAGTCTCCGCATGAACATCGACCACCTTGACACGCACCGATGGCGGCTGCACGGACACAGGCACGTCGACCTTTGTAGCTTCGAACACTTTTGCGACCACCGCCTGAATGCTAGGTCGGGCTTGCATGAGCGTGTCGGCCAAAACCACGCTCGTGGCGCGACACGCACGGCGCAGCCGCCGCAGAGATCGGGCACATTCGGGCGTTGCTGTCAGACCAGCTTCCTGCAGACGGCGTGTCAAATCAAGCAGGTAAGGCTTGACCGGTTCTACATCGGCCCACTTAGAGCGCGCGCAGAAATCTCCGAGTTCACTTGAAAGGGCACTGAAATGCCGTTGCGCAACATTCAACGCAAACTCTCGCTTCGGCTCGCCCACGGCTGCGCCTTGTACAGCGGCCAGCACATTATGTAGTACTTCGATCTGATGCGCAACATGGGCAAGGAAAGCGGCGTCGGAGGCCAAGAACGAGCGCATTTCTGCGAGCAAAGGCTCGCGCTCGGGGCGAGGAACGTCAGGTAGCACATAGATGAGGGACTCGACCAAATTGACGTGATCGCAGCGCAAGAGCAGCCGGCAAATCTGCTGACGAAGGAAGCCAAGATAACGGGCGTACGCGTCGGCAACGATCACGTTGCCAGAAGCGCCGTCTCCGAGGTTCTCGGGAAGGGCGAAGTACCACGAAGCGTCTGAATCACTCTTCCAGACTGACTGGAAGAGTGACTCCAACTGGAAGGCCTGGAGACTCGGCATGCTATCGTCTCGACCCACGCTGGAGCGTGCTGTTCGCAAGGGTGCATCGGTGGGCTCGAAGTAAAAGCAGAACGTTTTCTCAACGGCGAGAAATTGCCACCGCGGCGGAAGCGCCACGTCATTCTCCACCACGCCCACTGCTGGGACGCATGCCAGTACGTTCAAGATGATCGGCAAGTGGGCGAGCACGGCAGCCTGCAGAGCACGTGGAAATGCAGCCGTAGACGACAGCAGCTCGGGAAGCGCGAAGCGCTCAGGCGTGCCGCGACAGTTGGCAGTCACCCGCCCGTCGCTGCCCTCGGCGGACGCCTCGTCATCAAAGATATCCCCATCTCCAGTGAACACCTCGAGGTCGACGACAAAGTGCTCGTTTGTCGCTTGCAAAGAGCGAACGTTCGCACGGATGTGCTCGGCGAATACGGCGAGCGCTGCGTCTAGCCGCGCGGCGGGCCCTCGGACCTGGACGTGATCGCGCAGCTCCAAGGTACGTGGACGCGCGACGAGCCGCCCTCCAAAGGCGTGCGCGCCAGTGAAAGAACAACAGTTCCTGATCGAGAAGGACTTCATCTCGAGGAGCCGGCTGCCAGAGAGCGCCACCGTGCGCGTGCCACTGGCCAGGAGAGGGCTGCAAGAAAGCGCTGTGGCAAGATTGTGGATCCGCTCGGCGTCGCACATTGGCGCGATTGCTCGCCAGACGGCTCCCTGACGAGCGAGGTTCACCAGCTGGCTGTTCAGCTGCGAGGCCGGCGCCTCGCCTTCACGCCAGAGGCTACGGCTGCCGACGGCCGCGGCCGCAGCTCGTCCTCCACCGGCCTTCGCAGGCAAATTACTTTGCTGCTGTGCCACCGCAAGCTCGTCGACACGGAGCAGCTTGGCCATCGTCGGGAAGGGGTTGACAGGAAGCTCGTCTGCACCGAGCACCGCATCAACAGCACGAGCGACCCGCCTCTCCACGTCAGCCGTCTGAAGCAGCTGGCGCATGAGCTTGAGGCGGGTGCTTGCAAATCTATCGCGCTCCCGCTTCACAGCACTGCCATCCACGAGCCGCTCCGCATTGAGCAGGCCGGTCGGCTCGTCAGGCAATGGCAAGATGGGGAGCTCGGTTGCAACCGGTTTTGGCGGAGGCGGAGGCGCAGAATTCTCCACCACCGGCCCTGCCGGCGCTGGATCCTTCTTCTTCTTCGCCATATGGCCGCGCCGCCACCGGGCGGTCGGGAAGCAGGTCGGTTGATGATCACAGTCCCAGATCTACGCGAAGGTTGCAGCAAAATCAAGTTTCGTTTCGAAGGACGTGGGTAGCGACGCGGTGCTGAGTGACGCGGTTGAGGCTCTCTCAAGCAGGTTTTTTTGGAACCAAATCTGAAACTTGCGTGGAGTTTTCGAACTTGACCGAAGAGCTTTTTATCGATGTCGGTCTCGTTGACCGATGGCAAAAAACGTACGAGCCAGCGGCCGAAGCTGAAGCTGAACGTTCAGGCATCAGTCAGCTTTGGCAGCGACTCGCATCGTGTGCCGCGCACTGGAAAGCTCAGCCGGCGCGGTGCGTCGTCCGATAGGCGCGGAGTCTCGTCAGACCGGAATCGTGCGCCGCCCGACCGGCGTGGTGAGTCGTCAGACCGGCGCGGTTCGACGTCTGGCCGAGGTGAAGCGCCTAACTGGTGGCTAGACGGCAATATGAGCAAGCTGGACTTGCGTGCCGATGTTCCAGCGAAATTGCAGACCAAGGTGCGGACGAAGTGGATGAAGGCAGCGATGCCAGGGCCTCCCAGCCGCCACCAGATTGAGACCATTCTCCAGCAAACCGAACGCTCTTCGCCCAGATCGTCGAGATCTCCGTCCCCCACGAGACACCCATCCCCTACGAGACCTTCATCCCCCACAGAGTATCCCTGGGAGACAAGGATCACGCTGCCACCGCCGGCGCCGCCGCCCCTGCCGCCGCCGCGCAAGTTGGAGATGCAAGCCAACTTGAGCGACGAGGAATGGGCGACTCAAATCGCTTCATTGCTCAGGTGTCCCCGACTCCTCATCGCTCGAAAAGTTGGTGGCATGGCAAAAGGAGCGAACACCCCTCCACCTGTGGATCAGGAGCAGGCCAGGGCAGACAAGAAGACGGCAGCAGCGCAGGCGGCGGCGGAGGCGAACGCTGCTGCGATCGAGGAGGCTGTGCGGCTCGCTCTGGAGAATGCCAATGGGCAGCCTCTCAAGACCGCGGCCGAGTGGGCGGCGCTGCAGATCACCCAACTTCCGAAGCGTGCAGTGCTGCAGACCGCATGTGCTGAGCTGGAGGCGATGAAAGAATCGACGCTCAAGCGCAAGTTTGGGATTGCCATGGTAAAGCGCAAGATCTCGACGGGCACGCTCATGAAGGAATGGGACTTAAATGGAGATTGTAGTCTCTCCAAGGAGGAATTCGTCAAGGCGGTGCAGCGTAGCTTGAAGATCCACGCGACTGTGAATGAGATCCACCAACTATTTGACTCTTTCGATGAGGATAAAAGCGGAACCATTACCATCAACGAGCTGGATCCCTTCCTGCGTGAGATCCATGACTTCGAGATCCAAGAGGCGTTGCGCGAAAAGCTGTCGAAGAGCAAGCTAGCCTTTTACGAGCTTCAGCTCACACATCTGAATGAGGTGTTGACGGCAACGCAAGAATGGGAGTCCCTCCACAAGCAACGTGAGGAACACGAATCGAAGAATACCATCATCGAAGAGCTAGGCAAGGTACTGCAAGACAAGTTGAGCGAGACTATCAATGCGAAGCCTGTCAAGGGAGCTGACGCCGTTCAAGGGCCACCCGCAGCCAGCAGCATACGTAAGGCCCTGACCGAGCAGCTGGCTGGCAAGGGCCAAACTAGGGTTTGCAGGGAAGGCTTCATTAAATTTGCAGTACAGAGCCACCGAGAGATCGAATCCCCTGATGGCCCTTCTCTCGCGGCACCAACGTAATGCTGCGTGTGCTCACGCGTGCCGCGCAACCCACTGCTCTCTCGGCAGATGAAATATAAAAGCATGGTTCAGCTCAAGATTGGCGGAGCCCCTCAAGAGGTCAGTGGCGCTCTTGGTCGCGGATTTGACGTGCTGCTGAGTCGAGCAGGCCTTGATGGCTCTGAGACAGACGCCCCGGCCGTCGAGATCTTGCAGAATGGGCCTATGCTCTATGCGACAGTCGCTGTGGACACCATGATTCAAGCACGCTCGGAGTACGCAGAAAAGCTGAGTCAACTGGTCAAGGAGGAGAATGAGGCTCGTGAAAGGGCCAGCCTCTTGCAGACGGCGTACGTGGAGGCAGTCACGCGCAAGCAGACAGAAGTCTCTATCGCCATATCCGCCTCCCAGCCCAAAGATCCCAAAGGGAAAGAGCAGCGCAGCCACATTCCTAAAGAATGGTGGGTCGAGATGGCGAAGTGGTGAAACGCCGGATGCCCCCACAACATATCCTCCAAGTGATGAGTCGCGTGCTTCGAGTACGAGAACAAGCTCCACCTTCAAGCTCCATGACGCCATTCGATGAAATCACATTCAATCACATGCAATCAGAATGCAATCACATGGCATCACATGCTATTGCCAGTCGACGCGAGGCCGAGAGCCGCGTGGGCTATGTACAAGTCGCGTGACCCAGACCGCACGAGCCGATCTCGGATCTGGCTTCTCACGTTTCTGGGCGATGGTACTGTAAAGACTACAGTCCTTAAAAATATTTCTAACGTCGAGACGTATTACACCACACGACAATTAGGGCGAGGAGATGCACCAGATCCAGAATCTTGGATACACGCCTAGAGGACGAGAGGCGAGGAAGCTGCATAGCTCTCGCGCTCTCCGCTCGGCGACTGTTCCCGGGCCGGATCTGTGTTTATGAGTTACATGATGTGGCACCGCGAGTACCACGCGCTCAAGGCTAACCCTTATGCTAACGAACGATAATCAGCTAGAACGCGAATTGCACCGAACTCGTACGGCACTCAGCCGTCATCATCGTCGGCGTCGGCAGCATAGCTTAGCCGCAGCACGCCATCGATCAGGTGGGCCTCCCGCCAACGCTTGTGGTACCGGTCAGGCACTCGCACCGAGAGCGAAAAGGTTCCATATGGCCGCTCACCGCGTAGTTCCTCCGCCGCGTCACTGTACGGCGGCGCACGGCTGCCGGAGACGCGAGTAAGCGAGCCGGAGCGCGACAGCTTCAAATCGGATGCGCGCATGCCGGGCATGTCGACGAGCAGTACGAAGGCCTCCGTCCCTTCACACAAGTCCACATGGGGTAGCCATCCGCCTTCGGAGCATAGCCGAATGGTCGCCATATCGTCCTGCGGGTCCATCGAGGGCAGCACCCACGACGACAGCAGCTTGCTTGGCTCAGCGAGCGGCTTGCCCGGCCCCGCAGTCGCCGCATCGGCGCCATGCGTGCTCAAGAGTGCTCGACGGGCGGCGTTGGCGCGCTGGCGCGGCGCGTCGTGCTCATCGGGCGCCACGACTGCGCGCAGCCGGCGTACGGTCGGCTCTGAGGTCGACTCCATCTCGAGGTGAAGGGTGCGCTTGGCCTTCTCGATGAGAGCTGCCTCGCAATCGAGGGCCAGCTGCGTGAGAAGCGGCGGGCGAAGCGTGGCCACAGGCACGTATGCGGACTCGAGCCACTGCTGCAGCAGTGCGCACGTCGCCTTATTATGCGCCTCCCCGAAAGGGCACAGCTGCTGCACTAAGGCCACGTGGCGCACGCCGCTCGCACTCTTGAACCAGTCGACGGGCCTTGTGGTGGGCTCTGGCGCCTCAGCGCGGGCGCCCGCCACAGCGCGGGAGCCTCCGCCGCGGCCGCTCGTACGAAAGTTGGGCACCACGCCGATCATGGCCTCGCCGTCGGTCACCGAAGACGTGACCTGGGTGCGCCAGATCTGACGAAGCGCCGTCTCGGTGGTGACTGTGCGCAGGTTGTGCACCACGATCAGTTCGGTGAAGCCGCGTGTGCGCTGCGTCACGCGCCGCGCGAGCCTGTGCGCCTGCCGCTGCACCACCGAGGTGAAGTCTTCGACCACGTACAGGACGTAGTCGGCCAACCGGAGAGCGAGCAGCTCGATGAGCTCTTCTGTCTCCTGCCGCTCTTGCATCGCATTGTGCCGGTCGATGTGCACCGGCGCAAAGAAGCCCTCCGTGTCGAGCAGCATCGCCGGCAAGCCGCCGCCGCCGCCGCCGGCCGGCCGGCCGGCCAACTGGCCGGCCGCCTTGCCGGCCGCCTTGCCGGCCGCCTTGCCGCTCGTCTTGCTGCCCGCCTTGCCGCCCAGGTCACCGCTCAGCTCGGCGTTCAGCTCGCCGCCCAGCTCGCCGCCCATCTCGCCGCCCAGGACAGCGCGGCGCAGCCCGAGGCCACGAGTGGCTACCCGTCGTGATGAGGGGAGTTCCAGCCCTGAGAGACGATTGAGCAGAAACGTCTTGCCTGAGTTATAGCTGCCGAGCACCGCCACGCGTACGAGCCCCGGCTCGTCGAGCAGCGCCCAGCCCGCCTCCGCCTCCGCCGCCGCCTCCGTCCCCTCCTCCGCCGCCTCCCTCCCCGCCTTCTCCTGCGCCACCTCCCTCGAGCGCCGTCCCGAACGAGCTCCTGCGCCCCCAGCCAGCGCGCCCTCCAGTGCAAAGTTGGCAGTTGCTGTCGTGGCCAGGTTGCTCGTTCCATGTGAGGACTTTCTCCGAGGACTTTGTTCGCCCCTGATCAACTTGCCGCGCGTGCACGCAAGCGGTGAGAGGCGTAGTGTCCACCCCTTGCCAAGCGCGTGCTCCATCGCCGCCACGTCCAGAATGGCGTCGTAGGCCTCCAGCTGCGACGCAGCCGTGTGCACGGACGATTGAACGCCCACCTCAAGCTGCTGATACGACGCCACGTGGAGAGGCGCTACGATACCGCGCGCGCCCAGCTCGGCGCGCAGCTCCGCGTTCCGCTCAAGCAGCTGCTCGCGCTGCTGCTGCAGCAGTTGCTCATTGCGACGCAAGTAGAAGAGAAGGTCGTCGATGCCGGCGGCGCCTGGACGTGCCGCCACGGAGGAGGCGCCGTGATGGGCGCCCGGCGGGGAGCCGGCGAGACTCGTACCGGTACCGTCAGCACGCTCGCGCTCAGGACAGCGCTCAGTGCTCACGGGAGCGCGTTTGGATCTCATAGCCACCAGATCGGGATTGGCGTCGAAGCGCTCCGTCGGCGGGCTCAGCGGCGCAGCCACGCTGGCTCCGGCGGCAGCACTCGTTCTCGAGGAGGGTGAGGTCGCGGTGCCGTGCTGAGCACTGTGCTGAGCCCCGCGTGGGGTGCCTTGACTCGATGAGGTGAGGCGATCAAGGAGTCCTTTGGGTGTCAACCGATGCTGAGGCGAGTGGCTTCCGCTGCCCCCGTTGGAGAGCAGTGAGGGGCCGCCCAGTGCTGCTGCTATCGCCGGCGGTGCGGGCGGCGGCGGGCTTACCAAATATGGGAGCCTGCGGCGGCTCCCAACGCCTCCAATGGCACCCAACCACTCGGCCTGCGGCATCGCATGCAGCCTCGCATCGACAAGTGCGTTCGCCGCCATCGCAAGGTCGAGAGCACGAGGCACCTCCCGCACCGAGGCACCTCCCGCGCCGTGTTGAGCACACGGAAACTCCTGCCCGCGCATGCTGGGGGGCGCCGTGCTGAGCGCCGTGCTGAGCGCCGTGTTGAGCGGCACGCCCGCAACGTGAGCAGCGACCTCCACGGTGTTCGGTGAGGAGCTCTGCGCCTGTTCGGTGAAGGGCTCCTGCTGCTGCTGCGTCATCGCCACGGACATCGCCACGGACGCTTGCGGGCTAAAGAGCATCAGAGTGCTCAGCCAGCTGGGCATCTCGAGTAGCACCTGATGAGGGAGGCAATCAAAGGCGTCATCAGAGGTCATCAGAGTGCTCAGCCAGCTGGGCATCTCGAGTAGCACCTGATGAGGGAGGCAATCAAAGGCGTCATCAGAGGTCATCAGAGTGCTCAGCCAGCTGGGCATCTCGAGTAGCACCTGATGAGGGAGGCAATCAAAGGCGTCATCAGAGGTCATCAGAGTGCTCAGCCAGCTGGGCATCTCGAGTAGCACCTGATGAGGGAGGCAATCAAGGGCGTCATCAGAGGTCATCAGAGTGCTCAGCCAGCTGGGCAGCGACCCCTGCGAGGCCGAGGAGCGCACCCCTGTTGCGCTCGGGGCAGCGTTCGGCCCGGCCTCGTCGCCGCTCTCGGACGCAGCGGCGCAGCTGACAGCCGCGTCGGGGGCGGTACGGCACGCCGCCACAGGCGCCATGACGGGCGCCGCCACAGGCGCCATGACGGGCGCCTCTGAAGGCGCCGCTGCGGCTTCGGGCCTCGGAGTGGCCTCCATCATCGGTTTTGGCTCTGGCTCTGGCTCTGGCTCGTTAATTAACGAACCCGCCATTAACGAACCCGCCGGCTCTGGCTCTGGCTCTGGCTCTGGCGGTCGTCTCATGCGAACCACAATGCTCGCTGCGTGGTAGCGCCGCTGGTACTGCCGCTCGGCCTCTACGTCCTCAACGAGCGAAGTGCGCATGAGCGCGTCGAGCGAGTGTAGCACCAGCCGGTGCGCAATCTCAGCGTCCCTCTGCACCAGTCCTCGACCAAGCGTCTTGAGGCAGTCGTAGAGCTCCTCCAGGCCCGAGCATGCAAGCAGTAATGGCTCCGCCACTTGCAGCAAGGCGAGCGCGAAGGCAAAGAGCGCCGGGTCGCCATAGACGAACATCACGTCCCACACGCGCAGCGTGAGTGAGAGAGGCAGATCCTTGGCGAACAGGCACATGAACCACTGCAGCGAGAAGAGTGACATCGGGCATTGCATGCTAGTGAGCCATGCGGTGAGCGTGGGCAGGTGCTGCGTCATCAGCGTGGCAAAGACGAGCTGGTCGATGCGTGCACCCAGAAGGTCGTGCGTGTAGTAATCGCTCGGGAGCAGGTCTTCGATGATCGTGCAGAGCGAGAAGAAGGCGTCCTCCTCCGGCAACGGCGACATGAGCAGTGAGGCGCAAATGTAGTTGAGCGATTGGCAATATCCGACGGCCGGATTGCGGTGGCCGTACGCGAGCAGCACGTTGCGGGTGGCGGCCTCGCGCGTCGCGTAGCTCTCCATCCAAGGAAACGTGCGCTTCACGTCCTTGGCGATCTCTCGCTCGACGTTGGCGAGCGTCTCATTCGTAGGCAGCGACGCCTCCGCGTCGGCGAGCGTGGCCGAGTAGATGCCGGCGGCCGCGGCCTCAGGTACGCCCGCCGCCTCGGCTGCCGCGCGCCACGCCTCGGTCTCACGCTGCTTGCGCGTCTCGACCGCGTCCCAGAGGACAGCCTTGCGAGCGCGCATCGATCTGCCGTCGCGCCGATTTCATGCAGTTGAGCCAAATTTGGAATCCCCATTGCAACCTCACAATCCTCCTCGACTCCAAACCATGTCAGTCCTCAGTTACCGGTACGTCCTGTGTCTTTTTACCGGTGGGTGTCCCGTGTGTCCCGTGTGTGTCCCGGCTCCCCCCGGTACGTCGCGTACCTAGAGCCGATCCCCTCGCGCTCACTCCCCCTCCAACATGATATGAGGGGTGGGGGAGTACGTGCCCGCGCTCACCGCCGCTACAAATAGCTTGGAAAGGGGTGGGGGAGTACGTGCACGCGTTCACGCGTGCGTTGCCTTGGCGCCGTTTCGAAGGACGGCGCCGCTGTCCCCCATCAACACTGGCTGACAGGCTGAGCCGGAGTCGCCGTCCAGCCGCGCGATGACCGATGTCGATCGGGCGGCCTCCCATGCTGGCGGCACTCGCCGAGGGCGAGGCAACAAGCACACAACTCACAACTTGCACGGCGTGCTTGTGGGCGTGCACCGACCCAAGAATCGCATGAATGCCGGTAGAAGATTTTCGCAGCATTGTACATCAACCTTGGGAGTGGAGCAGTGGACCCTGGTGCTTCCTGCAATATTGCATCGTGGTACTAAGCCCTACTTGAGGCCTGGTTCTAAGGTATTGTTGAATCCCAGAGCCAGACGTCGACCAAAGCCAAGATACGCCGCGCGGCACACTGGTCTGTGAGACTGTGACGCGCGGGATCCCACACGCGAGAGACCGACGGGGCAACGGGCGGACGGATACTTCATCGACTAGACCGTCTAAGACTAAGTAACACATGCCGAAGTAAAATCATAAATCAAAGAGGTTAGAGGTTTATCGTCTTTCCGCGTCCCCGGCGCTCTAAAAGTTTAAACCATGCTATAAAACACTTTACCGTCTTCAAGAGCCCCCGGATCCTCTGGCTCTGCCGCTCACAATGTACCTGTAAGTAACCGCCTACGTATCCGGATGCAACCAAACAGTACGTGTACGGGTAACGCACGGCATAGCCCGAACCCTAACGCAAGTACGCAACAATAACCGCATAACCCAAATCTCGGAGAAGAAGTGAGAAGTATCGATTAAGGATCATGTTCATGAATGAGTCGAAGCGTTGGCCATACGTATGCCCCCCCGAAGGCTCCACCCCTCCCTCTGGCCGTCGGGTAGCTCGGGGCTATCTCAGTGCGTGATCGAGAGCGCAATGTACACGGCCCACAGCACCACGAAGAAGAGAGCGCTCAGCCACCTGGAGACTGGCGGACCGCCCAGTTCGGCGCCGAGCAGACGGCGGCGCGCAATGAGTGTGCCGAAGCACAGGCTTGCCACGGCCAAGAAGATCTGCACTGAGTAAGCGAGGTCACCCGCGGGCACCACGAAGCTGACGGCCATCTGGGGCGTGTACCACGGCTCAGAGGAGTACCTGTCGCGCCACACGGCCTCATGCTCCAGGCCAAAAGAGGCCCAGTAGATGGCAGCGGCCATCCAGGGCAGCCCGAGGCCGAGGAAGACGTTGACACTATTCGAGCCGGTGATGTTGGTAATGCACGCGTCCGCGGTAGGTTCGGTGGCGGCGGCGATGCGCGACGCAAAAGTGTCGGGCAGCGAGGTACCCATCGCGACAAAGGTCAGGGCTGTCGTCGATTTCGAGATGCCCAAGCAGCAGCCCATGTGGCTAGCGAGGTCGCCGACGAGCGCCGTGAGCAATCCAATGAGCACGAGCGTCACGAGGAAGCACGACCAGCCACCTGACCACTCGGGCGGCGGC
>Ga0210239_101781_pt1 | contig 14615 bp, 13 predicted proteins | sample ChrtobMetP5a_0mM_FD_155451 | JGI IMG/M metagenome (GOLD analysis project Ga0210239, IMG submission 155451) | Chrysochromulina tobin associated microbial communities from unialgal haptophyte culture, Seattle, Washington, United States - P5a_0mM | ecosystem: Host-associated > Algae > Haptophytes >... | reverse complement strand
CACCGTCACCTGAACGGCAACTGAGAGCGCAGCCCCTGGCGCGGGCACGAGCAGCCCATAGACCGAGGGGTAGTCACGGCCGATGAGGTAGAGGCGTGAGGCAGTGACGCGGTCTTGCATTGCCACCTCACCCGCGTAGGCTATGGCGTCGATCATCTCGCGCCCCTGGACGTCCGAGTCGAAGGAGTGCGAGCGCAACGCCGACGGAAGGAGTTCCATCGACGCGGCAAAGGCCGCGAACTGCCGAGCGAGCGCCGCATTGCCAAGGGTCGGGAACTGGGCCAAAGCCCCGGCCTTGAGCGAATCGGCCACCTCTCGGATCAGAGAGTCCGGATCATCCCGCGCGTCCTGGGAGCAGCGATCGGGCGCGACCGCGCTAGTCCGAAGGAAAGCCTGGAACGGGAAGATGGAGGTCGGATCCACGCGTGAGCCGAGCCGCACTTTATGAAGCCAGTCCAGCTCGATCGGCGCACGCGCCGGCGCGGCAGCGATCGCCGCCCTTGGCGCCACGGCAGGTACCGCGGGCATCGCGCGCACGGCGCGCACGGCCGGGACGGCGGGCACCCCTACCACCGCGGGCACCGCGGGCACAGCAGGCCGCCTGCCACGGGCAGCGACGGCCGCCCGCGCAGGCACGGGTCGCACCGCAGGTATCGCCGGCACTCCCGCCACGCCTAAGACGGCAGGCACCGCGGCGATGCCTGGCGCACCGGCGACCGCAAGCGTGGCCGGCACTAAGAAGGGAGAGGGCACGACCAGCTCGCCTGCCCCCAACTGGAAGGGGGAGGGCTGAGGGCAGCGTGGCAGCGCCATCTCCAGCGCATCCAGGTGGGCCCGAGTAGAGTTGTAGGCCCGACCGAACACCCCGAGGCCCTCCTGCGCATCTGCGAAGCGAGCGAGCGGTCCCAGGTCCACCATCGTCAGCAGCTCTGACAGCTGCAGCATCGCGTCCGCTGCGGCCGTCCCCCAGTCTAGGTACATCGGCGCGCATAGCACACTTTGCAGAGCAAGAGCAGGGGCCGCAGCGTGCCCGGGAAAGACGCCTGACACGTCCACCCATCCGAGCGCGGGAAAGGCACGGTAAACGCCGCAGCCCATTGGCACGCGGAGGTAGTCCAGCAGAAGATTGGCTCCCGCCGGGGAGCATCTAGTGAAGAGGTGTGGCACCGCAGGCGGGAGGAGAGGAGCGAGCGGGAGCGGCACCGGCGCCGCAGGTGGTAATGCAGCCATTGATCTGCGCAGATGAAAGAGCAAAGCTCGAGGCGCGGAAGCACGTGAGCGCGCTAGTCTTGCTTATGTCCCTATGCACGACAAAGTGGCGAGCGCGGGCGCTCGACCACAAAGACAGCCGCGTGCGACACGAGCGACGCGACACCTTTCGATTCGAGAACGTTTTTTTTTCCTTCGAGGACGTTTCTTCGAACCTTCGAAGCTGTTCATTCATGCATGCATGTAATGGTATGCGAGTATTGCCCGCCCGCCGGCGCACCTAGCTCGTGGAGCTGGTGTGCGTCTACCGCCCTGCAGCTCCGCTTGCCCTGGAAGACAACTAATCTAGCGCTTACGCGCTAGAAACCACCCTCCGTCACGGACTGACGTGACCGGCCGGAAATAGGCTCGGTCGGCCGGGCACGGCAATCGGCATCGGAACCGATGAACGTCGTGCCGGGTCCGCTCCACTGGAGACTCCGGCGAGGGGTCCAGTCGCGCGGTGGCTGCGTAGCGCGCAGCCGCGGTGGTGGAGCCCAGGAGCGACGGGGGCGGGGGGCGGCTAGCCGGCTACTCGTCGCCCCGCGCGCCGTGTCCCCTCTCCCTTCTACTTACCCTTCTCCCCAAGACTCGCGACGTCGAGCAGAGGCTGGGAGCCTGGGACCTGGGTCTGGCAGCGGCTCGGCTAAATTCACGTTTTGTGATTTGAACCATTACATTTCGTAATGCCGCGATACCGTACGTAACGAGTATGTAGTGGTTCTTGCGAACGCGGCGCCGGCGCTGCTCGATGCGATCGCGGCGGAGGCGGCACCGCGCGTGCGCAACTTCACGCTACTGAGCCCTCTCTAGCGAAGGCGCTGGCGAGACAGACAGGGGATGAGCGCGCGAGTACAAAGAGCCTGCCTGCACGTCGGGCAATTTCTCTCGATGGGCAGAGGGTCGTCGTCCGACTCCCCAAAGCCTTGCAGCCATCGACTCAAACAGCGCTTGTGGTAGTAGTTGCCGCAACAAGGAGTGTGCCCGCATGCAGCCTCGCCTCGAGAGCTTGCCGCGCTCAAGTCTAGGGCTACGAGACAGATGATGCAACGAGCTGCGCCAGGGTCATCACTGCTCTCGGCCGTGAGCTGTGGCTGGAGCGCCACCGCTCGCTGCAAGACCTCTGCACAGGCCACGGCAGCCGCTAGCCGCTTGCGCGAGGCGTGTTTGGTCGTGGCAGCTGGTGACGGCGGAGGCGGCGACGATAATGACGGCGCTCGCTGCGTGCGCCGGTCGTCGCGCAGCGCTGAAAGCAGCACATGCCAACAGCGGAGCGCCTCCGCCAGCTCAACTTCGTTTGGACCGGACGGGTCTGGGGCGTGTACCAGCTCGAGCCCCTCGGCTACCGCGGCCGCCCGGGCCGCCGTGAGCGGCTGCGGCGCTGCGACCCTCGCCTCAACAGCCTCTGTGGCCGCTCTATCCACCCCAATGTGCCTCGCGTAGCACAAGGCCGCCTCCTCCGGCGTCGCGAATATGCCCAAGTAGCGCTGCTTGCCATTCTCCCTGACCTCCGCCTTGTACTTGCCACGATCCTTAAAAACCCACTTGAAGCCCGTTTGACCGCTCGCTGACGGCACGAGCTCGAGCCCCTCGGCCACCGCGGCCGCCCTGGCCTCGTCCGCCGTGAGCGGCTGTTGCCCGTCGCCCCTCGCCTCCGCCGCCTCCGCCGCCGCTCGCTCCGCCCCAATGTGCCTCGCGTGGAGTAGCATCTCGCTTGACCGACGACGGCTGTTCAACCCGTCATGAATGTGGCGTGCAAGGGCTGGTGGCTCGTCGATGCGAGGACGGCCGCTTCCCCCGGCGCCGCCGTCGGTCAGAACCTTGCGCTTGCGCTGCTGGTTGGATGTCCCTGCGGCGCCCTGCCTCTCAGAGTGCTCCTCCACCACCGACACCTCCTCCAACTCCACCGCCACCTCTTCCAGCTCCTCGATCGCCTCCTCGATCTCCTCCTCAATCTCCTCCTCGATCTCCTCCTCGGCGATCACCTTGATGAACCGCGGCGCCACGCGCTCTTCGAAGTCGCCATCGTCATAGTGCAGATTGCACGTGCCGTCCTCGTGCACCGCCGTCACCACGCCATCGAACCAGTTGCGGCCGCCTATCTGCCCCTGGTACTTGCCTCGGATGCGATCGCCCAGCTTGGGCGTCTCGGAGGGCGGCAGCCTGCGCTTCTCGCGTGCCTGCCTCATGAGCTCGCGTGAGCTGGGCGCGGGCTCGGCCGTATACATCTGCACCGGCTTCTGATCGCGGCGGTAGCCGAGCACTGACACGCATATGCCCGAGTGCCACGCCGGCTTCGTGCAGCCGTCCTTGGCGCAAAGCTGGGTTCCGAGAGCATTCCACACGCGCCCGTCGGCGCTACGCCGCAGCCCGTTTGCCAACCCGGTCTCATCCGCCGTGAGCGTCTGCGGCTTTTCGACCCTCGCCTCTGCCGCCTCAGCCGCCGCTCGATCCGCCCTAATGCTCCTCGCGTAGCACAAGGCCGCCTCCTCCGGCGTCGCGAAGGTGCCGAGGTAGCGATCATTGCCATCCTCGTTCGTCTCCACCTTGTACTTGCCTCCATTCTTGAACACGCCCCTGAAACCCGTCTCATTGCTCGACGACGGCACCAGCTCGAGCCCCTCGGCCGCCGCGGCCGCCCTGGCCTCGTCCGCTGAGAGCGGCCGCGGACCTTCGCCCCTCGCCTGCGCCGCCGCCTCTGCCGCCGCTCGCTCCGCTCCAATATACACGCCCTTGAAGCCCGTGTCACCGCCTGAAGATGGCACCAGCGCAAGCCCGTCGGCCGCCGCGACAACCCTCGTCCGCTTGCGCGAGGCGTGCTCGGTCGTGGCAGCTGGTGACGGCGGAGGCGGCGACGATAATGACGGCGCTCGCTGCGTGCGCCGGTCGTCGCGCAGCGCTGAAAGCAGCACATGCCAACAGCGGAGCGCCTCCGCCAGCTCAACTTCGTTTGGACCGGACGGGGCTGGGGCGTGTACCAACTCGAGCCCCTCGGCTACCGCGGCCGCCCGGGCCTCGTCCGCCGTGAGCGGCTGCGGCGCTGCAACCCTCGCCTGGACAGCCTCTGTGGCCGCTCTATCCACCCCAATGTGCCTCGCGTAGCACAAGGCCGCCTCCTCCGGCGTCGCGAACCTGCCCAAGTAGCGCTGCTTGCCATTCTCCCTGATATCCACTCTGTACTTGCCTCCATTCTTCTTCACGCCCCTGAAACCCGTCTCATTGCTCGACGACGGCACGAGCTCGAGCCCCTCGGCCGCCGCGGCCGCCCTGGCCTCGTCCGCCGAGAGCGGCTGCGGCGCTGCAACCCTCGCCTCGACAGCCTCTGCCGCCGCTCGCTCGGGACCAATGTACCTCGCGTAGCACAAGGCCGCCTCCTCCGGCGTCGCGAACATGCCCAAGTAGCGCGTCTTGCCATTCTCACAGAACGTCACTGCGTACCTGCCACTATGCTCATTCACGCCCCTGAAGCCCGTTTTTGCGCTCGCTGACGGCACGAGCTCGAGCCCCTCGGCCGCCGCGGCCGCCCTGGCCTCGTCCGCCGTGAGCGGCTGCGGCGCTGCGACCCTCGCCTCAGCTGCCCATGCCGCCGCTCGCTCGGGCCCTATGTACCTCGCGTAGCACAAGGCCGCCTCCTCTGGCGTCGCAAATCTGCCGAGGTGGTGCTCCTTGCCATTCTCCCTGATCATCACGCCGTATTTGCGTTTGCCCTTGTACACACCCTTGAAGCCAGTCACATTGCCTGAGGACGGCACCAGCTCGAGGCCCTCAGCCGCCGCGGTAGCTCTTGCCTCGTCCGCCGAGAGCGGCTGCGGCGCTGCAACCCTCGCCTCGACAGCCTCTGCCGCCGCTCGCTCGGGACCTATGTACCTCGCCAAGCACAAGGCCGCCTCCTCCGGCGTCGCGCAGCACGGAAAGTGGCGCACCTTGCCATTCTCACTGATCGATGAAAAGTACTTGCCTCGAGTATTGAACACGCCCCTGAAACCCGTCTTATTGCTCGACGACGGCACGAGCTCGAGCCCCTCGGCCACCGCGGCCGCCCTGACCTCGTCCGCCGTGAGCGGCTGCTGTCCTCTGCCCCTCGCCTCAGCTGCCCATGCCGCCGCTCGCTCCGCCCCAATGTGCCTCGCGTGGCACAAGGCCGCCTCCTCCGGCGTCGCGAACATGCCCAAGTAGCGATACTTGCCATTCTCACAGATCTGCACTGCGTACCTGCCACTTCGCTCGGACACGCCCTTGAAGCCCGTTTTTGCGCTCGCTGACGGCACGAGCTCGAGCCCCTCGGCCGCCGCGGCCGCCCTGGCCTCGTCCGCCGTGAGCGGCTGCGGACCTTCGCCCCTCGCCTCCGCCACCTGTGCCTCCGCTCGCTCGAGCCCCTCGGCCGCCGCGGCCGCCCTGGCCTCGTCCGCCGTGAGCGGCTGCGGACCTTCGCCCCTCGCCTCCGCCACCTGTGCCTCCGCTCGCTCGAGCCCCTTGGCCGCCGCGGCTGCCCTCGTGGACTCTTCCCTCTTTAGCTCGGACATGGTTCAGGTTGTGAATTAAAACATTGGTTATGAACAGGCACGACCTTTTCAACTGTGAGTTGGTTCACGCTCCGGCTCACAGCCGTTTCACACAGAGCTGGGTTATGAAGACAAGCTCCAATTCGCCGAGTCACACTGATTTCCGAAAAAAAAATAGCGCAGCTTTGGACGAAGCACAACCGGAGGTGCCGACAGAACGACCCGTTGAGCACAGGGCTCAACATTTTTCAAACTCGAACGTGGAAATCCCATACTCAACTTCCGCGGGCGAGGACGCGCTGCATGTGCTGCGTGAAGAGGGCGCGCCGCGCAGCCATCTCGGCGCCCAGCTCGGCGCCCATGCCCTCGGCGCCGGCTGCGATGGCGGCGGCGGTCGCAAAGGCGGCGGCGGTGTCGGCGTGCGTGGTGGTCGGGGGGGGGGGCGGGACGACGCCCTTGGAGAAGGCGGCGGCGGCATGGGCGGTGGGCGGCACAGCAGCGACCGAGCCGGCACCATCGCCACAGCAGTGACCGCGCCCATCACAGCGCTCGTGGCTGGTTGATGGCAGGTTGCATGATCTGAGCCTGGCGGGCGCTGTGATGGGCGCCCGAGGATCGGCCGTTGGCTTCCCACTTTGAGCGTCTCATCGGGTCGACTGCGACGGCCGAACGCGCCGTCGCGAGCTTAGCGTTCAGCACGGCGCGCGCCTCCGCCATGGCTGCCACGTCGACGATGCGAGCCGCCCACACCGCCTCAAGAGAGACAGCTCTCTGATCGCGACGTGGCGTCTTGGCGGCCCGAAGTAGGGCGGTCAGGCGAAGGCCAACTTGGGAAGCTGCGGCGAGCGGCCTCGAGAGAGCGGAGGTCACCTCGTCATATGCGGCGGCGCGCGCGGCGGCGGCGGCGGCGGCGGCGGCGGCGGCGGCGGCGGCGGCGGAGGAGGAGGAGGAGGCGGCGCCCTCATCGGCGGAGTCCTCGAGAGCGGTCAAATCAGATCGTGCGGCGGTCGCGCCGCGTGATGAGAGCCAACCGCCCAGCCCTCTGTCGTAACCACCCAGCCCACTGTCGTAGTTGTAACCACCGAGCCCATTATTGTAATGAGAGGAGTCATCATAGCTCATCTCCGATCGAATTGAGAGCCCATTATTGTAATGAGAGGAGTCATCATAGCTCATCCCCGATCGAATTGAGGTGTCGAAGCTCAAAGGCGCCGTACCGGTCGCCGCGGCCGTTGGGGGCGCTCGCCAAATGTTCGCGCCTCCCTGAGCGTTCACACCGGTCGCCGCGGCCGTTGGGGGCGCGCGCCACGTGTCCTTGTGTGAAGGCGTGTGTGAAGCCGTGTGTGAAGGTGGCGGGAGGGTGCCTCGAGAGACGCGCGTCGCATCGAGTGGTACGAGGTGCTGTGGGAGCTGGGGAGGGGCCATCGCGGCATTCCACAGCTCCATCTGTGGGAGCATTGCCATCTTTGGACGTGCATGCATCGCTCCCGCATGCAGCCGAGGCGTGATCGCGAGCGGCGGCAGCGCGCCGTCGCGGGCGCCGTCCACCAGAGCGGCGACGGAGGCGGCCGCGTAGGTGGCAGCGGCGGTGGAGGCGGCCGCGTAGGTGGCAGCGGCGGTGGAGGCGGCCGCGTAGGTGGCGGCGGCGGTGGAGGCGGCCGCGTAGGTGGCGGCGGCGGTGGAGGCGGCCGCGTAGGTGGCAGCGGCGGTGGAGGCGGCCGCGTAGGTGGCGGCGGCTTGCGCGGTGGCCGGCGGCCGCCTGCCTGCAGGCGTTGTCCCGGGCGTCAGTGTCCCAAACGGCTCGAGAGTCACGAGCGTGCGCGATGAGAGAGTGCTTCGAGCCGAGGCTGGCGGCGGCTGCATTTTCGGACGGAGCGGCGGCGCGCTGGTGGCATAAGCCGTCGACGGCTTAACCACGTACGCCGTCTCTCTCTCGATGTGTAAGGAGACGTAGGCTCCGGCAGCACTCTTCGGCGGCGCAACGCAACGGTCGGCGGCGGTGGGCAGCGGCGCCGTCGCGGGCGGTAGCGCCGTCGCGGGCGGTAGCGCCGTCGCGGTCCATCGCAAATAGAGTACAAGTACGCCTGGAGTCTCTTGACCGTCGTCGAGATGTAGTCGTACCTCGACGGGCTCGGCCTCGATGGGGTCGTCTCCTTTCTCGGCGCCTACGCCCGTCTCGATGGCTGCGGCGGCGGCGGCGGCGGCGCGCGCGCGCAGCGTGGCGGCATACGCGCCCAACGGCACCGTCGCATGGCCGAGAGGTTCGTCACGCGCGCCACGGTCAAAATCCCACACGGCCACCTCCAGAGTGGCCTGCTCGAGGGTCGTAGGCAATGCAACGGCTGCGGGCTTCGGGGGCGCACCGCTGGCGCCGGCCTTGCTACTGACGGAACTGACGGCTTTGACGGAACTGACGGCTCTGACGGCATCGTGCTGCGCCGTGCCGGCCGACGCCGTAGCATCAGTGCCGTCAGTTCCGTCAGTTCCGTCAGTAGCCTCAGTGCCGGGCGGCGGCATCGGCTCGGGCAGCACGAACGTGAACTCTTCGTCCCAATTTGGGTTGAGGCTGTTACGAATAGTGGCGCTGCGAGCGGTTCGTCGGCCGACGCGCAATCTCACGAATGGGTCGGACTGTCCTTGGGCGTCTGAGGCGAGAAGGCCTGTTGCGTGGCTCAGATGCACACGGAGGATGCCCGGGACGGCGCCCGAGCCCGCGCGCCGGGAGCGAGGGCGGTAGGTGGGAGGGGGAGCGGCCAAGGCGGCCAGTGAGGATGACGTGGAGGAGCGCCGTGGTGAGCACGCGCATGCAGCGGGAGCGGCCAAGGCGAGGGCGGCGGCGGCGGCGGCGACGGCGGCTGGGCTGGCAAGGGCACTCGTTGCGGCGACGAGCGGAGGAGCGAGGGAGCCATGGTTCCCTCGGGGGGAGAGGAGTTGCGGCGGCGACGGAGAGGTCGGAGGCGGCGACGCACTCCGAGAGGTGGCGCCTCCACCCCCTCCCCCTCCCCCTCCACCTCCCCCCCCTCCCCCCCCTCCCCCTCCCCCTCCGACACTGTCGGAGGAACTCCGGTGCTCCCACGGCTGTCTGTGAACACGTGGCCGGTCGGTGGGCGGCAGAGCGATGAGCGGCGGAGGCGCCGGCGCGAAGGCCGCTGTGAACACGACTGTCTGTGAACACGTGGGAGGCGCCGGCGCGAAGGCCGCTGGCGACGGTGCGCTGCGCCACTTGTTCCGGCGCCCGCCACGACGCGTTCGCCCCGGGAGCAGCAATGGCGGCGGCGGCCGCGCGTCCGCATCCTTATTAGGCAATGCATCCTGGCAATCGCCCTCGACGTCCTCGACGTCCTCGGCGTCAAGGGATGCATGCGCCGAGCGTCGATTGCCTAATAAGGAGCCATCACCGTCAAGGGATGCATGCGCGGCGAGGGCACCTGCGGCACCGAGGGCCCGATTCTCCCACAGCAGGCCGCACGGTAGAGGCACGCTCAACGCCGCGCGAGGCGAGGGCATCTGGCGCGCCGGCGGCGGCAGGTACACCGTGATCGAGGGCGGCGGGGCAAGGTAATTCGCGCGCGAGTATAGTGGGCGTGTGAAGCAGCCGAGCTCCACAGCTGGTGCTTTGCTGAAGAGAGCGGCGCGCTTCGTCGCTTCCGAAGCGAGCTCATCGAGAAGATGAGGCATGAGCTCGGAACGGCGCTGCGCGAAGCGCTTGAAGTCTTTGCGTGCCTTCCAGCTACGCACGTGCTTCGTGATCGTCGTGCTCGCATTTATCTCGACGGAACGAGCTCGAGGGCGCATGGCTCGGGGCGGCAGCGGCGGCGGAGTCGGCGGCGGCTTGGGCGTCGGCGGCTTAGGTGTTGGCGGCTTGGGCGTCGGCGGCTTGGGCGGTGGCGGCGGCTCTGCCACCGCCGCCGGCGCCGGCGGCGGTGGCGGCGCAGCGGTAGCCCTGTCCCGTAGCTCCCGTAGCCTCGCGAGGAGATTCCGCGCCTCACTAATGAGGTTGATGAGCTCCGCTATCTGCGTCCCACGCAAAAGGTCCGCGCTGTCATTTGATGAGCTTGATGAGCTCTGCTGCTGCTGGACGACCTCGAGTGCGCCCGCGACGGCGCTCTCCAGAGCCGCGGTGCTCGTGGAGCCTGCTGTGTCCTCGCTCGCCGCCCGGACCATTGCAGCTCGGAGCTGCTCGGTGACGGCCCTGAGCAAGACAGCCGCCTCATCCACCTTGGGCTCCGGCGGCGGTGGCGGCGGTGGCGGCGGCGGTGGCGGCGGTGGCGGCGGCGGCGGCGGCGGCGGCGGTGGCGGCGGCGGCGGCGGTGGCGGCGGCGGCGGCGGTGGCGGCGGTGGCGGCGGCGGTGGCGGCGGCGGCGGCGGCGGCGGCTCCTCCGCCGGCGGCGGCTCCGGTGGCGGCGGTGTGGTGCGCTCGAGCTCGAGGCCTGCGCCAGTGAAGATCTCGTAATCCTCGAGCACCTCCAGCTCACCTGCATTCAATCAGGGAGGCCATCAGATCGCAATCAGATCGCAATCAGATCGCAACCAGAGCGCAATCAGAGCGCAATCAGTCACCTTTGGCTCCCACTCGCGAGATTTTGGCGAGCAGCTCGTGCAAGAACGTGGCGCATTCCGCGGGGGTCGTCCCTGTGGTCCACACGTCCGCGAGCTCAAAGATGGCGTCGTGCACTCTCTCCGCCGAGAGTGTCTCGGCCCCGCGCGTGTCGGCGTCCCAGTCCTCGCGGCACGCCTCGTACGCCTCGTTCGGGTCGTACTCGGCCACCATGCACCGGTACACCTTGCGGAAGACGAAAAAGTAGTCGTCCCATGTCAGGGACCACATGCTCGGGTCGCCACGGTGGCCACGCTGCCGAAGCAGGTTCTCTATCATCTTCCACCACTTGTCGAGGACCTCGTGCACCATCTGCGCCTTGCGCCACCGGAAGGCCTTTCCCGCGGCGACGAAGGCGGACACGGCTTGGGAGGCGTTGAACGTCTTCTTCGTTGCGCCCCAGCCGCCGCCGCCGGGGCTCATGTTCTTCGGCTTGGGCGAGCCGCCAAAGAGCGACAATTGCGGCGACAGTGTCGGCGACGATGTGAGCGATATCGACGGCCCTTCGACCGACGATTCGAGCGACACGTCGCCGCCCTCGGCAGCCACGGCAGTAGCAACCGGAGCTTTGCTCGACGCCTTGCTTGCGGCTAGCCCTTCCTCGTCGCTGTCCTCGTCGTCGCTGTCATCGTCATCGCTGCCAACGTCGTCGCTGGACTCGAGCATGCGCCCCGAAGGCCGTTCGTGAACAAGGAGAACAGAAACTTGTTGTTGTCCGCGGGATCCATAAGTGACATAATTGGTCGGTCGGGCCTCTGTAGAACTTCAACAGAAAACCGACCCAGTTTCGCGGCCACTGACAAGCGCCCACTACACTCCGTCTCGGTTGCACTGGCCTCGGTCAACACAAGTATCGAGTATAGGGATCCTACTCGTCCGTCGAGGAATACTCCGGTAACTTCGTTATACTATGCTAGGGATAGTGGGTATCTGGGGATAGATATCTTGCTCAAACCCCCGGCGTATGGGATGCGGATTGATCCCGCGCCTTCCCAGCCGAGCATCTTGGCTTCGGGGCGATTGTGTCCGAGGCTGGGGGACTGCGGCGGCGCCATACTGGCCGGGTGTTAAGCCGGGTGTGTACTATGTTACCGCGGCTCTTACCCTTACGCCCCGGCCCTGATTTTGGGCCTTAAGCATGGCCTTAAGCCGGGCTAATCTGCTGTGCCTGCCTCAAGTGCCATCGTGTGCGGAGACCCCCCCTCTGCATCTCCGTGGCTCTCCGCGCTCTTTACACTCTAGAATACATCGTGCACGTCACAACATACACGGGACACGTCCATCAGTCGGCCTACAAAACCTCTGACGACGATGCGAGCTCATTCTGGCCCTCCGACTCGCGGAAAAAGTGCGCCAGGTCTGCACGCACGGATGGAGCCACCCCCCGGCGCGCGTGCTCCCGGGCGCCCTTGACGTGCATTAAGATCTCTTGATACGTGCCCGGGAGCACGGTGCGGCGGCGTGCCGGGTTGGCGGCGAAGACGAACATCATCTTGTTGGTTCGCTGGGGGAGCCTGTCGGAGGGGCGGGTGTGGAGGGGGGTGGGTGTGGAAGGGGGCGGGTGTGGAGGGGGGCGGGTGTGGAGGGGGGCATCCATGAGCATGAGCATCCATGAGCGGCAATCAAGCAGGGGCAAAATCAGTGACGGCAGTCAGGGGTGATAGGGCCTACCTGTCAGGGTCGGTCGGGTCGATGACGTCCATGGTGACGAAGACTCGGAACACGCCATCCTCCCCCGAGTGAACCACCCGCGCTGTAAATCGCGTCATGTCGCCGATGGCTACTGGAAGCACAAAGATTGCCTCGTCGATGCCCAACGGCACAAAGGGCTGTCCACGGGTAAAGTAGCGCGCCGCGAGATAGCCGAGATCGTAGGCGCGGCGCATGACGAACCCCCCGAAGGCGCGCCCGTGCATGTTGCGGCTGTCGGGTGAGACGACCGGCAGACAACAATCAGACGCAATCAGACGCAATCAGGCCAATCAGGTGCAATCAGGTGCAATCAGGTGCAATTAGGTGCAATCAGGCGCAACCATCCGTAATCAGGCTCAGGCAGCCAGCAAGCGGCCAGCAAGCAGAGCGCAATCAGAGCGCAATCGCACACCTGTCGGGGAAGACGCAATCAGACGCAATCAGACGCAATCAGAGCGCATTCACACCTGTCGGGAAAGACGCAATCAGACGCAATCAGAGCGCATTCATTCACACACCTGTCGGGGAAGACGACGGTCGCCGCTTGATGCGTCTGCATCGCAACCTCGTCGGGGAGATCAAGCCTGGGTGCTGGCGAGCCCTTGGCAGAGACGGCGGCACGGTGCAGCAGGTGCACGGACTGCAGGAAGCGAAATGGGCGAGGGGGGGCGCGACAGGGGAGGGGTGTGATAGTCGTTATCAGAGGGGCCATCAGAGAGGTCATCATCACGCACCTCCATCTCCTCCGTCGTCGGGGGATGTGAGGCGGCGCCCAATCGCGTGTGTGTCGTCATCTCGATCTCCGCGTCGTGGGCTCGTTGCTCCCTGTGAACGTGTGGTGTGAACGTGTGGTGTGAACGTGTGGGCTCGTTGCTCCCTGTGGTGCGATCAGTCGGCCATCAGTGCAACCAGCATGCCATGCACTCAGCAGGCGCCCTCGGTAGCCCATCAGTACCGCTAGCCCTTCAGTGCAGCCCATCAGCACGCTAGTAGCATGCAAGCGCTCACCTGTGGAACCGGGCGAGCTCCTGCCGCTCGCCCGCTGCGATCGTATCGACCGAATGGCCTGCCGTAGGCAACACGAGTGGCGGCAGCCCGGTCTTGCACGGGCGCATCGTCTCCTTTTCGAGGGCGACCATTACGGTGTGGCACACGTTCACTAGGAACTCCTCCCCGTCGTCGTTGACCTGCAGCGCGTCAGTGCGCACCTCGAGCGACGACGTACTCACGGCGGTCACGTAGCAACGAACGATCATATCGCGTCCCGAGAGGGTCCGTCTCATCTTGATCGAATTGTAGTGGCTCGCCGTCACCATGATGAGGTTGCGAGCGAGCCCGTCGGTATGGCGGTATGCCACGTCCGCGCTCAAGGCGTCCAAGGCCTCAAAGAACATGCTGAGCCGGATCGGAGTGTAGCCGTGCACTTGGCCCGAGCCGCGCACCTGCATGCAATGAGGGAGGCAATCAGAGGACATCGGTGCGCAATTTGACGCTGAAACGGACCTGGTCGGTGACGGCATCTCGGAGGATCTCGTCGCTGGAGATGGGCCACGTGGCTTGAACCATCGAGGACGCTGGCGCGCCGTCTTGCCTCGCATTCTCGACGACCTCGAAGTGGAGTCGGCCCACGTGCTGCAGACGGGCCGACGTAGGCGCCACCTCCTCCCAACTTGCTGGCATCGTGTTGGATGGCTTGCGCATGCGAGCATTGTCCACACGCTCCACATAGGCGTCGTGGGCGGCTTGGGCGCTCGACGACGCACTCGCAGGTGGCGGGATGAGCGGCCTGGTCGGCCGCGAACTCGCCACGCGTTGCATGAAGACGTCGTGGGCATTGTCGTGGGCGGTTTGCGCGCTGGAAGAGCCCGTCGCAGCTGGCAAAGATTTGGCGCAGCATGGTGGCGTGCACAAGACAATCCAAGCCACACAAATTGGAAGCACGGAGCACGCGGGCCCGAAGCGCATCTGAGTACGCGGGCCAGAAGCGCAGGTGGACAACGCGGACGCGAGCGTCCCGTGTGTCCCCACGTGAAAAACCTTGTTCAGCCGATTACATGACAAGACGGCCGAGAATCTCGCGATCAAATCTGGAATCTCGCAAACTTTCCGAAAATGGGTTGAACCACTCCTGACCATGGGGGCAAGAGAGAAGTTCAAGTTCAAGTTCAAGTTCAAGTTCAAGTCACCCCCACTGCTAGCCTCGAGAGCACATTCGATAGGCTTCCGTTAGGTTGTCTGTTGTTTATGAAGTAACTTGAACTCAAGAGAGAAGGCCTCCTCCGGCGCCCAAATCGGTGCCCGAGACAGCGGCCAGCGAAGCCGAAGACGGCGCCCATGCAGGCCCAGGAGTGCGCCGTACATAGCCCTTTTTGGGTTTCTTATGGTCCCAGAGACCTTCCTAGGTTCGCCGCGAGTCCACCCCTCTCACAGCCCGACTCTCGCCGAACGACGGTCACCATCACGCTCGGCCTCAACGACGAGTTCCCACTTCAAGGATGCTCTCGAGCATCTTCTTGAAGACGCAGCATGGGGGCTTCCCCACGCTGCGGCCACGACAAATCACGAACAACAAGCGA
>Ga0210239_101774_pt1 | contig 14656 bp, 11 predicted proteins | sample ChrtobMetP5a_0mM_FD_155451 | JGI IMG/M metagenome (GOLD analysis project Ga0210239, IMG submission 155451) | Chrysochromulina tobin associated microbial communities from unialgal haptophyte culture, Seattle, Washington, United States - P5a_0mM | ecosystem: Host-associated > Algae > Haptophytes >... | reverse complement strand
CCTCGTCGCCATGCTCGCCACCCAGCACACCGACTTCGAGTCGTTTACCAATGCGCTCGGTACCCTTCCGAATCAGCCGCCCGTTCCGATGGCGTGCGAGCCGTCGCCGAGTCCCATCGATGTGGACGCCAAAGCCATCGTGCAGCAAGTGGTCGATGTGCTGCTGAAGCACAGCCCTTCGCCCTCGGTGCATCTCGAGGTGCTCGGCCGCCGATGGCTCGCGCTCGCTCGCAACGAATCCGTGACCAACCTCACGAGCACGCTCTCGCCTGCCAAGGCACCAGCCATGAAGATGCGTGACAACCGAGCCCGCGAGGTGCTCGAGCTTATGCCAGTGACGCCAGGCTGCCCCCAGGCGACGATCGCGCTCCTCATGAGCAAGGCGAGCACCCATCGGTCGGCCGCGGACATCAAAGTCCTGCGTCGCTGCGGCAACCGGGCGGTGCAGCTCGCCGAGGCCGGCCTCAAGCAGCCCACGTCGGCCACGAGCAAGGTCGTGTCAGCGGAAACAATCAAGGCGCTCGACGCGCATCGCGCTGCTGAGGCACAAAAGAATGGCGAAAAACGTGCGTGGGTGCGTGCCGAGGACGTCGCACTTCTCGAGCTGCACGCGGGAGACTTGCCGATGTCGACCCATCATCCTGCCCTCGTCAACTGATCTCACAGCGCTCGCCGACATCGGATGCTCCTATTGCAAAAGCACGTGGGTGGTCTCGTGCGGGCAACCTTCTCAAAGTCGATCACCAACCAAGCAGGCCCGCTCCTCGAGCTGCACTACGACCGATGGACGCGTCTCGCGCCGGACCTCGCCCTGCCTGAAAATGCTCAGGTGGACTGGCTGAATGGCGTCGCTCGCGCTCCCACCGCGTGGGACTTGCAGCTCGACCCAGATGCCATCGTGCTCTTCGATGCCGCGCGTAATGAATGGATCGATCTCGACGCGTCCGACCTCTTCATGCTGCCCGACGTTCGGCGAAGCATGACGCTCCACCAGATCATGAATCACGTCGAAAACTGGATGCAAACCAAAGCGTCGCCCGGGCTGCCCGAGCGCATCAACTTCGAGGATCTGCGCTTCGCATTCCTGCCATCAGACCTGAAGCAGCCAGCACCGTTCGAGGAAGCTGTGGCCACAGCTGCTCCTTCTGCAGGCCAGTCTGTACTCTATCATCGCGCCGGCGGAAGCACCGCCCGTGCCAGTGTCAAGACCGTCAACGTGCCGCCGCCGCGACCGCCGCCCGTGGCCACGCCTCACGCACGGCAGGGACTGCCGATTCGGCACGAAGAGAGCCCGGCGGTCCATCCGACGACGTTCACCATCGTGGTCGAGGATGGCACAGAGGTCTGCACAGTGCGCGAGCGCCTGTCGCGTGACGTCTCGTCACGGGCTCAAGGCCAAGCAACGGAATCGGCGAGCGTCAAGCGCCAGAGTACCGGAACCTCTCCATGCACGACCGGCTCGCTCTCAGTGTGCTCAACATGGGCGACGCGCTCTTCAAGGCGTACGGAGGCGCCGGCTACACCCACTCCGCCGGCGGCGGGCTGCTTCAGCCCCAGGACTTCCACGGCATGGCCGCGCTCCTCGTCGAGGCACGCCCCAGTCGCGACGTCGGACCCGCGATCGGGGAACAAGGCTCGCGAAGGCGCCAGCGGGCAGCCCTCGAGCGCCTTCGTGACCCTATCCATGGCAATCCGATCATCGAGGAGACCCTGACGTGCCTCGAGCGCGAACTCAACGGCTCTCAGCCACTCCTCCACGAGGAGAGCAGCGACTCGGATGATGCCAGCGATGAGTCCGACGACGAACGCCATCGGGCCTCGCGCCGCCAGCGACAGCGGGCGGCCGGCACCCAAAGTGCCCTCGCGCGGCCCCCGCCCTTCGTCGGAGCAGCCGTGTCTGTGCTCCCTCTGCCTCAGGCAGCTGATCATGAGCGCGTGCGCGAGGAGCAGATCATCGGCGACAAGCGCCCACGTGATGCACGAGGACGCGACGACGACCTAGCACAGGCTGCTGCGTCCGACGAGCCGATGACGAGCCCGGACAATGCCGCTCACACGGTGCTCTTTCCAAGAGGCTCAGGCGGCTTCGTGCAGAGGCAGAATGCATGCTCGCGTCATCACTACGTGCAGAAGAAGCTCGGCAGCGTCGCCTACGTCTATGGGCGCGCCCAGGAGTTCGTCTGGTACCACTTCCAGATGATTGTGGAGCATTTTGACAGGATTCCGCGATATTCATCAATTATCAGAGTCTGCAATCCTGCAACGATTTTTGCGGGTTTTTTTTGTTTTTTTTTTTTTGCGCGAAGACGGCGGTTGTTGATGGAAAACAGGCTATCTGAGTGGAGCTCCGGCGTGCGCTGGTGGGAGTCTCTGAGGTGAATCGCGGAGCAGCGAACGTCATTGGGGATCTGCTGAGAGAGGTCGTTTAAAGTAGTCGCTGTCCACGGCGGCGGTGTGTTAACAGCCATGTTCACACGAGGCGCCTACACACCAAGGATTGTGCAGTCCGGTTGTGTCGTGTTAACTTTCACACCCTTTCAAGCCCTTTCCGGCTGTTAACGTTCACACCCTTTCCGACGCGCTCCGCAATCCAGACCAAGGATCCCTGACGTGATGGACTCGGATGGACAGCGAGCCGACCGTCTATCATCACAAAGTTGTGTCGCTTGAGGACGTCTTGGAACGCATCGGCGCCGGTCGCTTCCAGTGGCCTTTGATATGTGCCACCGGGTTGACATGGATGGGCGACGCGATGGAGCTCACCGTGATTGCGTTTGTCCTTCCCGTCCTTGCAGTGGAGTGGAATGTTCCGCAGGCGACAGCCGATTCGCTCGCCAGCATCATGTTTGTGGGCATGCTGGTGGGCGCGTTATTGTGGGGCATCTTCACAGACCACTATGGCCGCCGAGCTGGGTGGCTGATCACCACGTCGATCACGGCCGTCGGCGGCGTGCTGAGTGCCGGAGCTCCCGACGGCGGCATCTTCGTCTTCCTCGGGCTGCGTGCGCTGGTCGGGCTCGGACTCTCTGGCACGAACCTCGGCTTCGCGCTCTGCAGCGAGCTTCTGCCGCGGCGATCGCGCGGCCCGCTTCTCATGTGGTTCGAGCTCTTCTTTGTAGCAGGCTCCGTCGTCGAGGTGCTCCTCGTATGGCTTCTGCTGCGCAGGCCGGCCGGCTGGCGCTGGGTGCTGCTGCTCTCGACACTGCCACTCTGGTTGGCTCTAGGCCTTGCGAGACGCGTGCCCGAGTCGCCCCGCTGGCTCACGACACGAGGCAAGTCAGCGTCCGCTGCCGCACTCTTGCGGCACGCTGCGATCACCAACGGGCAGCCACCTCCCCTTGGCCCTGCCGAGGCCCTTGCCGTGGCGGCCCCTTGCTACACGGGTGCACCGAGCGAGCCGTGCGACGAGGACGGCGGCGCTCATGACGGCGCTCCGGTCCCGAGGGTAAGCGAGCGCTGTGAGCTGCACGGGTGCGCCCGTTACGGCGCTTTCGATGCCGCCGCCGCTACCGCCGCGCACGTGGGTTCCGTATTTCACCCGTCGCTTCGGCTGGCCTCCGCTGCACTGTGTGCGGGCTGGTTCCTGCTCACGTTCACTTATTTTGGGATGATTTTCGTGACGCCCAAGCTGCTCGCAACGGCGCTTCCGCCCGCCGCTCCCGCCATCGCCAACGCTACTGATGCGTCAGGCACCTCGGACGCAGACTACGCCACCTCACTGCTCGCTACGGTCGGTGAGGTGCCCGGCCTATTGCTCGCCACGGCCACAATCGACCGGGCAGGCCGCGTGCGCACTGTCTCGGGCGGCACTCTCATCGTCGCCGCTGCACTCGGCTTGATGGCGCTCGTCATTCTCGTGAGCGGCCAAGGGTCGATGGAGGCAGCTGTCGTGCTCGTAGCCCTCGTGGTAGTCGGTCGTGCCGCCGCCTTCGGCTCGTACTCAGCGCTGTACGTCCTCTCGGCAGAGCGGCTACCCACGCGGCTGCGCGCGACGGGCTTCGGGCTCGTCTCGGCCGCTTCCCGCCTCGCTGGCGCCGCCACGTCTTACGTGGCCGGCGGCGTGTGGGCGGCCTCGCCCGCGACGGCGCTTTCTTGCTACGCGGGCGCTGCGGCCCTCTGCGCGGCCATCATTGGGTGCATGGACGATACGCGCTCGCGAGCAATGTCCGAGGAGATCGAGGGGCTGCGAGAAGAGCTCTCGTCAGGCGACTTGAGGTTGAGGCCCAATGAGCGACTCGGAAACGGATAGACGGCGTCTATAAAGACGGCTCCGGTCGCCGCGGTTCCACACAGCTTCACAGAGAGTTCTTCCATTTCTAGCTTCACAGGCTCTAGCATCACACGTGACACGGCCAGGCGACACTGCTAACTGAAACTCAAACTGAATTCTGAAACTCAGGGCCGGCGGCGCGACGCGCTCGCGTTCGGCAATAGCCAAAAATGCAGAATTGCAGTTCGCGGTAAGTGCCAAGTCGAAGCGGTCCAGTCAGACTGCGCGTCGGCGACCTGTACGGGCCGTGCACCGCAACGCGCGCATGTCTTGCCTTTGCACTAATTCCGCCTGGCTCGCGCGAATTAGTCAGGTTTTTTATGCCAAAACAGCGCTTTTCTCATTCACGCTTGAGGACTTCGGACGGGACCGCGTTCCAAAACACCGCACACCGACGTCACCGACCAATCACCGACCCCACCCAACACACTGGAAGACATGACCGCTTACGATAAACGCGGATGGGATCCGATGTGGCTCGCCAGAGCACTCTCCGATCCGTCGCGGCCCACCTTCCTTTTCGGATCTACGCCCCCCCGTGAGGGCACCACTCCAGTCGAAGCTGAGAAAATTTGCTCCAAGTTCGTTGCACGCTCCCGTGCGCACGCGTCGGATGGATTCATCGTGTACGACATTCAGGACGAGAGCGCACGCAACGCCGCGTCTCGGCCGTTCCCATTCCAGCGAACAATTGAACCCAGTGAGTACGCGGCCCTCTTCCCACCCGAGTCGGGCAAGAGCACTGTGCTCTACCACGCATGCAGCGAGCCGGACGAGGCCGCATTCAACAAATGGCTTGACGATGCGACCATGCGCAACCATCACACGCTCAACCTCGTCGGCCCCTCATCCTCCCGCGAAGGCCCGCGACTCTCCATGGAGCGTGCGGCCGCACTCGTCAAGGCGCGCAAGAATCTCGCATTCGGCTGCGTGACGATTGCCGAGCGCCACCTGACGAAGGGTACTGAACACCTGAACATCCTGCGCAAGGTGGACTTCGGCGCGCAGTGGTTCATCTCTCAGGCGGTGTACGACGCCGAGGCAACGATCAAGCTGTTGCACGACTACGCCGACGAGTGCCGCCGCCGCGGACAGAAACCCGTCAAGATCCTACTGACGTTTGCACCCGTCGGTCGGCCGAAGACGCTCGAATTCGCGCGATGGCTGGGCATCCACATGCCCGAGGCTGTGGAGCAGCGCATTCTGGCCAAGGCGAACGCATCGGAGTCCAAGAGCAAAGAGGCCGCGGTGCTCGAGTCGATCGATGTGTGCTGCGAGGCGCTCGAGCGCATCCTGGGTGCAGCTGGTCAATGCGGAGTGCCTCTCGGCCTCTCTGTGGAGTCGATCTCAGGATTCCGCGAGGAGATCGACGGCTGCTTCGAGATGTTCCGCCGGCTGCAGGCGATCATGCTCGACTCGAAGGGCTCACCGTGGGCGGTGCGATGGTACCGCGTCCCCGTGCAGTCGATGGCGCGCTCGAACTCTGGCGAGCAACTTGCGGCGCTGGAAGCCAAGCTGGAGGCGCTCGAAGAAGCCAAGGGTGGGCAGCTCGCCGGTGGGCAGCAGCCAACGGCCAAAGAGGAGCTGGCCGTCAAGACCAAGGAGGCCCAGATCGCCATGCGTGACTCGTTGCTGGGCTTTGCGGCAGGCATTGCAGTTGGCGCCGTCGCAGCCGTCGCCATCTCTCGCAAGCTCGTGCGCTGACATAGCTGCGCAACAGGGGTAGGAAAGGCGCCGGCCCGGCGTTAGCAGGCACACAAGCACATCCGGTCCGCGTGGACGTATGTGCGCCAACCTATGTGGAGGGTCGGGGGCGTATTCATAGCGGTTGCACGCCGATGCGCTGTCAACCCCTGGTGCGGGTATCCGCAACCGTCACCCGCGGCCTGCGACCCCTCGCGCCCTCCACGTTGTGTCTCCACGGGACCTGTAGTCGTGCGTCTTGCCGAGATGGCAAAATAACGTGAACGTGAACCCGCGGCCTGCGTGGGCGCTGGGCCTCGCGCCGGTCCGGAGCCTCGCGTGTCCGGATGTGCGTTTGTCATGAATCGTTATCAGTTTCTTGCTGGATTCCAGGACAAACTGAAGCTAATACGCATTCACACGCTATTGCGCCATATTACGTGCGGGTGGCTGAGGGGCACCCTCTATAGGAGCAGAGCGACGCACATCAGCTCGCATGAGCCAATGCCAATATTGTTGTTTGTGTAGCATTTCCTTAAAGTCGGCACGTTTGAGAGCAGCCACAAAGCGCTCACTTTGCAGCAGCTCAAGAACACGCAAGCAGTGTGGAAACACAATGTGCAAGCAGTAGGGTACATCCCGCCAATATTGCAGATACTCAATGTAGTCCACGAATCGTGGGTCGTCAAAGAAGCGGTTCTGCGCGAGATAATGGAGGTACTCGGGGTTGGCAAGTGCCTGCACGAATTCAAGTTCAGCCTCGAATCGTAGCTTGGCCTCGGCTACGCTCTCCATTGGCAAGTCGTTTGGTGTCGCGCTGCGCTCAGCGCTCATGTGTTATTGCTGGCCCTGGCTTGCAATGCTCATTGGCTCGACAACTAGACGCTCAACACAACGCGCATGGACCCCCAAGCACGGGGAGCCGCTATCGAAAGAACGGAGGCGTGGCCCACACAAGGCCGTACACACAAGACACACATCTCCTCCATGTGTGACGCCATATCGAAGGTCGTACGAGTGTCGAGTCTCGAGAGATTTCCCGAGATCGCGTTCCCACCGGGACCCGCTCTCAGACGTCGGAATCTGTGGTCGCTCCGTCTGCTTTTTCCAAAAGCAATCCGCATGATTCAGAACCACCGCATGTCTACAGTCCAGTCCGTATCTCATCTGTCTCAGTGTGCGCGGCTACCCCCCGTCGCGCCACGTGGGTCGTTGCCACCAGGCCGGGCGTTCGGTACTTACTTACTTGTACTCACTGCGCGGCTGCGGGCCGGCGCTGGCACTCCAGCGGCTGCGGCCGAGGCACCTCTATCGCAAACTCGCTCACATCTCTCCATGCTAGTTCGCCGTGCCTGCCCCACCGCGGACTCGCCAACTAATGTACAATGATGCCACATTCGACCTCGTCATCGCCCGTGTTGTCGCCCTTGTTCTCCACCCAATCACGCCTCACATTGGAGTTACGGCTGGAATTCGTCCTTAGTGACATCGCCGACCATGGCGCGCAGGTGATGGACATACTCGTTCAGGTCGTGGCAGAACGCCCAATTCCGCATGTCGCCGTCCTTTGGTCGCAGCGCATGCACACTGTCGCCTGCGTCGGTCGAGCGGCGCAGCGCCGCACGCACCGCTGATGCCGCTCGAGTTCGCCCTTCCGGTGTGCTGTTGAAGCTCGGGCTCCCTCCGAGCTTGGCGACCCCCGAAGGGTGACGGAAGCCCCACGCGGCGAATGGCAGGTGCGGCACGGCATCCGATGGCGCCTGGAGTGCCCAGTGGTCCGCTGGCTCGGGGAAGGTGCGTGTGAACAGGTCGGCGAACAGCTTGTCACCGAGGCGCGGCGCGGCGAAGGTATACGTCTGCGGCCTGGCAACCCCGAGCCCGTGGTGCTGCCGTCGGTGGTCGAGCTCCAGCGCCGCGAGCATCGCCATTGCCCCTCCCATCGAATGCCCTGTCACGTGCACCTCGAGCAGCTCCTCGCCGCGAGGAGAGAACTGCGCCGCGAGGTCGCCGAGCGTCTCGAGGAGATCCTCGCGGAGCGCCAGGTACGCCTCGACGAAGCCTCGGTGCAGCGTCATCGGCCCTCCGGCGAGCTCTTTCAGGGGCATCCCCGTCGCCCGCGCGAGGAGCTCCGACGCGGTCTCCTTCTCGGCGTAGTGGCCGCGCACCATGTCGATGTCGGTGAGCACGTTCTTGAGCGTGCAGCTCCCGCGAAATACCACAGAGACGCGGCCGCTCGGCTCCTGCGCCACGAACGCGTACTCGTCCGCCCCGCCGTGAAGCTCGCGTATCAGGCGCAGCCCGGCAGCCTCGCACTCCTCCTCGAGGCGCGCGGTCACCTCCCACGCATCTGTCATGTCGCAGCTAAAGTAGGTCGAGCCGCAGAGCCGCGCCGAGAGCAGCGCCTGGGATACGTCCAGCTCATCCGTCGCGTGCGAATGCGCCCTCACCGCGGCGAACTCGCTCGCGCTGCTCTCGGAGGTGGCCTCGCCGTGCATGCCGCCAGCAAGCCCCACGTACTGCGCGAGCAGCGCGACCTCGGACTCCGTCAGAAGCTCGACCGGCTTCGTGGTGAGCACGCTGGCGACGGCACTTGCGAGGCCAACCGCGGCGATGGGCATGTTCGGCACCGCGTGCGCACGCAGGCAATCGGCCTCGCTCGAGAGGGGCGCACACTGCATCCGCAGCGCCTCAATGGTCTCGCTCGCCATGTCCACGCACCCTCGGAGCACTCTCGGGTCAAAGAGTGCGCCACCGACGAACGCATTGAAAGTCAGCTTCTTAAACGTCTCGTGGGGGGGCAAGCCTTCCCAGACCGCGGCACGGTTGAGCACAGCCGCACGCGGCGCCGCCGTTGATGCTGAAAGCAGACTCTGATGGTGGAAGAAACGCGGTACAGCGTATACTGCGAGCGCGGCAACAGCTCCAGTGGAGATCAGCCACATGATCACGGAAAAGAAGGTGGCCGTGCGAGCGCCCTTCCTGCGCAGAGTCTGCAGGGATCCGACGCGCATCTTGAAGACACGGTGAACCTCATGCTTCATGGTGGTTACGCACGAAGGATCCTGTGCGCGCGAGGGCGAGATTGATCAAGAGGAGAGGTCAGCGATGAGGGACAATACATCCAGGAATTATTCTACGGTGCGCGTACTTTTTGGCGTGACGGGCTGACCGGGATACGTGACAGGCCCATGCCCACCAAGTCCATCTCAGATGCAGTGAACCTCATCGAAACGGTCATACAATCTTCGGATAGGCACCGCTCCATTCCAAAGCCGATGCTTCGACCGCGCCACCGACTGGATTCGAGAGTCAAGGTTGCCTCGAGGTTGTCCTCGACCTCGAGCGACAAGCCTCGCTCGAGCACGGCGTTCATCTTGGATGGTCGCTTTTCGGAGGTTCTTGCGATCCACTTCGACGGCACTCTCGTCCTCCCGATCCGCACCAACAGGAATCTTCTCAAACCCTTTTGACGAAATTTTCGCTCGCATTTTTTCCATCTTGGGACCAGCCGTTACGGACTCTCTTCCCAATCTTGGTGATCAAAATCGTCCGTTCGTTTCTTGGCGGCCTCGGCGGGGTTGCGACGCCGCCGCAGCGTTCGTCGCCGGGTCGCCAGACAGATTCTAGCGCATAGGTACGCGGTAAGTCGGCGACTCGGCGTGCCGTGCGAGGTGCATGGCTGCGCGCGCACGCGTGCGGTCTGCCCGTCCCACAATCCAGATGACGTGTGAAGTACCGCTGCAACGCGCAACGCGAAACAGGATGAAACCACCTCAAACGAAAGGAAAGGACCTTACATGGACGACAGCCAGGCCGGTGGCGCATCGGACCGCTCGGCGCTCACCTCCGACATAGTGAGTACGCACACTTCCGCATGGCATGCTCACATGCGCAAGGTGCGCAAGCAGGCCAGAATAGAGGCAGAGAAGGAGCGAGCCATGGAGCGAGCGTGTGGCAACAGTAGTCAAGGTGGCGGTGGTGGAAGCAGCAGTAACCCGCCGCCGCCGCCACGCGGCCGACCAGCCAAGCCGTCAGCACCCCAGCGACCAGCTGATGGTACAGTTGCTTCGCAAGCGACGGTAGCTTCGCAGGCGACGGCGGCTTCGCAGACGACGGCGAATCTCGGCTGGAGGTCGCGGCCTGTGAGTCGGTCGCGAGACGCGCTGCAAAGAGTTGGCACGAGTGCGCCCATCTATGCCGCGCTGGCTGAACGGCTCTCGTCAATAGAAGGTGCGTCGCAATCAGGCGACGGCCTTTCGCGTCGGCGTGGCCTGGGTGGCGGACCACGACCTGCTGCAGCGCGTCCACTTGTGGCCGGTCCGGGACAGGCAGCCTCGGCCGCCAGTGCCTCGCGGCCGCAAGCCCGCGCCGCTGCGCTCGCCGATGTACGTGCCGCCGTGCGTGAGCGCAAGGAGCTGCAGCAGCGTCAGCAGCGTCAGCAGCAAGAGGAGGAGCTGCCTGATCAACCGCAGCCCGAGCAGCAGCCGGGCTCGACCTCGTCGCGGGCCTCGTCGCCAGTGGCATCACACAGGCCAGAACCTCAACTCCAGCGATCGACGCTATCGTCGTCGCCGTTGGCTGGGCACGAGCCACCTGCTGCGTCACGGCTCTCGAAGGAAGCGCCGATGGAGCACGCGGCGCGCGCGATAGAGGCACTCGAGTCCATCTGTCCTCTCGGCTGCGACCCGCTCGACGCCGCGACCATTTTCTTCGGCGGCGCGTCGCTGACCGCCTCGGCGCTGCGCAAACGGCTCGGGCTGCTTGAAGCGCCGCCGCTCAAGTATTCGATGCTCGAGCGCAAGCCACTCATGGTTCGCTATGGCCTGGCTGTGGAGGCGGCGCGCGCGGCGCTCGGGGAGGGCTCAAAGCTGCTGCGCACTGCCCCTCAGAGCCTTGCGGGACTGGCGATGGAGCGCGAGCTCGTGATGGGCGAGCTTACGCGCCTCGAGGCTGGCAGCCTCGCCCCACCGACTGGCGGCGCGCGGGACCCCACCGTCGCGTCAGGCTGCCCCGACAGGGAGCGAGGCGGTGCCCGCGGCAACGTAGGCTTTAGCAGTGCCGGCAACGCTGGCGGCGCCGCGGGGAGCGCTAGTGGAGCGAGTGGTGCATCGGCCTTCCTGGTGCCCGCAGGCGCGCGCAGTGCATCGGCCCAGGATGCGCCGCGAAAGAAAGCAGCGCAGGGCAGCACAGTGCGCGGTAGCGGAGGTGCCGGAGGCGCTGGCGGCAGTGCTGTCGGTGGTGGAATCAGTGGTAGCAGCGGCGCGGCCGCCGAGGAGGCGCTCGAGAAGAAGCGCGATGCGGAAAAGGTCAAGGCGGCCATCACAGCCGTGAAGGTGAAGGCCGTTAAGGACATGGAAAAGGAGCAAAAGGCGGCCAAGGCCGTGAAGGACATGGAGAAGGAGCACAAGGAAGTCACAACCTCGCAGGTGAGCCGGGGGCGCAGCCGCAGCACCGGCATCCGCCCCACCGGCGCCAGTTCAACGGCAGGCAGCAGCCACAATGGCGGTGGCGGTGGCGGCGGCGGCGATCGTCCCGGCTCGCCGGCGCACCCAGTGCCCAGCACGAGCCCGGACGGCAGTGGGGGCGGCCCGAGCCGCACCGAGAGTCTCATGGACCGCCTTGGCGCCAAAGGTTGGCTGCCAGTGGGTGCGCCTTCGTCCGGCTGCTTGGCGGGGGCGCTCTCGAGCTCGCCTGGAATTCGCGCGGCCCTCGCAGCGGCGATGCGGGAGCCTTCGGCCGTCGCTTACAGCTGGCGCTCGAGCGAGGCTGACACAGAGTACACCTCCGGCCTATTCAGCCAGAGACCGACCGACCGGTTCACTACGGGGCTGAGCGGCCTACAACCCGCGGCCAGCGACGCAAATAGTATGGACAATGTACGGGCGGTGCTCACGATGAAGCTGCAAATCCCGCCCAATCGCAGGCCCTCACCGCCTCGTGGGGTGGGCCCGTCCGCCGCCGGCACAAGCGGCTGGCTCGATGCAGATTTGCTGCGCCGTCCGGAGCCCCACCTGCTACGCCGGGCGTCGCTCGAGGAGAATTATGCGAGCCTCGCTGACCTCTCCTCGTTGCATCCAGGCGGAGGCACACGCGGGCAGCCGTCGCCGCCGCTGCCAGCGCAGGCACAGGCACCGCGCCAGCGCGGGGGTGGCGCATCCCTCGACGGGAGAGGGCGCGGCGCGTCGCGCGATCAGCGCGGCCCCTCGCCCGAGCGGAGCGGAGCCTCGCCCGAGCGTCGCGCAAACGACGAAGAGCTGAGCGTCGATCCCGACGCGCTTACCAGCCCGTCGCACTCAGCCTCGAGCCGCGAGTCGTGGCTGCACGATGACGGTGATCTCTCGCGCGAGCAGCGCGAGGCGATTGCTGAGTTCATGCATGACGAGCAGCGGGCCCTCGACGCACGCGACCTCTTTGCGGCATACGACGAACTCGACGCCATCTACCAGGCCACGCCCGTGGGGACCCAGCGCGAGCAGCTGCGCATCCCGCTGCCCGAGGGTACCGGCAAGGGTACCAGCAAGGGTACCAGCAAGGGTACCAGCAAGGCTAGGCACGAGGGCGGCGAGACAACCGAGCAGCCGCGCAATCACAGCCCACCGTTGCGCGCGCTGCTGGATCAAATGGGTATGCACAAATCACACGGGCGCGAGGACGAGGTGCTTGACGAGTGGCACCACCGAGCTACTGAGACCACGCCGGTGGCCACCACGGCCGCCGCCACTGGCATCGGCAAGGACGACGGCTTACCGCCGATCCGGCGACGCGATGATGGCTGGGCCTTGCCTATGGGGGCGCCAGACCCATCGCACCGCTCGGCAGCCTCGTCGCACCGATCGCGTGTCTCTTTCAGCCCGGCGACGCGTGCCGTCGAGCGTGTCAAGCAGCCTCTCATTGGGCGTGGCCTCAATCCGACGCGGCTCGACCGTGCAGGGGGGCTCGTCGTCGATGAGGCCGAGGCCCTCCGACACGCGGCCGGCAACAAGCCCGCACCCGTGCCGCCAGAGGCGACCAGTGCCGCCGCTGCTGCCAAGGGCGCGCGGCACGGGCACGAAAAGGGCTCGGGCACAAGCGGTGCTCTCAGCGAGCGATCCAAGGCGGCCGGCAAGAGTGTCAGCCAAGTACGCACGCACAACGCGCCCGCTGGAGGCGGCGGCGGGCGCAAAGCAACCAAATCAGGAGGTGGCCATTAGGGTGCTAAAACCGGCTACAAGTTTAAACTTAAAAGTTACCGCAAACTTCCTCGAGCTTGACTCTGAGCATGTGCACACCCCGCCCAACGTGTTACCCCGCCATGCCCCGCTGAGCGCTGTGCGCTGAGCTCGAGGGTGATGATACCACGGGCGGTGTGCCAGGAATACAAGGTGGTCGCGCCGCTCACCAAAACGAAAGCCGCCCGGCATGGGCCGAGGATCGGTGATGCACGGCGGGGCACGGAGGCACGGTCGCCGACGTCCTCGGCCACCTCTATCGTCTATGCCTTTGGCAACACCGAGGAGCGCTACCGGATCAAGATCCTGGGCTGCAAGGGCAAAGGCACCCTGGGCGTCGACCGCCCTTTCAACCCACACTACCAAAGTTGGTCAAGGGACGGGCGGGCGACTACGACGACGCTCTTCGCATCAAGATTCGGCCCTGATCGAGAATGGCTGTGATAAGGGGGTCCAGGGGTCCTCGAGCTAGTGCAGACGGAATCCGTATGTACGCCGGTCCGGTGTCTTGGGTGTCGAAATCTAACCAATGCTGTAAAGCAGTCTTGAAGAAACGTTTTTCCATGCTGTCGGACAATGCTGTCGCGGGCACAGCGGGCCCCATTGGAGCTTTTGTTGCTGCATTACGCCGATGAGGAGCAGCTTGCCGCGACCATGGAAAGCATGCTTCTCGGCACGCCTGAGGGACAAGCGGCGCTCTAGGCGCCTATTACCGAGGCAATCAGCACATTCGCGTCCTTGACGTTGAGCCATCGGCATCATGTACCTTGGAACAGGCAATTGATTGCGAGTGATGGCGAGTAACGGCGAGTGACGGCGAGTGATGGCGAGTGATGGCAAGTGACCTGACTGCCTCCTTTGCTACTGATCAGGCTGGTCGGTTGGGAGCCTGACCCTGATTGTCCGGGCGATTGCGATTATCCCGCTGATTCTGATGACCCCGACGATAACGACCTCGAGGACCACTGGTGAGCCACATCCCCCCGCCTGCGCGAGTGATGGTGAGTTAAGATGAGTGACTCGATTGCCTCCCTTACTGTTGATCAGGCTGGTCGGACCGCGCCCTTACCAGCCTGCTAACTCAGGTGCGGATCACTTTGAACGCGAACACTTGGCCCGGGGGGTTGGGCAGGCACCAGGCGACTTTGTGCGAAGGATGCACGAGGGGCTTGCCTCCTGGAGGGGCCCCGTGCTATACACCTGACCACTTTGCCTTCTTCTGCCGCAGCGAGGGCCTCCTTTTTTTACCCAAGGCATGGCAGTGGGCGACGTGGACTGAGCATGGAAATGAAGAGCAAGCCTGATCCTTTTTCGGGGTGCTTGGATCCATTCTGGTGATCCACGTGTTCACGATCCGGGTGATCCCGGCCTGATCTCACCTGGGCCGTCAAGGCAAGCGATCCCGTCCTGATCTCGCTTTGCCGCCGAAGGTTTTTGGGGCCCCACGACCTGCACATACGTCCCGGTCTACTTTTTTTCCACCCGCAGAGGCGTG
>Ga0210239_101769_pt1 | contig 14689 bp, 3 predicted proteins | sample ChrtobMetP5a_0mM_FD_155451 | JGI IMG/M metagenome (GOLD analysis project Ga0210239, IMG submission 155451) | Chrysochromulina tobin associated microbial communities from unialgal haptophyte culture, Seattle, Washington, United States - P5a_0mM | ecosystem: Host-associated > Algae > Haptophytes >... | reverse complement strand
GTATAGCGGCGCTCGCTGCACCCTCTTCCCGTCGCCGTGCTGTGCGCCGCGTGGTGAGCGCGTGCCGTTCTTCGGGCGAGATGGGGGGAGGGGCCGCCGCCCGCGCGGCCGCCGCGGCTTTGAGTGCTGCTGCTGCTGTTCAACACAACGCGCGCACACTCTCCGGACCCCCAAGCACGGAGGCCACTGTCGCTATGGACGGAGGTGTGGCCGACACAGCCCGTGCTAACACAACACCCGTATTAACACAGGCCGTTAATCGGCGAAGATTGGGGGAAGGGAGAGCGCCGGTCTAGCATCTGCGCCAGACTGGTGCCCCGCTTCCCCCGAATGTATACCAGTAGTACCAATGGGGCCGCTATTGGCAGCGGCCTCGGCTGCAGCAGCTCGTACTCGCGAGCGCCGTGGGGGCGTAACGCCCGTGAGCAGCAGCTGCACCCGTCTTTCATACTCCGCCCGTGTGCCCTTGCGCCGTGCTAGCGCAGACGCGCGCCACGCGCGCGCAGCGGCCCTTGAGCGCTCGGTAAACTCCTGTACCTCTCGTTGAGCCTCCTCGTGTGCTACCCGCAGGATGTCGTGGTTGGCCATGCCAGCAGCGCGGCGCAAATCACGTACCTGATCGTCGAGTCCCACAACAGTAGCGCGACGCGCTCGAGCAGCAAGTCGGGCGCGCTCCACCGTGTCGGCTGCCCCAGGGCAAGCGGCAAGGCGACGCGTCGCCAGCAGGTGAGCGCGTTCTCGTTGGGCACACCGTATGGCGGTAACCGCTGCGGCATCGTCATGGAGCCGTCGTTTGCGCTTTACCGTGAGAGCCCGCCGCTCCTCAGGAGTAAGTGGAGTCGTCGGCGCATAGCGTAGAGTAGCTGCGGCAGCGTGTAAAGCCCTGCGGGTCCTAGCCGCGGCGCGCTGCCCCTCCCGAATGAGACCTGACACAGTCTGCGATGCCCAGCCCGCAAAGACGGAAATGAGATAGGCACGCGTGTTGCGGTCTCGATAGTGTGCCTCTGCAGCAGTCGATCGACGCCACGCGTTAGCGGCGTCAATCAGAGCAGTGCGGTGAGCGGCAAGCGCACGGTCCGCATCCGCACGTGCCTGCGCCGATGGGAGTTCGGAAGACTCTAGCGCGTCGGCATAGGCACTAGCAACATCGGCGTGTGCAAGGGTAGCGGTGGCTGCTGCATCGAGCGGGACAGTGTCTTGAAAGACCAGAGTGAACACGTGTCGGACCCTGAGGACTGCCGTGCCTTTTTCTTCTGGCATTTCACTTGTTCCTGAGGGCAAACCTTCACATAGGGCGCCGCAATGAGCAACCGGAAGAAAGCGAGCGTCCCGGATGAAACAGAATTGTAGACTGGGACGCTCGGTCCCTCTCCGCGGATTGCCCCTGGTCTGTGGTTCCCGTGAGGGAGCGTCCCTCTCCCACGCACGCACGCCTCGCATGAGCAACGCGGCTGCTGCACGAGTGGGACCTCACCCGCAGATAAAGAATCTCATCGAGGAACTCGAAGACACAATCGAAGATTGCAAAAGGGATCTCAAGCATGTTGACGACGATGAAGAGTGTGAGCGACAGAAAGCCACACGGAAGGGGAAGAGCTACGACGCCCATCCGTTCGACATGAAGCGTTATGTTCTCCGCAAGAAAAAGACCGATCACGAAGAAGAACTGAAGCTCTACCAGGATTATCAATGGGAGGCAGCTGCAAGCCGGATCAGCCAGCTGCCCGACGTGGATAAGAGTGGCGCTCAGAAATTTGCGCAGGAACTCGCTCTTGAGTTGAAGCGATGCTACCTCAGCGGCGAGCTCAATGAGCCCGAGCGAGAGGACAGAGACGAGCCCTGCTTTCATTCCGACATCGAGCACGCCCTGAAGAAACTCGAGGACCGCGGTAACCAGTTTGCACTAGACAAGAAGTTTGTTCGGGAGCGGCCCGGATACCCTAACTTGCGGGACCCGCGTGGTCACAACACCAATCCGGACTTCATCTCTACGAAACGCGGAAGTGTCGGCTACTTCGTCATCGAGGCGAAGTATAGCCGACTCTTCAGCAACAAGGCAGCTCGCGATCGGTATAAGGGGCAGCAGGCTGACTACTTGAGCTGCCCTGACTGCGAAGGAGTCATCCTGATCGCGTATAACGAGCAGTGCACGAGCTTGGACGCGCGGCGAGTACTAAGAGAGGAGCTGCAGGGCGTGCTCGACATGCGTGCCGTTGCCGTCGGGGTTGTCAAGACCGACGAAGTGGCACCCGACCCGCCGTCGTCGCCAACCGACACAGACGAGGACGGAGGCGACTTGAGTGGAGGCGAACTGAGTGGAGACGAGGAGGAAGGCGAAGACGGCGGCGGCATGACGCCTCCAATGCCTGATGAAGCCATCCAACACTCTACGGAGCTGCTCGAAGGCCTAGTTTACAAGGACGGCCAACCAGACAATCGCCTTTTGGAGGTGTGGCGCTGCCTCGACGCTGAAGAGGCTCAGGCTGGCCGCGATCGGATTTTGGACCAGTGCTTCTTCGACGTGCCCAAATACATGCTCAAGATCAGGGACTACTTGCACGACAAGACGCATCGGCTGAGCACGTCGGACGACATTCCGCAGATGCTCGCCGGCGGTAGCACGCAGATGGGCAAGACCATGTTCGTCGTCATCGGCGTGTGCGTCGCCAAGAAGCTGCAAGCGGCGAGCGTGGTCATCACCCACAAAGTCGCCGGCCGCAACTCACTGGCGACCAAGGTGAATCGGGCGCTCAATCAGCTGGACAAAGCTGACAAACAAGGCCATCTCCTCAACCCGCGTTGCATGGCGTACGCCGAGAAGGGCAAGAGCGAAGAGGTCAGGAAAGAAATGCTGATCGGTTACAATTGCATCGTAGTCTCTGACACTGCATCGCAGATTACCGAGGCCAAGGGCAGTGTGTACCGCATCCTGCAATCCTTGCAGCGCGATGGCAGCGGCGACGGCCGCTTCATCATCTTCATGGACGAAGCTGACGCAATGCTGCGCACGGAAGATGGGAGCCTGAAGCTCGAGCAGGCCATTGAGAAGCTCAAACAAACGACGAGCTCGTATCGGGGCGCGCAGCTCATTGTCAACATTTCCGCAACGCTCATGCCGGTCTTTTTGGAGATGGCAAGGACGAAGGCCCAGCCGCGTGGCCCAGTCTTTCTGACATCAGTGCCAAAGGGATCCCGGAAGGAGTATTCGGGAGTGAACCAGTTCTTGCCGCTCGAAAGCGAGGATCCCGAAATGCATCCTGACGAGAAGGGCGACGAACTCATGGAATCACGCCCGGTCTTCCTCGATTCCGCCCTAACACGAAAAGACAGCCTCGGTATCAACAAGCAGGTCGAGAAGATCTTCGAGGACGCTTGCAGAAATGATGGCGGGAGGAAAAAGGGCTTGGTGCTCGACATCTCTCTCACCAGGGTGTACGCGGCGGGAAGCATCTTCGAAAAGGCTGAGGAAATGCAAGCGAAGAACCCCCCAATGCATGCTGTCGTGTACTGTGGGCGTGGCGTCGTGGTCCGTCTCGCCGAGGACTTCGACATGCAGTCAGGCAGTGAGATTGACGTCGCATCCTCGCGGAGCGGCAAGGTACTGCTGCCTAAGTGGACGCAAAGAATCATCGCGCCTGGAGCCGGGCAGCGAGGAGGCGCGTGGTACACGACGGCGAAGAGCGACTGGGGCAAGAGCATCGATAGCGGTAAGATCATCGGCCCAGGCCGCGAGGTCGGTGAGACCGGCCGTCTTGCGCGTGTGGATGAGGTGCTCAACGCGCTTGAGTGTGCGCTTGAGCATGCCGGTCGAGGCAACGATCCGATCGCAGTATTCGGCTACACGATGATGGCGCGCGGCGAGAGCTTTGTGACGGACCTGCGGGTGCCGTCCCATCTCGTTCTCTTCATGACCAAGGGAGCGAGCTTTGACCTCCTCGTACAGACCGCTGGACGTGCCACATTCTTGCGTCGAGAGCTTCTTGAGAGTAATGGCTGGGTAGACGAGGAGAAGAAGCCTGCAGTACGAGTCCTCATGCCAAAGCAGGACTATGACGTCGTGCGTAGCTACCCGAAGCTCATCGACCTCGTGGACGAGCATGTACGAGGTGGCAAGACGCTTCAAGAGCTCTTCGGCGATGAGAGCGTCTTTCAGGATCTTGAACTGCTCAAGGAGCTCAGTGGAAGCCATCGCCACGGGTTTGGTGACAAACGAAAGAATTATCCAACCAAGTGGTGGATGGGCAGCCAAGAGGCTGGGTCTGGCGACCGAGAGAGCCTCGATGACGTGCTGACGAGACTACGGCTCCCAAAGCGGGCCGAGAAGATCTGGTATGACTATGCTCAAGAACGCACGTGGTATGAGTGCAAGGTGGTCAAGGTTCGCTTCAAGGAAGATGGCAACGGTGACGAGCCTACTGCTGATGATGTGGAGTATCTGCTAAGGTGCACCGACGATTCTGTCGTCAACTTAGACGAGTGGCTAGTGCTCGACGCGGACGGTAGCCACTGGAAGCGTCACAAGGAGGAGATTGGCCATGGTCACAAGAAACATGAGCGTTGGGCCTTGGAAGAGAAGACCAAGATTCAGAAGGTGGTTGTAGAGCTCCTGAGAGAAAAGCGAGGCGCTTGGATGACAGCCAAGGGCATCGAGGATCTTCTCAAAGAAGCTGCTGAATCCGGCACTACTACCTACTGCGGGCTCTCGGGTGATGCTCTGCGTCACTGCCTGCGTGCTGACGACACACTCTGCGGTGAGATTCTTCAGAAGCTGGGCGAGCGTGAGCAAAAGATTCAGCGCCGCCCTCGTCAGACGGAGCTGTCGAATTTCTCCGCAACGGTGGCTCACGCCGACGTCAGAGGCGAAATACGCGATCTCTCCGCGCTGCCGTCAACCCGCGGGCCTGACATTGAGATTGGCGATGGATCGAACCTACCAGCTTCAGAGTTCACCAAGAAAACCCGCGTGTGGCCTTCTCACCTCATGATTGTCGAGCAGCCCGTCGGAAAACAGCTTCTCGAGCCTGTGAGCTATGAGGACTTCGTCGGAAGTAGCAAATATTCCTTCGATTCCTCTTCTGTAGCGCCCCAAGGCCTCTTCGAGTACAGCTACGATACGCGGGCGGCGACCACCGGGAAGCAATTACGGCGACAACCTGGAAGCGCGGATAACATGTCAGCTCACATCGCTACCGCCGCGCCTCTTCCGGGGCCATCGGCTGAGCCTCCGATTGATTCACCAGCGCGCAAACGTAAAGGCGGAGCTCCGGTCGGAGACGTCGAATCCGGCGGCCGACTTTCATCGCGGCAGCGCGAGAAGCGTGCATGCGGAGGGACAACTGCACCAATCGATCTCACCCGCGACGAGACATCATTAGAGCCGAACGACATGCGGATTTTGATCGACGAGATAGGTGCCAGCTGGCCAACATTAATCAAACTGCTTGAGAAGGGCAACATAATCAGTCCTGATCGCCTCAGAATGCTTGAAACAGGATGCGATGTGAGAAATGAGGACGGAATTCCAAAAGATCTGCGACGGGCATGCATTGATAGCTGTCAGCCGACAGCAGCTCCGAGTCTGGAGTGGGCCCACCTGTTCGATCTCCCCAAAAAGCATTTAGTACAGTTGTGCCAAAATGCTGGTGTGATGGAGGATGACCTGTCCAAGAAAGACATGGAGGCACCGTTGAAGAAAGAAATTGAACGCAGACGTAGGGACAAGTTCAAGCAATAATGTGGCAGCGCCAAGCCGCTAACCGATTCCCCAATGGCTGACGATTGAGCAGCAGAGCAGATTGCTCCAGTTGCACTGGCTTAGCAGTCTCAGGTCTGCATCACATCCTCTGGCCGTGGACAAGGCAGCTTAAGAGCAGCAGCTGAGAGACGCGGCGGGGGGCCGTTGCGAATTTCACGAATTGCCTCAGCGTCCAGGCGAGTGGCAAGGACCAATGTGCACTACGACCAACGTGCAACGACCAAGACGCAAGAGGGAACCTCATCCGAGTTCCGACGTTAGTTGACGAACAGGATGGACCGAGCGCGCAAGTCGACGCGCAAGTGCATGATCCCGTCATCTCTCGTGTCACGTCTGGGTCCGCGTTTGTGGTTTGGAGCGGTTTTCGTTTCTGGGATAGAGTGCATGGATTCGCATGGATCGGATAAGTCGGTCGCACTGTATTGTTTTGTCGATTGTTTTGTGTCGCGGTTGAAACGGTATTTGAAGCGATCAAAATCGCAAAAGCTCGCAGTAAAAGTCTAAATCGTGAACTCGCGTTTACTTGCACAAGCAGCTAGTGTAGCCCTGCGCGGACCGGCACTTAGTTATTGCTGTTTTGCCTCACCGCTCGCCCGGAGCGGGGGCGCGTCCCTCGGGCGGAAGGCGAGCGGCACGCCGTAGCAGACGGGCGCGGCGCCGGTGAGGAACGGCAGCCGGCACGCGCCGCGCGCAGCCGCGAGCGCGCCGAGCACGCTGCCCCCGCGCCCGAGGTGCGCAAGGAGCGCCTTGCACAGGCGGTCGATGTCGCCGTCCGTCACGTCCCACAGGTTGGCGACGAGGGCGGGGCAGCGCGCGTGAAGGTACGCAAGCGCCATCCCGCTCGGCCCGAGCCGCCCGTGCTGCTGCAGCGCCCCCGACGAGCATCCCATGAGCATCGTCGCCGCGCAGCGCGGCAGCCGCTGCAGCGCCTCCGCCCCCAGGTACCGCCCGCCGTCGCCGTGGCCGCAGTAGACGTACAGGTGGCGCGCCGGCAGCTCCGCCTCGAGCACCGCCCGCTCGGGCGGCTCGCCCGCGACGCCACGCCACGGCGGGCGCGCAAAGTCCGCAGCAAACGTCTCGTGGGTGCGGCGCAGCTCGCCCGACGGGTTGAGAACGTAAAAGGCATCGCCGCCGTGGGCGCCGCCGCCGCCGCGCGCATGTAGTGCGTCCGCCGCCTCGGCGCAGCCTGGCAGGAAGGCAGCGCACGGCAGCCGACACACGGGCAGCGCACGCAGCACCGGCACACACTCCCACGGCAGCGACGCCAACCGCTCGTCGAGCACAAGCACCACCGCGGCGCGTGCCGCCGCCGCCGCCGCCGCCGCTGCGGCCGTGCTGCCAGCCACTGCCGACGCCACCGCCGACGCCACCTCACCGAGCGAGGCTGCCTCCGCGGCCGCCTTGACCTTGCCCTTGGCGCCGCCTCCGCCCTTGGTGCCTGCGGCGGTGCGTCCCTTGGCCGCCTCAGCCGCCGCCTCGGCCTCCACGACCGCATGCGCCCACTGCTTGCGAGCGGCCATGCTCAGGGCGACGATCGCGCTCTGTGGCAGTGGCTGGCCCTTGTCGGATGCCAGCGCCGCGCCAAACGCCTCCCTCGCCACCCCGGCCGCCGCCTCGTCGCCCGCTGCCGCCTCACACGCTGCCACGAGCAAAGGTGCATTGAGGACGCGCCACCGCTTCGCCACCGCCTCGGCCAACGCCCACGCGCGCAGAGCGGCGAGCGCGGCGGTGGCGGCGGCCGGGGTGGCGGTGGGGGGCGGGAGCAACAAGCACGCTGCCGGTCCGAGCAGCCGCGACTGCATGCGCTCGCACAGAGCGCCAAGCTCGCTGTCCAGTGCCCGACGCCGCGTCCAGTACGCTTCACGTTCCGCCCGGTCATTCACCGCCTCCGCCGCCACGCCTGCGGCCGGTGCAGCGGAGGGCGGCGGCGGTGGTGGCAGCGCGACCGCGGGCTCGGTAAGTGTCGCCGCAGAAACAGCAGCCATCGCCTCGCCCTCGGCGGCGCCAGATACAATCTCGACGCGGAAGGCCGGGCCATCGCGCGTGAGTGTGAACGTCGAGTCATGCCGAAGCTCGCGCTGCTTGCCCCGCTTGAGGCGGCGTGTCTCGCCGTCCACGTAGGTCCCGTTGGTTGAGCTGTCGGTCAGCCAGAGCAGCCCAGCAGCATCGAGCTCGAGGGAGCAATGCGCGCTGCTCACGCACTCGCCCGGCACACGGCAAGCGCCCTCCTGCCCGCTGCCCAGCACGGCGCGCGCGCCACCACCACGTAGCTCGAGAGGCGCTTCCGTTCCCCGGGCGCCGCCGACGCGCGTCTCAGGCAAGCGCACGAGCCTCGCCACCATCTCTAGCCCCGCGGCCGACGCCCCGGGCTTGGCGGCGGCAACAGAGCTCTGTGGCGCTGGATCGGATGGCGGGGGAGCGGCTGCAGCCTCGAGTGCGGCGACGATGCCGCCCGGTGCGCGCGCCGAGGGAAGCTCGTGGCTCGCAGCACGTGCGTGGCCCTCCCCTTCGGCCGCACCACCCAACGCCATCGAGCTGTCGCGAGCGCGGCTCATCAGATGCCGCAGCGATGCCAGCACCGCTGCCACCTCGCCCCTCGCCTCGGGACAAGTCGCATCGCCTCCCCCAGCCTCGTCAGCACCCGTGCTCGCGTCCATCGCCTCCACTGCTGGTTCGGGCACGGCCACAAACGCGGGGTCAGCGCCACGTCGCCAGCGACTCACAACAAGGCCCTTGCCAGACGGACCCACCGCCACCGCCGTGACCACCACCCCCTCTGGCGGCGAGTGCATCCACGCACTGAGCGCGTCGCGTGGGATCAACTGCGGCTCCGCGGCGCTGGCAGCGACGTCGGCAGGGGCTTCCCAGCCGCCAGCCGCAGCCACCGCCTCTGCCCACGCTGCCTCAGACGACGGCTCGCCCTCATCCTCTGCCTCATCCTCCGCCTCCATCACCAAGATAGCCGCACGCAGGGCCTTCGTCACCGCATCGTCCGTCGCGCCGCTGTCCTCGGCGCTGCGTCTGCTGCCGACGGCTGGGGTCGCGGTCGCAGCGTTGGTTGCAGAAGCAAGGGAGAGCGATCCGACGGCTTCGGCCAGCATGGCGGCCTCTACGTCGTCCTCGTCCCCCGCCCCCGACGTGGCGGCGTTGGTGGCCGCCGTGGCGAGGACGGAAGCCGCGCTTGTAGGCTGTGCGGCGGCCGCGTCCGCTGCCACCCACCGCATCTGGGCTCCGACGCCCGCCCCAATCGAGGCGGTGAGCAGCTGCGCCGCGCACGCACCGTGCCGAGCACCGCAGCACACGGCGAGTCCGACGCAGAGGCGCTGCCACGTCGCTGGTCGGAGGGATTCGCACGCGCTTCCGCCGCCGAACCCGCCGCCGCCGCGCCCGAGGTACAGCGCCCTCGACATCGCGATGCGGGCCGCGCGCCACGAGGCACGGGCGGCAGCCGGGGAGGGCTGCCACGTGGCAGCAGGGGAGGGCTGCCTGGCGGGGAGGGCACGTGGCAGCCCGGCCGTTGGTACGGAGGGCTGCCACGTGGCTTGCAGCTGCGTCAGCCCGATCTCCGCCCACACCTCTGCCAGCGGCGCGCCGCCGCCGGCGGCCACTACGCCCTCCGCCGCCGCCCCCGCCGCCGCCCCCGCAGCGGCCGCGCCCTCGGCCGTCGACATAGCCTCGGCCGCGGAGCGTGCGGCATGAAGGCTGTCGAGGGCGGCGCTTAAGTCACCCAAAGCGCGATGCGCACGGCCCGCGGTGAGCAGCATCGCCGCTCGCGACGGCGCGACCGCTGCTGCTGCCTCGGCCTTGGCCTCCGCCGCATCCGCCGACGCTCCGCCGCGTTCGCGCGTGGCGGTGGCCGCGAGCTGGCAAGTGAGAGCGGGCAGGGCATGCAGCGCCGCCCTCGTCATCGCGAGAGCTGCGGACGGCTCACCCCGCCTCTCGTGCCATGCCGCGCGCAGAGCATCGAGCGAAAGACATAGGAGCTCGGCGCCCGAGGGCATCGTGCTGGTGGCGGTGGCGATGGTGGCGATGGCGGCGGTGGCGACGGTGGAGTTTGGCAGCCCCATGGCGGTGGCGGCGGCGTCGAGGGAGGCACCCGCCTCGTATGAACGCCCTGCCTCCAGGTGCAGGGTCGCCTGGGTGAGGAGCGATCGCACGCGCAGCCGCGGCCAGCCATGCGTCGAGCGCCCGAGCCGCGCCGCTGCACTCACATACCGCTGCGCATCACCGAGCGAGCCACGTGCCGCCCACAGCTCCGACGCCAAGAGCAGGCCCTCAGCGGCTGTCACCTCCGCACCTCCCTCGCTGCCAACGACGCCGAGGCTGCCCCCGCCGCCCTCGCCACTCCCTCGGCCGCCATTCAGTCCCCGCATGGCGAGTCGCGCCGCGCTGGTCGCGTGGGCGAGGGCCTCCGATGGCCGGCCGTGCGCGCGATGCACATGGGCGAGCGCGAGTGACACGGATGCCGCCTCCGCCCAACGCGACGCCGCCCGAAGGTCATCCAGCTGCCGTGCCAGCCGCGCCATTGCCGCCGTCGCCGCCGCCGCCGCCGCCGCGTCGGCCGCATCCGTCGCGTCAGCGGCGAGATCGAGAGCAGCAAGATCGGCGGCGAGGGGGAGCGAGCCCACCGAGGTGGGGCTGCCCTCATCGAGGTCATCAAACGTGCCCAGTCGGCGTGGTGCTAGCTCGACCTCGGCCGCGGCTGCACGCCGCAGGGCCAGCCGGCCGCTCTCGCCCAAGCCCATGGCCGTGAGCAGCCGCGCTCGCTGCCGGTGCACGGGATGAGCACTCATGCCGAGCACAGCAGCAAGCCGCTCTGCGACGGCTGCCGCCGCGAGCGCGGGCTCCGAAGCGAGGGCCATGCCGAGCAGCCAACCACATCGCAGAGCCGCACCCACCGCCGCCTCGAGCTCCGGGATCGCCTCACGCACCGCCGCCGCCGCCGCCTCCGACGCCTCCGCGCTCACCGCGAGCGCCTCCCATGCCGCCATCGCCGCCGTCGCTTCGGCCACGGCTACCGTGCTCGCGCCGGCGCACGCAGCCGCCTCAGCCATCTCCGCCGCCGCCGCCTCTGCCGCCCGCGCCTCCGCCGCCCTCTCTCGCGCCCCCGCGCTGTCAGCTGGCAAGCTGGTCGCCATGGCCGCTGCCGCCGCCGCAGGAGCGTGTAGGACGAGCACGCTCGCGGCGCACGCGAGATGGGCCCGCCCCAGCACCTCGAGCGCCCGACAACGTGCGAGCGCCGGGGGTGCCATCTCGACCATGGTGGGTGCCGAGATCGCAATCTCAACCTTGGGGGGTGCCATCTCGACCATGCTCGCCATCGTCATTCGCGCTGTCTCGGGCACTGGGGCTCGCGATGGTGTGAGCACCGCGGCTGCCGCGATGGTGTGAACACCGGTCGTCGCCGCTGCCTCGGCGGCCTCGAGGGCGGCCGTCAGGCGTGCCGCCATCTCCGCCTTGCGCCCGTGCGACTCGAGGCCGCGTGCCTCAAGAGCCGCTCGCAGCTCCGTCGCCTTGAGATCCATCACCAACGATGCTGTCAGACCGTCCCCGACGCCAGCCGCCGTGCTGGGCACGCCAGCCGCCGGGACGCCAGCCGCCGGGACGCCAGCCACCGGGACGCCCGCCGCCGGGGCCGCCACAGCTCCCTCTGCCGTCGGCGCCGGTGCGCCGCCGGGCAGCGTGGCCACCAGCGTGGTGTGAAGCATGGTGTGAACACCGCCAGGCGGCGTGGCCACCAGTGCGCCACACAGAGGGGTAGCGAGCGCTATCGCCCGTCTCGCGTGCTCCCAGCCTGCCTCACGCACCGCACTCGCTGTTGCGCCCGCCGCCGGCAAGCGCAGCAGCGCCTCGGCACACGCGACTGCAACGCTCGCACGCTCGAGGTCGAGGGAGGGGGCAGCGAGCATGCGGGCGGCCTCGTCGGCGACGGTCAGCAGCAGCTGCGGCGCGGTGGCGAGCGCGGCAGGCGCGCGGGCGGCCAGCTCGGCCATCTCCCACGCCGCCACGCGCGCCACGAGTGCGGGCGGCATCCTCGACGTCGACAGCGCGACGAGACACCCAAGCGCACTCGCCGTCGTCGCCACATGTCTCGACGCGGACGCCGCCGCCTCTGCTGGCACCTGCGCCTTGGCCTTGGCGAGCGCCGCGGTGAGCGCCTTGGCCCGCACCGACGCATGAAGGCTGATCAGCTCAGAGAGCGAGGGCGGCTGCGCGGCGGCGGCACGACCGTTGGTGACGGGAGGCGCCATCGTGCCGGGGGCCGCGGGCGTGCGTGGCGCCATCTTCGCGACGGTCGCGGTGGCGCCACGGTGCGCATCTCTGCCCGCCGACGCACAGCCCGCCTCCCCACAGCCCGCCTCCCCGCCCTTTGCAGCGCCCGCCTCGTTGAGCGCCATGTTGAGCGTCTCGAGTCGCGCGCGACTCTCGATCGCCTTGCCGACAGCACCGAGCACCTGCGCCACGAGCGCGGGCTCCGCGAGTGCCTCGGCGCGCGCCGACTCCCCCCGAGGTAACCAGCAGTGCGCGACTAGGAAGCTCGCGCTGCACTGTAGGCTGAGGGCCTCCTCGAGCCTCTCGCCGGCGACGGTGCTGCTCACGCCGACGGTGGTCCCGCCCGCGACGGCACCCGCGACGCTCTTCGGTGCGGTCGCCATGGGCGCGTGCGTGAGCACGGCGGCGGCGGCGCCGCCGGGAGGACGAGCCGGCTTCTGAGGTGTCGCCAGCCCGCGCGCTGCCGTCACGGGCGCATCGTCGAGCCGGGCGGAGTGGGCGACAGCGGCGGAGAGGGCGACTGCGTGACGCGCCATCGCTGCGGCCGCCTCGGCGAACGCGAGGGCGCGTTGGCGCTGCGAAGAACCGAAGAGGCGTTTGGCGCATTTGTGCGTGCGCGCGCCCAGTGTGACGAGCCAGGTCGCTGCTTCGGCCGCCGCGGCCGCTGAAGGAAGTGGGAGCGGAGGCGGTGGTTCTGCCGCGTCCGCCGCTTCGGTGGCGTCGGTGAAGGCGGCGAGGGTGCTGGGTGGCCACTCGGCGTCGCTTGCGCACGCGTCGGAGGTGACGGCGGCGGCGGCGCGGCCCAAACGGCGCAACACGCCACACACCCAGTCGCGCCCTGCCGCCACGTCCGCCCTCTCGCAATCCTCATCATCGGCCGCGCCGTCGCAAGCGAGTCGCAGCTTGCTTGCCGCGTACAGCGACTGCACGAGGCATCGAGCTGTGCGGCTGCGTCGCTCGTGCGCGCCGGACGCCGTCGCGAGCACGCCGAGCACGGACGCCAGACGATCCATAGCGTCCGCCATCGCCGACAGCAGCGGCACTGGCGCCCCCGGGACCCCACCGGCGCCGGCGCCGCCCTCGGCCTCGGCCTCGGCGTCGCGCCGGTCGCGAAGGGTCAGCCCGCCGTCGAGGGTGCGCGCGTACACATCGTAGAGCGGGCGGAGCGCCATCTCGAGCGCGTGGCACTCGCTCAAGTTCAGAGCGCTCTCTTGAGTACCTCTACCGGTGGCAGCACCAGCCGTCGCGCCCGCGGCCCTGGCAGCGCCGAGGTAACGTGCGGCTTGCTCGCTTGCGGCAGCGCTCAGGAGGGTCACAGCGCCACGGCGGGACGGCGTCGCGGGCAGCGCACTGGCTCCGGTCGCCACACTCCCTCCCCTCGCGTGAGGTGTCGAGGCGGTAGCGGCACTCGAGGCTGTGGGGGCGAGCGCGCCAAGCGCGGCGACGTATGCCTCGACCTCGGCCTTGATTGCAGCGCCCACCGGCCCGTCAGGCACAGCGGCGATGACGACGGGCTTGGTGAGTGGAGCGGCGGCTTGTGCGGCGGTGGCGGGCTTGGCGGCCGGCGCTAGCTTTGGCGCGGGCGTGGCGGGCGGCGCTTCGTCAACCGCGGCGGCTGCTGCCGCTCCCGAGAGTGCACGCAGCTCCCTTTCCCACGCGGCCTGCTCCTCGGGGCTGCCCATGGCCGTGCCGCCCTCGCCGCCCGCCACAGCCCGCCGCCCCGCCCGCACCACCTCCGCCAGCGCCGCGCATGCATACCCAAGCGCCGCCTCCGCCTTGGCAGCTGCCCCCATGGCGCTGGCGGCGGCGGCCGCCGCCGGGCTGTTCTCCTTGCTCGCGTCCTCCGGCGGCACCAAGGCGCGCCGGAGTGCTCGCACCCAGGTTAGACCAGTGGGCACGAGGAGGCGCGGCTCATCGACCGGCACCGGCAGCGGTGCTGCGCGTGCCGACGCCGTCAACTGGAGTGTCTCGAGCGCCACTGCGCCGTACACGCTCAGTGCCTTGACGCCGAGCTCGAGCTCCTCGGCCGTCTCGACGCCGACCGCTGCACAGAAGCGCAGGCGGCCGTCTGCGCTGCCCATCCGAGGCGGCGGAGCGCACAGCCCCTTGCTCGCTACGCCCCCGCTCGCAGCACGGAGCGACTCCGCGACGAACGCACTCATCTCCGCGGCGAGATCGAGGCGGCGCAGTGCCTTGCACCGGACCGAAACGTTATGGCACGCCTTATGCGGAACTGGAGATGGGTACGCACCGAGCCAGAGGATGAGCCGCGCCGCATCGCACGCCTCGATGAGCACTGACGACGACGCCTCCACCGCCACTCCGCCGTCCGCCTTTTCAGGAAGGTCACGCAGCGCCTCCTTGACGAAGCGCATGAGCTCCTCCCCGTGCTCGAGCCGCAGCTTTGACAGCTGCTTCTTCGCGGTCTTGGCCAACGGGTCGAAGCGCTCGACGCTCTGGCGCGCCGCATCCACCACGGACGAGGCCTCCATTTTTGATTTGAGCGGCAACGCAATCGTTGTGAAAGAAAAGCCTTGTGCCTTCACGTTGCGGCGCCTTTGCGGTCGTTCATGTGAACATGTGTTCGAGGGTTGGGTCTCAACATCTTATCTCGACAGACCAGCCGAGGCTGGCTGCCGCGGTGAGCCAGCCGTGAACGGC
>Ga0210239_101748_pt1 | contig 14827 bp, 11 predicted proteins | sample ChrtobMetP5a_0mM_FD_155451 | JGI IMG/M metagenome (GOLD analysis project Ga0210239, IMG submission 155451) | Chrysochromulina tobin associated microbial communities from unialgal haptophyte culture, Seattle, Washington, United States - P5a_0mM | ecosystem: Host-associated > Algae > Haptophytes >... | reverse complement strand
TCGACTTCGCGCCGCTAACCGCCGGCCATGGCGCCGGCGGTCCCGCTGGGGCGCCGCACGGCGTGTACGCGCAACAGCAGCAGCAGCAGCAGCAGCAGCAGCAGCAGCAGCAGCAGCAGCAGCAGCAGCATCAGCAGCAGCAGCAGCAGCAGCAGCAGCAGCAGCAGCAGCAGCAGCAGCAGCAGCAGCAGCAGCAGCAGCTTCAGCAGCTTCAGCAGCAGCTTCATCATCATCATCATCAGCAGCGGCAGCAGCAGCAGCAGCAGCAGCAGCAGCAGCAGCAGCAGCAGCAGCAGCAAGCTCACATTTCGCATGTTGCCGAATTGCAGCAAGCACAGAAGCAGCGGCTTGCCGACAGAGGACATGCGCAGCAGCAGGGACTGGTCGACATTCGTCAATTACAGCAGCAGGGGCTGGTCGAGATGCATCACCGTCATCATCCAGCGGAGGTTTACATAGCGCAATGTGACAGCTTCCACCGACAGCTCGAGCTATCGGTGGAAGCTGCTTTCGCTATGGCGGCCGCTTCTCCCAGCCAGCTCCATTTGCCAGCTCCAGTGCCTGCTTTTCTCGAAGCACCTTTCATGCCGTTTCGCCCGCTACCATCTCAATCGTCACAGGCGGAGCGCATGGCGGAGCGCAGGCCTCGCACCGACGTGGATGCAGAGTTGTTACCAAAGCGCCAGCAGATTGGGTCCAAGACTGTGGATCACTCTTGGTGCCAGGACATGATGTCAGATCAGCAATTGGATGAGCAAGTCGATGACGTTCTCTCACTCATCGAGTTTATGGACGGCGTGCCCGACATTCCGGAGCCGGATCCGCCCTGTCCGTCAGACGTGCTGTCACCGCGCACGGCCGGCTTGTTCGTGAATGCGACCAATCCACACGTGCGGACTAGCGCGCTCTATGTGGTGTGACCGGCCGTTGCTCTCGTGCCATCGAGGAATCAATCGACGCTCTCAACCAGCGCTGTGGTCGCACTCCTCTTGAGGGGATCCCCTCGATGCCAGTCCAAGTGGCACATACTCATACAGTATACAGTACCGGCCGACGAGAGGGCGTGCTTTCTTCGCCCGAGGACAAGCTCGCCTGCTTCTTCGTTGCTGGCATGTTAGGCATGGGCGATTCTCTACGAGAGTCGAGACGGGCGCGACCTTCGATGTCGAGGATGTTATACAAATTGTAGGACAGCGTCGCGTCAGTGATCCAGCGCGCTCCCAGTCCATTAAATCATACTGACATGACGACACCCCCGCCTGCGCTTCTCCCTTTTACAGCGTAGGATTAGAGCTGACCTTATAGTTCATGTTTCATGAAATTTTGGGCTACCTGAACCCTCATTCATATGCGAGCGTCCTCGCACCTTCTTCCTCGGGCGGGGATGCCATCGGGCATCGGGCAGACCTTGGACATCAGCATCACACCCGACACGACACAACCCTCGGTGGCGCAGGAGCGTGCGTATGCACGTGCCGGCCGCTCGGTATTGCCCGCGCGCGAGAGCTTTTCGATGGCGCGTTCGGCGGCCGGTCCGCAACTGCGCGGCCGCTCCGCCTCGCCGAAGTCGCGCAGCACGCCAACGGGCGCCGGCACGACGCAGTGGGGCCGCTCGGTCGCGGAGACGTACGACGACGCGAGCGTGCTGCACATCGCCGACCGGCCGTCGGTCGCGCTCGCGATCGCCGAGGCCTTATCGTCGGGCAATCGGCGCACGCGCGGCCACGGCCTGCTCAAAGTGCACGACTGCTTTGGTCACTTCCCGCCTGCGGGCAACAAATCGTGTTCGTTTGCGATCACGTCGGTGTGCGGCCACCTGCAGTCGCTCGAGCTCGTGGCGCCGATTGGCGAGCCGCGCGAGCGTGACCTCCGCGAGCTCTTCGGTGCCAAGATGCGCCGCGTCGCCGAGCCCGCGAGCGAGCGCGTCGGCGTGCGCGAGCACCTCGCGCGTGAGTCGCACGGGCGCGGCTGGGTGTGCTTCTGGACCTCGTGCGATCTCGAGGGTGAATCGATCATCTTCGAAGTGCTTCGTTGTCTGCCGCGCTTCACACCCGACCGCGTGTGGCGCGCGCGCTTCTCGAGCATCGCTCCCGCGGCGCTGCAGCGCTCGCTGCGCCGTCTGGTCAAGCCTGACCCGACGGGCGCGGCTGCGGTAGACGCGCGGCTCGAGCTCGAGCTCAAAACATACCTGGCCTTCTCCCGTCTGCTCACGCGCGCGCTGCGCCAGGCGGTCCGCGAGGCACTGAGCCTGCCGCGGGTGCGCACGCTCACGTACGGCATGGGGCATATCGCGGTGCTCGGGCTTTGCGTGACGCGCAAGCGCGAGGTCCGGCTGCACCGGCCCACGCCGTTTTACGACATCCGCGCGACGGTCACCATCCTCGCGCCCAAGGAGACAAAAGAGACCGCGAAGCGTTCGAAAGGTGGCCCCTCTTTCGCTCGGCCCAAGTCGCCGCGCAAGGGAGGCGCCTCTGGTGGCGACATGCCAGCCGAGCTCAAAGCTCGACTCGAGGCGGCCGTGGAGGCCGCGGCCGCGGCGGAGAGCAGCGCGTCGGTGGTCGAGGCTCTCGCCGCGAACCAGGCGCGAGAGCTCTACCTCCAAGACGTGCTCAAGAAGGCGCCGTACTGGGCGCGGACGGCCGACGGCGCCGTACTGGGCACGGCGGCGAGCGGCGCGGAGTTGACACGAAAGGGGCAGACGGTGCCGGACCGCACCATCGAGATGCAGTGGTGCGGAGGGCCCACGCACAGCAAGGTGCAGGCCGAGAAGATGATGAGCCTGTTCAAGCACGGCAGCAACCGCACGGGGAGCAAACCCGAGCTCCTCGTTCTGTCGGTGGCTCATGAGGAGAGGCGGCTGCCGCCACCGGCGGGGCTGTCGGAGCTCGGCCTGCTGCGCATCGGTGCCGACTACCTGTGCCTGAGCGGCGAGCGTACGCTCGCAGTCGCTGAGGAGCTCTACGCGCGCGGACTGATCACGTACCCGCGCACTCATTCGACCAAGTACCCGAGCAACCTCGACGTCGTGGGCACGCTCTCGCTGCTCGCCACGGAGCAAACTGACTTTGCGCCGCTCGCGCGCTGGCTGCTGCTTGCACCGCCGCCCGTGCCGCGCCGCGGCGAGGCGAGCGGCGAGCACCCGCCCATCCTGCCCGTGGGCCGTTTGAGTCGAAAGGAAGTCGAGACTTCCTGTGGCATGCATGGCTGGCACGTGTATGAGGCGGTGTGCGTCCATTTCTTGGCATCGCTCTTCCCGGATGCAGTGTACCAGGAGAAACGGCTGCAGGCGAAGCTGGACAATGCGTCGCACACCTTCGAGTTCGCGACCACGTGGCATAAGATCCTTGATCACGGGTGGATGCATGCACAGCCGTGGCGGCTCAAGGACCTGGGGATGAAGCTCGAGGGCATCGAGCCGGAGCTGGATGCCTATCTGCCCGGCGATACGATCCAGAACGTGCAAATCGACCTGACGGTTGGGTTCACACCGCCGCCCAAGCCGTTCACCGAAGCCGAGCTCTACTCCCTTCTCCATGCCAACGGTGTGGGCACCGACGGGTCTCTTCCACAGCACCTTGGCGCCGCCGTGCGCTCTGGCTACCTTGAGATCCGCTCGGCGGGCGGCAGGGTGATCGGGGACGTGGGCAACGGAGATGACCGAGGCGCCGGCGCCGGCAGCGAGCGCGCCACCGCCCTCGCTGCCGATGCTGCCGATGCTGCAATTGAAGTTACGGGCGAGCCCGCTGGCAGCGCAGACGCTACGCCCGATCCGATGATGACGCTCACCGCGAGGAAGGGCTACGTCAGGCCGCCGCTCCTGCCGGGCCGTTATGTCGTACCCACGCGTCTCGGGATTGCAATCTACGACGGCCTGGCACACTGCGACCGCGAGCTCGTGGCGCCCTCGCTGCGCGCGACGCTCGAGAAGCAGGTCGCGTACATCGCGACGTTGCCCCCGCCCGCGGCCGTCGGTGACACCGCCTCGAGCGTGATCGCCAAGGACGTAGTGAACGCGGCGCTCGAGGCGCTCGCCGGCCGGTTCGACACGTGTCGCGCGCGCCTCGACGGCTTCCGATCGCTCCTAAAGCAGCGGCCGTTGGCCTCGACGGCGGCGGAGACGGAGGTGGGCGAGAATGAGCTCATCAACATGCACGCCCTCGCCGCGATCTGCCGTTTACCGCCACCCGAGTGTCGCGCCCTCACCGCCGCCGCCGATGCGAAGCGCCATCGCGACCTCACTCGTCTTGCAATGACCCACGGCGTGGAGGCGGCTCGACGCTCAACGCACCAACTCGGCGCTCCGGCGCCGACACCGGCACCTGCACCAGCACCCGCCACCAAGCGACTACAGATGGTGGGCGAGCAGCCTACGGCGAAGATGGGGGAGCCAACGGCCGTCGACGGAGGTGTGACTGTGAATGGCAAGCCAACGGCCGTCGATCACCATCCTTACGAGTCGGAGGAGCACATGCCCCCCCCGCCGCTGCCGCCGCCGCCGATCGAGGTCATCAATGAGGAGCATCAAGTGTACGCACGTTTCGCGCCCTCGCCGCGCTCAGTGCGCTCAACGCCGTGTGCGTCCGTCGATCTCAACGGCTGGCATCCCAACTGCGCGCTGCTCGGCACTGCAAGCGGCACCTTGCCCGGCGTCGTGGCGGGCAGGCTCGCTCAGACCCCAGCCAAGGCGGGAAGCGTCACGCCTCGGGCCTCTTCGCCGCCCCCGCCCTCCCCCCGCGCCAGTGGGGCCTCGAACGCCCACGACGGCGCGCCCAGGCCGACAACGCCGCGGCAGACGAGTAGTACGAGTGGCAACTGTGGTGCCGTCGACGGTGCGCCCGAGATCTTCTCGCGCTGCATGTCCTCGTCGTTCGCCTTGCCATCTGCCGTGGAGAAGCCCTCGGGGAGATCCCTTCCCCAGCCTCAGGGATCTCCCCGGGGGAGATCCCTTCCCCAGCCTCAGGGATCTCCCTCGGGGAGATCCCTTCCCCAGCCTCAGGAGCGCAAGCTTGTGAGGGACGTCGTGGACGGTGCTGCCAGCAAGTGCGAGAGCACGGCCAAGAGCGAGGCGGCCCAGGCGACAAGCCGCACCCCGCGCGCCCACGCCTCCTCCGGCCACATTCCGAGCCCCCTGCGCCACGGCTCGCCGGCAGCGGAGGTGCGTGAGACGGCCGGGTGCGTCACCGTGGCGGGGGACGTGTACTTCGTCGAAGAGGAGGCCGAGGCGCGCCGAGGGCTCGCAAAGGCTCTCTACGCGAGCGACAGCGCGTCCGACGCTCAGCCTCTCCGATTGTCGCTTGCCCTCTTGTCCGTCTCCGGGCGCGTCGCGCCGCCAGGAGTGCCCACTACAGCGCCACCAGGAGTGCCCTCGTCTCCACGTGCTGCGAGCCCGAGCACCCCTCGCACGAACACCCCTCGTGGAACAGCTCTCTATGCGAGCGAGAACACCCCTCGCGCGGCACTCGCATCGCCGCGCGCGGCTCTCGCATCGCCGCGCAGAGAGGGCCTCGGCTCACCTCGGCCCATTTCGCCGTCTCGTGTGGCCTCTGCGCGGGATGTGGCCGCTGCCGCCGGGCGGGCCTCGGCTGTCGAGTGGGGACGCGCGGAGGCGTCTTATGCCCACGGTGCGCCGCCGCTTCCGCTCGGCATGTACGCAGGCGAGGGCGCGCTGCCGCCGGGCTCGCCTCTGAACCCGGCGGCGGCGGCGGCGGCGGCGGCGGCGGCGGCGGCGGCGGCGGCGGCCGACGAGCCGACGCCCGAGATGCTCGCGGCGGAGGCATGGGCCCTTGTGAGCGTGGAGGAGCGTGCGGCGCGGCTTGCCGCTCAGACGCGGCTTCGTCAGATGCTCACTCACCCCGAGGGGCGTACCAAGCTGCTGCTGCACCCGAAGACGCTGCCCACCGCGCCATACGCGGGCAAATGCCTCTGCCCTTGGGAGAACATAGGACTGCCGTGCCCGACGACCGAGCGTGAGCATTTTTTTCGCCACTGCCACCGCGTGTGCGCCTACTGCTACGTGAGCGGCCACGCGCTCGCTCAGTGCTCTTTGGCTGAGCGCGACGGCCTGCCAATCGGCTCGGCGCTCCTGAAGCACTCAGCTCGACCGGCGACACCGCCGCATACGCCGCGCGGAGGGCCACGTTCGACTTCATAGCGTTCTTTTCACGAGTAGACATGTTAGCGTTCTTATTCTTATGGAGAGGACATATCGCAGTACAGTGTAGAATGATATGTTTACGAAAATAAGGGGGCGGACGCGTCCGGGCGAATGAACGCAATCTACATGGCCATCAACGGCATCATCGATACATGGCGCGTTTCTCTGCGGAGTCAAATTTACTCTCCTGAAGGGAATCTGGGTTGCCATGGTTTGTTTGCTCTCACACGGAACAGGGTCAAGGGAATCTGGGACTGGGGTCTCGCGGGATGTGCGCAGGGCAAGAGGTCAGCTGAAATACACCGCGCCCTCCACGTTGTGTCTCCACGGGACCTGTGGTCGTGCGTCTTGCCGAGATGGCAATTTAACGTGAACGTGAACGTGACAGAGGTCTTGAAATTGCAGTTCTAATCAGGGTGGCCCCGCGAGAGCGCCGTGACAGAGAGTCGTCCGAGCGCGATGTCTCGACTCGCCGTGATTCTCGTCGGGATGGTTGGTCAAACTGCCGCGTTTCAAACTCCATCCGTACGCAGCGCGGCGACGGCTCGTGCGCCCGCGCCGGCTGCTGGCCTCTTCGACTTCTTGGCCGTCGGCAAGGCGGGCGCATCGCACATCCTGCTGCCGCCCGGCTCATCAAAGGCGCGGTACATCAAAGAGGAGATCGAGAAAGGGAGAATGACTTTTGAAGCGGCTGCCAAAGAGTTCAGCGAGTGCCCATCCGCCAGCAAAGGCGGCAATCTCGGTACCTTTGGCCGCGGCCAGATGGTTGGTCCCTTCGATAGCTACTGCTTCGACCCGGACTCCAAGGTGGGTGCGTTGGAAATCGTAAAGACGTCATTCGGAACCCACATCGTCAAGCTGACTAAGAAGCCCTGAATGATCTGAGTCACATTCAATGTCTGTGTTGTCACTGCGTGTGCATTCGACATTTCGCACGCGAACCGTGAGAAGTCGAGAGAGGACGACGCGCGTCCGCACGTGCAAGCTGCAACACCACACCGCACTGAAATGAGAGTTTGAGATCATGCAGTAAAAACTTGACTAAGAAACATCCATCCCACCTTCGGCTCTCCTGCTGTTGCTGAGCTGCTGTTCACTTGTAGATTTCCTCGTCGTCCTCCTTACCCTTAACGACTCTGTCACCGACAGCCTCCTCTAGCACAGCCGCCGCAGCATCGTCCAGAGCCTCCTTGCTTCCGCCCTCGCGATCAGCGGCAGCGGCCTCATCGGCGGCCTCATCCCTGGAAGATGCATCCTCGTCGTCGAAGAACTGCTGCTCGTCGATCGAGATCAGGCCGTGCTTCACGTTATACGCCTTCTTTGCACGCTGCACCGTGGTAACGAGCGTCCGCAGCAAGCCCTTCTCAGGAAGTACGGAGTCGTAGGGTTCGAAGAGCGAGCCGATATAGCAGATGAGCTGCACGAGCAGCCCCGCGAGCACGTCAGGGCATACGACCGCCATGCCGCCAAGCACCGCTGGCAGCAGCACCACAGCTCTCTTCGGCGTGAGCAGCGCTCCGAGGCCAGAGTGCCTCGTGGGCAGCTTCAGGTGCGGCAGTTTGGGTCGCTCGATGGCGGCCTCCATGAGGCTGTGCACGGCGTCGACCGCCGGACGCGCTGAGCTCAACGCCGGCAGGCATAGCAGCGTCACCGCATACGCTGAGCGCCTGATCATCGATCTGGCAGCGTGGCTCGCAAGTTCTCAGCGTGTTCTTCATAGGAAACACACAAACACTGCGTTTTTCACACACAAACAACAGCTCTCCGGGCAGCGAGACTCTCACACGAATCACCGGTCGTCGGCACCTAGAGAAAAAAAACAAAGTCCGCAGAGTTCTCGTCAAAATCGGCATTTCGGTCTCGGTCACGTCTTGGACAAACCGAAGTCCCGGCCGGCCGACGGAGCGCAGCGCACTACAGGGGTAAGATCAGCGAACAGAGAGCGCTTGTGATGCGCACGTTGGCGCTCGCCTTTGCAAACCACGGGTGGAGTCACGAGGTGGCAACTCTAGCGCTGCTCGCGTCGAGTGCACTTCGCATCGCAGACTCCCGTTCCCTCCGCACCGTTCTCCAGAAGTGGTCAGATGATGGTATCCTGTGGACATCGCGTGCTGAAATGAGATCTGGGCTGCCTATGCTCACCAAAATTCAAACAGGGTGCGTGCGCGTTGGTGAAGGCACCATTCTCTCTGATCTGGAGCCATCAGCTGCCAACCTTGAGTACTGGGTGTGCTCTGCGGAGGGTGGGTTTCCCCCCTATGCTGGTTCGATGTTTGAGACGTGCGAGATTTCAGAGGCCCTCAGCAAATTCTACGGCGAGATAGTTTGCATTTGCACCTCGCATGTCACAACAGTCGACGATGTCACACATGGCATGCATGGCAGGTGAGATGAGCGCTTGATTGTGTTCATCGTGCTGATAGCATCGCCGGCACGGGATGAGCCATTTACTCCAGTGAAGTGTGCAACGATTCGCATGTTGGCAAGGCAACAGAAAGACGCCATACGCTGGAGGGCCACACGAACCTCGTAGTCCCGTAGTCGCCCATCGCCGGCTGCCACGTACGAAAGGTTCAAGCGTGTGCCAAGGGGGCCCCTGCGGTGCGTGTGCTGCGTGAGCGCGCGCCGGGCCCGAGCGATCGAAATGGAGCAGCAACTTTGTCTGTCATAACGGTGTTTCGGGCTCGAAAACAACAATCTCTAAACAACCACGGTCCGCCGCCGTCGGGTCTGACGCCCCTGAAGTGTACACCTCGAAAGAGCTTAAACCCGCACAGCTGTGCTCTTGCCAACGTGCCGAGTACCACACGAAAGTGGTGCAATCCGCTCAAACACCATGACGCTCCTTGCAAACCAGCTGTAGACTCTATTCGCGTCCTCCAAGGAGCGGTTGGCACCGAGCCTCGCCCTAGTCGCCGGCTGGCGTATCCGTTCTGAGGCCTCCTTTTCGTACCGGTACCCAAGACCCTCGAAGAGCGCAATCACATACTCATTCGAACGCTTGTTGACGTGCTGATGGCCACCGTAGCATGCCCACGAGAGCACCACGCCGTAGCACGCATGAGCGTGCACATTGCGAACGAACATGAGCTCAAAGTCGCGAGGCACATGCTCTCCGACCTCAAGAGAAATGACCCATTCGGCCTTGCCGCGCAAGGCGAGTGGCAGCGTCAAATCCACGTATTTGACGAAGCCGTTGGTGTAATTCTCCACGTCACCGGCGCCATCAAAGCCGCGGTACCACACAGTATCTCCGTAGCGGCTGCGCAAGGAGTGGCCGTACTGGCCCACGCCAGCGCCCAAATCGAGGAACGAACGGATGCCCTGCTTCTCCACGAGACGATAAAGTTCTTGGAGCACAAGCTCATCTGCTGGCACATGCGCGGCCGGCAGAAGATACCCGCCGTCGATGTCAATCAAGCGCTGTGATCCAAAGAGACGATTGCGAGCCATCGTCTCCAAGCACCATCCGCCGTGCGCCGCTGTCTGCTTTGCAGAGTCGCGGCAGAAGCGTCGAGCTGCATCATGGCTTCGCTGCTGGCCCACCAGTGCAGCTCGATCGCCCGGCAGTATCAACCTGACGCTATCATTGACGCCTAGCAAGGACCTGAGCATTTTCGAAAACTGCAGTTAACGGTTCTATGTACTGCATTGTGCACACGGGACACCACAGCCTCGCCAGTATGGTGACATCATGGATTTCATTCGAAACTCCCAATTTCACACTACACGGGCTTTCACGCTCAAAACATGCGCGCGCGCGCCTCCCTCGTGCGTCGATCATTCGCGACTGCGGCCGCGGCCACTGCAGCTCTCGCACTCGTGCCACCGGGTGACGAGGAGTATCCCGTCTCGGGTCTTACGGTTGTGTCCTTGCTGCCCTCTGGCATCGCGGGGGCATGCGCTCCACGGCGGCCACGAGTGCCAAGCTTCGAGGTGGTCAGTAACGGCGTGTACCTGTGCGGCATCTCACACGTCGAGGTGGCTTCGGCACAGGCGGCGATCGCTACCATCGCACGCTGCTCCAGTGCTGCAGCGGTTGCGTTGGAGTGCGATGCGAACACGCTCGAGGTGCGAAAGGCAGCTGCGAGGGCGCTGCAGGGCTTGGAGGCTGAGCAGATCCGCAAGGACGCACTCTTCCACATAGGCCGTGTGCGCCAGGCACTTTTCGAATCGGAAGCTGTCCGCGACATGGCCCGAGCCCGCGGCCGTGCAGAGCTCAGCTCGCCCTCGCAAGTGGGACTTCAGCCCGAGGTGGTGCGCTACTTGCGGAGCGATGGCGTGCTGTGGGGCAGCGAGATGGCAGCTGCGGCACAGGCAGCTGCCGACGCAGGCTGCCGCGTGGTGTGCCTCCAGCCGGGTGCCAAGTGGATGGAGGAGCCCGCCCCCGGTACGAGCGTCGAAACGCACAGCAGCGTGGTGCGCTCGGCGCGTCGGAGGCTCGCCTTGTTTGCAGGCTGGCTGCGCGTCCACGCGCTGTGCCCGGGTTTTGACGAGCGCAGTTGCGACGCTGTCGGTGTGGCCGCCTTGAACCAGGCGATGCTCGAGATGCTGCCGCGTGAGTATGCCCGGCGCGTCGCCACGCCCGATGAGGTGATGGCAAGGCGGCTTCGCGCACTCCGAGACGAGCTCGGCCGAGGCGAGGATGCCACCGTGGTTGGCTACCCGATCGTCGTGGCTGTCGTGGGTGCGCAGCACGTCCCGGGAATAGTTGAGCGGCTTCGTAGCCGTTGAGAGCAGGAGTGTGCTAAAGTGTGTAAGCTACAACCGAGACCCGCTGTGTATCACTCCCTGGTATGACCTCAGTCTGTTGAGACTCTGTATTTAGCTGGTTCGTGATTCACGATAGAATTCCGCCCAACGCCAAGGCGCGTTAGCGTGTACTCATGCGCGTACTAGCTACTACGTGGCGTTCTCGATCGCCCGGTGGGTTGTTTCGGATGTTTTGAGGTCGGTACGCGTACATTTGGTTATTCGTTATAATTACCGCGCCACGGCGATCAAGAACCCGGTACGCGAGAGCCCGAGACTACCCGACGCGCGTTACCGGCTTGACCGGGCACGCATTCACCATGGCATTCTCTATTGTGTATTGCTGCCTACGTCATACGATCCGAGATCGCCTCCCCGGGCCCCCGACGCCCGACCATATTACACATGACTCCCGTGCACGTGTGACCCGCCGCCCCCCCCTCCAACCCCTTCCCACATGACTACGTCGTAGCACTTCTAGTAGCCTACATGCATGTACAACGTAGCACAAATTGAAATGAATCAGCTAGCAGCGCGCTTGCATCTGCAAGGCCCTCCATGGGCCCTCGCGTCGTCGCGTCGCCGCTCGTCTCCGCAAGCGAGCACACCCTCGCAGGCCATGGACTTTGTCCCCCACCCCTCGAATCGTGCAGGAGGACGCGCACCCTCGGCGCGGCTCACGCACCATCCCAGACGCAGACGAAGTTCGGGGACGGGCACGAGTACGAGTTGCCTGTGTACGAGATGCGGCCCGTGGAGACGTTGAAGGCGAAGACGGCCACTGAGCCCGAGTCTTGATTGGCCACCAGGAGAAACTGGCCACTCTTGTCGAACTGGAAGTGGCGGGGCGTCTCTCCGCGCGTGTGGAAGATGCCCGCGAGCGTGAGCATGCCGGGCGGCGTCGAGTCGCGGTGGATGCGGTGCACTGACACCGAGTCGTGGCCGCGATTGCTGGTGATGACGAAGTCGCCCGTCGGGTGGATGGTGACCCGGCCGCACGTGTTCATGTCGAAGGGGAAGTCCTCGGGCACCGTGGACACGGTCTGGACGAGGGTGAGCGTGGGCTGCTGCAGAGCCGCAAGAGCTTTCGTCTTCTCTTCGGGCGTGGGCGCATCGGCCCACGCCTTGGCGAGGCGGATCGCCACGTCAGGATGGAATGAGAAGACGGCAATCTGTGAACTAAGTTCGTTGACGACGTAGCACGTCGGAATGTCCTTGGCGAACATCATGTAGCGCGGGCCGAGGCCGCGACGGCTCGCCTTGACGCCACTCGGGATCTCGCCGCACGGGATGACGTTGCCTGACTCTTCGTCGAAGAGGAACTGCCGGATAATGTCCATCCCGAGGTCAGGAACGTACGCGATCGTACCGGTCGTGGGCTCGAGGACGATCGCGTGCGAGTGCGGGTCGCCCTGGCGCTCCTTTTGCGCATTCTCGTCGTTGAGCGAGTGATTCACGTGCTTATCGGCGCGCGCCTTCATCGGCTTGCCTCCCTTGGGGTCGTAAGTGGCCAGGTAGCGTCCGATGCGCCCGTCGGGAAGCAACTCGAGCGTGCCGATGGTACTGTCCCAGTAATTGACGAGAAGCATACGCCGCGCGTGCTTGTGGATCGTCAGGTAGCAGGTGGACGTGCCGCGGGCGCTCACGGGCGGGCAGTGCTCAGACATGGCGCCGGTCTTGAGATTGATCGCAAGGGAAATCACTTGGCCATCCATCTTGACGGACTCCGTGCACGCGTAGATGATCGGCAAAGTCGGGTGACGACGGCTGAAGGCAGGGTTGTGCACGAAGCCGGTCTTCGTCATGGAGAGGAGCGTGAGCGTGCCCTCGACCGTGTCAAGACGGTACGTGCGGAGCGCACGGTTGGCGGGCACGCCACGGGGCCCGTGCGCAAGATCCGAGAAGTCAGAGTAGGAGGAGACGAGCACAATCGGCCCGTGGTGGTGCGGTGGCGGCGGATAGCTCAAAGCAACAGCGGCCATCATGCCTTCATGGTTGTCTCCGTCCTTGACCCGATCGAGCTCCGAAAGTCCTTGTGCGTAGGAGTCGCCACGGATACGCAGGGGAGGCGGCGGAGGGCCACTCGCAGGGTATGCGGCCATTGGCGATGACGGCGGCGAGACATCGGTTGTAGCGAATCGAAGGGAGTCTTGCGAGATCGTTGACGGGATTTTCTTCACGAGCTGATTGGCAATGGCGTCGGCATCATCGGCCATTGCGAGAGAGAGGGGAATCTATGCGCGAAGTCCTAATTACGCAGCTGAATTACGTCGCCGAGGTCCCGACAATCATCAGTCTCTGTACCCCGCACCGCCAGCATGCGCCCGGTCAGACAGTCTACACGACTTCTCACTCATATTAGAATGGCATCATCCTAGGTAGCATCTGCCGGTTGAGGAAGCCCTGAAGCGCCATGATCGTCGGGTCGTTGTCACACACGCCGAAGAGCACGTCGCCGTTGAGGCCCATCCGATGCGTGATTTCGAGGTCGTCCGCGCCATTGTTCTTGAGGAACGTCTGCAGCGCAGTCACCAATTCGTCGGTCCTGACGGTGCCCGTGCTTAACGGCAGGCGGACGTCGCTCTTGCCATCACCGCCCGAGCGAATGACAACTGTGGCGTCAGAAGATACATGTATGGCGGCTGCCTCCTCCTTCGCCTCCTTCTCCTTGGCCACCTTGCGCAGGGCCGCGTGCCTCTCGTGATCAGCCCACACCTCGCCCCACTCCGCACAAGTGCGCGGCTTGCAGCCGTGCTGCGCCTCAAAGGCGACCTCATCGACCAGCTCCTTGGCAATGCCAGGGGTCGAGTCGTATCGAGGGTCGCGCACGCCTACGATCGGGCTCATGCCCGAGAGGTTGCATCCGATGACAGGGCTTGAGCCCTCGCTTTTCTTGAGGAAGCCGATGAGCGCCGTCTTGAGCGGGCTGTTCCATTTGGACCCAAAGAAGAGCGGCATGAAGGGCGTCTTGTGGTCCGCAACTCTCTCCTCGTCGACTTGGAAGCCATTCTGCTCGAGGAAAGAGGCGAGCGGATCGAGAATGAGCTCTAGGCTACCGTCGATAGCGAGCTCGCCGGGCTCCCACCACCACGGCCATTCTGCCGGCTGCTTGGTCGATGGCTCGGGGACAGTGGGCGGCTCCTCAGGGAAGACGTAGACAAAGAAGCTGCGTTCAATGTGGCCAAGAAATTCGATGTAGGCAGAAGCCGCATCCGCGTCAAAACATCCCTGTGTGCAGCCTGTCAACCGCACTGCCGGTTCTGCCGCCGACATGCTCGCTTCCCTTCCCCTTGCCACCATTTCTGCCGCTCTCGCCTCCTCCTCCACCCTCGCCGGCTCCTCCATCTCCGCCACCTCCCCCTCCAGAGCGGCCAGAAAGGTTATCTCGGGCATCGCAGTGATAAAATCAGCTTGGCCATCGGCCTTGCGCATAGTCAAGCATGAAAAATTCGCACCCATTTTTGGGTCGAAGAGGATACGACGCGCGCGCATGCGCATGCACTGTACACTGACCCAGCTCGTCGAGTCCGAAACCTGACACTCACAGACACACAGATTGTATTCAGGCGCGCGGGAAAGAGTGACTACTTGAGTAGTGGTGAGTAACCTTAGACGTCGCACGCGGAGTGCGCAAAGGGTGTTCTAGACAGACAACCCCCGACTCACGCCTGGAAAACACGCGCTTGCGGGAAGTGATCGCGATTCTAAGTTCGCGCCCGATTAGGCAATCGGGGCGCGGTGCCACGCTCCAGGGGCCACAAAGGGGCAAGGGCCACACTCAGGGGGCACACACTAACACGTGATGGTGAGAACCATCCAACGGGTAAGTGCCCGGTCACGGCCGAGCATTCGATCCGACTAAGTGGCCGAGCGGGCCGCATTCGATTCGCCTAAGCTTGTATTAAGCATTTCCTTCGGACG
>Ga0210239_101742_pt1 | contig 14862 bp, 10 predicted proteins | sample ChrtobMetP5a_0mM_FD_155451 | JGI IMG/M metagenome (GOLD analysis project Ga0210239, IMG submission 155451) | Chrysochromulina tobin associated microbial communities from unialgal haptophyte culture, Seattle, Washington, United States - P5a_0mM | ecosystem: Host-associated > Algae > Haptophytes >... | reverse complement strand
AGATGCTCTTGCTGCCGCTGCTGATGCTGATTCCGATCTCCCTGTCGCGCTGCGAGCGAAGTGAGCAGACGTCGAGGACGGAGGCGCGCCAAGCCGCCCGCTCGCCGGCAGTTTTGCCATGCGAGCAATCGTCGAGGGTTCCTATGCGCGGGGGGGGCGACGGAGGCGCGCCAAGCCGCCCGCTCGCCGGCAGTTTTGCCATGCGAGCAGATGCTCTTGCTGCCGCTGCTGATGCTGATTCCGATCTCCCTGTCGCGCTGCGAGCGAAGTGAGCAGACGTCGAGGACGGAGGCGCGCCAAGCCGCCCGCTCGCCGGCAGTTTTGCCATGCGAGCAGACGTCGAGGGTTCCTATGCGCGGGGGGGACGACGGAGGCGCGCCTATAACCACCCGCTTGCCGGCAGTTTTGCCATGCGAGCAGATGCTCTTGCTGCCGCTGCCGATGCTGATTCCGCTCTCCCTGTCGCGCTGCGAGCGAGGTGAGCAGATGTCGAGGATTCCAGTGCGTGTGGGAACGACGGAGGCACGCCTAGCCGCCTGCTCGCCGGCAGTTTTGCCATGCGAGGTTTCCTGTGCGTGTGTGTGCGTGTGTGCATGCGTATGTGTGCGTGTGCGTGTGTGTGCGTCTTACCCAGGTATGGATATCGTTCCTCTTGATGTGCCTGCCTCCGAGTGCAGGTTGAGCACGATCACCCGATGCATTCGTTTCACTGCGTGCTTCCCGCCGCGTTTGCGCCGGACTGTTACTTCCGTTGCATCTCCGTATTGTCTCGAATGCATTCGAATCATGCCGATCGTCGCGCCTAGTGCGAGCTCCTCCTTTTCCTCGTCGTCGCGTTCGGCCCAAGATGAAGAGGCTGTGGCCATGCGGTCGAGTTTCTAGATTCCCTCGCTGGCTCTTCGCTTGTGGCAATCCATTTTAGGAATCGGTTTTCGTATGCCTCCTTTCCGTCACCTGGGTTGGATGCACGCGCCTGGATCACTGTGCTTTAACAAAATCTGGTCTTCACTGTGTCCGGTTTCACTCTTCGTCGCGTGACGACATCATGGAGGACTTCGTTCCGTTGCCGGGCTGGCTAGCACAAGCCGAACGCGAGAGGCTCGAGTACTATGCGCGCCATGCGAACCCGCCTGACCTTGCCGACGCTGACGACGCGCGCTCCGCGCGGCACCGGTGGCACCGCGCCGACGCGGCTGGATTCTATGAAGCGAACGCCAACTACAAGAAGAATGCCAAGCAGGCTGCGCGCTGGGGGTTGAAGCAGCAGCGTTGGGTCAACCGCGCGCGTGCCAGCTACGTTCGGTCCAAGCGCGCGGCGAAGGCAGCGTTGACGGTGCTCGTCCGAACGCGGTACGATGCGCGTGTGGCTTCGCATTACATCGCATTGGCGATTGCCGAGGCGTCTGAGATAAAGGCGGTGCAAGAAGCGGCGCATGCGCATGCGCGTGCTTTTGGCGAAGGACTCCAGATTCTTGTTCGAGCGGAGCTGCAGTCGATGTGGGCTCAGGCTATTCTTGGTGCGCAAATGGCGGCCGAGCGTGTCTGTTTGGCAGATTCGCTGGAACCACGGCCTGGCAGACTCGATGCAGATGCACAATTCCGCTTCTGGCAAGATGTCAGCATCGAGGCTTTTCTTTTTGATTGGTCTGTACGCAGTCAAGAAGCGCTCCTTTGAGAGTACCATAGGTGCCTGCCTGGTGCGGTGCGTTCAAACATGAATCGGTGGCTGTGTGGCGGGTAGAGCGCTCGAGCGGTTGCTTTGGGCCGTTGGCGACCAGCACTATCAAATCCGGGGGGAGCCAGGACTCCATACCGGCTCTGGGGTCGTCACCCGGGGGTCGTGCGTTGGTGGGTCTGGATGGCTGATGTGAGGTTCGTTTATGTGATCCGTGTCTCCGTGTGTCCCGTGTGTGTCCTGTGTGTGTCCCGGCTACCCAACGCAAAAGCTTGTAGCCTATTGAGACCATAACCATGTATGCTCCTCCGCTAACTTCGAGAGCACAGGCTTGCTCTCCTCTACCTGACACCGTCTTTTGACTTGCGTGTGGAATGACCACCATGGGGTTTCGTCACTTTTCGAAGCCTCCATCCGAGGGGAGTTTGGCCCCCCGAGTTCCAATGTTAGCGCCTCTCGCCTTCGGGCTCGCCTTCCACCTTCCCACTTTATAACCGCGTTAAGGCCTTAATGCTAGCATGGCCACGAGCTTCTTTGGCCTTGCTTCCTTGCTCACGCAAACGCTAGGGTCACCGTTGCCAGATGGGCACTCTGCGCCGCCGGGCTCAACTAGCAGTGGTGAGCATCCCACGGAGCCCGATGCACACACACAGAGCCCGATGGCGGACCCGCTCATTGAAGAGCCGCTCATTGAAGAGCCGCCTCCGATATACGAGGCGGCCGCTTTGATCGAGGCGGTGATTGAGTCGGACGATCCTCAGGAACTTAATGACCCCCGGCTTTACCATGAAGAGGGCCGGCAGCGGGTGGACGAGGCCAAGGCGACACTCGCCGCCGCCGTTGCGCGTGCCAAGATTATGCATTGGCGTGCGCGAATGCCCGTGCGGCCGCTGGCTGCACACGAGCGTAAGGAGATCCAAAACCGTCTCTGGCAGCGCGACCAGCGGCCGGAGGTCGGGCGCCTGTACGGCAGCAAATCTCCCAAATCTCGAGGCCCGAGCAAGGAAGAGGTTGCGGCGGCCGCCAAGGCGGCGGCGGCCGCGTCCAGGGCAGCTGCTGCCGCGGCTGCCGCGGCTGCCGCGGCAGCCGCACCGCCCGAGCCGCCGCCGCCGCCGCCCCCGCCGCCGGAGCCGGAGCCGGAGCCGGAGCCCGAGATGACAGAGGAAGAGGAAGAGGCGCACGTTGCGCTGGTGAAGCTGAAGGAGGTGATCGCAAGCAATATGCAGCGCGTGCTCAACTTGTTCCAGGCGTGGGATACTAATGGGGACAAATGTGTCGATCGCAAGGAGTTCGCCAAGGCGATCAAAGATCTTGGGTTTGAGTTTCCAAAGTCTACGATCCATAAGCTCTTCGATTACCTCGACGACGACGGGCGTGGGACGCTTGACTACCAGGAGATGCGAACCGCGCTGCAGGCGCCGATCAAGTCGTTCGCCAAGGGCAAACCGGTGACTAAGGCGGCGGCCAAGGAGGCCGTGGCGGCGGCCAAGGCGGACGCGAATGCGAAGGCCAAAGCGGAGGCGAAGGCGGCATTAAAAGCGGACGCGAAAGCGGCGGCAAAGACGGACGCGAAGGCGGCTGCGAAGGTAGCTGCGAAGGCCGAGGCGAAGGACAATGGCAAAGCGAAGGCAAAGACGGCCCGGGCCGAGTCGGGTAAGGAGAAGGGGAAAGAGAAGGGGAAGGCCAAGGAAGCAGCAGCGAGTGCGAAGGAGGCGGTTGACGTCCAGGCCGCAGCGAGCAACGCGTCAGCCACCGACTCGTCCTCCGCGGCGTGCTTCAAGCCCGCGGAAGGTGCCTCAACCGTGGACGTGAGCGCCCTTGTTAGCTCTGTGGACGAGCCTACGCCTCCGCTGCCCACGGGATGGTTTGAGGCGAAGTCGGCCGAGGGCAAGGCCTACTTCTTCCACGCGGTTACGAAGCAGACGGTGTGGGAGCGGCCGGCGCCGTCTCCCGAGTGGCTCGCCTGGCAGAAGCAGCAGCGTGAGTGGCAGGAGCAAGCGAAGCGACATGGTCAGTGGCAGCAGCATCAGCAGCATCAGCAGCAGCAGCAGCAGCAGCAGCATCAGCAGCAGCAGCCGCAGACGCCGCAGCCACCGTTGGGAACGTCGTCGTCTGCTCCAGTGATGCCGCCGCCACAGACGTCGTCAGCGGCCCCACAGCCGTCGCCGAAGCGGCGAGGCAAGCCGCGCCGTGCCAAGACGGCGCGTGACCTGCGTACCGCTGCCGCCTCTACAACCTCGCGCGAGGACAGCTACTGGAATAAAGAGTACCAGCCGTCGGCGCTCGCGACGGATCCGCTCAAGTGCAACCCTGCGGGCATCCGCGGCTGGGTGGATCCCGACGGGATTCGTCGGCCTGAGCGCTCGCTCGAGCGGCGCAAGCTCATTCCACAGGTCGACATTGGGTACTACGAGCCCAACGGGCGCGGTGCAGGGGTCAAGGAGGCTGGGCTTCCCGCCATCTCGCAAGCTTTCAAGGAGTCGCTGCGCTCGACGTATGTCGAGCAGTTTGACAAGCTCGAGGGCTCCGAGGCGTCCGTCGAGAACCTACGCAAGATGCTCGCCAAGGCTGCCGGCGAGCGGCTCCCCTTGTTTGAGTATTGAGCTATGGAGCGATGTGCCAATGGTGTCCGCCGCGCGGATTTCCGTCTCCGTGGCTCCGTGGCCTTTGCCCCGCCCTGTGGAGAGAGACAGTGGTCGTAGTTCAAAGATGATCTGCGTGTCACTGCTTCGTGTACGTTCAGCAAGCGCAGGAGTGCCACACTGCCAACTTTAAGGCCGCTCGTGGCATGTGGGTTGACACAGGGACAGGCTCGTGCGCTGCGACTCGTATGCTCCTACGGTCACCGTGACGTAAGCTTTAACGGCCCCGCGCCAATTCGGCCCGCTACACCGTTGCTACACTATTCTATTGACTATTCAGATTGTTACCGCCGTCGTGCGTCGAAGTGGTTAGTGGGTCGCCTTAAATGGGTCCTCGGACCCTGAGTGTGCAAAATCGAGCACGTACTTGCTACTTCTACTGATCATACTCCTCTGTACTGACACTCACTTGGCTTGACTTAGTCACTTGAATCATTGACTTGCCTTGACTTGACTTCGCCTCCGCCCCGCGGCACGCCACGGTGGTTTCACAGCCAATGTTTATAACCCGGTGCCGCTTTTCTGCAGAAGTTCCTGTCCTCCTGTACAATGGCTTCGCCAGTGCCTTGGTGTCTGCCACGGCGCCCCAGATATCTCCGAGCCCAGAAGGGGGGTAGGCAGCCCGCAACGCCTTAGGGGTGAGCGAACCGCTGCGGCCCCCGCGCCGCGTGCGTTAACCAGAATTGGTTTCATTACGATACCGCGTAAAGTTTTACGCGGTGCCGCGTGATCCTCGCTCACGAGGCCATTGCCTGCCCAGGTATCAGCGCCAGCGCCGCAGCTCTGCCCGCGCGAGCTGCCTGACCGGCCGCGTGATCCTCGCTCACGAGGCCATTGCCTGCCCAGGCCTTTTTCGTCGCAGGGGGCATACAGTCTTCGCGCTACGCGCCTTCGAGGCCTCGTAGCTGCGCCTCCACCTCATCGCTTCAAGCAACCTTCGCTCGGCGATGTTGCACTTCCATACCGCACCTCCGGCGGGCGCGGCGCCTGGCGCACCCGCGGCTGTTGCCGCTCGAGGCGCTGATCCGTCCGTCGAGGTGCCCGCTGCGCCGGCTCACTTTTGCCGCCGCATCCAGGGTTTACCGCTTTCTATCGCTCCTGGAGCGCTCATCCCATTCGGCTCCCTCTGCCCTCTCTCTATCATCGAGTCCATCATGGGCACGGCGTTGAACACCAACGGGGACCGGGCCATGCAGCAAGTCAACTTCCTCGCTCGCGGTGTCTTCCCGGAGAAGCTCGACGCAGCGATCGCTCAATTGGAGGCCGAGCCTGCCGGTGTCGGCCTCGACCCGGCGGCGGTGTACGAGGGCCTGTCGCACGCTGCCTCCGCCGTCCTGGCGGCGGTGGCGCGCGTCGCGCAGCGAGTGCGCGACGGTTTTCCTCTCCACCCGGCGTACATTCTTACGCCAGCGGACTTGTACGACCACGAGCCAATGGCGCTCGCGACGCCAGCGGAGCTGCTCGCCCTCAGCCGGCCACCCAACGGCCTGTGCTTCATCCACTTGGAGGGCGACGGGCATTTCCTCGTGTACTACGGCACCCTCGCCTTCGCAATGTACGGGCGCTGCCTGGTGGCGTCCCGCGATGCGCCAGACACTCCGACACGGCGCTTTCTGGCGGATCTTCACGGATTCTGTGAGAACGCCGGACTGGCTCGGGCCCCACCGCGGTCCACCCGGCCTGCGGCGGTGCCGCCCGCAGTTGCCGTTCCCGCACCTGCGGTGCCACCCGCAGCAGCCGGCAGAGGAAGAGGACGGGGCGCGGCTCTCAACCCGGCGCCCGCATACTCTTACAGGCGTCAAAACCGCTAAAGCGGGCGATCGACATCCTCGACAACGGCTCCGCAAGGCATAAGCTCGTGGCCGACGCCTTCGTAGCTGACCGCGTGTCCCGGTCCGGCGCCCCACCGACGCTCATGCCCAGGACCGACCAGGAGATCGGCTTCCACACGAAAATGCCGAAGGAGCTTTCCGCAAAGATTCTCAGAGGTGCGTTCGACGAGATTGACTGGGTGGCCTTCCTTCGGCTCCTGCTCGCGGTCCAGAAGCCGAACCAGGTCATCGCGTCCTACTCAGAGGCCTGGTACGATCAGCACTTCGTCTCCCTCGTCACCCCCCACCTCGAGAGGATGTCCGCTCTGCTCGGCCTGCCGTCCCTGTTCCTACCCGGCACCATCCCGGTGCCTACTCCGCCCAATTTCGGCACCTTGAGCATCATTGCGACGACGATTTCTCGCCAGCACGCCGAGATCGTAGGCGTGCCCAATGCGTTTTCGCCCGAGAATCTTCTCAGCCTCGGCAAATTCGCCAGCGAAGTCTTCCCCGAGGCCGCTCGCAGCTTTCACTCATACTACTCGTTCGCTGACCCGGCCGGCCCTCTTCCCGGATCGCTGTTTGAAAACCCTTCGGCCGCGCTGGCTACCCTCAACACTCTGCAAAAGTCCATGGCCTCGCAGGAGACAATGGCAGTCGAGCAGAAGGCGTTCTACACGATCGCGGCCGACGTGGCCAGGTACGGCTCCCTCGAGGCTTTCGTGCGGCAGCTCAGCGGCAGTCGGCGCGCGCCTTCGCCCTCCCCCAGCCGTTCGGACTCTGACCACCCGAAGAAGCCGGCCAAGGGAGGCAAGGACCGCGTGAAGGATGACCCCCGCGGCGACAAGTCCCCCTCGCGAGACCGCGGCAGCGAGCGTTCCCGCTCACCGGTGGACCGCTCCGGCTCGCCTGGCCCGATCGGCTCTCGCAAAAGCAGCGTCCATTACTCCGCAGACGGCACCGGTTTCTGGTACCAAGACCCGCTGTCGAACCACAAGGCTTCCCCCGTGTACGCCTTCGCGGATCTCGAAAGGATATCGGGCAAGTCTCACCAGGAGCTCGATTTCCCGGTCATCCTCTCGAACAAGCACACGGCGCAGGCCCGCGCCACTCTCTGCAACTTCGAGGGACAGCCCGGCCACGAGCACGCGACATCCTCGGCCCACGTGGCTCCCTTCGCTGATTTTGTCGAAAAGGTGCGCTCGCATTTTGGGCGGCCGGCGTCGCCAGGGGCATCGACGTCGGCGAATTCCCGCCCGTGAAGCGCGAGCAGGGCTCCCGCTCGCCCTCCCCCTCCGCGAAGCGCGAGCGAGGCTCGCGCTCCCCTTCTCGCGACAGGGCATCGCGTTCCCCGTCCAGCGGCGCGCGCCTCGCAGAGAAGCGCCTCGCAGAAAAGTCGACCCGTGGCAAATCGCCCGCGCCGCCCCGGAGCTACTCTCCAACATCGGCCCGCGGCGAACCCAGCCCGCCGCGCCTCCGCGATCCGCCTCCGCCGGACGCGCTGCCTATCAGGCCAGCCGTTCGAAGAAGCGGCGGAGCCGCCGCCGTCAAGAAGGTTCTGGGCGCTGGCATCGCCTTCTCGGCAGCAGCACCTTTCCGCCGCGCCTGGGCGGCCGCCGCCGCGGTGGTACGATCGGCTTCGGCGATGCTCCACGCCGCCGCAGCGCAGACCCGCCCGGTCGTTCACCTCGCGGCCGCGCCGTCGGCTGCCCTCATACGCACCCTCGTCGTCGTGACGGTCATCTCCGCGGGAGGCCCAGCTCGTTTCCTCGCGCCACTCGAGCCCGACTGCCTCCTCGGGCACGTGTCGAGCGAGCCCGCGGCGCGTCAAGCCGCTCTCGCTGCCGCGCGGGTCGTCCTCTCCCTCCTCCCCGTCCCGGCGCTCCAAGCCTCGCCTTTGCTCATCCCCGCCTTCGAGCGCACGCCGGCCTCGGGCGACCCCTTCCAGACGGTCGACCGCATCGTCGCCGTCCCGTTCTTCGCGGAAGCCCCGCCGCCCTTCGCAGACGCGCACGGCGGGTGGCTCCAGTGGCTCACCCTGGCCGCCGCCTCGCCCCTCATCTACGCCATCGTCGCGCATGCCATCAACCGCGTCCGTACCTACAGGCCGACCATACCGCGCCCTGTCCTAGACGCTCTCATGTCCGCCTCCACCCGCTTTCGCTCGGGGGCGATCGAGCTCAGGCGACTAGGATCTCCCGCCAGAGCCGTCAAGCGCGCTCCGTCGCCCGATCTCGGCTCGAAACGCGCCCTCTCGCCTCCCGTCGGCCCTGCCTCCAAGCGACCCGCGACCGACGCCGCCCTGCGACACGCGGCATCGAGGCCCGGACAGATGCCCGCGTCCTTCTCGGATGCCATCACCAAATCTCTGGCGGTCGATGAACACCTGCGCAGGACCCTCCTCGCCGTCCCGAGCTCAGCGTTGGCTCGTGGGAGCAGCTCTTCAACATCCGAAACTACAATGGCCCTTCAGACGACGAAATCCAGCAAACCATCCTTCAAGCGCGCCCAGAGCCTCTCGCCCTTGGCAAATCTTGCTTCGACTCGCGTGCCCAAGGCATCGTCTGGGACCTACGCTGCTCCCCTCCGCGGCCAGTCGACTACTCGGCGCCTATTTCCACGCACTTCAATCTTGATTTCGTGCGCGATTCCCTGCGGGCGCACCCGACCTACCCCGACCAGGAGATCTTCGACCACCTGCTCTTCGGCGTGCGCTTCAAGTCGCAGCCTGAGTACCAGATGATACTCCAACCCCACCTCGCCTCTCTTCCCCTCGGATACGAGAATGTGCACAAGGAGCTCCGCCGCCTTCGTGACAAGGGCTTCTTCGCATGTTTCGACCATCCACCGTTTGCCCCCTGGCAAACACTGTCAAATGGGGTAGTGTGCAGAAAGCTGGAACCCGACCGCCCCCGGCGCACCACCGACGGCGGCAGCCCCAGGCGCGGAGACAGGCCGTCGCGCGCCCCCAGCCCCTTCGGCTACTACCGCCGCCCCGGAGGCTCGCGATGGAAGGTGGACACAGACGGCAGGCGCGTCATCCCCATCAACTCTACCCGCTGGCCCGAGGATGACTTGCAGCGGGGCACCCTCGAAGTGTTCTACCGCGGGTGGAGCGACCGCTTGCGCGACACGGCCGGCTCGCCTCCCCCGTTTCACCCTCTCATTTCCTTCCAAGGCCAGGGACTCTTCACCCCCCCTCACTCTCGCCCCCCGTCCCCGATCGAGAGAGACGATGAGGATCCGAGCGCTCGCAGGGCGGTGATCATTTTCTCGGGAGCGCCGGACCAGCCGGTCAGCCTCTCGAAGCTCCTCAGGAGCCTCGGCTGGACGGTCATGGACTTTGACCTTCTCGTGGGGGGCCCGGAGCACGACGTCCTGCGTGACGGGCCGGCCGCCACGATAGCCAAGGCAGCGGAGCAGGCGCACTTCGTCTGGCTAGCCCCCCCTTGCAGCCCTTACTCGGTTGCCGCGGTCGACCGCCCACAGCTCTTCTCGGTGGAGTCCAAGTGGTGGGCTCAAGGGGAGACCCACACCGGAGGTGACCCCCGCTGGACAGCGTACGTCCGGCGCGCGGTGGCGATCGGGCGTTTCGTGGCACGCATCATCCTCGCTTGCCATACTCGGCGTATCCCTTGGGTCGTCGAGAATCCTCCTCGGCGCGACCTACCGGGCATCCTCGGCTACTGGGAGGAGTATGCCGATTACGGTACCCTTTGGCACGCGCTGAACGCCGACAGCCGCCTCGCTTCCGTCGACTTCCAGGATGTTACCTTCCCGTATTGCGCGCTTGGGGCCGCCTACCAGAAGGTCACCACCCTGCGCTCCAGCTCCGGCCCGATCATCCTCGCCTTCCGGGGCCTGGTGTGCGCCCACGGCCGGCACGAGACGCGGCTGCACGGGCAAGCGCCAGATGGTCACTCCCGGACGCGGCTCGCTGCATCGTACCCGCAGGCCATGATCGAGCGCGTCTGCCGCGCGGTCGACGTGGCAGTAGGCGGCCCTGCGGCTGCGGCCCCCGGCGCGGACCGCGCCGGGCCTTCGGCGCCCAGCGGGCCGACCCGCGGCCAGCTTACGCTCAGCTCTCGCCCCGCCGCCCCGGCGCTCCGCCTCGGCACGCTCGTCGACGTCGACATCACGCGTGGCGGCCCCACCCCTCACTTCGCCAATCCGTTCAAGATGGGGAGCTCCGGAGTCGATGGGCGCTTGAGGGAGCTCGCAACGGCGACGTACCGCGCGTGGCTCTCGGCGAGGACGATCCCGGCCGGAAAGTTCCCCACTCGGCTGCCCATCTGCAAGCTCCTCGAGGACCTCACCGGCGAGAGGGTTGAGCGCGAGCTCGGGAGTCTTTTCGAGCTGCACGGCCGCACCTGTCGCTTCCACTTCGTGTGCGGCGCGAGGTGCTTCGGCAAGGCCTGCCACGGCCAGTCCCTCGTCGAGCTCGCGTCCCTCCTCCTGGACGCGTCCGGAGACCCGCCGTTCGCCAGAGAGCTAAAGATCACCGTCCCCGAGGCGATGAGCGATCTGGCGATCCTTATGCACGTCTCCCACCTCACCGGTCTCCCGGTGATCCAGATTGCGACGGATGTGTCCGACTTCTTTAACCAGCATCGCCTCCACCCTAGCGAGGTGCCTCGCGTCGGGCTTGTCACCCTTGACCTGGACCTCCTGCTCGGGGCCGTCGGCAACTTGCACCGGCACGAGCCCAGTTTCTGCAATGTCGCCGAGTACGTGCTGGGCTACGGCCTCTTCTTCGCCTCCCAGATCGGGCAGAGGCACGCGTACCTTCTGACCTTTCTTTGGCTAGTCGAGATGCTCAAGGTCTGCGGGCCCGTCGTCGACGCCCTCTGCGAGCGACACCCAGTTCTGATAGATTGGATGGAGAAGAGACGCACGCTCCTCGAGCCTCCCGACGACCCCCTGGACCCTACGGCGAGGGTGCGCTTCGGCCAGGCGCAGCTCTTCGCTATGAGCATGTACACCGACGACGCGCACAAGAAGATCCTCTCGGTAGAGCTGGCGGTTCTCGGCCTGCGCAGCTGGCTCAAGGTCACATCCTCCCTCAACCTGACGATGGCCATCGTTCAGAAGCAGATGATCGGCCAGTTCGTCACGAACCAGGGGCTGCGCTTCCACTCCGGCTTGGGGATTGTCTACGTCCCTCACGACAAGCTCCGGCGAACGTTTGCTAGCATCTCCGAGGCCTCGGCGGGCACCCTCTCCCTCCGAGATTACCACTCCCTTCTCGGTCTCCTCCAGTCGCTCATCTTCGTGGTGGGCCTTCGCCGCTCAGCCACCTTCGGCCTCTGGGAGCCTCTGGCGGGGGCGGCGGACCTCCACCCCGAGCACCTTCTCTCGCCCTCCCCCACTATCTGCGAGCGCTTGTCTGCGTGGCGCGCGCGGCTGGCGGAGTGCGCCGGCGCGTCCTTCGAGGCTGGCGTAGAGCGCTTCTCTGACGAAGGCCCTGCCCAGCTTCCCCGCGAGGCCCGCCTAGTCTTTGTCTTCCGCAGCGATGCTAGCAAAGACGGCGCGCGCATGCCCGGGCTTGGGGGCTGCCTCGGCGGAAAAGGCTGGCGATACCCGGACGCCGCGCCCTTGTCCGCAGCCGAGCTGGAGCTCCCGATCGCGGTCACCGAGTTCGTCGCTTTCTACGGCCAGGTCGAGGCCTTCGGAGACGAGGTCCCTGAAGAAGCGCTCGTGATGGCCGAGGTAGATGCGCTGGCCACCGCTCAGAGCCTGACCGAGGACGCCGCCCAGTCCGACCTCATGCAGACCGTCTTTCTCGCCCTCCAGCAGCTGCCCCAGTTCGTCCGCATTCGAGATCGGACGATAGTCGCCCACTGCGCCGGCGATGCGAACATCTTAGCGGATGCCTTCTCCCGCGGCGAGATGGGGACGGCGCAGGAGATTTGCCGCCAGATGGGCATGGCCTTCGAGCTGCGGCTCAGTCCCCCGGGCGTCTGCCGCCTCATGGGCAGCCTCATCCGGCGCCACCGCGCCTCCACCGCCCCCGGGGTCAGCAACCCCAACATGGCCCCGTCTCCGTTTGCCCACTACGCGCCCTCCGCGGTCACGCAGCCGTGTGGCGATCAGCTGTGGCGCCTTTACGAGGACTACCTCCTGGGCCTCTCGATGGTGATCCGTCTCCGTTGAGAAGCGCTCGAGCCGCCATGGGTCCGTATTGTGAACGCGGCACCATGCCGCCCAATGAACCCACGCCGACTTTGTCCCTTGGAAGTTCGCACCGCTGTGCATCCGCGCGGGTCATACAGATGCTCGCACATGGACTGGAGGGTGAAGGAGGTCGGGCGCAGGGCCAGGCGCGACGTGTCCTCCTCCAGCATGCGAGAGATGCGGCTCGCGAGGCCGTGAGATGCGTGGGGCGAAGGGTCGCACACGAAGGAGCAACTCCGCTTGGCCGGCGCCTCGAAGCCGTAGCCCTCTGGGAACGAGAGCACGCAGCCTTCCACACGCTTGCGCGAGGGCGTAGGACGCTCCGACGGGGAGATGCTGAACACGGGGAGCGAGAAGCTGACCGCCGTCGACAGCGCCCGCGCGGCGGGCGGGGACTGAGGCGCCTCGGCGATCGCCTCGTAGCCTGGGGGGAAGAACAGTGACGGGTGGGCGACCGGGCGCCCGTCCATCGAGAGGTTATGCGTCCCTGGCGTCGTCGACGTGACGTGATCCTCGAGGTCGCCCAAGGCGTCAGGGGGAGACCCAGGGGGAGACCGGGGCGAGCGCTCCCACTCTCGGTCAGACTCCCACTGCTCGCGGCTGTCGGCGTACGACCTAGGTGAGCTCCCCCAATAGTCGCTGGGCGGCGGGGTGAGGCCGCCGCATGCGAGGGCCTCATCGTCGAGCGGGTCCTTCAGGCGGGCTTCATCCATTTTGTGCATCTCAGGCAGTCCGCACACCCAAGGAGCGGTCGTAGGGCGGCCCTCCCGAGCAGCGCCGCCAAAACGCTGTGTCACATCCGCAAGATGCACAAAGATCGCGACTTCCCCATGGTGGCTTCTCGCCTTGTTCAGAACGAGATCCGAAAGCTCTACATGGACCACAAGGCTCGGCACGGGGTCGGGGACCTAATACCGAAAAGGAAGGAACCCTTCACGCGCGAAATCCTGTTGGACACGATCTTGGGCGCCCCTGAGGGCACGGCAGTCGGGCGGTTCACGATCGCCTGGGCCTCGCGCAGCGGCCGGTCCCTCCGCGCGCTCACCAAGACGCTGGCGTCCACCGGTTTCCGAAAGGCCGAGGTTTCGGTCGACAAGGTCGACCAGTCCCTGAGCGACTGCCTCACGCGCGCCGGGCTCTCTTGGCTGCTCCGCGGCAAGGTATATGCCTCCGGCTCGGCGCCCGCCGACCTTCTCTCGTCTCCTCAGCCCGGCGACTTCGCCGTGCTCCAACCTCCCCCGAGCAAGTCCGACCCATTCGACATGGTGTGGGGGTCCAAGCCCATCTTCCTCCCGTTCTGCAGCGACCCTCTGTCCGCCTTCACCTCTTTGGCAGACATAGAGCTCAACGACCCCATCATCGGCGCTCCGGAGCGCACAGCCATGTTCACTGACGATCATGGCGCCCCGCTCACCGGCCATTTTCTCGACCGTCTCCTCCATGGGCTCTTGCTCCGCCACTTCCCGGAATCCGTCGCCAAGAATTACTCATGGCACTCCTGCCGCATCTGGCTGGCAACCGCGCTGCTCGCCTCGGGGGCTTCGCGCGCGCAAATACAGGCGCTCTGCCGGTGGCAGACGGACGAGAGCCTAAACATCTACGCCTGTCTCGGCGCGGAGCAGTACTCGCGCCTACTCGCCGGAGCCTTCGGAGCCCGCATTGACGCAGCTCGTGCAGCGACGCTCGCCGACGCCGTCCCCTTCATATGCAGGCACGATGTCTTCGCGGCTACCGGTGCCGCCCGCGTGCTCGCAGACGCAGACTTCGACGCAGAGCTCGCGCCCGAGGACGATGCTGACGACGACTGATTTCCCCCCCGAGGCACACAGGCGGCGCCCACGGCTAGTGGCTGCTGCGCTGGTCACTCGCGAGACACACAGGCGGCTGCCCACGGCTAGTGCGCGACCGCGCTGGTCACTCGCGCGAGGCACACAGGTGCCTGCCACGGCTAGTGAGCAGCACGCTGGTCACTCGCTCCTCCCCGAGGGCGCGCGCGTCATCCACGGCTAGTAGCTGCCGCGCGGACCCTCGTACTGAGACACACAGGTGGTCGCCCACGGCTAGTGAGCGCCATGCTGGTCACTCAGCCCCTCCCCGAGACACAGGCGGCCACCCACGGCTAGTGGGCGCCGCGCTGGCCCTCGCACTGAGACATACAGATGGCCGCCCACGGCTAGTGAGCGCCATGCTGGTCACTCAGCCCTGTGATTACCCGCCCTCCCACCCAAAAGGCACCGAAGGGGGAGCACATCTCTACGGATCTCTACGGCGCCACACGCTTGCTGCGCAAGCATCGACCAGGGCTTATCTCGCGCTGACCTTCGAGAACGTGTCTGTCTTCCATGCCCATGCTTTTAATATTGCCCTACTCTTAGCGGTCGACCCACCCTACCGCTCAAGAGGCTCAGACGAAACCGGGCGCCCAGTGGGAGGCTCCTGTACAATGGCTTCGCCAGTGCCTTGGTGTCTGCCACGGCGCCCCAGATATCTCCGAGCCCAGAAGGGGGGTAGGCAGCCCGCAACGCCTTAGGGGTGAGCGAACCGCTGCGGCCCCCGCGCC
>Ga0210239_101737_pt1 | contig 14914 bp, 22 predicted proteins | sample ChrtobMetP5a_0mM_FD_155451 | JGI IMG/M metagenome (GOLD analysis project Ga0210239, IMG submission 155451) | Chrysochromulina tobin associated microbial communities from unialgal haptophyte culture, Seattle, Washington, United States - P5a_0mM | ecosystem: Host-associated > Algae > Haptophytes >... | reverse complement strand
GTGACGAATCTCAGCGAGGGTGACGAATCTCAGCGAGGGTGACGAATCTCAGCGAGGGTGACGAATCTCAGCGAGGGTGACGAATCTCAGCGAGGGTGACGAATCTCAGCGAGGGGGACGAATCTCAGCGAGGGTGAAGAATCTCAGCGAGGGTGACGAATCTCAGCGAGGGTGACGAATCTCAGCGAGGGTGACGAATCTCAGCGAGGGTGACGAATCTCAGCGAGGGTGACGAATCTCAGCGAGGGGCGACGAATCTCAGCGAGGGTGACGAATCTCAGCGAGGGGCAACCAGTTGGGGGCACCGGACGCCCTCCGTCGCAATCAGTGGCAATCAGTGGCAATCAGAGGACGCCCTCCGTCGCAATCAGTGGCAATCAGTGGCAATCAGAGGACGCCCTCCGTCGCAATCGAGCTCACCAGCGCATTCTCGCGCCGCTGCAGGTCGGCACCGCGCCGCTCCAGCTCCGCTGCATGCGCCTCGAAGCTGCGTTCCCTCTCGACGAGGGCGGCTTGACGAATCTCAGCGGCCGCCTGCTGCTGCCGCACCGCCTGCGTGGCCGCCTCCGCTGCTGCCGCCTCCCCGGCCGCCGCCGCCTGCTTTCGGCTGATCTCGTCCTCGAGGGCGGCGAGATGCGCAGCTCGGTCGGCGAGCGCGATCTCGCGCTGCGCGAGATCGAGGACGCGCTTCTCGCCCTCAGCGGCCTCGGTGCGCGCGGCGGCCTCGCGCGCGGCTACCGCGCTCTCGCGCGCCTCCAAGCCCACCTTTGCTTGCGCCGCCTGCGCCTGCGCCTGCGCAAGCAACCTCTGCTCGTCCTGCAGCGTCGCCATCTGCGTGGCGAGGGTGTGGCCTTGCGCGATGACGGCAGCCTGGGTGGCCTCGAGCTCGTACGCGCGCGGCCCGAGCGACGCCTCGCGCCGCGCGAGCGCGCGCTCGCGCTCCGTCAGCATGCTCGTGCCGCTGCTGCCCGCGCCGGCGCCCGCTGGCGAAGAGGGCGCCGCCGCCGACGCCGCCGCCGAGCCGCGGTAGCGCGGGTCGAACATGGAGACGGGCGGCGGCGGCGAGTAGGCGGACGAGGGCCCGCCGCCGCCGGTGGTTGGTGAGGCTGCCACAAGTTGCCTCTCCCACTGGGCCTTTTCACTGTTCCGTTGCCTCTGACGGCGGTGCTGCTGCTGCTGCTGCTCCTGCTGCTGCGGAGGCGACTCGAGCTGCAAGACGGGCGGTGTCGGCAGCGGCGGCCGGAAGCCAGCCGCCGTCGAGGTGACTGCCTCGTGCTGCGCCTCCAGCCGTCGGATGGCCGCGCGCCACCCTGGCTCCGCCATCCAGTCACGGTGCTCGGCGCAGTGGACGGAGCCCCAGTCGATTGGAGAGTCGTTGAGTTTTCATTCACAGGAGTGCGGAGACTCATCGCACACGTACAAGTGTTCGCCATCTCTACATGTAGTTGGGGGGTGCTCCAAATCAAACTTTTCTTTCTTTTGCGGCTGGATTGCGGAACTTGACTTGCCTTGCCTTGACTTGACTTGCCGGTCCGCTCCCTCACCGCACCGGCCTAGGAGTCTGGCGCGGACGAGCGATGCGCGGCGCTCGACCTCGCACCGCACCCGCGCAGCATGTTGAGCTGCACTCAATGCCAGTCAGCCCGGCGCCATGGAAGAAGGAGAAGGTGGGCGCCGCGGAGGTCGACCTGCTGCACATGACGTGGCCACGCAACAAATCGAGCCGCGTCGCGCCGGCTGCGCATGAGGAGGCGGCGGCGGCGGCGGCGACGGCGATGGTCCCGGCCTCGTCCGACCCGACGATGCTCAACCTGTCGTGCCGCGGCCTGAGCACGTGGCCGAGCGCCGTGCACCTCGACGGCCGGCTCGTGCACCTGTACCTGAACGACAACGAGCTGACAGAGCTGCCCGAGGCGATCGGCCGGCTGCGCTCGCTCTGGCAGCTCTTCGTGCACGACAACCGGCTGCTCGAGCTGCCCGCCTCCATCGGCCAGCTGCGCGCGCTCTGGGAGCTCGATGCCCATTCCAACCAGCTCACCGCGCTGCCTCTCAGCCTCGCACGGTGTACGTCCCTCCGGCGGCTCGACGTGAGCGACAACCTCTTCTCGCTGACGCTCTCGCTCGGCTGGCTCGGCAAGCTGCGCAGCCTGCGACTCGAGGGCCCAAGTAACCCGCGCCTCCGCCTGCCACCCGCCGCCGTCGTCGCCCAAGGCCTCGAAGCCACCAAGCGCGCATTTGCGAGCATCGAGGCGGAGGAGCAGCAGGCGGCCGCGGCGGAGCTACAGCGCAAGCGGACGGCTGCCCTGTTGCTTGAGGCCAAGGTCCGGATGCGCCGGCAGCGGGACGAGGAGCACGCGGCGGCTGCTGCCGCCGCTGCCGCCGCCCGAGCCGCCGACAGGCCGCCAGGCAGCTCGCAGCCGCCTTCGCCTTTCGCGCAGCCGTCGGGCGGCAGGCGACGAAACTCGGGCGACGAAACTCGACGAAACTCGGGCGACGAAACTCGACGAAACTCGGGCGACGAAACGCGACGAAACTCGGGCGGCCGCAGCAGCGCCGACGGAGGCGGCGGCGGCGGGGCAGGCGGCGGGGCAGGAGGGTCGACGCTCGCCGCCGTGCGCGAGGCGGGGGCGCGCGAGATTGAGCGCGAGATTGACGGTGCTGCGGCTGGCAGGTCGTCGGCGCTCGCGACGGCGCTCGCCCCTGCAGCCGCTACCGCCGCTGCCGCTACCGCTACCGGTGGCAGCAGCGGCAGGAGGAGTAGTAGTAACGGCGGGGGCGGCAAGGCACCCGCCACCGTCCACGCCTCTGCCGCCACCCCAGCCGCAGCCGCCGCCTCCACCGCCGCCGCCGCCACCTCCACCACCGCCGCCGCCACCTCCACCGCCGCCGCCTCCACCTCCGAGGCTACCGCCCCCGCCGCCCCCGCCGCCCCCGCCGCCGTCGTCGCGCCAGCGCGGAGCCACGTGCTCGCCCTGACCGCTGCGGACTTGCAGATTGGTCGCTCGATCGCCGAGGGAGAATTCGCCGAGGTGCGCCGTGATTGCCTCTGATTGCCTCTTGATTGCCTCTGATTGCAGATTGGTCGCTCGATCGCCGAGGGAGAATTCGCCGAGTTGCGCTGCGCTGGGCGCCGTGCTGGGCGCCGTGCCGAGCGCCGTGATAGCTTCTGATCATTGCCTCTCATTGCCTCTCATTCCTCTGATGATGACCTCTGATTGGCACCGGTGTCCGCGTGCGTGCTGCCACAGGTGTTTCGCGGGTTGCTCTGGGGCCAAAAGGTCGCTGTGAAGCAGCTCAAGCAAGCCAAGGGGAGCGCCGACAAGCTGCGAGCGGAGCTGGAGCATGAGACCAGGCTGACTGCGTCGCTCTCGCATCCGGCGACGCTGACGTTGATTGGGTATACCGAGAGGCCGCCGCAGATGGGCCTGCTGCATGCATGTGCTCACCACGGCGCCATGTCCCCTCCCTAATTAGGTATACCGAGAGGCCGCCGCAAATGGTCCTTGAGCACCTCGAAGGCACCCTCTACGAATTGATCGGCGACTGGCGCGCGATCGAAGAGGTATGTGTAGCGGGCCGAGTGCATGCTGATTGGCTCCCTCATCAGGTGGGCGGGCTGAGTGCATCTGAGTGCATGCTGATTGGCTCCCTCATCAGGTGGGCGGGCTACTCTCGCCTCTGCTCGACGTCGTCGCGGGCTGCGCGTACCTGCATGCACGCCAGCCGCCGCTGCTCCATCGCGACCTGAAACCACCCAACGTTCTCTACGATGAGCGTAAACGGTACGCTTTCGCTCGTGGATGGCGAGTTGATGTGCCCCTTGATTGCCACTCGGTGCCGTTGATTGCCATCAGTGTGCCCCTTGATTGCCACTCGGTGCCGTTGATTGCCATCAGTGTGCCCCTTGATTGCCACTCGGTGCCGTTGATTGCCATCAGTGTGCCCCGTTGATTGCCAGTTGATTGCTAGTGGAGGCGGCGGCGACGAGACCGATCTCCCCCGATCTCCATCCCGATCTCCCACGCTATCTCCCACGCTATCACCATCCCGATCTCCACCCCGATCTCCCCTGATCTCCATCTCCCCCGATCCGCAGGTGCAAGCTCTGCGACTTTGGCACCGCCCTCGAGATCACCGAAGGCGCGCCTCTCCCCACAGCCTGCATCGGCTCCGCCCTCTATCTCGCGCCCGAGGTCGAATCGGAGCAGCCGTACGGGCTGCCCGCGGACGTCTTCTCGTTTGGGGTGCGCGCTCCGTTGATTGCATCTCGTGATTGCATCTCGTGATTGCATCTCGTTTGGGGTGCGTGCTCCGTCGATTAAGAGCTCGATTGCGCTCGCGACTGCACTCGTGATTGCGCTCCTGATTGCGCTCCTGATTGCGCTCCTGATTGCGCTCGTGATTGCGCCGGTCGAAGGCCCTCTCTGAGTCCGGCGCTGACGTGGGCACATGCATGCAGGTGCTCGCCTTCGAGGCCTTCCACATGCTCACGCACGGCGTCAACTTTTATGGCGATGGCGACCTCTTCGAGGGCGGCGGGCTCCTCGAAGGGCTTGAGATCATCCGCTCGCCCCTCTCGAAGCAGCCTCAGGAGATGCCACCTCGACCTTCCAAATGCGAGCTCGATGCCGTGTGGGAGCTGCTCTGCGAGTGCATGCGCGCCGTGCCGGGCGAACGGCCCTCGTTTGCGCAGGTGGCCAACCGGCTGAGTCTGATTGCGCCTGATTGCGCCTGATTGCGATTGATTGCGATTGATTGCGATTGATTGCGCCTGATTGCGCCTAATTGCGCCTGATGGCTTCCTTCATCAGGTGGCCAACCGGCTGAGTGCGGCGAGGCTGGCCGCGCCCGGCTCCAAGCAGGCCGACTGGCTGCACTCGTGACGAAACACGACTGGCTGCACTCGTGACGAAACACGACTGGCTGCACTCGTGACGAAACACGGCGAGATTGGCTGCATTCGTGACGAAACACGGCGGACAGCACGGCGGAGCACCGCCCCCCCAGGCGCCATGGGGGGGACACACGACCAGCGCTCCACCCCCTTCAGATGTATTGGTAGGTATCGGCACGCTTCCATATTAGGGCGTGGGAGGCTGCGGGACGTTGGAAGCGTTCTGTCAACATCATGGTTTCGTCATGGCTGCAGAGTGACGGAATTCCGGCCGTACTAAACCGAGGAACCTTGCGTTGGACGTCTAGTTCATCCAGCTCTACTCACAGTACTAGTAAGAAGTAACAGTCACACTGGTTAAGTTTCAAAAAAAAGTACTCGAAGCCAAAGGCAAAGCGCAACGCCACGCAGCCAAGCGGCGCGCCCTTAGAACCAAGATGAGATCTCTCCCCCAAAGAACCTATCAAACTACTTGATGTCGAGCGCTGGTTGCAATAGAAGTAGTAGCTGCCCGCTTAGCTGTGGGCGCGCCGTGATGGGCGCCGCACCCGGGTGTGATGAGCGCCGCCGCCTCCTCCGCGCAGCCGCCGTGCCCGGTGTACTTCACATAGGGCGGCGCGCGCGCCGTCTTGGGCGCACCCTGAGGGCGCTTGTAGTGCCAGTGCTCCTCTCGCGGCCAAAGGTAGACGCCGCGGTGCCGGTGCTGCAGCAGTGGATGTGGATGCTGCAACTGCTGCGGCGGCGGCTGCTGTGGAAGCGGCTGCTGTGGAAGCGGCTGCTGTGGAAGCGGCTGCTGTGGAAGCGGCTGCTGTGGAAGCGGCTGCTGTTGAAGCGGCTGCTGTGGAAGCGGCTGCTGTGGAAGCGGCTGCTGTGGAAGCGGCTGCTGTGGAAGCGGCTGCTGTGGAAGCGGCTGCTGTGGAAGCGGCTGCTGTGGAAGCGGCTGCTGTGGAAGCGGTTGCGGCGGCGGCTCCGAAGCAGCCGTGGCTCCCTCCTCCGCTCCAATTGCATGCTGATTGCCTCCCTCATCAGCCGTGGCTCCCTCCTCCGCTCCAAGGGCCGGCGGCGAGAGGCCCATTGCATGCAGCCTGATTGCGCCTGATTGCGCCTGATTGCCTCCCTCATCAGGCGGCGAGAGGCCCATTGCATGCAGCACATACGAGAGCGAGAGCTGATCCCGTTCACCAAACCGGTGCCACTCGTTGAACCAGGCGCAGAGCACGCAGCGCGTCAGGTTACTCCGTAGGTGTGACACGATCATCGCGCCTTCGGCACACGCCGTCTGTCGCATCCACGGCGCGTCGTCGCGGGCGTCCTCGGGCTCGTCGTCGTCTCGAGCCGCAGCAGCGCCGTCGTGGGCAGTCGCGTTGTGCCACCTGGAGGGAGCACGTTGCTCAAGACGGCGCTCGCGCTGCTCAAGACGGCGCTGTTCGCGACGGTAGAATCTCCATTGCATCTCGACGGCGATGAGCTCGGCCTTCGAGATCTTGGCGGCGCCCTTCCCCACAGCCTCGCCCTTCCCCACAGCCTCGCCCTTCCCCACAGCCTCGCCCTTCCCCACAGCCTCGCCCTTCTCCACGTGCGCGAGCACCTTCCGAATCCATTGCATCTCGTCGTCGATGTGGTCGCGCCGCAGGTTCCGCGCCATAGCAAGGCTCGCTCGCGGCGTGAGAAGGAAGCGCTTGATGAGACTTCGGGGCTCGACGAGGAGCCGAAGCTTGCCGTCGAGCCAGACCGAGTACTCGCTGTGGGGAAGAGGGCGGGGTGCGCGCTGTGATGGGCACTTGCATGCAATCATCCAGCCAGATCGAGATCTCGCTGTGCACGTCGAGGGCAATCAAGGGCAATCACGAGGGCAGTCGATGGCAATCACAAGGGCAATCACGGGCAATCACAAGGGCAATCAAGGGCAATCACAAGGGCAATCAAGGGCAATCACGAGGGCAATCAATGGCAATCACAAGGGCAATCAAGGGCAATCACAAGGGCAATCAAGGGCAATCACAAGGGCAATCAATGGCAATCACAAGGGCAATCAAGGGCAATCAAGAGGGCAATCAAGGGTCCGTAGTGGAGCGGATCACAGGCGATCAAGAGCAATGAAGGGCAATCGTGAGGGCATTCATGAGGGCACCCCGAGATCACTCCGACGCCATCCTTACCTGTGGGGAAAGAGGCGGAAGGGGAGCAGCTTCGGGATGCGCGAGGTGCGTCGAGGCGAGCCATAGGGCGAGCGATGGATCGAAAGGATGAGAAGTCTCCACACGCCGATCCGGCCGGCGCGCACGCCGCCCGCGCGCACCACGGCCTTAGGCGCCGTCGCGGCGAGAAAGGCAGCGCTCTCTTCGTCCACGAAGGCGAAGAAGCACTCGCGAGAGTCGGGCGAGAGGGCGGCGGCGTCGGGCTGCTGGAGCTTGTCCTTGCGCCCGAAGACCGCGGTCAAGACCACCACGTGGCATCCGCGTGAGAGCGATGCCGCCTCCGAGGCCAACGCGTCGAAGCCCGACGGTGACAGGAAGCCGCATTTGGTCTCGCCGGCGCAGCGAAGGCCCACCTCACGCTCGTCGAGCGACGGCGACCCAGCGAAGTCGTGGCCTTGGGCATGCTGACGGGTGAGCGCAAAGTGCCACGACGACGGCGCTTCGGCGACGAGCGGCGGTGGGGCTGGCGGCGGCGGCGGCGGGGATGGCGGCGGTGGCGGCGGGGATGGCGGTGGCGGACTGCTGGCTAGCGAAAGCGCCGCTTCCGGCGGTGGAGTGGAACGCGGGTGTGAGTGCGCTGGCACCACTCGACTCGTGGATGCGGCCGAAGTCGTAGACGAGAGTCGACGCTGCTGCAGAAGCGATGCGGCCAGCAGCGCGCACACGAGGGTCGCCACTCGGCGCATTCGGGCGCTCGGCATCGGACGACCCTCCTGGGATCGGTTCGTCTGGTACACATCCCTGTCGTATGTATGAATGTTGCGTGGCTGCGTATGAATGTTGCGTGCTGGTCGTCCGGTGACACGCGTATGTGATTCGAATACATGTAATGACAATGCTGTGAATGGTGTGCAGCACGAGTTGTGCGATGAGCTGCAACGAGATGCAATCCCCTCTCGAATCTACGGAGGGGTGCTAGTGCAAGGGATGTCCGACGGTCACGAGCCCAAGCCCTTCGTGCACAAGCTGTATACGATGGTCTCCGACCCTTCGACGATGGACGTCTTCAGCTGGTCCGCCGATGGCACCGCCGTCGAGGTTCTCGACTTGGAGCGCTTCGTCGCCGACATGCTGCCAGTGTACTTTAAGCACTCGAACTTCTCGTCGTTCATTCGGCAGCTCAACACATACGGCTTCTCGAAGACGGATAGCCGGACCACATCACACGCCTTCACGCATCCCGACTTTCGCCGAGGCGATCCCGACCGGCTGCACCTCATCCAGCGCAAGAGCTCTCACCATCCGGCGCACCGGGCACTGGCAGCGGCTGGTGACGGGATGTGGAGCAACGATGCGGACCTCGCGCTGAGCACGGAGTTCGCGCCGCTCCGCCCGGTCGCGCCCGAAGCCAACGGCGGCGGAGGAGGCGGCGGAGGAGGCGGCGGCGGCGGCGGCGGCGGCGGCGGTGGCGGCGGCGGCGGCACAACAGGAGGCGCAGGCGGCGCAGGCGGCGCAGGCGGCGCAGGCGACGGTGGCAGCTCCGAGGCGGCGGCATACGGGATGGTCGAGGGGCAGCTCCTCACGGAGCTCGAGGCGGTCCGGTCGCAATCGGCCGCGATGGCGGCTCGAATCCAGCAGCTCGCCGCCCAGGTCCAGGAAGCACGGCTGCAGCAGGCGACCACGCGCGAGTCCATCGGGAGGATGATGGCCTTCCTGAGCCGCATCTTCCAAGATAGCCGGGCTGGCCAGCTCACGCTTGCGTCGAGCACGAGCGCTGCGTCGAGCACGAGCGGCGCTCATTACGGCGCTGCGTCCACCACGAGTGGCGAGCCTTCGCCCTCGACAGCGCCGCCGTCGACAGCGCCGCCGCCAGCAGCGCCCGCCGAGGCTGACGAAACTGAAACCATTTCCCACAAGCGCGTGCGACGCGCGGCGCCCGACACGGCGGTCGGCGCCGGCGGCGGGAGCAGCGCCAGCAGCGCTAGCGGCGCCAGCAGCGCCAGCACCTCCGCCGCCGCCGCCGCCCTCTCGGCGACCACCCACGCCGCCTCGGCCTCGGCGACCGCCCACGCCGCGCGCGCCGCCGCCGCAGCCGCCGCGGCCGGCCTGCCGCCGTTGCACCCGATGGCCCAGCACCTCATCTCAAGCGATCTCGAGAACCTCATCTCGAGCGATCTCAACTTGAGCTCCACTCCCGAGCTCGCACATCTCCGAGCTCAACTTGAGCTCACTCGCGTGCCTTCCAAATTAGGGACCCCTCCCCTCACTCGCATGCCGTCCAAGTCCTCCCTCACCTCCTCCCTCAACGCCCACCTCGCGGGGCTCTCGGGCGGCGCCGCCCACCTCGACGCGCTCGCCCTTGCCTCCGACACCGCCTCCGCCTTCGACCAAGGCGCCTCCGCCTTCGCTTACGGAGTACCCTCGAGCCTATTGCCTAATGTGGGACGCTCGACGAGCTTTGCGGCCGGTTTGCCATCGAGCGTCATGCGCGACGCAAGCCTCGGGGCCCAGGTACTCCTTGATTGCGCTTGATTGCGCTTGATTGCGCTTGATTGCGCTTGATTGCGCTCCGACGACCTCTGCGCGCCTTCTCCCCCCTCCTTCCCCCACACGCCTGCCAAATATGGCAGGTGGCCAAGGCGATGCCCGAGGAGTTACGATCCCTCGCCCTCGAGCTGCTCGAAGATACCTCTCTCCAAGACGCGACCCTCGCTCAGCTCCAGCGCCACGGCTCGCCCGGCTCGTGCAGCTCCGCCCAAAACGGCGCGTTGCCTTCGTTGGACGACGTCGAGAGCTACCTGTGGGATTTTCTAGAGACGTCGCAGGTTGCGATCGCCTCTGATGATCGCCTCTGATCGCCTCTGATCGCCTCTGATCGCCCCTGATTGCCCCTGATTGCATCTGATTGCATCTGATTGCCCCTGTTCGCCCTCTGATTGCATCTGATCGCCTCTGATTGCATCTGATTGCCTCTGATTGCCTCTGTTCGCCCCCGAGTCCCTCTGACCGCCTGTGGGAAGTTTCGTCGGTCTCGTCACAGGCACTCAACGAGGCGCAGGAGCTCGCCCCGATGGCCGATGAGTTGCTCAAGGTCGAGAGCGCGGAGGCGCAAGCGAGCTTCTGAGAGGCCGAGATGAGGCGAGATGAGGCCGAGGTTAGGCCGAGATGAGGCCGAGATGAGGCGAATTCCGCTCGGCGATTGGTACGTGTATGCCAGTACGGCGCTCGGCGATCGGTGCGTACGTACCGGTGTACGCTACAGGCGCGCTCCCGGGGTGGTGCTGGCCCTGGTCAGGCCCTGGTGGGACGATGGCCCCACGAAGTTTCGTCGGTCTCGTCACAGTGCTGGCCCGGGGGGTTGGTCGATGGACCGGCGCCACCGCGCATGGCGTGTGGGGTGGTGATGACCGCGCCTCCTACGCGTCCTACGTGACGGCATGATTGTGCGCTCATACGCGATAGCGGATAGGCCGATACGGCAATAGCCGCCACAAGACCACACATACGGTGCCGCGGCTATTACGGCAATTACAGCAATTACGGCAATAGCCGCCAAGACCATACGGTGCCGCGGCTGCGGTGGTCTCGGTAGCGGGGGCATGCTGAGCGCCGGCGCCGTGCGCACGGCGGGCGGGGTAGTCGAATAGTATGATGCGGCGCACGGCGACGATCGTCGCGCGGGCAGGCGTAACCGCATGAATATCTCCTTACTGTTTAGTGACTGTTTTCCGTGATCGCGGTTTTGATTCGGAGATCGGACGCGCGGGAAGAACGGTCCGGCGCGTGATGCAGCACACTGTCGCATTGGCTCGCGAAAATCTTAAATGAAAAATCTTAAACCGCGGACGCGGACGCTCTGAACCGACTCAAAACACGGACCGCGCAGCGGCTGTGATCGCCCATGCAACGTGTGCGAACCAGACAACCGCGGAGCAAAATATGCGGCCCAGCAGAGTTAGGCAGCAGGCGCACTTCAGGCACACCCCCAGCTGCATCGCCCCCGACCCGAGGGGTGATTCCTCTGTGTCTGAGCTCCAGGCCTCAACAGGCCGCCTCAAGCATCTCTGTTCTCTGATTGCTGGCTCGATACCTGATCTGGTCGTGATCTGGTCGCGATCTCGCACGTCGCAGTGCTCGTCGTCGTCGTTGCTGGAGCGTTACTCGAGCGTCGAGGTCGAGCGTCGAGGTATCTGAGAGGACAGAGGTGCAACTGTTCACATGTTCCTGTGCCTCAGTCCGTGCATGGGGCCTTTATTTCCAAACTTTTCCACACTGAGAGGGCTTCGTGTATGCGCTGTGCAAGCGGCCTATGATGATAGCCGGCGCGGCAGTGTACGGGCAGCTTGTGCTTCGCACAGACTGCGCGGGCGTAGACTTGTGACGGCCTCGAGGCGCTCAGGTTTGCTAGCGCGGGTTGGACGTAGAGCTCGTTGTAGGCGTTGTGGAAGCGTGGGGTCGAGGGCAAGTCGAGAGGAACGGCCATCAAGCCACGCTGATTGATATGCGTCTGTACGAGTTGGATCCGCATTTGGCTGTTCACATCCATGCCCTCGGCCTCAACCATGAGTACGTCCACCGCGTCGAAATCCATCGTCTGAAGGACCCCCAGTTCCGCCCCCTGCACGTCCACCGAGGCAAAGTGCAGCCTGGACAGGCCCTCACTTCTCATGATGCCCCGTATCTCACGGCATGGGACGGGAACCGAGGCAACCAGTGCCTTTGACGAAGCCGTCTTGATGTACGCTGCACGCTGGTGTGATTCGTTGGTCATGTGGACGTGCTCACCGTCGGGGCATGCCGCCGCCCAGATCTTGGCGGAGGTCCTCGGGGATGCCTGCAGCTTGGCAAACGTCTGGGGTTGCGCCTCCACCAGCAAGCCGTGCCAAGCAAAGCAACGCTCCAGCGCTAGCGTCTGCGAGCCATCCATGCCAGTACTCGCGCCGATTTCGAGGAAGACCCCCCCAGCGCCTTCACGCAAGAGCAGGAGCATGGGTAATACGTCAATGATTTCGTCCGTTAAGAACGCAGCGTTCTGGATCATGCATGCTGTGGTGTCGTTTAGACGACTTAGTTGCTCGCAACGTTGGCTGTTCACTTTGTCATGCGTGCGGGATGCCTCTCTCATCGAACGGCTGTCGTACGGCCACAAAATTTCTCCTCTTATTAAGCGCCACGCTTCGCGGTATCTGCAACAAGTCGCGCGCGCAGTGTCTCTCTCAGACGCGCGCGGAGAGAAATTTACGCGTATGTAACTGTCACATTCGGTGGGATGTGCGCCTGTGTTTGCATGCGCCGCCGCGCGGCGCGCGCCTCTGTGCGTGCTGCGCCGGCGCGTGCTGGGACGCTCGGCTGAAGGCACATTTTATACACTTAAAAGGCCACTCCGACCAGACATCATCACATATGACGCTTGGCTCAGATGGTACGCTCACGGCCACACCCCCCGCCGGCGGCGGCGGCGACCCGGATCAGCGATCGCACCCGCGTGGTTTAGTACCGGTATGTGGCACAGCCCCCCGGGGAGCCCACTCCTGTGAACATTCACAGTCTCCCCCGGGGAGCCCGCTCCACGTCAGGCCCGCGCGTAGGGGCACAGATCGGCTCACACGAGGCAGAGTGTGCGGCTGAGGTCCGGGCGGCTGTGAATGTACAAGAGCACCGCGGCGGTCGGCAACCCAAATATGGCAATGGTGAGCACGTGGAGCCACCACGACTCAAGTGGTACGTAGTAGTACTCCCGTTCAAACGGCTGCCACCAAGGGCGAGGCGCATGAGCATGCTCATGCTCATGCCCATTCCCATGCCCCTCGTCGTCCTCGCCATCCTCGCTGACCTTAGCTTGGGCTCGGTGGAGGGCCATGTTGCACACGCCGCGCACGCAAGGGCGCTCCTCGACCTCCTCTTCGGGCCCTTCATGATGGCCATCGCCCTGCCTTCCCTCCTCCTCCTTTTCCTCCGCCACCTCCCTCGCCGCCGCTGATGCGCCCACCACGGCGCTCGCGTAACTCACCTTTACCCAAGCTTCGCCATCTCCCCACAGGATGCGGCCCGGGGCTTCCTCCAACGGCTCCCACCGACCCGTGAGCGCAGCCGGGCCCCCCAAAGGCGCAAAGTCGACCGTGATGACGCTCATGCGGGCCCCGGAGCAGTGCCCGCGCGCCACCCACCACGTCGTCCCGTCGTCGGTGCCAACGATCGTCAGCGTGTGCGCAGGCTGCTCCGAGACGTACCGCAGGCCTGCAAAGGAGTCGGGGCCCTTGTAGTGGCGCTGGCAGCGGAAGACTCCGACGAGTTTGTCGTGCACGCCGGCGTCGGGCGCGAGCGCGATGGTCGGCTGCGCGATCCCGACCCACACGTTGCCATCCGGCCAGGTGAGCGTGTCCGCTGCGCGCTTGTGCTCCCACGTGCCAGAGAGCGCGGCCGGCCCGCCCTGGGACGAGAAGTCGAAGGTGATTGTGGCGAGCTCCGAACCTTTCGACCTACCCTCGAGTGTCCACCATGAGACGCCGTCATCGGAGCCGACGAGCGCGAGGTCGCGCTCGTACCGCGCCATAGTCCCATGCCCCGGCGCCTCGCCGATGAAGCGCATGCCGGCAAAGGAGTGCGGCCCGACGTAGTGGTTGGGGTCCTTCCACGCGCCCACCCCGTGGCCGCCGACGCGCAAAACACACGCGAGCCAAAGCAGCAGCAACAGCGGAGGCCGCGGCGGCATTATAAGCGGACGGGGCTGGATGGGGACTTGTACATGTACAATCGGTCGGCCCGAAAGATGGAGCGACGCAAGGCTGAAGTGTGAGTGAGTGAGTGAGTACTAGGCTCGCGAAGTTCGCCGATCCGAAGGATTCACGGACTGACGACTGCACTCGAAAGCGCCGTATTGGCAGTTTTACTGTACCTATTTTGGATCGCTATTCCGCGATGCGTCTTCTTCTTCTTCTCGTCATAGAAGCGGCGCTTTGCACGGTGAATGCGGTCAGCTTGCAGGGGCCGAAGGGGGATGAGCTGGAGCCGCAGACGCGCTTCACCTCCATCCTCTCCGAGGCGCGGAAGCAATTGATGGACTCCGCCTCGGCGATCGCCTCCTCGGTCGAGTCGGCCGAGCATCAGCACCAGCAGCTGCAGGAGCACTCTGCGCAGCGGACCCCACCGCAGCAGCCGCGAGGGGTGGCCGTCGCAAGTGCTGCAGCCACCAAGCTGCTGCCCTCAGCGCTCGCGCAGCTCGAGAGCAGCCTCGAGCACCTCCACCGAGTTCAGGACGATGTCTCAACGTCGTCCATCGACGAGAGCATCAAGGCGCAGGTGATGTGGAACATCGACAAGATGATCAGCGACAGCCAGCGCCTGCGCGACACGTCGCTCGCCCCCTATGCTCGCGAGGCCGTCGTCAAGGCGCTGCGGCTGCGCTTTGGCGTGCTGCTGACGCCCTCGTTTTGGCACGAGGCGGTCGATCGGAAGTTGCTCGAGACGGAGGCGTGAGGGAGGGCTCGCCGTCCCTCCGATCCTCCAACCCCTACCCCCCTCTTAACTTCGTCTTTCCCCCTCGTCGAGCAAAGTCTTGCCCGACGGGGAAGCCGGTCCGTCGAACTCGATGCGTCCCCTTAGTACGAGAACCTTTAAGTGAAGCCCCGCCTGAATGATTCATAGTACACCTCGACATCGCTTGCAATAGGCACTTGTAACTTGTGTCGACGAAATAGCTTTCTTAACTTGAACTGCCTGCAAGACCGGGGAGGGCCGCTGTGATGGTGGCCGCCAGAGCGGTAAAGTGAGCGAAAATGGACGAAAAACCGTCGTTTGAAATCCATAAGCCGTGGTGATCGCGGATGGGGCCCAAGACTTGGCTATAGCCTTTTCTCAGGGAGGTGCTTCTGGCCTTATAACT
>Ga0210239_101735_pt1 | contig 14943 bp, 8 predicted proteins | sample ChrtobMetP5a_0mM_FD_155451 | JGI IMG/M metagenome (GOLD analysis project Ga0210239, IMG submission 155451) | Chrysochromulina tobin associated microbial communities from unialgal haptophyte culture, Seattle, Washington, United States - P5a_0mM | ecosystem: Host-associated > Algae > Haptophytes >... | reverse complement strand
GCGGCGGGCGGGGGGGCGGCGGCCGGGGCGGGGGGGGCGGCGAGGGCGGCGGCGGCGTCGGAGGCGAGGGCGGCGGCGGTAAAGGCAAGGGCAGGGGCGGCGAGGGCGAGGGGGACGGTGGCGGCAAGGTGGGCGGCGGCAGTGACGGCGGCGGCAGTGACGGCGGCGGCAGAGACGGCGGCGGCAGGGACGGCGGCGGCAGCGAGGGCGGCGCCGAGGGCGGCGGCGACGGTAGCGGCGAGGTGGGTGGATGCAAAGGGTCGTCGAAAGACGGCGCAGGCGGTGGTGGCGATGGAGAGGGAGGCGGGGGCGGTGCTGGCGGAGCTGACGGCGGCGTCGGGGGATTCTCTGGCGGCGTGGGCGGCGTGGGCGGCGACGGCGGCTCAGTAGGTGGGGGCGGCTCATATGGCGGCTGCGGCGGCAAGGGAGGCGACGGCGGCACGGCCGGCGGGTAGGGTGTCGCCACAAGCGAGAATTCAAGGACGATACCGAGCGCCGAGCCGTTGATGCGAAGGCTGTGGAAGGTCACCTGGCCCGCGAGCACCTTTGCGCGCGTCTCGCCTATTAGGGTTGGCAGCCCGCCCGTTGGCAGCCCGCCCACGCCGCCGTGCGCCGTCGCCGCCCCCGTCGAGCCACCGGCCATATTCGGCTCTCCGCCGCCGGCGCTCGACTCAGCGCCCGACTCGGCGCTCGCCCCACTGCCGGCAGTGGCGGTGATGGACGCCATTGGCGCACGCCGCAACACACGCGCTTCCATGGAAAGCGGGAGCGCGGCCGAGCCCGCGCTGAGGACCGTGTTGTTGAAGGCGTCCTTCACGGCCAGGGTGAAGCGGCCCACCACAGGGTCACAGGTCATCTGCCCGCCCGTAGGCTGCTGTAGCACCACAAGGCCGGCGGGCTGGGCAGGCATGATGGCCACTGGCGGCGAGAGGATGGGAGCGACGGTGGTGATGCGCCCACCGCTTGCAGCGCTGACGAGCTCAGCCGGGCCGCCGCTCGGCGACTCAAGGGAGAATTTGATTCGTAAGGCCGGGTCGGCGTAGCGGACGATGAGCAAACCCGCAAAATCGGCAGTACCGTTGACAAGCGGCACGCTCATCGACCGTGTGACCTGAAGGGATTCGCCGGGGGCGACGGCGGCTGCCGACGCAGAGCCTTCGCCGGTGAGTGTGCCGGCGTAGCTTAAGACCGTGTAAGCTGCGCGCACACGAGCCGCTACGTGCGACCCTACGCGAATGCCTCCCAAGTCGTGCAACTCGACCAGCGGTGCCGGTGTGAGCGGCAGGCCCGCAATAGACTCGGCCGTCGTTCTTGTGAGCACGAGCGAGACGGGGTCCCCGTAGCCGCTGCCGCTCGTGCGGCTCGCCAGCAGCGCGAAGAGAGCGAGCGCAAGCATTCGAGCCGGAATTGCGGCCTGGAATTGCGGCACGTCCATGAAGGCAGCACCGAGCCGCCACCGGGGGTGGCTTGGAGGAGGCACTTGGACGACTCTTGGACGCGTGAAGAACGTGAACTGTAACGAAACCTTCAAACACCAGTGACCCCATGACGGTGTTATGCAGTCAATGTTTGAGCGCTAGACTCCGAACTACAAAATCGGACGCTCAACACGACGCTCTCGTGAACTTATCCGCACAAACCGACGAGGGAAATGCGGAGTTCGGACGGCTATGACTCCCCGGCCGCTGCGGACGGCTGGGCGCGGAGCTTCTTCGCGGTGGGGACGGTCGTGCTCGTCGGTGTGCTGCTCATCTATTTACAGGCAATCCTCGTGCCCTTCGTCCTTGCCATCTTCCTGGCATACATGGTGAGGCCGCTCGCCGAGCTCATCGCAGGCCATCTCTGTTTCTGGCGGCGGAGCCGACGCGAGAGGCTGAAAAAGGACGCATTCAGCCGCGAGGAGGTTGCGAGGCTGCTGCCCGACGAGGAGCGCTCGTCACCTTCACCTCAAAGAAGGCCCCGGCTGCTCACTGCGGAAGTCAGCATGGTTCACCTTGCTGAGGCTGGGCGGCAGTTGGAGGAGTCCGTGCCCCTCTGGGTCGGAGTGCTGCTCGCCCTATCGCTCGCGATGATCTTGTTTGCCTCCGTCATAGTCCTCATGTCGGCCTCCATCAGCTCGCTGGGCAATCGCCTCGATGCGTACCAGCACCGCGTTCGCGAGCTGTGGTCCATCGTGGTGTACATGCTCGAGCCACTCGGGCTCCACGTGCCCGAGTCGACGCTGCAGCTGCTCCCGTCGCAGGCGATCTCGTCGTATCTGCAGCCGCTGCTGATCTCGTCGCTCGGGCTGCTCAACGATTTCCTGCTCGTCCTCATCTTCCTCGTCTTCCTGCTGCTCGAGCCGTCTGCGCCGCGTTCGTCGCTACGCAAGCGCGTAGACAACTCGATCTCACGGTACATCATCCTCAAGTCGCTCGTGTGCCTGGGCCTTGCGAGCTGGGCCTTTGTGGTCTTCTCGGCGCTCGACTTCCCTCTCGCGCTCTTCCTCGCGATCGCCACCTACATCCTCACCTTCATCCCCAACTTGGGACCGCTCCTCGCCGTCTGCTTGCCGCTGCCCATCTGCCTGCTGGACGTCTCGGTGACGCCCAACGCGGGCGTTCTCGCTGTACTGCTCCCCGGCATTGCCCATGTCGTCGTCGGCAATGTCCTTGAGCCGCATCTCTTTGGCAAGCAGTTTCGCATGTCGCCCGTCATCATCCTCTTCTCGATTGGAGTTTGGTGAGCGGCCGATTCGCTGATTGCCCCTGATGACCGCTGATTGCCCCTGATGACCGCTGATTCGCCATCATGGCTGCTGATGACCGCTGATTGCCCCTGATGGCCGCGGATGGCCGCGGATGACCTCTGATCGCCGCTGAGCGTCACCCCCCTCATCAGGTGGATCCTATGGGGTATCGTGGGCGCCATGCTGGCCGTGCCACTCACCTCCGTGCTCCGGATCATCACGTCAGACCTCATCGAAAACGGCGCAGCAGGCCCGTACCTTAAAGTGCTCAATGTGCTCCTCGAGGGGCGGCCGCTCGACTTTGCGTTTGAGCCGGGCTCCGATCAGCAACAGGATCCGCTGGGCCTGGGCGAGAATAGGAAAAGTGAGCCAGTCGATTGAGCCGACTGAAGTCGACACTGAGAGAGGTCAGAGCTCTCTCGCCTCAGAGGCAACGTCGATCCCCCTCATGATCCCCCAGCACCACACCAAATCTAAAAAAATCACTCCTAACCCCCCCACCAGTACAGACTCGTCATAACGACTTCAATTACACAAATACCCCACGCACGCAGCACCTAAACATTAAAAGGGGTATCGAGAATCGTCGTACGGGGGCTCTCTATGCACATGCCTAATACCCTAATTGAAATTGTCTATGCAGAATGCACCAAAGAATGAATACTACAAAATTTATACCCGCGCTTGCCGTTGACTCGAGTTCCGAGTTGGTCTTGGCCTGTGCATTGTTTGCTCAAGTGAGAATCCGGACAGACGAAGATTCGTTTTCTGGCCGCCCACACCAATCAGAGCTCTGGAAAGTCTTGCATGCATCGCCCGCCGGATGTGCACACGAACTTGCCTGCCAACGCGCCCTCGTTGGCTTGCAAGATGCTGCTCAAGAAGCCTTCACTGAACTCATTCCCGTCGACGCAGTAAACGATGAGAGGGCCGCTGACGAATGTGCAGTGCAGCGCGGCATACTTGAGCGCCTCTAGTAACAGCGCGCCATCAGCATCAGTCCAGCCCAAATATTCGAACCACACAGGCTGCCTAGCCTGCGTAAGCTCACTAAAGGCGCCCCACACATTAGCGAAGCCTCTTCGGTACTGTTCAACCACAATGTCCACGTCGGCAGGAGCTGTGAATTTGAGATCGCCGCACTCAACGCCAGCGTGAAGCTGCTCGAAGAATGCGTCGGGGGTGAGAGGAGGCTGGCGGCCCGCCTTGAGTGTGCCGACTAGAGAGTGGGCAGCTGCCGGCCCTCCGTGGCATCCATACTCATCGATCCCATCCTTCCACTGGCTCATGTCCCACAGACACTGGTCGTTCTTAATCGTGATGCTCGCGTTGAGCTCGAAGTTGCACCACCCCCGGTCTTTGTGAGGCCGCGTGTTAGTGTAGCCATGATCGCTGGGCGGCGGTGTGGAGACCAGGAGCACGATTGTGTAAGGGTGAAAGTACCACTCGTTGATGGCTCGAAGGGATGTTTCGAAACGCTCCCCCTCCTGCGCCGTGGTGTGAGGTTTCTGAGGCAAGCAGCCGAAATCCCACAGCACGCCGACGGTGGCATGCGCCGAAGAGCTTTTCGCCGCGTGGAGCATCAGCTTGAAAATAGGCAGCCACTTGCTCAGCTGCTCGCCGAGTCGGTCGGGATGCCACCAATCGAGCCATGGATATGAGAGCACGAGCACCGGGAGCGAGTCAATGAAAGGCCATAGTCGCAGCCGCCACGATTCACTCGGTGTGATGAATGCCGCCCTGGGCAGCTCCTGATTGCGCGGCAGAACGCCCCCTCGCTCCCCTGCACAGAGCACAAGCGTCACCGAGCCCACGCGTCAGAGCACAAGCGTCAGAGAGCACAAGCCTCGCAGTGTGCTAGCGTGCCAGAGGTAAATCTTACCGAGAGCGATGAGATATTCGATGTCGATGCAAGGCGTGTGCTCGAGCAACGTATCCACCGCTGCGCCTCCGTATGAATCCCAGATTCTCCGTCCGAACCGTTGCACCGGCTCACGCTCAGAAGCAGGTACGTCCTCAAGCCTCTTCACCAACGCCTCCTGCACGGCTGCTGCATGCTGCGCCGCCGTCTTGAGCTCGAGTATGACTTCGTGTGCTCTGTGGATCTGCTGCGCCCATTCGCTGGCAAGGGAAGCCGAAGCTGCCTTCAAGGAGGGCGCGATCAGCTTGCCAGAGTCGGACGCAGAGACTTTGAGCCTGCTTCCGGCTTGCGAGACGAGGAACGTCGACTGCACCAAGAGCAGGCGACTGCCTGTGAGCTTGTCCATAGCCATCGAGTCGTACATGGACAGCATCACTCCCTCTGGTGGGAGGTGCAGCACACAGTATCGTTTCTCATAGAACACGCTCAGGATCCCCGTTCCCGCCTTGCCGAGCCAACCATGGCGCAGAATTGTGCCTGCGGGTTTCTCGTCGCTGTAGTTTGACGTCGAGGTCACGTTCCGCTTGCTGAGACGAGCAATGGCCAAGCGGCAACCGCAAAACATTGCGAGAGGCAGGGAGGGAGTGAAATGATCTGTAGTCCTATGTGTTGATGCATGGAGATTGATCGCGAACTTCGCACCGTCGTCGCCGATTTTGTTGCGCTCGAGCTCGAGCTTGGTCAACACCGCCGTGCCCGACTTGAGGGCATCGGCGATGGCTTTGGCACCCTCGTCCCCCATCTTGTTGTACCCAAGATTGAGAACGGTCAACACCGCCGTGCCCAACTTGAGGGCATCAGCGATGGCTTTGGCACCCTCGTCGCCGATGTTGTTGCCGTGGAGGTATAGCTTGGAGAGCACCGCGTTGACCTTCAGCGCCTCCGCGATCGCCTTGGCACCGTCAACGCCGATGTTGTTCAACCCCAACTCCAGGTTGTTCAACACCAGGCTGACCTTCAGCGCCTCCGCGATCGCCTTGGTACCGTCGTCACCAATGTTGTTGGCTCTCAAATCCAGGTTGGTCAGGGCCGCCGTGAACTGGATGTAGTCCGCAATCGATTTGGCGCCGATGGGGCCAATTTTGCAGTCGCCGAGACCCAGAAAGGTGATCTTGTCTTGCTGCCGTGCCGCTCGCACGATGCCAAGCGCCACCTGCTCGTCGAGCGAGTTGTACCCAACATCGAGCTTGGTCAACACAGCCATGAACTTCAGGTCCGACGCGATCAGGATGCCGTCGGCAGGTTGGAGGCCCTGGCCAGTGAACTTGGACTCCGTCTGGTCGCTCTTCATGCTCGAGAGCATGATGCCCTTCTCCGCGCCGATCTTGGCGAGCATCGTGGCCGACTCAACGTCGAGATTGTTCTTGAGCAAGTTGCAATTTTGGAGCACCGGGCTTAGCTGAATCAGCTCGGCGAGCACGATGCCCTCGGTCACCCCAAGGCCCTTGCCCTGCAGGTCGAGCTTTGTCAGCTTGTCCGCGCGCAGCTTCTTAATCGGCACTCCAGAGAGCACCTCGAGCGACGAGCAGCTGAGCACTGCCGTCGCAAGCTGCTGCGCAGCCTCGCCCACGATGTCGTTCTGAGCGACTGAAAGACTTGTCAGCGCCGTGGTCTTCAAAGCAGGGGCTAGAGCTCGAGCGTCCTCTGCATCGAGCCGATTCTGGCTCAGGTCGAGCGTCCTCAGCTTGCCGGCACTGGCGACCACGGCTGCCAGCACACGCCGCACTGTCGGCGGGTCGCCGCCGAGCTTCTGCGAGAGGTCGAGCGTGTCGCCTGTCACCCCGGCCGCACGCAGCAGCCCTCGGCCAAAGTCATCGCCCATCTGGGCACCGAGCTCCACTGCGTTCGCCCACCACGCGGGCCACTGCCACGGTGGCGTGCCCGAGAGCTTGGTGCCCTCTTGGCACAGCGCACGAGCGGCGAAGTACTCCTGGAAGGAGAGGTGCGACGACTGCAGCCGCAGCGGCTCGGACTGCACCAGGCTGAGCAGCGGCAGCGCGTCGACGAGCACGCGCTCGCGCACCGTGCGCAGCGCCTCACGCAGCGCCACCGACAGGCGCGCCTCGCACGCCGCGCGCGCGGCGGGCGCCCTCGCCGCCATCGCGCGCTGAAGCACGACCGTCTCGCCCGCAAGGCCCGAGGAGCGCAGCTCGTTGGGCTCGAGCCAGCCGCTCACCGTGCCGTTGGCAAAGGTGACCTTGTACGGTGGTTCCGGTCCACCCCATCTAGCTCTAGACTTGTCGTCGGTCGTGATCAAGCCGCGCGTGCCCTTGTGCTCGCCCTCTTTCGTCACCTCGACGTAGTGACCCAGCTCGGCGCGGCCGCCAAAGGGCTCAAAGGGCGCCGCCGCCGCCTCGGCCCGGATCTTAGCGAGCGCCTCGGGCGCCTCCAGGCCGAGCGCCGCCTCGTCAAGCTGCCGGTCCTCAATGAGGCGGCGCTGCGCAACGTGCGCCTCAAAGAAGATGCGCTGCAGCAACCGCATGAGCTCAGCCGACGCGACGCCACCGCGCGCGAGCATTGCGTTCGACGCGGTCGCGTACAGCTCGGCTACCGTGGCGGGCATCCCAATGCCTTGCCGCAGCTCGTACACGGAGGCAACCATCGAGAGCATGAGCGGGTTGCTCGTCACCTTTTGGCCCTTGTCATCGCGCGGCACGGTGCCACGCACGTACGGCAGCAGCGCGGCCGCGCGCTCCGTGCCAAGCCGCTGCTCGAGCGCGCGCTCCTGCTGCGCGTCCGAGAGCGGCGCGAGCTCGAGGCGGCGGAACGAGGCGAAGCGCGTCTCGTTGACGCCCGCCGGCCGCGAGGTGCAGAGCAGTACGTGGCCCTGTGGCGCAAGCACCTCGACCACGTGGCGCTCAATGTCGGCGCGCTTAGCGCCGGCCTCGTCGAGCCCGTCGAGGAGGAGCAGCGCCCGACGCGCCATCATCGCCTGGCGCAGCATGCGGTATAGTGCGGGGCGGCTCGCTTCGTGCTCGAGGCGCAGGAAGGCGTCAATGTAGTTCCATGCGGTGGCGAAGGTGTCGGGCGCATCGAGCAGCCGCTGCTGCAAGACCTGCACCTTGACTAGGATGGGCACGAGCTCCACGTGCTGGTCTAGGAGCGCGAGCGTCACCACCTGCGACAGCAGCGTCGTCTTGCCGCTCGCGGGGCCTGCGGTGACCAGCGCCGCGCGCGGCGCTTCCGTTGTGCAGCCCTCGAGCTGCGCGCTGTGCTGCGCAAGCAGCCATCCGAGCAGGCTGTGCGTGTCGCTGATGGCAGCCGCCTCTGCCTCCGCCGCAGCGCCCCCTGTCACGCTGATGGCGACGCACTGCTGCAGCGCATCGAGCCGGTAGCCCGTGAGCGCGTCGGCAATGCCCCCGTGCTGCGCGCGCAGCTCCTGCCTCCACCACGCTCGCAGCGCCTCAAAGGCGACCTGCGGCAGCTCGCGCGGCGCGTGGTTCCACGGGTGCAGCATGAGCTTGGCTGGTGGCTCGCCGCTGCCCTCCAAGAAGGTGAGGAGGTGGCAGAGGCCGTCGGCGCCGACCGTTGCCACGTCGGCATCGCGCCAGCCGCCGGCCGTACGCACGGTGAGCGGCTGGCCCGCGGCGTAGCGCCGGGCGCCGCTCGCGCCGCTGGAGCGCAGCGCCGTAGTGGCCATGGCCTCGAGCTGCAGCCTCTCGACCGCCTCGCGCACATTGCCGAGTGCGGCTTGGAGCTGCGTGCGATCGCCCTGTTTCTGTTCTTGGAAGAGCGCCGCCGCTGCGTCCACGCACAACTGCACGGCGTCGCCCGCCTCGCGCGCCGCGTGCGCAATGGTTTGGCACTGGGCCGCTCTGTGGGCAATCTCGCGCGCGCGCTCGCCCGCGGCACGCAGCGCCGACTCCGACTCCATAAGCCGAGCATCGTCCGCCAGGCGGCGTGCGGGCTCGGCGAGGTTGCAAAGCGCACACGCATCGCCGACGAACGCGGCCTCCCAGCCGGCAGCGAGCGGCCGCCACGGTAGCACCGCCTGGCTGCAACGGTCGTAGGCCAGCTCTACGTCGTCGCTGCCCGTGACGGCGGCGGCGACGCGCCTCCCGGTCGCATCAACGACGCCAAAGCGCGGCCTGCCGCCCGCGTCCCGAGAGAGCAGCAGCAGCGGCTGTCCCTCGGCGAGGCGCAGCGGCGCGGTGGCGGGCGCATCGACCTGCGGCAGCGGCTCCGGCGGCGCGGCCGTCGCACCGTGGGATTCGATCATCTTGGGCAACAATCGCTGCAGCGCGACCGCAATCCGATCAACAAACCTCTTGTAGAGGTCGATGACCACGGCCTTGTCGCCCTTGCCGGTGAAGGTGGCTCCCTCGATGCGGGAGACCACCTCGGCGACGCGCGTCTCGAGCCGGCCGGCGCTCAAGTCGACGGGCTCGAGGGAGCGCCCGCTGCGGACCTGAAGCATCTTGGGCGGCAGCTTATCCAGTTCCGCCTTCAGCCGTGGGACGACGGACAGCCGCAGGATGAGCTCGCCGCTCACCGCCGACTCGAAGATGCACCAGCCGCGGCCCTCGTCGTCGTCGAGGCCAGCCTCGCCGTGCCGTCCATCGTACGAGCGATCGTTGAATAGCGTGTCCACGCCGCCGGCGATGTGCACGAGCGCCGCCGCGCGTTTGGCCGCCTGCGCCGCCGCGTGCGTTGTGAAGCACACGGTCATGGATCCAAACCTGCCGAGCGTGCAGCTGACGATGTCGCCGTAGGGCGAAAGCATCTCCCTGATTTCTGCCTCGTCGACGCTCGGGGCGACGTCGAAGAGGCAGAGCTTGCCGTCGTACTCTCGCGGTCGCGGCGGCAGCTCCTTGAGCTGCAGCACGGTCGTGCCGATGGCGGAGGCATAGAGGCTGCCCATCTGCGGCGAGGACGCACGCACAGCGCAGAGGCCAACGGGGGTGGGCGTCATTCTATCAGCGAGGCGGTACAAAGGACAGCATGAAGAGAGGAGGGGGGCATGACGTGTGGCGTTCCGGAGGAGCGTTCCGATCGCGGAGGGCCTTACCACGCCAAGCCCGCTTTTGAAGGCGCGCTCCTGCTCATCGGTGCGAGGGCTGTGGTTACTGTTTTGGTACAGCGACGGGTAATCCCAGAAAAAGGCCTCGATGTCGGGCCGCTCTAGAAGGGCATGCCAAAAGGCCTGGATGCGGTGGCCGGTCGGGTCCGGGTTGCCCTGGGTGGGCCAGCCGAGAGAGAACGCGCCGACAGCGCGCCTGCCCTCGAGAAGGAGTCGCTTGGCCTCCTTTGGCGTCAGATGTGGCTTGATCCCGCCCACAGGCTTGAGGTCCTGCCGGCGAACGATGCGGTAGTCTGGCTGCCGGGCGAGCTGGGCTTTCAGCCATTTCGCGCTCACGAGCGCAATATCGCCCCGTCCGAGCACCTCAGCCAGATCGTTGTCGAGCGCACTCAACTCGCGCTTCACCTCGGGGTCGATGCCGACGAGCTTGCGCTTGGGATGGCGCATGCGGCGCGAAGGCCTGCAGCAGGCTCCGAAGAACCGAGTAGCGTCGTCGTCGTCGTCGATGTCGTCGAGGTTCGTGTCGTCCCCGTCATCCAAGGCATCGGGCCGCGTGGGGGCCATTGAGTGGCGGTGCGGCGGCGGCGGCGCCAAGTGAGAGGCAGCCGCAGACTCTGGCTTGGGCGTCGGCAGCCCAACCTCAGTGGCCGTTTCTGGGATCGTCTGTTCTGCAACCGCCTGCACACTGCGCGCGCTTGAAAGCGCATCCGCGGGTGCGATCGCCACTCCCGATGAAAATAGCCCACGCCGCGTTATGGCCAGCACAGTCGCGTTCAGCACGGAGTTGCCGATCTCGACGATCGAGTTCTTCGTCTCGACCGCCGCCTCTGCCGGCATCGCCTCGACCTCCGTCGTCGCTTCGGCCATGAGCTTCTCCTACAATAGTAGGGCTTTGGCTGTGGGGAAACCTGCGCGCGGTTCCAGCTGGAAGTCGCCCCTTGATGAGGGATGTGATTGCGCTGCACAATACCGTCGAATTGCGCCTGCAATACCGCGTGCGTCCCGGCTTCCCGCCTCGTCTGTGCCACTCGGCACCTCTGCACCTCGTGGGGGAGATTCGATGATCAAGCGCAATACCAATTGCGCAAAACTTACATGAAGCAATTAGGAAACAAGGGACATCTGATCCCTGTCGAGCTCTCCGATTTTGAGAGCTAAGTTGTCCCGCCCACCCACCGCGATGTAAGCCTGGTCTAGCTTTCGCAGGGACCGGGTTGTCGCGCCCTCACCACGTCACCAGGCTGCCTGGTTCTCAATCAAATCAAGTCACATGATCATGAACAACAGACAAACTAACATCGAATGTGCTCTCGAGGCTCGCACCGTGGAGGTGAGAGTCGACGGAGAGGAGGTTACACTTGACTTGACACCTTCGTGACTTGCCTTGCCTTGCCTGGATGACAATTCATCGTCCAAGTTCTCTCGCGAACCAAACCAGGGCAACACATGCTGTTCTCTCGGGCAGTTCTAGCGGCTGCTACTGCAGCAAGCGCGTGCGCCGTATTGTACATGATTAGCAAGCGCTCATCCCAAGCCAAGTGCGCAATGGTTGTTGGACTCACCGGCTGTAGTCGCTCCGGCAAAAGCTGGATAGCTGGTGAAGTGAAGCGGACTCTCGATGCTCAGGGGAAAAAGACAAGCGTCGTTGTGGGACAAGACAGCTTCTGGGTTCAATCAGTGATGGTGAAGGTCGGCGCGCAGATGCGCTCGAGCGAGGAGGATCCGCAATGCACGGACAACGAGGCTTTCGAGAGAGCGATCCGACATGAGATGCTCTTGCATGATGTCGTGATTGCTGAGGGGTTTCAGGTGCGACGCTGTGCTGAGCCCTTCAGCTTGAGGCCGCTGCCAGCTGCCGAGTATGTCTGGCAGCGAGATGCGCTCGCATGCCAAGCGTCCGCTCACGCAGCAGTGACCTCGAAGCCTCACGCTCATGCGCAAGCTACAGTGCTCTGGCACGTCGTCGCGTCTCTCACCCATCTGTTCTCGTACTCCCCACCCTCGCTCCTCCCTCGCTCGCCAGCTGCTACACTCGCCAAATGTGGCTGCTCTGATGGATGTCACCTTCTTCTTGACGCTGGACCGCGACGAGGCCCGCACTCGTCGGACTCGGCCGAGATGTCCACTTAACCCCAACCCACTGTCGACCCAAGATTTCGACGAGTTGCTCTGGCCCACTCACGAGTCGTATGAGCGAGAGAAGGTGGCGCCACTCGAAGCGAATGTCATCCAGATGGGCAGCCCAAGACCTCTGATGAACTCTGATGGCCTCTGATGAGCTGTGATTTCCTCCCTCATCAGGTGGCGCCACTCGAAGAGAAGGTCATCCGGCTCGACAGCCCAAGGACCGTCGAGGACGTACATGCACATGTGCTCTCCATCCTTCAGACAATCCAACTGGGACGATGAACGCCGGACGGCAGGATCCTGGCTACGTCGATAGGCGTACTGACACGACAGAGCACGGCGGCCTCCTGAGCACGTCTCGCGTTCATGCGCCTGTCCACCCGGTTAACGCGCCGCCGCCGCGGGGGCGTGCCCCGTGTTGGCTGTTGCGGGGAAATGCGTCACAGTAACGGTTATGTGTCTCCCTGACGCCTGACTCTGTGACCGGCCACCGGCGTCGTCGTTTTCATCCGCAACGCAACCGCGACCTCCAACTGCGGCAGCCACAGCCGGCACATTTAACGCGGCCGGTAGCTCCTTTCGTCCACACCGACCCGCCATATTCACCTGGCCGTAGCCGTACCGGCGTGGATGGACTCGTACACTCAAGTGCTTTACATCGAAGTCCCGTGGCTAGTGGCCGCCGCCGCACGGCGTGCGCAGCGCGAGCTCGGCGGCAAAGTTACCACTTTCCCACTTGGCGTGCAGGTCGAGCAGACCGGCAGTCGCCGAGGCGAGCATGGAGATGAAGATGAGCACGCCCAGCAGCAACGTGATGAGCGCGGCTGCCTTATAGCGCTTGACGAGCGCGCCGATGACGACTTTGCCGATGAAGGCACCCACGAGGGCAACGAGCCCAAGGCCGAATGCGTAGTCCGCCGGAATGAGAGCTCCGAGCAAGAAGACAGCGGCGGCGCTCGACGAGGTGAGGAGCACCGTGGTGCCCGTGGTCGCTGCGCCCACCTGCGGCAGGACCCCCATGTCGAGTAGCAAGGGTCCGAGAACCATGCCACCTCCCACGCCGACCAGCCCGGCGAGCACACCAGCCAAGAAGGCAACCACGAGGCAGTGCGCGGCGCGCGGGCCATCCCAGCGCACATCGCCCGCCAGTAAGGGCTCGCCAGCCGCGCGCCGTAAGCGCGCGTCTTCGACCATCCGGCGGCCGCCAAGCAGGCTGATGCCGAACAGCCAGAAGAAGCCGAAGAATGTGAGCGCCCAGTAGCCGCCGCCGCACGTGGGGAGGCCGAGCACCGAGGGAGCGCCTTTGCCGCCGCGGAGCAGCAGTACGGCGAGAAGGCCGACCCACACTCCGCCGAGAAGCGATATCTCGAACCATGGCGCCGCTCGATCCGACACGATGCGTTGTGCAGGCTCCGCCTCCGGCGCAAGCATCCGCGCGAGCGGCGCGAACGACAGGGAAGTAGCTGCCTCGGCCGCCTTGGAGGGCGGCTGCGACGCCGGCTTGGACGCCTCGGCGGAGTCGCCTGCTGAGGAGGCCTCGGTGGAGTCTTCGCAGCGACTTCGCAGGTGCACCGAGTGATCCTCGGCCACGGCGGCGAGGGTTCCCTCGTCCCCTGACTTTTTGAGGGATGGCGAGGGCTTCAATGGCGAGGGCGCCGGGGGCGTTGGCGGCGAGACTGAGGGGATCGGCACGACACTCGAGGCGCCCGGCACTGTGACGTGTCGTGGTAGCAGCCGACCTTCCTCCGCGTGGCCCTCGCTCTCGCTCTCGCTCTCACCGCTGTGCAGAAGAGAAGGATGCAACTGACGGCGGCGGGCCTCGCGCTCTTCCCGCCACTGCTGGCCCCCCTTTTTCAGTGTGCGGTACGCGAGCACTGAGAGCAGCGAGGCCATCATCGCGAGGATCACCGGAGAGGGGAGCATATGGTTGAGCATCACACCCAGCTGCGCGCCCGCCATCTCAGCGGGAGCCAGGAAGGCAGCGAAGCCGAAGTCGATCATGGGCCGCGCGGCGGAGGCCGGATGGCGCTCACACACGTTGACGGCGAGCGCGCCGAGGGCGCCACCACAGATGAGCGCCTGAGAGAGGCCCGTCGATGCGTGCGGCTTGAAGTGTAGCAGCAGGTTGAGCAGCGGCACATACATGCCGCCACCGCCGATGCCGACCGCGAGCGCGAGGCCGGCGATGGAAAAAATGACGACCATCGCGATGATGTCGGGCGCGAGAAGATCGGGCAGCAACGGCTTGTGCACGCAGTCATGCACCTTGCTGCTGCCCACATTATGCATGCACATAGAGGCAGGCCTCGAATCGCCGGTTGCTGCTGCGTCGGTGGCTCTGTCGGCGGCTCTGTCGGCGCGCAGCTGCCGTGCCATTGCGTGCGGCGGCTGAAGAGGATGCGGCCACCGCTTGGGCGGGTCCGGGTCGGCACCTATTCTCGCAACGTCCCCATGCTGCTGCATCTGGCGCTGATGCCGCCGTAGAATGTGGCGATCAGGCTCGGACTCATCACCGTGTTCCCGAAAATGGGAGCGAGCGATGCCTACTGCCCAGATGCCGAGAAGCAGCAGCACGAGGACTCGCGCCGCGCGCATGCGGGTGTAGAGGTGTCGCGTGTCTGCTGCGCGGGGCAAGGACCAGCGCGGCAGTGGCCCGCTGTACTCTTGGCTTCGCACCACTTGTCGCGCAGAGTTTGAGTTGTGAATCGGCTGAAAATACTCGTGCGGTGATTCCTACAGTTCGGGACGACGCTCCACAGCACCCTTTTTGGGCATGTCGGCACCCCTCCCTGCCCTTCTGACGTCGCCGCTGCTCGCGACGCGCACCTGCTGACTCCGCTGCCCGCCGCTTTTGCGCCATCCGCCGCGTCTCGACGTCGGAGAGCATTGGCTTCCTTTTCGCGCCCCGTGTGACCCCGCGTGTGTCTCTCATACCGCGTGGAGCGCAGGTCCCGACCACCCTCGTGTGCCGCCGCCGAGGATCCTAAGGCGCAGATCGCACTTCTCGCGGTGCGCCGAGCGCCATCTGTCGAGGGCACACGAGGTGAACAACGGTGCGCCGCGTTTTCAAGCGCTCGAACGCGTCCTTGCCCCCTATCTGCATGGCTGAGGTGGCCTCGCCTTGACGCGCTCTCGTCTCTTGCAGCG
>Ga0210239_101731_pt1 | contig 14966 bp, 12 predicted proteins | sample ChrtobMetP5a_0mM_FD_155451 | JGI IMG/M metagenome (GOLD analysis project Ga0210239, IMG submission 155451) | Chrysochromulina tobin associated microbial communities from unialgal haptophyte culture, Seattle, Washington, United States - P5a_0mM | ecosystem: Host-associated > Algae > Haptophytes >... | reverse complement strand
GCGGCAGAGCTGGCAGTGCTCCGGGAGATGTGCGAGGCCGACTCCATGCCGGCGAGGCTCGAGCAGTGCTCGATCTCGGAGCTCTTCAGGCTCGTCGAGGGCGCCAGCTTCCTCGACGCCCCCGGGGCGCTCAATCACGCGCAGTGCGCCCTCGCCACACGCCTCAACGGCAAACGTGCCGATGAGCTCAGAGAGCTGCTCGGCGCAACGGATGACTTTGGCAGTGCGGAGGAACGTGTGGCGGCACTCGCCGAGCCGGCGTTCTCGCCGGAGGGGCAGCTATCAGTAGCCACGACGGGCTCTGCGGCGGGGCCACCCGCGCTGCTGCCACAGCCCTCGCTGTCGGGGATGGCAGTCACATACGATGCCAGGGAGGTGGCGCTGGGCATGCTCGACGTGGGCACGCTGGCCGAGCTCAAGGGCGTGAGCCAATCGTGGTTGGCGCTCGCGCGGCGCGTGCTCTGCTCCCGCCTCAGCCGCTGCGAGGGTCAGCCCGCGCCGACTCAGCTGGCTGAGATCACCGATCTCAACATCAAGGTCCTCGTCGACGCGGGCCGGCCATGGGAGGCGGCGGCGACGGGGAGGATGCTGACGAGCCTGGCCCGACTGCGCTGGGAGGGCTTCACGGTGAGTGTGGCCGCGGTCCGCGAGGTGGATCTGGACGAGAGGGATGAGGACGAGGACGAGGACGAGGACGAGGACGAGAGGCCATTCCTTGGAGGCCCTGCCAAAACTGCTCTCATCAGCTGCATCGAGGGAGAGGGCGAGCCGCCGCTCGAGCTCCTGCTTGCAGCTGTTGCCTGTGCCGGCTCTGGCGAGGTGCGCGGCATTCCAGTGCAGATGATGCGCGACGACTCCGTCTCTGAGCTCAACCTGTGTGAGCAAAATATCGGCGTTCAGGGTGGCATGCTTCTTGCATACCTCGTGCCTGTCATGGGCGGGCTGACAAGCATCGACGTCCGCCAAAACAGCATTGCGGGCGACGGCGCTGTGCAGCTTGCAGTTGCTGTCCTTGGCAACCTCAACATCAATTTTTTCAACGAAATCCCAATCAAAGAGATGCGCGCCAACTCGCTCACGGAGCTGGACCTGAAGGGGAAGGACGTCGGAGTCGAGGGAGGCATGGTCGTTGCGGGTCTGATACCCGTCATGGGCGGGCTGATGGCCCTGGATTTGTCGTCCAACGACCTCAAGGATGAGGGCGTAAGCGCAGTCTGCGAGGCCATCCTGAGCAACAAGGAGACCAAGCTCGAGTCGCTCAACATGGGCGCCAACAGCATCGGTCCTGTGGGAGCAAAGTCTGTGGCCGCCATGGCGGCCGTCACAGGCGGGCTGACGGTGATTGACCTCCTGTACAATAAGCTTGATGCAGAGGCCGCCAAGATGCTTGCTGAAGTCGCCAAGCAGAAGGGCGTCTCGCTTTGCGGCATCCGGCGCGATCAGACCACCGCTGACTTCTCCAAGCAGAGCCTCAATCTGCCCGATGTGATCCTGCTGGCTTCGGACCTGTCACAGGCCGTTGTCACAGGCGGGCTGACGGCCCTGAATTTGTCGTCCAACAGCCTCAAGGATGAGGGCGTAAACGCAGTCTGCGAGGCCATCCAAAGCAACAAGGAGACCAAGCTAGCGTCGCTCAACTTCAGTTACAACAGCATCGGTCCAGTTGGAGCAAACGCTGTGGCGGCTATGGTAGCCGTCACAGGCGCGCTGACGAAGCTGTCGCTCGCCCAAAACTTTTTGAAGGAGGCGGGCACCAAAGCCATCTGCGAGGCACTAGAACAGAACACGACGCTTAAGGAGCTCGATATCAGCGGAGGTGATCATGGCAGCAACACTGGTGGTTCAGCAGGAGCCAAGCACGTGGCCAAGATGGTACGCGTCAATGGCGGGCTGACGGCCCTGAATTTGTCCTATAACCGCCTCCAAGATGAGGGCGTAAGCGCAGTCTGCGAGGCTATCCAGAGCAACAAGGAGACCAAGCTCGCGTCGCTCAACTTCGGGGACAACGGTATTGGTCCAGTCGGAGCAAACGCTGTGGCGGCGATGGTAGCTGTCACAGGCGGGCTGACAAGCATCGACCTCTCCCGAAACGGGCTGTGTGGCATCTGGACTAACGGCTACGACCAACAAGGCACCTACACCGCAGAGGGCATCACTGCAATCGCCGACGCCCTGCGTGTTAATGGCGGGCTGACGAGCCTGGACCTCTCCTACAATATGCTCTGCGGAGTGACCACCTTCGGCCACGGCACCTACACTGCAGAGGGCATCACTTCAATCGCCGAGGCTCTGCGCGTTAATGGCGCGCTGACGAAGCTGTCGCTCGCCAGCAACAACTTGATGGAGGAGGGCACCAAAGCCATCTGCGAGGCACTGGAACAGAACAGGACGCTCAAGGAGCTTGACATCAGCGGCGGCGAGTACCATGACAACATCGGAGGGTCAGCAGGTGCCAAGCATGTGGCCAAGATGCTTGGCGTCAACGGCGCGCTGACGGTTACCAACCTCCTGGGCAATTGTTTTGATGCAGAGTCCGCCAAGGTGCTCGCTGAGGTCGCCAAGCAGAAGGGTATCTCGCTCTGCGGCATCCGGCGCGACCAGAGCACCGCTGACTTCTCCAAGCAGAACCTCAAGCCACGCGATGCGATCCTGCTGGCGTCGGACCTGTCACAGGCCGTTGTCACAGGCGCGCTGACGAAAATCGAGTAAGTTTGACGCCCAAAATATCACAAACTTGATTCGTAACCGCCACTTGCCTTGCTAATGGCCATGAATGCTCTCGTTTGTTGCGCAGTCTCAGCCGCAACCATCTTGGTGCAGAGGGGGCAGCAGCTCTGGCTCCAGCACTCGCTGTTAATGGCGGGCTGACAGCCCTGGATTTGTCCTCTAACAGCCTCAAGGATGAGGGCGTAAGCGTAATCTGCGAGGCTATCCAGAGCAACAAGGAGACCAAGCTCGCGTCGCTCAACTTCAAGAACAATCGCATCGGTCCAGGTGGAGCAAACGCTGTGGCGGCTATGGTAGCCGTCACAGGCGCGCTGACGAAAATCGAGTAAGTTTGTCGCCCCAAATCCAAACTTGATTTGTAACCGCTATTTGCCTGTCTGAAGGCCAGTGCTGAAGGATACCCCCTGCGTGAACCACCTCCTGTCTGCATCCCTATACAGGCTGTCGAGTAACTTCATCGGCGAGGAAGGGGAGGCCTTGATCGGTGAGGCACTGCAAGGAAAGGCTGGATTTGAGCTGCTTTTCTGAGGAACAACTGTGTGCCCTGGACAATTACGATCTGAATGCGATTGACCATTGGCACGAGTGTGTGCAAAGATGTTGGAGCGTGAAAGAGCAGCAAGGGATTGAGGGCGGCCGGGCCATCAGGGTCTGTGGCAGGAGGCATTCGACATGAGCAACGAGCATCGGTTCGCAGTCGATGATCGCATCACCATAAGGGTTCCTGGTAGCCGCCCGGTCGAGGGGCGTCCCGCCCATGGTGAGCCCATGGCGCTGCGCGTGCGCCATGCCGCCACTGTTTGTGCCCAACGCCCGTGAGCCCGGTAAGGAGGGGCAGGCGGGTGGAGTGCGCGATATCAGGTAGGTGTTGGTGGGAGGGGAAGCAAGCGCCCCTCGCGCGAGCCAAGCAGGCCGCTTCAGAGTTCAGCACGCGCGCAGGATGTGGTCGTCGGCCGAATTCGGCGGCTATTGTTCTCATTGCCGCACGTGTGCGCCTTGAGTGTCGAGCGGTGAGGGCTCCGCGGGGAAAGGTAGCAGAAGAAGCGTCGCGGAAAAAGCCGCATGTGTGTCATTCACAGTGTTTGGTTTCACGTTTCGTCGCCACACCTAGAAAAGATGGCGGCGAAGCCAGTACTCGCAAGCGCCGAACCACCTCCCTTCGTGCCCGACAAGCACCGCGCGTACATCAAGCGCGTATCAAACGATAGCTCCGCTTACGAGTTCGCCGTCTCCGAGCGTACGCAACCGTCCCTCACCAGAACTACTCCCGTCCACCATTCACTGCAGCTGACGAACTTGTCCTGGCCGTTTCTGGACCAGATCTGCGCATGAGTGGCGTCTACTGGGGCGCCACGTGAGTGTCGAGCTCGAAGCGCTTACTTGCAACGCTGGGCATACCGATGATGCGCTTAAGCCACCGTGCTGTATTTCCCGCGCGCACAGGGCTCTCTCCCTTGTCGGAGCTCTCCAAGATCTCGATGGGGCAGCGGTGGTTGACTTTGTCTTCTCTTGCCAGCACGAGTGTGGTGGCTTCGGAGGCAACGTCGGCCACGACCCCCACCTTCTCTACACGCTCAGCGCAGTCCAGATCCTTTGCCTCTTCGACGCGCTCGAGCGCCTCGATGTTCCTCGCGTAATGCGCTACGTGTCAAGTCTGCAGCGTCCTGACGGCTCTTTCCAGGGCGACGAGTGGGGAGAAATCGACACACGCTTCTCATACTGCGCCCTTTGCTGCGCCTCTTTGCTCGGCGAGCTCGGTGCGCTCGACGTGCCTGGGGCTGTCGCATTCGTTCAGCGTTGTGAGAACTTTGACGGTGGATACGGCTGCATGCCTGGTGGGGAGAGCCATGCTGGGCAGGTGTTCACATGCGTTGGGGCACTCGCCATCGCCGGCGCCCTAGACGCGTGCCAACGGGATCTTCTGAGCTGGTGGCTGTGCGAGCGGCAGACCCCAGGCGGCGGTCTCAACGGCCGGCCGCAGAAGGAGGCTGATGTATGCTATTCTTGGTGGGTAAGTGCTTTCTGCCGGCAGAGGCTTTCAACGAGACTTTCAACCCGTCCCGGCCCGTCCTGACCCGTCCTATCCCGCCCTGACCCGTCCTATCCCGTCCCGGCCCGTCCCCACCTCGACCAGTTCGGAGCCTCTGCCCCTCACCGCGCTTGACTCGACCCCATGTACTGTCGTTCGTCACAGGTCCTTTCAAGCCTCTGCGTCCTCGGCCGCGAGGCGTGGATCGACGGCGATGCTCTCCGGCGCTTCATCCTCTGCTGCCAAGATGCCGATGATGGTGGCATTTCTGATAAACCAGGTAGCTCTTCCCAACGCAAAAATGCCACTCGACACTGCCGCTCTCTGGGAGCTAGGCTGGCCTTAGGGAAAGCCGCTCCACCGCTCATACATGCTCGCCTTCGTCAGGTGACGAGGCCGACGTTTTCCACACCTTCTTCGGCATTGCGGGGCTTTCACTGCTTACGAGCGACGGCGTCTTTCCAATCGATCCTGCCCATGCTCTTCCCGTCAGCGTGATGACGCGGCTCAGAGCACAGCAAAAGTCTAAAGCCTGCCGTGTGTGATGGCCAGGGTTTGATTTGCATGATGCGCGGCTCCGCGGCCCCCTCCGGCGCTTCTCTATCCGCGGCGCCAAGGACAGTTCGCGGCGTCGTCCGCACCGTCCGCTCTCCCAGGATCTGTGGAACTGCGGAAGCCGGAAGGCGGCGCGGTTCTGCAATTATTCGTACTTACGATCAAACTGCCGGCGGAGTCGGCTCGACGTGTCTGAGCAGTACCCCGCGAGGTCCCACAGGCTCTTCGCGCCGCGATTCGCGTTTTAGCCGCGCGCCCCGGCGACACCGGGTTGGGACCGCGGTATAGCCGTGTAGCCACGCCGGGTCCGCGGGTCCGGTCGAGACGCACCGTAGGCGTGACTACCCCCGGCGGGCGCTAACGCCTAACCCGGAATATGGCGCGCCCATCGACCCCGGTACAGCTATGTCGACTCACGACCTCTCACAGTGTAACTGATGTGTAGTAGCTACGGTAGTAGTACTCCGCGTTCTGCGTTAATTTTGTCGGCCGAAGGATGCACGCACGCGTCCGCCCCCGCCCCACGGCCCACGCCAGAAACTGTGTACTGTCTCGATGCGTACGCGTGCGAACGTCTAAGCGTAACATAAACGTCGAAGATCTCGATCCCCATTCATCTTCGTAATTCGCGATAACACGCCGCGCTACCGGTTGCGCCCGCGGCGCTCTGACTGTACGGCAATATATTGGTACATTCAACATCGGCGTTATCGATGTTCGATGACGATCATCGCACATCGGCGCGGCGATGGGCGAATACTGATTCGAGTCGCGAGAAACCAACGTGAAACCGAACGGGCAGGCGCGCGAGAGACCGCGGTCGCCCCCGGCGCGCTGTGCACCGCACCGGGCTGTGCGCGTGACGACCTCACCGCCCGCGGGGTCTGCCGCGTACCGAACGGAAACCGTGCCCGGTAACCGCGCGCGTGGTGCGGCGTCTCCGTCACATACCGCCTCTGTTGACCTATTCACCAAGGAAACGCCACGTGCATCAGCATGGACTCAGATAGATTAGAGGACACCATGCGAGCTCTTGTGTGGGGCCCTGCCAGCTGACCTCGACATCCTCTTGAGGCAGAGCCCGTCTGTGCGCTCCTCCAAGGCTCAGTGACTCTCTCAAGGAGTCAGTCGTTTGGGATCTCTGGGGAACAACGACGTCTTGCGGATGTTTGGCAGTCCGCAGAAGAGCATCACAACACGCTCTAGGCCGACGCCGCCACCTGCGTGCGGGAACGCTCCGTACTTGAACGAGTCGACATATGCCGCGATCGGAGACAGGTCCACAGGTGGGTTCCTCGCCGCCGCCCGCTCGAGGAGCATGGCCGAATCGTGAATGCGCTGCGCGCCCGATGTCACCTCCTCGCCACGGATGAAGATATCGTAGGCGTTTGCGAAGTCTGCATTGTTCGGGTCGGGCATCGTGTAGAACGGGCGCACGTGTGCCGGAAACTTGTCGATGATGTAAAAGTCTTGGCCGTGGATCTTGCCGACGATCTCGCCAAGAAGCTTTTCGTCCTCAGTCCCGATGTCATCGAGGTCGCCGTGCGTTGCCACGTCCTGCTCGCGCTTTTTGAGACGCAGACGCTCGGCTTCATCAGTAGTAGTCTCCTGAAGAGCGCGCAGATGAGCTGGGCCTTCTGCGCGCAGGAGTGCCATCGCCTCCGGGTACGTGAAGCGCAGGCACGGGTAACGGTAGCGCAAGTTCTCGAAGGGAAACTGCGCCCGCACCGCCTCCAGTTCTTCCGCGTAGGACTGGTTCAGCCCATCGAAGACGGCATTGAACGTGCGATCGAGCACGTCGAGAACCTCGTGGTAGTGCTCTCGGAAGGTCATTTCCATATCGAGGCCCGTGAACTCGGTCATGTGACGATGTGTGAAGGAGTTCTCCGCGCGGAAGACGGGGCCGATCTCGAACACACGATCAAGGTCAGCCATCAGAGCCATCTGCTTGTAGAGCTGCGGCGACTGCGCCATGTAAGCTGCGCCACCAAAGTATTCGACCTTGAAGACGTCGGCCCCGCCCTCAGATGACGTGGCCACAAGCTTCGGCGTGTGGATCTCTGTGAAACCTTGTGAGCGCAAGAAGCCACGGAAGAACTGGCACACACCAGACTGCATCCGGAAGATGGCCTGCGTTGCACATCCATCGAGGATGAGTATTCAGGTGTGCGTTGCGTATGTGCGGTGCAGCACCGGCAGCAACGGCAGGGCGAGCAAGTCCGCACCTGGCTTGCTGGCACACGGAGGTCGATTACGCGATTGTTGAGGCGAACATCCTGGTTGACCCGCGGAAGCTCAGGATCGGCCGCAAGCGCTGCCTCCGAGCGCGCCGCGTCCTCGAGCTGAAGTGGCAACTCGGGCGCCGAGCGGCTGACGCAGAAGAGCTTATGGACCTGCGCAGTGGAAGGTCGGAGGGTGGATGGTCGGAGGGTGATCCTTGCGAAGGGCTGCGCCATAAGGGCTGCGCTGTAGCGCTGTTCTGTAAGCCGGCTTTGCTTTAAGGCTGTGCTGTGACGCTGTGCTGTAAGGCTGTGCTGACGGCTGTCCTGTGCGCTGCGTGCGCACCTGCAACTCGACGGCCGACTGCGTGCACGATGCGATCGGTTCAATGGGCAACGAGATCTCGCCATACACGTCCACGACGGACTCGCGTGGAAGCTGAGCGGCGAAGGGCACGATGTCGCTCTCCTTGGAAAAGACGACTGCCTGAACCGTGTGGATCGACTCGCGCAGCTGCAGGAAGCAGAGCATCTTGCCCTGCTTGCGGGAGGTGGCCATGCGGCCGCGCACCCACACCTTTTGCCCGGCAAGTGTGGCGGTGAGGTCGCCGATGCTGGTCCAAGTGCGGGCCGCAGCCGGACAATCGGATTGAATGAACATGTTGGCGAAGTCATGCGTCTCGTAGTTGCGGAGTGTCACGCGAGGCGCAACGACATCCGCCTCCGCGGCCCCGCCAACTTCCTTTACCTTCTGCGCGGCTTCACGCGCCTTGCGGTTGGCCTCTTTTTGGAGCTCCTTTTCGGCTTTCTCGGCTGCTTTGCGCTCCTTGTCCGCCTTGCGCCGCGCGGCGAGCGCCTCGGCGCTCTCGCCCTCCCGGGGTGCGCTCTCGCCCTCCATTAGTGCGGGGCGAACACGTCGACGGGCTTTTTCCCACACGTTTGACGAACGAGATTTTTGTGCGAGTGCGATTACATTTCCGGGAGACCTACACGTCGTTCGACCAAGTTTACTTCGACTTCTCTCCACACGAATTTTGTTTCGGCTCCTTTTCCCCACAGCCTATCGGGACGCGACGTAGTCTGGCGCAAGGCTTCTGCGTCTTGCCTGTGGAGCATGGCTCGCGGTCCGAAACGCCACCTCAAGCGGCTGAATGCGCCGCGGCACTGGATGCTCGACAAGCTGGGCGGCGTGTGGGCGCCGCGGCCGTCGACTGGTCCTCACAAGCTTCGCGAGTGCCTGCCTCTGATCATCCTGCTTCGCAACCGGCTGAAGTATGCCCTCAACACGAAGGAGGTCAAGTACGTCCTGATGCAGCGCCTGATCAAGGTCGACGGCAAACCGCGGACCGATAAAACGTACCCGGCTGGCTTCATGGGTGCGCGCCGTTCACCCTCACCACCAGCACCGCTGCTGCCCATTCTGAAGCACGGCGGGCTGCCCGCAGCTGCTGTGGCCTGTTGCCCCAAGTGCCGCCCGCTCACGAGTGCTGCCTGCCCGCCTACTTGATCTGTGCTGCAGATGTCGTGAGCATCGAGAAGACCAACGAATTCTTTCGCCTGCTGTACGACACGCGTGGCCGCTTTGCCATCCACCGCATTGGCGCTGAGGAGGCCAAGTACAAGCTGTGCCGCGTGAAGCAGCTCGAGATGGGTGCCAAGAAGGTGCCCTACATTGTCACGCACGACGGTCGCACTATCCGCTACCCCGACCCGCTCGTCGCGGTCCACGACACCGTCAAGTTTGACCTCGAGACGGGCAAGATCACCGACTTCATCAAGTTCGAGACGGGCAACCTGGCCATGATCAGCGGCGGCAAGAACACCGGCCGCGTCGGTGTGATCGTCTCTCGCGAGCGCCACCAGGGCAGCTTTGACATCGTCCACGTGAAGGACTCGGCTGGTCACATTTTCGCTACCCGGCTTGGCAACGTCTTCGTTATCGGCGAGGGCACCAAACCCCTTGTCTCCCTGCCAAAGAGCAAGGGTCTCAAGGTTTCCATCATTGAGCAGCGTGCGCTGCGACCTCCGAAGGCTTGAACCTGTTTGTCACTACGGGCAGTGTTCAGGGCGGGCTCAAGGCAGCGTGGACTAAGGGAAAGCATGCTCCCGGGCGCAGATCACTCTCGCATCGACACGCTTATAAATGCGACGGAGACGTTCTTTACGGTGGCTTCTGTGGCCTGGTGTTGTGCGCAACGCGCGTCGTCGTGGCCCGCGTCATCTCGCTCGCCGTTTTATGTCTACTATGATGCGTGTGTGTGTATGATACCGTGTAAAGTCTTCCTTACGTTAGCCGTCGCCGCACGCCGGTAAAACCGCTTATTGCGGCCGGCGCGGTCCCCGCGACGCCGCCGGGATCGACCGACGCGCGTCCGCATGCCGCATTTTTCGGCGTAGTTGGTCCGGATCTCGCATCCGGCCGAACCGGGAGCCGCCGGCGCGCGGCGGATGTCGTGCTTGCGAGTTGCGTCGTGGTCCGTGCGGTCGCCGTGTCGCGGTTTTTGCTTTATCTAAATAGCCCGGACCCGCGACGCGCGAGGGCCGAGGCCGGAACAGACGCGCGTCGCACCCTTGGTCCTCGACCGTTACCGCGCGCGCGTTCCGACCAATTATTTCGTCGCCGTCCCGTGGACGGCGGGCCGCCGAGCGCCGCGTTCTCGGGCGCCCCGGCCACGTATGTGACGGTGGGCCCGTTCCGCTACGGCTACGGGTACGACCCGTCGACCCGCGACCGCGCCGCCGCCGGGCCGGGCGCACGCACTGCGAGCGCCGCCGCCCGCAAGCTCCTAGCATAGCTGCAGCGCGGCAACAACCCGCACGCTCTCTACATGAAGGTGCAGCACTGGTTCTGCTTTTTGGCCGTCTTGTAAAACATCTTCGAGGAGCCGCTCAGGTCGTTGGACTTGACGATCAAGTCATCGATCTTCTGGCCGCGTTGGAGCGCTGCCTCGATGGTCTCGTGTAGAACCAGCTTCGTCTGCTCTAGTTCGTTCATAATGCGAGTGAGCTGGTCCGCTTGCGACGGGTCCTGGAACTGCACGAGCAACTTTGTGTGTGCGTCCTGCGTCCACGCGTTGAAATGGCCCACAACTCAATGCACATCACCGACAGATTAGAGGCTGGGCGCGTTCGAGCGGGGGCGCATACCTGAAATGCGCCCACGCAGTTGTCTTCATTCGAGGCTGGAGGTGGCTGCCCACCCAAAGAAAGTGAAAAGTCCTCGCAAAGCTTGGAGAGGTATCCAAATGCCACGCGTGCCGGGTACTCGTCATCCGCGTAGCAGACAGCGGTCACGCCCGCGGGCGAGACGTACATGTGGCACTGGAAACCCTGCTGCTTGACCGACGTGCGCGCGCCCACGGTCAAGTTTTGGTTGTTGGCAAAGGTGCGTGCAAAGAAGGTGAACATCTCGTTCACGCTGCTGCGCTGGAAGTAGGAGAAGGACGAGAGTTCCTTCGCCGAGCTGAGGATAACTGGCCCCTCCTTGCCTGCCGCCTGCGAGCCGGTCTTGAAGAGTGCCGACCACACGAGCTTCATGCTGCGAAGTGCAAGCACGGCTGTGAGGAGCACCGAGTGAGCGTGCGGAGCGAGCGTGAATACTTCAATGAAGTGTGAATACTTCAATTTCTTCTTGAGGTGATTTTCCCCCTGAACTTTCTTCAAGTTTGGTTTCGCACGTGTACAAACGGCACATCCCCGCGCGCCGCGCACTGTCAATGAACTCTTCACTGGCTCTTCCCGCTGCGCGGTGCTTTGGCAAAATCGTCCTGGGCCAGTACGATACAGGCGGAAAGGGGTTTCCGTTGGCTACTGGACAAGGGCGTGAAGTCCTACTTATCGGTTCGAAGCCACTTGTTGTTGGACGCTCCTCTGAGAGCGTGATGCGGGTGAGCAAGGCGCTGGTGTGGATCTCCAATAAGCATTTTGTCCTGGAGCCGGACAGTCATGGAGGTGTGAAGCTGCGCGACACATCGAGCAATGGGACCTGGGTGAATTCAGAGAGGGTTGTAAAGGACGTGCCGAGATCGCTGGCTACTGGCGATACGATCGAGTTAGCTGCGGAGGAGCAGCCTGGTGAGCACCGGCAGGTCTTCTTCCAGTTCTTCAAGGTGGACGATGCGTCACAGCCGTCAGCGGAGAGTATAACGGCTACCACGAGCGATCCGGCAGCGTTTACCCGTGCAGCAGTACCTGTCATCGCGCCTCCTCCCTCCTCGGAAAGGCCTGCTGCGACAGCCTCGGAGACGCCAGCTGCAGCGACAGAGGACGATCGTCCACAGTCTGGGAAGCGCCAACGCCTCCTCAATCGCGACGACGATCGCACACCGACGGAGACACTGGTGAGCAGCTTGCCAGGTCCGCAGCCTGAGCGGGCGGGCTCGCCGACATACGCCAGTGCCGCAGCTGAGCGTTTTGAGACGCTGCGTGCCCGAGCGGAGCAAGCTGAAGCAGAGCTAGCGGCGCTGCGCGAAGCGTCGGCCGCCGATTCCGCGCGCCTACGGCTGGTGACTGACGAGTTGCGCCAGATGGAGGAGGCAGCCGTTGCAAGCCACGCGAGGCTGGCCACTGTACTCGGCCAGCACGAGAGCGAGCTCCAGCGCCTCACCGAGTACGCGAGCGAGGCGAGCCAGGAGCGCCAGCGTGTGGTCCAGGAGAAGCTGGCGGAGGCGGAGGCTAAAGTGCAGGCCGAGAGGAGAGCCGACGCGGCACTGCGCCAGTACCGTGAGGCGGACGCTGCTCTTGCCGCGGAACGCACAAAGTCCAACGATGCCATCGAAGACGTCAAGAGGCTCACGGAGGAAACGTCGACACTACGCTCCAGGCTTGCAACCATCGATCACTCGCTTCAACAACTTGCACGGATGTCTCGAGACTTAGTATAACATCAGCGGGTTGGGGCTCAGGGTGCGGCATTGAACGAACAAACGTGCAGCGTGTGCAGCCGCACGACCATGTCGGTTCATGAAAGCCCGGGCCCTCAGCCGAGAGCCGTGAGCCCCCTGCTTCTCAGGATCGTCGCTGCTCGCTCAGAGTCCACACGCGGCGTGGGTACGGATCGGACAGCAGCAGGGCCAGTGCCCTTGCCACGCCAGTGCCCTGCGGCGCGGCGCCCGCCAGTCACCCCCCCGGCAGCGGGACCGGTGCGTCGCGGCGCTCGCGCGCCCGCACGGCATTGTACGCCTCAGATTTAGTTCCCGGTGTCTAGCCCCTCTCCGCCCCTCGTCGCCCCTCGCCTCGCCCCTCGCCCCTCGTCCGTTCGGATAATCCCTTTCTCAAATGCTCGACCCGTTCTCAAATGCTTTGCCGGCCCAGTCGGCAGGCGCACGCGCGCCGAATCGACAATGACCGCAAGCGCAAGTCTGGGGACATCAATGGGGACATCAATAAGGAGGAGGTCCTCGTCCTCACCACTGAATTCAACTTCAACTACCGAGTTCACGATGGCGTTTGGATTTCGTGCAGAGATCTTCAGCTTGGACTAGTGCAGACCCCAGTCCTTATCACGAGTATGCTGTCACCCGAAGGGAATGCTGGCATATGCGCCGTGAACGCGATCTATCTTTACAACGGCGCTTACCTCCGAAGCACGCTGATGGACTACAGCCATCTGATCCCCGACGTGATGGTCGGGAACAACGTATGGTTCTTGGCTAACAAGCCTGTGGAGATCACCGCACAGCGGCAGCGAGCGCAGCATTGGCGAGCGCAGCATCAGCGAGCGCAGCGGTGGCGAGCGCAGCGGCGGCAAGCGCAGCGGTGGCAAGCGCAGCGGCGGCAAGCGCAGCGGTGGCAAGCGCAGTGTCAGCAGCAGCGGGCGCAGGTATCGTTGAGGCGGAGCACTCACGGGCAACGTGCTCGGAGCTCCGGGGGCGTGTCGTGCGGCACGCGGATTGCTTCTAGGAGCTCGTCGATGCTGCGGTCGCCGATCGCAATGAACTCGACGACTTGGTCACGCCATAGCTTGGATGTCGCTCGCGTCGAGAGGCGCACGGCGCCCGCGATCAGAATGTGCTCCTCCGGCAAGCCATTGAGCTCGGTCATGATATCGTTCGATGCCTGCACTGTCGTCGAATTGTCGAGACGTATCTGTGGCAGGGGGGCGAGGGCCACTGTGCGCATGAGCTTCCCACCACGGCGAGGCGCGAGCTGATTGGCGGTTCGCTCACCATTCTGGAGCCGTCATCTTGCACTCCAACCGGAACGCCGAGCCATGCGGACGACAGCCGTGCGCCGGTGATCTCCACAGGCTTGTTAGCCAAGAACCATACGTTGTTCCCGACCATCACGTCGGGGATCAGATGGCTGTAGTCCATCAGCGTGCTTCGGAGGTAAGCGCCGCTGTAGAGATAGATCGCGTTCACGGCGCATATGCCAGCATTCCCTTCGGGTGACAGCATACTCGTGATAAGGACTGGGGTCTGCACTAGTCCAAGCTGAAGATCTCTGCACGAAATCCAAACGCCATCGTGAACTCGGTAGTTGAAGTTGAATTCAGTGGTGAGCACGAGGACCTCCTCCTTATTGATGTCCCCATTGATGTCCCCAGACTTGCGCTTGCGGTCATTGTCGATTCGGCGCGCGTGCGCCTGCCGACTGGGCCGGCAAAGCATTTGAGAACGGGACGAGCATTTGAGAAAGGGATTATCCGAACGGACGAGGGGCGAGGGGCAAGGCGAGGGGCGACGAGGGGCGGAGAGGGGCTAGACACCGGGAACTAAATCTGAGGCGTACAATGCCGTGATCGCGATCGGGTTCGGGAGGGGCTTAGAGGGGCGCGGGCGGCCGCCGGCGGCCCCTACCCCCTGGCGCCTGGGACTACTGCCGTTAATATAAATCATAATCTCAAATCCGCTATGCCGCATTCTCCAGGGGCATGTCCAGCCAGGGGATATCCCGTATCCGTGCGCCGGTCGCCATTGCCGGTCGCCCCGGGTGGAGTCGGTGAGCGCCCCGGGGGGACCGCGACCATAACTGCGCTGAACATAGTTCACAAAGTGGGTTGTTTAGTCCTTGGGCAGCGGAACGTCTCCCGGAAGCTGAACGGCTGAACGCGCGTCTCTCGCCGCGCCGCTGTCATTGGCCGCTGTTGGGGCGCTGTTGCGCACTGACCCCTGGCGCTGACTGACTGAGCCCGGTTCTGCCCTGTGGCAGTATCGCGCCTCCCGCCCGATGAAGGCAATGCCAAGGGGCGAAAGAGAACAATGCCTAAGGGGCGCTTCGAGAATCGAATCCGGTTGAAAAATCTCAAAAAGAGCGAGATGCGTCTTTTTAAAGATGCCCTGAGGAATTCAGGGTTTTTTGGCACAAACGTCCCATGTAAAACTCAATAATTGAGGCTTTCGCCATCGCCGGGCCGCCGGGCAGGCCATGGAAGCCTCCGAAGGCGCTGACGGCAGCGTGCAGTCCGAGTCCGAGGTCGACTCGTCGGCTGACAA
>Ga0210239_101722_pt1 | contig 15061 bp, 12 predicted proteins | sample ChrtobMetP5a_0mM_FD_155451 | JGI IMG/M metagenome (GOLD analysis project Ga0210239, IMG submission 155451) | Chrysochromulina tobin associated microbial communities from unialgal haptophyte culture, Seattle, Washington, United States - P5a_0mM | ecosystem: Host-associated > Algae > Haptophytes >... | reverse complement strand
AATGTATCGTAAAGAAGGATACTTATCCGTAGGTAAGATACATTTCCTATGATAGCCAAAGTGACAGATACAAATGTATCTTGTTGTATCTCGATGTATCTCGATGTATCTTGACGGGACACATCAAGATACATGCGCGATACATGCACGATACATGTTAGATACATGGGATACGTATCCTGATAACAAACCCCCCCAAATTCGATAACAAACCCCCCGTCACCCGGAAGGCGCGTGCGATCTTGTACGTGCGATGCGCACGCGCAGCAGCCGGCTGCCATGCTCGTCGACAAGAAGCTCGCCCTTACGGAAGACTCTTTAAAATATAAAAGGATATAAAAGGACAATCTTTTTATACTCACCTCGGGGATCGAACCCGAGACCACTAGATTAAAGGTCTAGCGCTCTACCAACTGAGCTAGGCAAGCCATATATCGCCCTACTTCTGAGTCATGTCAATTCATGAACGATGGACATTTTACAGGGATGCTGCGACTGATCGTACAGATTCATGACACCAAGCTCGCACTCCGTTTTTCATTGGAAGCTCATAGTGTTTCTGCATGTTTTACAGTGTTAGCCTTTCGCATCAGCTGCCGCGGCGGGGAAATGTCTCACGGTCGGCCCGGTCGGCGAAATTCGCCTCTGTGGGCCTCGAAGTGGACGGTGCGCGCGGCGAGCGGTCCGCCTTTGCTTACATCGCTTCCTGACATCGTGCGAGTATTGCTCTCGTATCCGGACGGTAGCACCATCATCGGCGTCGTCCGCGGCCGGTAGCGCGCCATGAGTCAGAGCAGCACGGCCGGCATTGACATGCTCCTTGAGATCATCGATGCCGAGGACACAGAACCGCCACCCGCGGCCGCAGAGCCGCCACCCGCGGCCGCAGAGCCGCCACCCGCGGCCGCAGAGCCGCCACTTGCGGCCGCAGAGCCGCCACCCGCGGCCGCAGAGCCGCCACCCGCGGCCGCCCGCGCTCGCAAGCTGCCCGCGTTTGGGCGAGCCGCTGGTGGCGGCCCCACACCCGCTGCGCGCAAGCTCCCGCGCTTCGACGAGGCTGCACGGTCGGGCGCACTGCCGCCGCTCGCCTTGCCGGTACCGATCGTGTACACGCGCTCAGAGGGCGAGGCCGATGAGCTGTGCGAAGCGCTCGTCGCCGCTGCCGATGCCGGCACGCTCTCCCTCGTTGGCTTCGACATCGAGTGGACCGTGACCTACGAGTCGGGCAAGACGCAGCGTCCGGCAGCCCTGGTACAGCTCGCGACGGGCACGAGCGTCTACCTCTTCCACGTGGCGGCGATGAGCCGCTTCCCTGAGCGCCTCGCGACCGTCATCGAAGACAGGCGCGTTCTCAAGGCGGGCTCCAAGGTGCTGAATGACATGCACAAGCTGCGCAGGGACTTTGGGCTTCAGGCGGCGGGGCTGCTGGAGCATCAGAGGCTGGCGGCCGCTGTGCTCACGTACGGCGAGCGGCCATGGTCGCTGAGCGAGCTGGTGGAGGCGTGCTTGCGACGGCACCTGCCCAAGGAGGAGCGCGTGCGAACGAGTGCCTGGGAGTCCACGTGCCTCGACGACGAGCAGACCCGATACGCGGCACTGGACGCGTGGGCAAGTCGGGCGGTGGCTCTGGAGCTGCTGAGCCGGCAGCGTGAGACGCCTCCAGCCGCCACTACCGCGAGTGCTGCCGCCACCGTCGCCGCCTGCAGCACCAACATGGCCTGCACTGCCATGGCCTGCACCTCCACCATGGCGTGCACCACCATGGCCAGCACCACCATGGCCAGCACCACTGCCATGGCTTGCAGCACCATGGCCTGCACCGCGCCTGCCGCCACTGCCCAGTTTGGCGCGGCGGAGGACGCGTGGCACCCAGCGGGCGTGCCGATGCGCCTGGTGGACTCCATCGAGGTTGACCCGATGTGGAGTCGGCGCACCGGTGGGAGGCAGTGGCTGCATAGGAGAGGCGAGTAACACAGCAGGGACGTGGAGTCGGCGCACCGGTGGGAGGCAGTGGCTGCATAGGAGAGGCGAGTAACACAGCAGGGACGCTCTTGAAGATGGGGATGCCACACAATCGTCATTGCCAGGGCAGGAGTGTATGTCTCTTACTAGCCGACAAAGTACTAGGAACTAGACCCCCCCACCACCCGGCAGCCGGTCGGTGTCCTTGATCTGAGAGGTCGTTGTATTCACACTCTCGAATGCCGCGGGGCCGGCAGGAACTCCATGATGGAACTCGCGCGGGATGCCGCTCCTCGAGACCAAGTGGCTCGTCTCCGGCACGGCCTTCGCCACCTTGTGTTGCCGACGCGACCTGCAGACGGCGGGCTGTATTCTCGGCGCTGTGCTCAACGCGCTTATGGGCAAGGTACTCAAGCGCGTCTTCAACATGCGCCGTCCGGATGGTGCTGAGCTGAGTGATCCGGGCATGCCCTCGAGCCATTCACAGTCGCTCTTCTTCTTCGCATCGTACTTGTCGACGGTCGCAGACGAGCAGATGCTGCATCTCGCAGTCGGTGCCATCGCTCCGCTGCCGCTGCTGCGCGCCGCGGTCCCGACGGTATGCTTCGGGCTCGCGGCAGCGCTGGCATACCTCCGAGTTCGAGCTGGCTTGCACACGGTCGCGCAAGTGAGCGTGGGCGCTGTCTTGGGCACAATGGCCGGATCCGTTTGGGCGGCCCAGCTGCAACCCGCGTTGACGGCACGTGTGCTGCAGTCGTCAGCGGGCACCGCTATGGCTGGCACATCGGCGGCTGCCCCAGCCGTGGTGGCCTTGCTTGTGCTCGGCGCACTTGTCGTAGGCAGTGCCGAGCGCGTAGTGGCGCGATGGCTCAAGAAAAATTCCTGATGGGTTCCAATCCAACCGATGAGCGCTCCAAGGCCCTCTGTTTCAACTGGTACACTCGGCGACTCGGGTCGAGATGTCACGACACGTGTACCGAACCAGACGGCTGTCGAGCGTATTAGCATTCGCAAGATCCGATCTTTCAACGTAGAATCTCTAGTATCGGACGGTGTGAAAGGTTTCTGTGTGAAAGCTTTAGAGGCTCCGAGTGTCCGAATGAGCGCGTATCGTCCCACAGCACGCAGTCTCCGACCTACACACTTGCAATGCCTACTTGTTACCTACTTGCTTTTCGAACTCTTCGGCCACAGCTGGCTCACCCGCGCAGCAAGCCCCTTTAGAAAGCCGTACAAGGTGCGCACCTTCCGACCGCGTCGGACGGCCTGTATCTTGGTGGCTGCAGCCTGCTCCTCGGGTGAGGGCCCGCGCTTCAGAATGCTCTCGACACGGGCGCTGGTGGTCGGCGGGTGCGTGGCACGGTAGATTGCCAGACGGTCGGAAGTGTACAGGCACCGGACGAGCTGCCCAGATTGATCGTAGCCGGTGGCTTGTGCCTCGTGCAGCGCTTCGCCTATGGGATATATCTGAAACAGGAGGAACGGGAACGAGCCGAGGCCGTAGAGCATCTTGAGGTCGTATAGGCTCGACCAGAAGATTGGGTCCTGGGGGTCCAGTCCATAGTTGTAGACGAAGCCGACGATCCAGCCGAGCACCAACGCAATCAGGACAAATAGATCGAATAGCATAAAGTACGGCAGGTAGCCTCCCATGCGCCGTGATGCTTGGCGTCGGCGACGCTGCGCCTCGATGGCATCGCGCACCTGATGTACATGGATCGCGCAGCTCGGGGCTGCCGCTTCAGCGCCTCGGACCTTGCTAAGCTTCCTGATGTGTGCTTCGGTCACAGCGCCATCCATCTTACCATCGGCAACGTCGAGGCGGACGTATTCCAGAGCTTGAATGTTCTCCTTCCCGCCGTACGCTTGCTTGCAGGCCAGCAGGCCGAAGCACCACCAAATCAAGCAGAGCTGCCCCACGGTCGACGCGATGTATAACGGGAACGTCGGCGAGGAGGCGGGTGAGCTGTCAACGCAGCCAGCCCCGCTCGACAACAAACAACGGTGGTAGCCCATGCCAAGGGCGACGGCGGGCACTATACCTTGGCTGAAAAAGGATGCCGCTTTGACCTTCAGGATGAACCGCACCAGCTGATACTCGTCGTCGCGCTCGATGAGCACAAAGGTTGCAAAGAAGGCGAAGAGGGACGAGATCGGCTGCATCTTCAATGCGAGAATCACAAAGCCGAGCGGGTCGCGGACCACCTTCCACGTCGAGGCGTCTGCAGGAATCTGCGCGTACAGAAACTTTGCGCGCATGCCCAGCCAGAAGCGGCGCGTGGCCTCGCATGTGCTGACGCCAGCGTCGCCAAAGTACCACAGCCGAGGTGGTCCCGGCCAGCCATCGAGCCGGTATTTGGCCAGCTGGCGGTCCGCCTGCCCAAACATATCAAGGACCTCTTCGACGAGCTCCGCGTTCATCTCATCGCACGTGAGCTCCCACGCTTTACGGATGACGCGCTTCAAGATCTCAGGCATGTAAGGATCTTCGACAAAGCGGAGCAGGTACATCTCGACGGCGAGGAGTGTCTTCGTGGTGTGGTGGACAACTTTCTTGTCGTGCAGTCGGTAAAGCGGCTGCAACAGTGCGTCGTCAATCGCATTGACAGCGGCGCGACGCGCCTCCTGAGCCCAGTCGACCACGCCCATTTGAGGGCCAGCTGCTGCGCAAGACGTCCTCTGGCTAAGAGGTGGTGAAGCAGCAGCATTCATTTCACACGCTCTACTTTCCGCCATAAATGACCTCTGAAAAATACGACTGCAATACCAACCATTGAAAGCTGCGCTCAGGTGTAAGCTAGTCGCAAGGGGGCACGCACAGTGGACATCGTAGCGACGCGCGAATTCCTTCACCACAATTCGTCTTCACACTCGCGCGCAGTCACAAAATGAAGCCCATCCGTCTCTCTCTCTCAGGCGCGGGCTTTCTTGGCGCGTGGCATCTCGGCGTCAGCGAAGCGCTCCTTCGGGCCGGCGTCCTAGAGAATGGTTCGTTACAAGTTGCCGGCGCCTCGGCGGGTGCAATCGTTGGCGCGGTCATTGTAGCGGGTGTGCCACTGCAGCAGGCCCGCTTGGCTCTGTCGGCGCTTGCGATGGAGGCGCGATCACAACCTCTCGGCATTGTCACACCTGGCTACAGCCTCGTCGATGGCGTTCGAAAGCACCTCGACGAGCACCTGCCTTTGGACGCGCACCAGCGGGCCTCGGGCAGGCTCCACGTGGCGCTCACGTCTCTCCGTCCTGGCGAGGTGGGTGCATTGTACCACAAGTGCAGCTTCGGCTCGCGCGACGAGCTCATCCACGCGGTCACGTCGTCGTCCGACATACCTGGCCTCACGGGGTGCCTCACGCGCGCCACCACCCCGTGCCTTGCTGCCACTGCCCTGCCCGCCCCAGCCAACGTTTGGCAAGCTCTCACTCGCCGGCTGGACGTTGATGGCGGCCTATGGGATCTGTTCCCTGATCCGTGGCACGGCACGTGTGACGTGGCGTTCGTCAGCCCGTTTGCCGGCGTCGGCTTCGCCATCTCGCCCTGCCCCTCGAAGGCTCCTGCCCCGAGTGACTCGGGGCAGGAGCCGCCGACGCCGGTGATCACCGGCAAGTCCTTCGCCAAGGGTTATGCCCTTGCCGTCGCCAGTCGTGCCCTCTCGGCGGCCTGGCCAGCTCCGCGACCGATGCCGACGCTCAAGTGGAAGTACAAGCACGGTCGGTCGCTGGAGCTCTCCCCGGAGAACCTCGTGCGCTTCCGCCATGCGCTGTCGCCACCGTCGGACGCAACGCTCGCCGCCTACGAGGCCGAGGGGTTCGCGCGCTGCGCCGAGTGGATGCAGGTCGCGGGCATCGGGGACAGGGAGACGAGACCGTCCCCTGAACACTAATCATTCAATCCAAATAATTCACACCGCTCAGGCGAGTTCACACTTCAGACTTCACAGACAGTCCGCAGCACTGTTCTCGCACACAGGGTCGGGCACCACGACATGCGGGAGTCGGTCGGAGGGATGAAGATGCAGAGCTTTCAGGCGCGTGGCATCTCGGCGACTCGCAACGATACGGCACTGATCGCGGCGCTTCTTCGAGATTGGCAGCACAAGGGCTCCGCCCGAGGCTTCTGCGCCGTGACGAGCGCAAAGGAGGCCTACGCCTCGTGCACCACCGCAGAGAAGGGCAGCTTCGCGCTCTCCACCCACGAGCTCGCAACCGCGCGCGAGCATGTGGACAGCGCGTGGACAGCCACAGCAGCTTGCATCTCGCTGTGCTTGGGCTGTGCGAACTGCAACTTCATCTCCGTGTCAAGCCGCTGGAATGACTGCTCATGGTTTGCACGGTGCGATCTCGACCGCCTGCACACCGACGTGGACGACTTTCGATCCGGTCGGGTGGATCGTGGACGCTGGACGCCGTTGCTCGAGCGGACGGCAGCGTCTCGGTGCGACTCGCCCGCTCACGACGACGTCGTCCTCGCCGCTGCAACGGCAGGCACACACCTGCTGCCGGCCTCGCGGTTCGCCGCGTGCCAAAAGTCTTGGCTCCAGGCCGCCACTGCCCGCCGGGCACAGGCGCGCGCTTCGGAGACGCCAGCGGTGGCCGTTGCGTTCGGCTGGGAGCTCGGCGGCAGGTTGACGATGAACGTCTCCGCGGGTGTGTACCCGGGGCATTGCGAGCACCACGGCTACTGCCCTGAAGTGCGACCGGTCCTCGACCGCGTATCAACTCGGCCGCGCCCTAGCCTCCCGTTGACAGACGACGTCTGCCGGTCGCCGCCGCCGACGCCATCGTTCACCGAGTCGTTTGCGCCCATCGTTCGGGAGACGATGCAGCCCTGGAGCGGGCGCCGACAACTGCTGGACGATGTGAGGAGAGGCTTCGCGCTGCTCTCCCCCTGGTGCCGCGTGCAAGCGTGCGTCGTCGATGGCGCGCTCTGGGTGGCCTCTCCTCACGACCTTCGGCTCGGCTCGACGTACCGTGCGAATGCTTTCCTGCTCGGGATGGCGCACGTACTCAGGCGGCACCACGTCGAAGATGTGTGCGTGATCCACAACTGCATGGACACGCTCTCCAACCCGCGACGGACTCGCTCTCAAAACCGCGTACGAGAGCCAACGCCCATGACGCAGCTCGTGCTCTCGTACCTGTCCCATCCGAAGCGGCCGCACGTCCTGTGGCCAGACCACATGATGTGGGGAGGCTACCCAGAGAACCATGTGCTCGCCTGGCCGAGCGGCGGCCCACCCATTTACCGGCACGCGAGGACGATCCCTTTTGGCCAACGGCTCGACCGAGTGCTCTACGACGCGACGGTCCGGCAGCTTGACGGGGACGGCGCGATCAAGCCGCTACGACTGAGCCTCCTCCGGTGCCTGCGCGCGGACGGCAGCGGCGCGCAGGCGCTGCGCGGCTTCCTCGATGTCCAACGGCCGATTCGAAGTGCTCTCGAGCGCCTGGAGACGCGAACCGTCCTCGGACCAGACAGCTGGCAGTTCCGGTACATGTGCCACTGGCGGCACCTGCTGCTCCTGTCCGGCACGTCGGGATGGATCAATCGGCTCCCGTACGTGCTCGCGTGCGGCTCCGCGGCAGTCTTGGCGGTGGATGAGGCGGCTCCGTTTCCAAAAGCCGAGCCAGGCGAAGGGCAGGTCGACTCGCTCGTCTCCAAGCTCCTGCTGCCCGGCGTCGACTTTGTACCGCTCAACATGAGCAGCAGCGACCCGCTCGGCGCGCTGTGCGAAGACTTAGCGGCCGCTCTCGACGCGCTTCGTCAACGGCCGCGGCTCGCCGAGTGCATCGGACGCAATGGGCGCGTGAAGATGGAGACCTTACTGACCCACGAGCTCGTGGTGCGCTACATGGCGGCGGTGATGCGCCATGTGGCCAGGCTGCAGCGTGGGGAGGAGCACGCGACCTACGTGAGAGCGCGCGCCGAGGGCAGGCCCCTGTTTGCCCGGGTCAACGTCACCGCGTGCTTGGAACTGGAGTTGCGGCCCTTGGTGCAGCACGAGTGCGTCGAGCGGGTGGTGCGCGAGGCCATCGCTGTCATGAGTGCATAGATGTTTGAGAGACCGGACGGCGCCAGACGTGCAACACAGTTTTCAACGAAATTGGGAAGGTTTCAAACGATAGCGAGCGCATCGCCGCGGTGGCGCGGGCGCTCGGCCTTGAGGCTGGCAGCGGCGCGCCGGACGCCGGTGGGCGATGCGTGGCCGACGAGCGATGCGGATGCGTCGACGAGGAGGTCAAGCGGATCCTCCGCGAGCATAGCAAGCGCTTCTTGGAGCGACAGCATGCGCAAGAGGAGGACACTGAGTTGAACTGAAGCTGTGGGGAAGCTCTCAACTCGTGTTGGTAGTAGTGCTTTATGCTGTGGTTTGTCTTTGTGCAGTCAATCCTGCGCTGGGGCCAATATGTGAGCTTTGTGACACCCCGAAAGTAGCAACCGGCTCGCGACCCGCCCTGTCCGGGGGTGTCGTCCGCGTGTGAGCGAGCGCCTGTACGTTGAGAGCCCCTTGTGCCTCGTCCTCTCTGGAGCTCGGTGCATGCAATCATAGCGGCGGCCAGTCGACCGCTGCCATCCACCTTGTGGGGATGGACTTTAATGCCCAGACGTCTCGCTGGTAGTATGAGCTACGAGAAGCACCGCATGACGTATGATGTTGAGGCGGCGGATTGCGCGCCGTGGGCGCGGGGAGGCTCGGCTGGCCCTCGTGGGGGCCGTCGGAGGAGAGATCGGTAGGCGTCGGCCGGAAGCCCCGGGCGTCGGCCGAAATGACGGAAAATGAATTGCGACCCCCGGCATCGCGCCGGCCCCACGGTGCGACCAGAGGGCAGGAGGGCGACGCTCCACGCGTCGGACACCCCCACACAATAGCCAACACACGAATCGATTGCACCAATCGCAACACACGGGGTACGAACGCGGAACGGCACCTTTGCCGGTAGCTCTCAGTCCTCCTCTCTCTCTCTCTCTCTCTCACTCTCAACAGCCGCTCCGGATCACCGGTTGAGGGCGGGCGGGTCTGGGCAACCAAAATGGGCTAAAAATGGGAGGCTGCTGCCGTGCTGCGCCCCCACCTTCGGAACCGCGGGGCAATTGAGAGATGAGAGGTACGCCATACGCAGCGTTTTGAGCAATTGCGTATTGAGGCAGCCTTTTGCGTATTACACAAAACAGTTTGACAGGGTTTGCGTATTGCGTATTGCGTATTGCGTACCCGCTTTGAGCAGCATTGCGTATTGCGTATTGCGTATTGCGTATGGGCGTACCCACTAGGAACTACCTTGGCGCGTATTGCGTATTGCGTATTGCGTATTCGGCGTATTGCGTATTGGGGCTAAGACCCTTATTGCGTATTGCGTATTGCGTATTGCGTTTGCGTATTGCGTATTGGGGCTTTGACCCGCATTGCGTATTGCGTATTGCGTTTGCGTATTGCGTAATGGGGCTTTGGCCCGCATTGCGAATTGCGTATTGCGTTTGCGTATTGCGTATTGGGGCTTTGGCCTGCATTGCGTTTTGCGTATTGCGTTTGCGTATTGCGTATTGGGGCTTTGACCCGCATTGCGTTTTGCGTTTTGCGTTTGCGTATTGCGTATTGCGTTTTTCGTTTTTGCGTTTTACATGCGTTTTGCGTTTTGCGTTTTCAGTTCAGTTCAGTTTCTTCGCGGTCCCCCCACGCTCACTCCACCGCTAGTAACTATACGTCGGAAAGGGGTGGGGGAGTACGTGCACGCGCTCACGCGTGCGTTGCCTTGGGCCGGTGTGTGGCCTTCGGTCTGCCGAAGATGAGCGTCTGGGGAGACGCTGGTGCCGGTACTTCCAAAGTCGCATGCATTTCATTCCTCAGACCCCTTTTTGGTACCTATTTGGTGTTTCGGTTGCGATTTTTCTGTTTCAGACGCCGTCGGCGTCGCCTCTGTCTGCCCACTACCACTCCGCCCGTGCCCACGCTCCATGGAGGCCCTCGATTGCGCACCGGACGCTCCAGGAAGGCGCTCGCGGTCACCCTCGCCCGATGCCGCCCTGCGCCCGTCGCCCACGACGCCCGTCTGTGGAACGGGCTGGGAGCAAAGTGCCGTAACCCCGTCCACGGATGCTTACAATGCCCTAGCCGAAGCGAGCTGCAAGGCTTGCGAGAGCGCTTCGAAGCGCCTCAAGCACACGTGCACCAAGGCGAAACATACTGGGAAGCGGCACACGTCTCCCTCCGTCGATATCCGCCATGCCAAGCGCTCGGGCACAGGGCCCGCCGCCGCTCTTACGGCACCTGAAGCAGTCCGAATTCCAGTCGCCTCTTTGGCGATCGACAGGGGGTCGAGTGACGTGGGCGTTCGCGCGGGCGAGATGCACGTGCTCTCAGAAGCACTTTCGCATATTTCATCATCCTCTGAGGCGCTTCACCCATCGCACTTACCCGTGCCGACGCTCATTATGGAGCAAGGGGAGGCATCTGACGTGGATGGCGACCTAGTCATGGCCGAGGGCAACACGCACACTCGGGCGCAGGTGCTTCGGAGCATCATCTTGCTTTTCCACCGCGAGTGCAGTGGTTCAGCCAATGCCTCGCCATGCTCTCGCTGGGGGCAGTTGAGCTCGTGGTGCCGAACACGCAGGGCGCAGGCATCATGGCGCCGCCGTTTGTGTCTGCCGAATTTCTTGCGAGTGCTCTGGCGACGATGCTCCTGCTCGCACCTCGGCTTGCGGGCGATCGCCCGGTCGCATCGGATGCGATAGCGCCACAACTAGCCGTCGCTGCTCACGGCGGTGAGGTTGCATGCATCCCAGACGTCGCACCGCCGATGAACTCCATGTTCGTCGTCCCCGCCGCACCATGCGACCCAGGCCAGGCACCACTGCCGTCAACGCCACTGCAGAGAGCTTCAGCTACGCCGCAGATTGTCGATGATGCGCTCCAGATCGCCGATGCACCGCAGGTCGCCCTCGCCTGCGTCCCCGGAAGCTCACCGCCACCCGGAGCGGCACAGCATCTCGTGGACGACAGCGTGATTCCGAAGTACCCAGCACACGTACTGGCGCTGCGCGAGCTTCCTGCAAGCGCTGCCCAGCGTGCGATACCGCTCCTCGAGGCGGTGATCAAACGCCGACGTGCTCACGTGCACCAAGTCCTTCGGAACCATGCTGTACCCGACGAGCTTTGCGACCCGTACAACCTAACGTGTGGTCTGAGAGGGGTGACCTTCGTCGTGGAGACGAATGGCGACGCAGCAGGCAGAGGCTTCTGGCGGTACGAGCTGAAGCTCTTCAACGTGAGCACGAAGGCGACGAGGGTGGAGGCATCCTCGCTCGCTTTGCTTCTATCCAAGGTAGACGCTTTCTCTGCTCTCAATTCGCCAGAGTCGTTGGTGTCCGCGATGGCCGTCACGTCGATCCGAGCTTCTGCCGAAACCGAGTTGCCTGCTGCTCTCGAGCTCTAACTATACGTCGGAAAGGGGTGGGGGAGTAAGTGCACGCGCTCACGCGTGCGTTGCCTTGGGCCGGTGTGTGGCCTTCGGTCGGCCGAAGATGAGCGTCTGGGGACACGCTGGTGCACGGAGCGCGCCTGCCAAAGTTGCATGCATTTCATTCACCACATCCCTTTTTTGGTACCTATTGGATGTTTCTGTTTCGAGTTTTCTGTTTCAGACGCGAGCGGGACGTTCGAGCCGGAAGGAGCGGCTCCCTAACTTCGGCGTGCGGTGACTCTCCCTGGAATCGCCGCGGCTCTGCGGTCGGCGCATCGGGCCATGTTCATGAGGCTTCTGGCAAGCTGTGACAGGTGCTCCAGGCACTGAACGACCATTGAGTTGATGGACGCTCCAATTGTTGAGTGGCAAAGGCCGGACGAAACATCCAGCCGAGCTCGCCCGTGGCTGCGCAACCACAGCCAGCATCTGAGCCACGCACGTCTAGCTGCGGTAGCCGGCTTCCAGTAGCAAACCGTGAGTATAACTGTGGTACTGTGAGGGACCTACCGTCCTAGTAACGTTCTCCCGCAGTACCGTTAGTGCAGTTAGAGTAGATAGCTCTTCTTACTTACACCCACCTAACCCCCTAACCCCCTAACCCCGAACCCCTAACCCCTCTAACCTCCCTCTGGTCTAACCCTTTACATGTGGTTTCGACAGTTAAACCTAACCACACCCACCCGAACCGTAAAGTCGGTTTCGTAGCCGTAAGAGTAACCGTCATACCGCTCCACCTGTGGTTTCGGCGCAACCCCTAACCCCTCACCCCTAACCTTCATCCCGCCTAAGCCTGTGCAAGCGCGTCCCGCCTAAGCCTGTGGTGGGCTGCGGCGTACCTCGCGCCCATCCACGGTTTCGAGGGTTTCGTCAGTTCCGTCAATTGTAGTCAGGATGTGACGAAACAGACGAAACTGACGAAACTGATAAAAACGCAAAACGCAAAACGCAATACGCAAGACGCAAGACGCAATACGCAAGACGCAATGCGGGTCAAAGTGGGCTGGCCAGTACGCAATACGCAAGACGCAATACGCAATGGGGGTCAAAGTGGGCTGGCCAGTACGCAATACGCCACACGCAATACGCAATACGCAAAGAGGGTCAAAGTGGGCTGGATGTGAAAATTGCAGTCATACGCAATACGCAATACGCAGTACGTAATGCGGGTCAAAAATACGCAATACGCAAAATGCTGAAAATACGCAACAAAAAATTACGCTGCGTATGGCGTACCTCTCACTGATGGGGCAATTGCCGCGGGGCCCCGACCACCCGACGGGCGGGCGCTGACCGCGCTGACCGCGCCCTCCCCTCCGGCAGTCCCCCCGCTAAAAGTCGCGCGATTCGCGTGAAGGTCCGGACCCGAATGCGAAAGCTGGCGCTCATCTAGAACAATTCATGCATGCACCCTTCACTTCGAGGAGTTTTATGAATGCCAGTTATTTCTCTTAAAATTGTTTAGGGGCCTAACTTCGATGAACGCCGTGATCGGCAACAAGAAGATGTGCCCCGCCCCAGCCGAGAGCCTACTCGGCGAGCCGGCCGAGGGCGCGCTCCCCACGATCTCCAGTGGAGTCCCGCAAAAGACCGCGCGCGTCGATGTCGACCCCGCATCCGCCAAGGAGCTGTACCAGCACATCACTTACGCTCTTCGGCCGATTGGAGGCGCTGCCGCTCGTCAACGTCCGCCTGCACGGCTGTGCTACGCTTCCACTCGTGGTAAGTCTCTCACAAGCCCGGCCTCCATCCTACACTTCACGTGCTACGAGCGCACTCCTCCTGCTGCTCCTCGCGCTTCCCGGAAGTCGCGGCTCCAAGCTCCCCGTCGAGAAACCCAATCCTGGTGAGCGGATGAGCGCTCGTCATCAGCATACGCCGTGTGCGCTGGATTCCACTTGGAAGATTATCACTGTCCCAAGTGGGCTGATGCAGCACATGCTCGATGCTGGAGAGCTGGTGTCCAAGGGAGGTCCCATTATGGCGCCGGACTTGTCTACGGTATATCGAAGTGGAGACGAGCAGTTGTCCCACCTCTCAGTTGACCTCAAGCTCTTCAAGGAGCAGCTCGAGGGAAAAAAGGGGGTCGAGCAACTCATCGCTTACGTTGAGGCGGATGTTCTCGACAACGTCGGGGAGCACGTTGGGAGGCGCCTCGAGCGCCGCAGGCTCCGTTGCCTCGGTGCTGGGGGTTGCGGCACCACCTGCACATGCGGAAGTTGTTGCTGCTCTTGCAGCGGTCATTGCCACCACCCGCACCATCCGCACCATCCTCACACACCGCAAACGCACTACCCCCCGCCATTCATGCTACCATCACCGCCCTCCCAACCGCCTGCGTTGCCGACCCACTACGATCTCTACCGCCATCGCCGCCGCCTCCAAGCCAGTCCCCGTCCGCCCTCGCCGTCGCCGCCTCCACCGTCACCGTCACCGCCTCCACCGTCACAGCCGCCACCACCCTCAAAGCCGCCTCCACCCTCGTCCCCGCGGCCCCCGCTTGCACCGTCGCCAACGCCCCGCAATCCCCGAAAACCAGCGCCGTCGCCGCCTCCGCCGTCACCACCGCCGCCTTCCCCTCCGCCGATGCCTCCCCCGCCGCCTTCGCCACCGCCGTCACCGCCACCACCGCCACCACCCTCACCGCCTCCTTCTCCACCCCCGCGATCGCCGCCGCCATCACCCCCACCACCTTCACCGCCGCCCAGTCCACCGCCCTATCCACCACCTCCCAGTCCACCGCCAAGCCCACCGCCACCTTCGCCACCGCCCTCACCGCCGCCACCCTCACCGCCGCCACCCTCACCACCTCCGTCGCCGCCGCCGCCAAGCCCGCCACCATCTCCGCCGCCGCCATCCCCACCCCCAAAACCTCCTCCACCTCCTCCACCTTCGCCACCACCTCCTTCTCCACCACCATCGCCACCGCCGCCTTCACCGCCTCCTTCGCCTCCACCTCCATCACCGCCTCCCTCGCCGCCTCCTCCATCACCACCTCCTTTGCCTCCCCCCCCGTCGCCACCGCCTTCGCCGCCGCCCCCATCCCCGCCACCACTCCCGCCACCCCCTAGCCCTCCGCCGTCGCCGCCGCCACCTTCTCCGCCACCTTCTCCCCCCCCACCGTCACCACCACCCTCACCGCCTCCACCATCGCCTCCACCGTCTCCGCCCCCACCGTCACCACCACCCTCACCGCCACCACCGTCGCCGCCTCCCTTACCCCCGCCACCTTCGCCTCCGCCATCCCCCCCGCCGCCTTCGCCTCCTCCGTCGCCACCGCCACCATCGCCACCCCCCATGCCGCCACCACCATCGCCTCCGCCGTCTCCGCCTCCTCCCTCTCCTCCGCCGTCTCCGCCACCGCCTTCCCCACCTCCGTCCCCTCCCCCCCCATCGCCCCCACCTTCACCTCCGCCTCCAAGCCCGCCGCCCTCGCCACCACCGCCTTCACCTCCGCCATTGCCTCCGCCACCATCACCTCCGCCATCACCGCCCCCACCCTCGCCGCCACCTGTGCCTCCTCCACCCTCACCACCGCCTTCACCACCACCCCCGTCTCCGCCTCCTCTACCTCCACCGCCCTCACCGCCACCATCACCGCCACCGCCGTCGCCTCCACCTTCTCCCCCACCTCCATCGCCTC
>Ga0210239_101716_pt1 | contig 15142 bp, 15 predicted proteins | sample ChrtobMetP5a_0mM_FD_155451 | JGI IMG/M metagenome (GOLD analysis project Ga0210239, IMG submission 155451) | Chrysochromulina tobin associated microbial communities from unialgal haptophyte culture, Seattle, Washington, United States - P5a_0mM | ecosystem: Host-associated > Algae > Haptophytes >... | reverse complement strand
GGTGGAAGAGGAAGGTAGGTGGAAGAGTGGTGGAAGAGGAAGGTAGTGGTGGAAGAGGAAGGTAGTGGAGGAAGAGGAAGGTAGGTGGAAGAGTGGTGGAAGAGGAAGGTAGGTGGAAGAGGAAGGTAGGTGGAAGAGTGGTGGAAGAGGAAGGTAGTGGTGGAAGAGGAAGGTAGGTGGAAGAGGAAGGTAAAGAGTGGTGGAAGAGGAAGGTAGTGGTGGAAGAGGAAGGTAGGTGGAAGAGGAAGGTATTGGAGGAAGATTTAATCCCTTAATGAGCTCACGACGTACGAGAAATACACGCGCTCTAAGTAACTCCGAAACAGACCCCGATGAGCGATGTACCCCCTCGCCATCTAGGGTACTAGGGAACGGAAGGTCCCAGTCCGCCAGATCAAGGACAAGGTCCAGATCACGCGTTCTGGAGAGGGGGTGGGACGTTCGAATTGCAACGCCAACGGAGCGCACTGGATGTCTCCGACACCGTCGATGACAAAACGAAAACCTGTCAGTACAACTGTTGTACTGACGTGACTACTGAGTACAGTCACTCTGGTACTACAGCTTCCGTACGACCGTTCGCTGCCTCTGCAACCTCACTAGGCTGACACGTGAGGTTGCACGTGAGCTCTGCAACTTCATTAGGACAGCCACCCTGACCCCCAACCGCCACCCATCCTCGCTGTCGCCGAAGCGGCGCCCGTCTTTGCCGCCTTCGCCGTCGTGGCGGCCGTTGCTGCCGCCGTCGCCGCCGTCCCTGCCGCCCTCGCCGCCGTCACTGCCGTTGCTGCCGTGTCCTCTGCCGTCTGCTGCTGCGCTGCCGAAGCGGCGGCGCCGCCGCCTGCCATCAAAAGCCGCGGTGCAGCACCGTCGCCTCAAAGGAGGGGTCGGGCTCGCCGCCTTTCCGGGCCACGAGCGTCAGAGAGAGGAGCCCATGGCGCTGGCGCACAGGGACGACCCGGCCGCTGCCGATCCTCGCCGTCTGAGTCGCGTGCTCGTGGCCGGTAGATTGGTCGTATTGCTGATAGCCCTCGGTCTCGAAGAGCCGAGGACATCCATCACTGGCAGCAGCAGCGAACATCAGGTTGGCAAAAAGCGCATCATCTTGCAGCTCAGGGCGCGGCGTGCCCCGTTGCCAAAGGACCAGGCAGTTTGCCGCCGCACCCGGCACACCCGCCGCGCTCTTTTGCTCGGCAGAGCCGTAGTTGAACACTCTCTCGATCGAGATAGCGTTCGTCTTTGGCTCGGTGGTCACGCGCGCCGTCGCCATCAGTGGCTCGGCCGGCAGCACCTTGGCCAACGGCACCTCAACCAAACGCACGTGGCCGCGGACGACGTCGAGCCCCTCGGCGAGCGCCGCATCGAGCCCGCCGGGCGCGGCGCCGCCAAAGGGCGAGCGCACGCCGAGGAGCCGATGGACGAGGGCGAGGCAGGCCAGGAAGTCCGCCGCGGACGCCGTCATCGTGCGCCCTTGCCGCACGAGCGCGACCACGCCGCGCCACGCGTACGCGCCGCGCGCGCGCATCAGCGCCGCCTGCATGCGCATCTGCTCGGCCACCTGCGCGGCCACGTCGGCAGCGGTGCGCTGCGGCTCGCGCGTCACGGGCGTGCGGCTGACGACGTGGCCCGCCGGCGCGCGCGCGAGGTTGGCCTCGTACCGGGCGGTCGCGTGCGCAATCCGCTCGCGCTCTGCTAGCGTGCCCTTCCACACGCGCGCCATCGCGCCGCCCGGCGCGAGGCGCTCGGGCTCGAGGCGCGTCGCGGCCTCCAGATCGGCGTCGGGCGGCGGCAGAGGGCGACGCTCGTCCTCGAGCGCCAGAACCGAGAGGACCGTCTCGAGGAGCCAACGGCGGTCGGCACCCTCGAGCGCGGCGCGCAGCCGCGGCATGGTGCCCGAGACGGCGGCCCGGCGACCCTCGGCCGTGTCGCGAATGGCCGCGAGAAGGCCCGCAGGTGGCGCGGCTGCGCCCCGCAGCACCGCCCAGCCGTGCGGTGTGAGGCCCGCAAAGAGCAGCGGCGGCGGCGCAGCGGCGGCGGCGCGGGCGGCGGCGCCCTCATCGCCCGCGCTCCGCAGCCGCGACCGGCGCTCTCGAAGCTCGGCGGCCGCCGTCGCGGCGTCGTACTGGGGTTGCGGATTGCGCTTGAGCAGCCCGTGCAGCCCGAGGCGCAGCTGCAGCTCGTCAAACGCGACCGCGGCATCGCGCCCGTGGAGCTGCAGCAGCCGCGGCAGGGCCGCGCGGAAGGCGATCGCGGGCACCTCGACGGGCGCGCCGCCGTCGGGCCCGTCGTCGGGCGGCGGCGGCCGCAGGCGGTGCACGCGGCGCCAGTCGGCCCAGTGCGGCGAGCCGTCCTCCGCGTCGGGCCGCGCGTACGGGCCGACGAGCGTGAGCGCCTCGCCCGCCGCCTGCGCCGCCTCGCCGGCGGGCACCGCAGCCGACGCCACGGCGAGCGCGCCGAGCACCGCGCGCACCGCGCCCTCCTCGTCGAGGTACTCGCTAAAGGGCACGGGCTCCTCGTCGAAGGGAGAGGGCAGCTGGGCCGGCGCCGGCGCGTGCCGCCGGCCGTACAGGCCGCCGAGCAGCGGCAGCCACGCGTCGCCGCCGCCGGCGCCGAAGGTGGCGGCGGCGTGCACCCAGCCCAGCCGCCAGCGCGCGAGCCGCTCCATGGAGGTCGACATGCCACGCGCATCGAGGCGCGGCAGCGCGAGCGACGGCACGACGAGTGTGCAGCGCGCGGGCTGGCCGCCGCGCCCGGCCCGCCCCCACTGCTGGTCGAGCTCCGGCTCGTACCCCCACGTGACCACGTGGGTCACGTTGGGGTGGTCGACGCCGAGCCCGAAGGCGATCGTGGCGCAGACGGCCTCGAGCTCGCCCGCGTGCCAGCGGGCGGCGACGCACGCGCGCTCGCGCGAGCCGGCGTGGTACACGCCGGCGCGCACGCCGCACGTGGCGAGGTACGCGGCCAGCGTCTCGGCCGCCTTCCGCGTGGGCACGTACGCGATCTTGCCGGCTCTCGCGGCGGCGGCGGTGGTGGCAGCGGCTGCGCCGCTTGGCGGAGGAGGAGGGTCGTCGGAGCTGGCGGCAGGGCGTGCCATCGCGAGCGCCGCCCGCAGCTCCACCTCGGTCGTGGCAGTGCTCGCCGCCTCCTCGGCCTCCTGCTCGGCGGCTGCGTCCGCCGCCACTTCAGTTGCGGCTTCGCCGCCGGGCTCACCGCCGATGTCGTCGCCGCCGCCGCCGTCGTTATCGCCGCCGCCGCCGTCGCCGCCGTCGCCATCGCCATCGCCATCGCCGCCGTCGCCGTCGATCTCGCCATCGCCACCTCCACCACCGTCATCGCCACCGTCATCGCCCTCGCCGCCGCCGCCGCCGCCGCCGCCGCCGCCGATCGCGCTTGAGCTGGCACCTCGCCCCCACCGCGTGGCCTCGAGGAAGGCGCCAAAGGCCGCGTCGGCCTCGGCCGAGGGTGGCAGAGCTGGGCCCTTCAGCCCGAGGGCGGCGTGGAGCTGCGCGGCGGTGCCGCCCACCACAACGTACGCCGCCAGGTTGCGCCGCGGCTCGTGGTGCAGGTGCAGGCGCGGCGCCGTCAGATCGCAGTCGGACAGCACCGCGCCGGCCAGCATCTCCGGCGTGAGCGACGCCGACAGCGCCATGCGCGGCACTTCTGGCAGCCACTCGCGCAGCTGCGGCGCGAGGGCGCCGTGGGAGCTGCGAAACTCCCACGTGGTGACCGTGGCGGCCTCGTCGATGGCGACGAGCGCAAACGGCCGCTGCCGATGCGCCCAGCCCAGGGCGGCGCTCGCGCGCAGGAAGGACTCGGGCGTGCACACGAGCACCTCGAGATCGCCGCGCAGCGCGAGGCGCAGCGCATCCGCCGGGTCAGCGACAGCGGCGCCGCCGAGCGCGTCGGCGATGGGGCCAGCAATGTCGCCCTCGTGCTCCCGCGCGCGGCGGTTGAGCTTTGCCACCAGCTCGGCGTTGGTGGCCACGAGCGGGCCGATCACGAGCGTGAGCCCGGCACGGCGGAGCAGGCCGCCGTACAGAAAGCACAGGCTCTTGCCCGCCCCCGTCGAAAAGCCGACGACAGTGTCGCGGCCCGCGGCCGCGTCCTCGAGCACGGCGCTCTGCTCCGGCCGCGGCAGCATGGCGGCATTGCCCGTCACGAGCGCCATCACGGCAGCCTCGGTGCGCGCGGGCCGCGGGGCGGCCGCCGCCGGGCCGACCAGCGCGCGCATGACGCCGTCCACGACGAGGGTGGGCAGTCGCGTGTCTCGCGGCACGCGCCGCAGCAGCTCCACGCCGAGCGTGCGCGCCGCGACTCGCAGATCGCCGCGGCCGACGCCGCCCTCGCCGCCACCTCTGGTGGGCGCCGCCGCTCTACCGCCGCTCCCCAAAGGGCGCCGACGCTCACGGCGATGCGCACGAGCACGGCTCGCGCCGCGGCCACGACGGGCGGCTCGTCAGCGCTGCCGCTGCCGCTGCCGCTGCCCCCCCCACCCCCGCGCCCATCGCTACCGGCCCATGAGATGAGTAACTCGAGGTGGCTCACTCGAACGAAGTTGAGCAGCGCGCACGCGAGCCCACAGTGCTCCACAACCCGATGCTCCTTGAGCCCGAGCTCTGCGGCGAGCGCCGCGGCCTCGCCCACGTCGGCAAAGCGCGCATCGAGTGGCACCCCTTCGCCAAGGTGGATGGCGGGCAGCCAGGCCACCATGCAGGCTGCGTCGGGCAGCCGCCGCTGCTGAGCGCCCAACATGGTGCGCAGCGCCGCATAGCCGAGCCCTGCGTGTTCGACCATGGTCATGACGCCTTCTCGCCGGTGCGCATCGCGCATCGTGCCTATCTCCTCTGGTGCGCCCTCGCGTCCCATCTGGGGCGCGTGCCGCTGGGCCACCGCGTGCGGCAGGACAAAGCCAGCCGTGATGAATGCCTGCTCGGTGGCGCGATACACCGGGAGCAGCAGCATGCCCACGGCCTCACCCGCAGCAGATGACGAAGCGGAGGCCGAGGCGGCGGCGGAGGATGTGGAGGTGGCGGCAGCAGAGCCAGAGGCAGAGGCGGTGGCGGCGAGAGCGGCAGAGCAGTTGGTGGTGTTGGACAACATGGTGCGCACAACAGCGCCCCAGCCCACCGCGTCGAGGGCGAGAAGGGCACGCACAGTCTCCAGGCCGACAGTATCGGCCGTGACGCGAGGCACCGTCGGGTAGGAGGGCTTCTTGCTCTTGTACAAGTTGCCGAGGAAGTAGCCGAGGGTCAGGGTTGTGACCCCCTGTCCCAAGGCGTCGACGAGGGCGTCCTGTGCGAGCGCCATCGGGTGGAGCGCCAGAGTGGACTCAGACACAGTTCGCAGCGGCCCGAGGATGGTCAGTGCCAAGGCGGCGGCCGTTGGCGATGCCAGCGTCTTCTGCGATGAGGCTGCTGTGGCGTTCACTGCTCGCTCAACCTTCTCCTTTGCGTGCCTCGCATCGCTGTGCTCCTTCACCATGACCACTCGCGCGGCACGCCCCGCCTCCGTCCGGTTATCGAGCCCTGCGAAGCTGAGCGAGTTGAGCGCGTGCGCGTGCAGATAGGCGCACGGCCACACTTGCAGCGCCGAATGCTGGTTGCGAATCGTCGAGATCACGTCGACGGGGAAGCCGCTGCCGTACTTCTCGAGCTCCACGCGCAACAGCGCGGACGCTGCCTGGCCCTCGGCCGAGCTCCATGGCGGGAAGCCGTCCGCTGGGGGCATATTGCGATACCGGCTGCTCACAGCGCGGTGGTCGGCGTACACACCGAGGTGCTCCACGGCAAAGTAGACGGCGAGCCAGAGGCGGTAGTGATGTTGAAAGTCGGCCGCCGACTCCACCTTCATGCCCGCACGCTGCGCCAAATTCACGACGTGCTCAATGGCGGCGCGTAGGGTCTCGTCATTGAGGCGAATCTTCTGCTTTTGTGTTGATTTGGGCGTCCAGCGGCGCGGGTTAAGAGCGACAAAGGGGGCGAGAAGTTGCGCGAGGGCGCGCTTAGCTGTGGCGAGTGGCGCTGGCTGTGCCGGCAGTTTGCCTTCGAGAGCCGCCTTGCACTGCAACTGCGTTTTGCACTGCAACTGCGTCGGCAGCGCCCCTGTCACTGGCATGAGCGGCACAAGCGACGGCCCAGGTTCGTGGTCGTCATCGTCGTCATCATCGGCTGCGGCATCGACGGCCGCATCGGCGGCGGCATCATCGGCTGCGGCATCGACGGGCGCATCGGCGGCGGCAGCGGCAGCAGCGGCAGCAGCATCGACGGGCATCGACGTTGCTTGCCGCCAATGAGCCCACGGTTGAAGGTGGCCTCCGACGAAGTCGTCGTCAGTGTCTTTGTCGCCAGGACCATCAAATTGTGGGATGCTGCGTTGCTGCTGAGCGCTCGCCTGAGCGGCAGCAGCAGCGGCCTGACGGACCACTTCGGCGCGCAGAAGCCCTTGCAGCTCGAGAAGCTCAGTACGCAGAGACGCCTCGTCGAGTGAGCTGCGCGCATACCTGACAAAGAGCGCAATCCGAGGGCATCAGAGCTCAGTCAGAGGTCATCAGAGATGGAGAGCGCAATCTGAGGTCATCAGAGCGCAGTCTGAGGCACTCAGAAGCCCTCAAAGGCACTCAGATGCAATCAGGGAGGTGGCGCCGACGCGATGGAACCCAAGAGCCCGATTGCAGGCGATGGAGGCGGTGGCTGGCGGTGACGGGCCAGGCGGAGCTGATGGAGCTGATGGAGGATTTACGGTGCAGCCAGGGAGAGAGCAGTCCTCCCGAGGGGCTGGCTCAGCTCCAAGGCTCCCGACCTCGTGAACCGGTGGAAGCTCGAGACACTCTCAGAGAACATTGGACGCCATTGAAGGAAATCTGAGGCAATCTGAGGCATACCAGATCAGCCGCTCCACCACGAGAGCATAATCAGAGGCAATCAGCGGCATACCAGATCAGACGCTCGGCCACTAGAGCATACGCCTCCATTGAGCGCGTGCGAGCTGAGGGCCGCTCCACCTGCCATCAGAGGACGACACTCGTGGGGGTTGGGGGGTCATCGATGGCAAACAGTGCTGAGGGCCGCTCCACTTGACCAATTCGTGTCACTGAATGGCACTCAGTGACACGTAGTGAAAATCAGAGCCAATCAGTGACACACTCAGAGGCACACTCTATACCGGATCAAAATCGAGAGCGCCGGAGAGATCAGCGGCGCGTCGGCAAACGGACCGCGGAAGCCCCACGAGGCTCGCCAGTACCTCCGTCATGTACGCACCTGACGATGGAGGCAATCAGTGGCGCATCAGTACGCATCAGAGCTCATCTGGCGGGCGAGTACGTCCGTCGTGCGCGCACGACGACTCGTCACGCCATCGCACACGATGGGGGGGAAGCGCTGCGTGAAGCCTCCGTTGCTGCCTCCTCCACAGCCACCAATGCCGCTGCCACCGTTGCCGCCTCCGCCTCCGCCTCTCCCTCCGCCCCCGTCACGCTCGTTGTCGGAGGTTGCGAGCTTGAGGAGGCGCACCTGATGAAGGTTATTCGTAATTGTGTGTGATCCTCAAGGGCACTCCATGACCATCAAAGGCAATCAATAGGCACGAGGTGCATGCTAGACGCGTGTTTGATAAGGCGCACATTGCTCGGGTAGAGGTTCTCGAGGTTCGCTAGCCGGAGGTAGTGAGTCGCAAAGAGCGTGAACGTCGAAGGAGCGAGTGCAAGCTGCTCGGCCACGGCGAAGCTGCGATGTGAAGGGAGCATTCAGTCGTCATCAGAGGTCATCAGTGATGCCATAAGTGTGGTATTCAGCCCACCTGAGGGAGGCCCCATCGGCATCGGAGGTGCCACGCCCGAGCTCGTCGACGAGCACGAGAGCTGGCCCGCCGAGATGGCGCAAGATGTACGCAGTCTCGCGCATCACGCGTGCAAACGTCGAGCCATGTGCCTCAAGCGCATCCGCAGCTCCAATGCGCGTGAAGACACGCTGTAGCACGCCACGCCATCAGAGGTGATCAGAGGCGATCAGAGGCGATCAGAGGTGATCAGAGGCGATCAGAGGCGATCAGAGGACATCAGAGGACATCAGAGGACATCAGAGGCGATCAGAGGCGATCAGAGGCGATCAGAGGTGATCAGAGGTGATCAGAGGCGATCAGAGGCGATCAGAGGACATCAGAGGACATCAGAGGACATCAGAGGACATCAGAGGACATCAGAGGACATCAGAGGACATCAGAGGACATCAGTGGTCATCGGCCCTCACCTGCAGCAGGGGCACTGTGGCCGCTTCGGCGGGCACGTGGCAGCCAATGTGGGCCAGCAGCACAACCAGAGCGGTCTGACACAGGTACGTCGACTTTCCCGCCATGTTGGGCCCCGTGATGATCTGCCATGCCGCATTAGGCAATTAGGTGTGGCGATCAGGCGTCGGAAATCAGGCGTGTCTGTCACCTGCAAGTTAGTCGCGTGCGTGATGGCGACGTCGTTAGGCGTGAGAGGCTGGCCGGGTTCCGCAAACCGCTCGAGGAGCGGGTGGCGGCAGCGCTGGAGAACCAAAGGGGCGGCGTGTGCGATCTTGGGACGGCAGAACGGGCCGCTGCCTCCCCCCTTCTGCACAAAGACGGCGAAGGCGAGCATCACGTCGACAAGAGCGACGGACTCGCCTGTGGGAAAGGTGCAACGACATGCGCACATAAGGCACCATCGGAGGCGCTCAGAGTCCATCATCAAACACACTCACAGCCTCAGCAGGCCATCAGAGGCCATCAGAGGCCATCAGATGCCATCAGATGCCATCAGAGGCCAACAGAGGCCAACAGAGGCCATCAGAGGCAATCATGCGCGCCGCGCTCAGAGCGATGCATGCAAGCACGTACCCAGGCGGAAGACTATGTGGAGCGAGGATCGTATCTCGCCGAGAAGCGCCGAGATGCGCGCCTCCGTCCAGAGGAGGATCTGCTGGATTATCTCTTGCGCGCGCGCGGAAAGCTGCGACGAGAATGCAATGAGATTACAATCAGATTGCAAAGAAATGGCAAAGGATTCTGAGAAGGAATCTGCTGAATCATCTCTTGTGCGCGCGCCGGGAGCTTAGCGAGATTGCAAAGTTAGCGAGATCAGTTGCCATCTCGTTAACTGATGGGCACCTCAGCCGCACTCAATCAAGAGAACAACCAGGTGCATAATCAGGGGCGTTTATCAGCCGAAATCAATCTTGCCTGCACAAGCTGGTCCGTTGAGCAAGCCACCGTCTTCTCAGCCTGTGAAGCGATCTTGACGAAGCCCGCGCGCTCGACCGTCTCGCGCTGAGCCACTGGCAGCGTGAGGTGGTAGCCCCGCCGCTCCGTCCACACCAACTTGAGTTCACTCAGCCCAAACTGCTCCGCGTACCTGAGGGGAAGTTTTAGGGCGTCGTGGTGAGCACTCGCATGCTCAGGCCGCGCTTGCAAGCTCCGGCCGCATTGCTCAGCGTACGTGTCGCGCAGGTGCTCCATCTCGGTCGTTGCGTCGGTTAGCGTCTCTCGCGCCACGTCAATGAACGAGCAAACCTACGAGCGTTGTGGCGGGCACTTGAGCCATCAGTGATCATCAGAGATCATCAGTGAAAATCAGCAGCAGCCATCAGCAGCCATCAGCAGGACACTCACCTTCGAGCGCACGGCGAAGAGGCACCCCAGCATCCCTTGACACGACTGCTTGCGGAAGATGGCCTCGTCGTCAATGATGGCGTGGATGCGCGTGCAGAGCTCGCCGATCTCGTCGGAGGCGAGATTGCCCACAATGGCGCGCAGCACCTGTGGAGAAGGGGGCAGGGAGGGCAGGGCAGGTAGGACAGATGGAGGTACGTCCGAGATCGTCCGAGATTTCGTCCGACGTTGCACCTCGTTCGTGGGCGGCGCCTCCCCACTCGAGGTGAGCGCGGAGGCGAGGCGCGGCGCCGCATGCAACGCCGTCTTGAGCTGGAGGACCGCGGAGATGCCAGCCTTGGCACGCGCGCAGCCGGTAGAGGTGGGGTTCGTCATGAAGAATTTGAGGAGCCGATCCGAGTCCGCAAAGGCGGGAAGCACCTGATGAGGAATGCGATCAAAGGTCCTCAGAGGTCCTCAGAGGCAATCAGAGCTCATCAGAGGCCATCACCTTATGGGCGTCGACGAGGAGCTCGTCGCGCGCGAGCAGCTCGGAGACGCAATTCAGGCGCTCAGTGATCGTGTCCAGATCTGTCGAGGGCTGCAGCAACAGCGTCCGCAGGTATCGGCTGCCCGCGGCGGTCTTGCACTGCGCACACCGGGGCAGGCGCCGTGGTGAGCACTTGCATGCTCAAGGGATATGGTCTGAGCCCCACTCAGAGGCACTAAGAGGCACTCAGAGGAACCAGAGGCGTTCGGTGGGGCATGCCATCCTCCGATCCGCACTGTCACCGTGTTGAGCGCGCCGAAGAGAGATGCCTTCGGATCGCCAGTGCGCAGGTTGCGAAGAAGCTCGAGGTTGGCGACGGTCGCCGGGTCGAGGAGCATAAAGCCCTCGACGCTCCGGTACCTGTGGAAGAGAGGGCGCCGCGATGAGCACTCGCTTGCTCAGGGAGCATCAAGCTTCACACACAAACCAAAAGCACGTGGGGGTGGGGGAGCGCGAGCCGATGGCACGCAGAGAGGCACTCGAAGGGACACTCAGTGAGGATGGACAGAGTTCGTACTTGATCCGAAGGGTGCCCTTGACGAAGCTCGCCCCGTCGGACTGCTCAACAGCGTCGACGAGCGCGGCAAGGGCTGCGAGCGCCAGGTATTTGGACTTGACGTCCGTCTCGAGCGCCTGCACTTGCGAACGGTGCGAGTAGTGTCGCACGTACCCGAGGCCCTTGACCTCGTTCCAGTTGGGCACCTGGTCGCAGCGCGCGGCCGGGAACGCGGCCTCGGCGACGCTGTTGAGCACGCTCTGGGCGGACGAGGACGGGAAGAGGATCTGGCGCGGGTTGTGCAACGCGAGCACCGACAGCGTGCGCGAGTACGCCTCGTCGTCGCAGAAGGAGTACAGCACGATCGAGAAGTCCGGGAGCCACAGGCACGCGAGACCGACCTCGTAGGCGCGGCTCTCGCAGAGCGCGACAACCGAATCGAGCTCCGGCTCCTGAGCCTCGGCGCGCTCGTCCGAGCGAGCGAAGGGCTGCACGACGTCGAAGCCGACCATCGTGCCGGGAGAGCAGATGGCGGCATCGGCCGCGGACGTCTGCCCAAGCGCGCGAGGGCGCTTGGACAGCGCCAGCGTCTCAACTGCAGCGGGCGATGCGGCCGGGCCGGGCCGCCAAAGAACGGTGGCATCAGCCACCTCTGCCAGCGCGTCCATGCGGACGCGCTTGCCGACGCCCTCACTCATCGCTGCTTCAGGTCGAAAAAACGAGGGAAAAGCTCCTGTTTTCCGTCTCTCTCGGCTCACTCGCTGCTGTGAAACACACAACGCTCAAGACGGCGTGCGGGGAGCGCCACCTCTGAGCTCTAACAAGCCTCTTACCAGCGCCACCAGTCAGACAGTTTCATCGCGGTTCAAAGGACGACTACGCACCCCTCGGCCAACATACGAGTTGTTTGAGTGACATCTAAGTAAGTAGAACGAGCACCGCGCCCGCGTCGGCCACAGGCTTCTGGTTGTGCGGCGCGTTGGTGACCAGGTTCATTATGGCGCCCGCGGCCTCCTCCTGGCCCGCAGGGGTGCCCGCCGAGAGCATCTCCACGAGCAAAGGGAGCGCGCCGCCCGTCAGGATGGCCTGCTGCGCGTCCGCCGAGTGAAGCGCGAGGTTCATGAGCGCGCCAGCCGCCTCCGAGACGCCGCGCTCGAGCGCTGTAGTGAGCTTGGCGACGCCGCCCGCGCGCATGGCCGCGTCCGCGCCGTCCTTGCGAAGGCAGAGGAGGAGGAGCGCCGAGGAAGCCCGCGCGGCGACGCCGTGTGGAGCGCCCGGCTCGCCGCCGCCCGTGACGCTCAGCAAGCTGAGCAGCGGCTCGATCACGCCCGCCTTGATGATCGCCGTCTGGTGCTCGTCGTGCCCGTTTGCCAGGTTGGCCAGGCAGCCGAAGCACGTGCTCTTGCATGGCCACGGTGCCGGTGCTCAGGAGCGCCAGGAACGGACCGAGGACGCCCGCGCTGACCATCTTGGCCTTGTTCGCCTCGGAGGCGGCCAGGTTCATCAGCGTACCCGCCGCCTCCTCCTGGCCCGACTTGGGCACTCCGCTGCCAAGCAGCTTGATGAGCGGCGCGACAGCGCCCGCCTTGCCGATGGCCTCCTGGTTGTCCTCGTTCGTGTCGGCGAGGTTGGTGAGCGCGCCGGCGACCTCCTCCATCAGACCCTCCTTGTCGCCCAGCATCTCGACGAGCAGCGGGATGGCGCCCCCCTTGGCAATCTCCGCCTGCGTCGCCGGCTGCTTGAGCGCCAGGTTCATCAGCGCACCCGCCACATACTCGCGCGCGCGACGTGAGCTGCCCCCCTTGTCCTTGAGAAGCGTGAGCAGCGGCGGGAGCGCGCTCGCCTTCAGGATCAGCCGCTGGTTCTCGGCATTGTTCGAGGCGAGGTTCATCAGACAGCCCGCCGCCTGCTCCGCCGGCCCGCCGCCCGCCTTGAGCATCTCGACCAGCGGCGCGATGCGGTGGCAAGCGGTCCGAGGGTGGCACGCCGATCGCGAAGCCGCCCATGGCGAGCCGCGCCTTGGCACCCTCACGCTCGAGCGGCTGCACATGAACCACTCAAATGCCGACATGTGCAGCCGCTCGACCTCGAGGTCGTGCGAGACGATCAGCTCCTCCACCTCGGCCTTGAGCCTGGCGAGCTCGTCCGAGAGCGTGTCACGACCGCGCGCAGGGCCGAGGCGCTTTGCTGCTTCGCTTCCGACTCGGCTCGCGTCTTCTCGAGCAGCTTCTGGCGCGGTGTTGGGTCGTGGGATGAGCAACTGGTTTGCGAGCGCAAGGAGGACTGCCTTCCGGTGCTCGTGGTGCATCTCGTTCGTGTGCTCTTCCCCTTTGGTAGGATATGTGCGACCCTTTCCGCTGCGACAAGGCGCAACCCGAACGGGGTTGTGCGCGACGCAACAAGACGAGCCTCGCCTGGAGCTCCTTTCGCGTCCGATGTGGGGGGCAATTCCTGTGGGGAATTTGGTGGATTCGCCCCCACGTCCGTCGCGTCGGGGAGCTAACCCAATGGCGACCAGGCGTGTTGAGCTGCGTGCCCATTTCGCACGCACGACGAGCGCATCGGCCGGTGCGGCCGCTGCGGCGATGATTAAAGCGATCAACCGACTGTGTGCAACGACCGCGGCAAGAATGCGAAAAGGGTGCGAGCATGCTGATGGCGCTCGCAATCTCCTCCTTGGCATGCGCTGTGGACGCGTCTTGGGCTCTCTCCGGCTTGCATGCAGATGGCAGATGGCGCTCGCAATCTCCTCCTTGGCATGCAAGTCTACGACGAGGAGCGCGAGGAGGGGGTGGTACTCCGAGCATCGCGGGCGCCATCTGCGCCATCTGCAGCTTCCGAAGGCGTAGGCGCGCCAGAGATCGCACGCCGCGCATCGCCATCTTCGGCCAACCGACGGCAAAGCGGGCGCCGCCAACGCGTGCTCCCAGACGGCGAGGGCACGCCATGCGCGTGCAGCGATGCAGTGATCGCATCCACGTCAGAGAGGATGCCGGTAACGTTGGAGGCGGCTGAGAAGGCGCCGACGCGCAGTGGCCGGTGCGCGTGCGCGCGCAGCCCCGCCTCGAGCGCGTGCAGGTCCACGCCGCCCGCCGCCGCCTCGCCGATTCGGCCACGCAGAACCATTCGAATGCAAACCGTCTACCTGGATGGGATCTCGCCCGCCCTGCGCCCCGACCTGTATGTGCCGAGCGGATGCTCACCCTGAGTACCTCTGAGTACCTCTGAGTACCTCTGAGTACCTCTGATTACGTGCCGAGCGGATGCTCACCCTGTCGCCGCGAAGCCGCGGACTCCGCGGCAGCGACAGGGCTGCCAAGTGGCGGGCGAGTGACAAGGGCCGACAGCTCCAGAAGGCGCTCAAAAAGACCACTCCGCTCTCTAAGGGGCACATTGGGATGCTGCTGCTGGCCGTGTGGCGCTCGTCTTCCTCCTGCGGATTCGCATGGCGTCTGCGAAGTTGGAGAAGCATGGCGGCAAGAAGGGGGTCGTCAAGAAGCTCAAGTGGTTGAGAAGGACAAAGACCATTAGTGTGAGTTCCATTAGAGCTTCCGTTCCGTTCTGGTAGCATACGGTTACGGTAGGTTGGTTTTATGTGTGTATCGCGTCCGCCCACAGTGCGGTGTGTGTCCAACGCGATAGACACGTGTCTCAGTACTCAGAGCTCGACATGAGCATGAGCCATGACGCGACGTGTCCGTTCTAAAATGATAGAGCGTTACGCGACGAGTGTTATGGAGTCACTGAATGGAGAAAGGTAGCCCGAACTACACACATGCCATGACACATGCTCATCCTCGAATCCGCCTTGTAACTCTGACCGCCTAACCTGTCGCATTTACTGTGCAGAAAGGTGGACAACGACGACGACGTCGACGACTTCTCCGAGACGCCGTCTTTGGCGGTGTTCAAGCGCCAGCGCGCGCTTCAGCAGGCGTCCGCGGCCGGGCGCTCTGCTCGCACCTCCCCGACGCCACCGCCTTGGCCGCAAAAATACCACCAAGTCTTCGACTCTCAACTATTGCCTACGCGTACCGACCGCGTACCGGTACGTACTGGTACACACCAGAGGCGTTGATCTGTGCGCCAATGAATTCCGCAACGCGTCGTCATGGGCGCACCCCGAAGTAATCTCCTCAGCCTGGCAACGCGTCGTCGAGCGCGTGCACGTTGTAGTACGTGAGCACCGCTGATGAGCTTGAGTATGGAGGGCTTATAGAGCATGGTTATAACTGAGTACGAGCACTGGTTGGTTGTCAGGCAGAGCCGACGGCGACGGATCTATCGGGTCACTCTCGTGGCCACTGTATCTCGAACGCTACGTACCCCTCTGGTGCCCGCGCTAGAAAGCGCGGTGGTTTCATGCAACTACGGTGGTTTCATATCCGGGGCGTGTGTATCGCCCCGGGATGTGTATACCGCTCGAGCAGCGCGAGGCGGGACATGGGGATCCCCGGGGATCGTATAAAGAGGGTGGAGACGTATCA
>Ga0210239_101712_pt1 | contig 15160 bp, 12 predicted proteins | sample ChrtobMetP5a_0mM_FD_155451 | JGI IMG/M metagenome (GOLD analysis project Ga0210239, IMG submission 155451) | Chrysochromulina tobin associated microbial communities from unialgal haptophyte culture, Seattle, Washington, United States - P5a_0mM | ecosystem: Host-associated > Algae > Haptophytes >... | reverse complement strand
TGCGGTCAAATCTACAGATCTAAACCGTGCATGATTTAGACTTTCGGTGCAGATAAACGGAAGAACATGCCTCCGTGCAATTCATTCACTCTTTTTACAAATTGTGTAGTCCGTACTTTCGGGATGCCCTGAACTCGAAATTTCGGGCTCGGATGCAGTCCACTAAACTCTAAAGTCGTACAGACTACGATTCCATGGGCGGCCACGACAGAGTGACGACGCACGCGCGGATGGCGGGGCGGGGCGGACGTGACAGAGGCGCAGCGAGACGAGACGGATCTGAGATCACTCAAGCCTCGTCTTCAGATCGACGGGCGCGAGGCCACGTTCCCGCTGCGCCCTCGTCGGCAGCATGTGCAACAGCTGCCGCAGCGCGCACGTGAACGCGTCCTCGCGCGTTCCCGTCATATCGTACAGGAGCAAGTGGCGCACGCGTTCTATCGCGCGCTGCTTGGCCTCAATGACAGCATCGGGTACGTGGCGCAGGTCGTGGAGAAAATGCTCGATTGAGCCGGCCTGGTCGCGCTCGTCGACAAAGACCTCGACGGCCAGCTTCGAGTGGTTGATCTGCTTGTAGAAGGGGTCGACGTCGCGTTGGCCGGGCCCTTTCAAAGGCTTCCACCAATTGCGCTCGCTCTGCCCAAGTTGAGAGCGGAACGAGAAGACGACGGGCACGCACCCAGCGAGCAGCGCGGTGAAGTAGCGTTTGTTGTAAGGCACGTCGCCGGGTGGGCACAGGCAGAAGCGCGAGCGCTGCATCCACTCGATAGTAGCCTTGAAGCCCAGCGGTGTGGTAGGCAGCCAATGCGAGCCTGAGTGGAAGTAGGCGACACCCGAGGAGGCATTGACGCAGCACTCGGGCGCGCGCGCGCAGTCGCACCGCTTGGCAGCGTCCTGGCCGGCCTGACCAGGCCCAAACACCGCCCGGTGGATCACGTCCATAAAGAGGCCGCGGAAGCCGTTGAACGAGTGCGCTCCCTGATAGAAAGCGAAGATGGGCTTGGAGGCGGTGTTGGGGCGACACGCCGCCGCATCCCGCCTCGCCATATCCCGCCTGCGGCAGAGCGGGATGTATTTGGCCGGGTGCAGCTCTTCCTCCATTATATTGGGCGGGACGATCACCTGCTGGAGCCAGCGCTTGCCAGGCGGCGGCCGGTGCCCCCTAAGGAACTGCGGCTCTGTCGGCCATGAAGGCCCAAGGGTCAGCGCAACCTGCACGTCGACGTGCCGCTCGGGCTTGACCTTCATCCACGAAGAGCAGTGCGTGCATGGCTGGCGCTGGCAGCCGCCGCAGGAGTTGGTCAGCAAGAAGATGTGCCGCGCGGCCGTTGCGTTGTTGAGGTGCGGCAGCTGGTCGAAGAGAGCATCCATCAGGCCGTGGCCCTCACGCTGGTCCCGGATGAGCGCGTTCGTCATCTGAGGCGAGACGCGCTCTGCAAAGCCACCCAGAAACGGGACAACAAAGAGATCCGCCTCGAGCGGGTCGTCCGTGTGCACGCCGCGTAGCGCGCCGAGACCGATAAACTTGGTGAGCAACGGCACGTCGGCACAGTGCTTGGCGCTCGTGAGCCACTCGTTGAGCGGAGTCGGATACGCTTTTAGGCGCTTCTTGGTCGCCGGATATTCCGGAAAGAGGTTGGCTGGATCGGGTGGTGTGCACGGCGCGCGCATGAAGTCGCACACGCGGCCGCTGCGCACCTCCTGCGGCTGGCTGCTTTTGAAGTGGAAGTAGTGGAAGCTCGAGGGCACGTTGCGGTAGACGAAGACGCGCAGGCCCGTACGCCGCGCAAGTTCCACGTCAGTTGCAGACAGTACGCCCAAACTGCGGGGCGAGCAGAGGTCGCCAAAGTGCGCCGAGCACGGCCACGCGGCCTCGCGCTGCGACGCCTGAGAAATACTCGCTGACATGCGAGTTTGTGAATGGCCTGGTTAACACTCGCGGCCTAGTCTCCTTTTGGTAACGGTACGGGGGCGTGGGCATCGAGGTGTATATGTTTGGGGTTCTCGTTGAGATAGTCTTCGTCGTCGAATGTGTGTGAATTGTCGTGCACGCCCTTGTGCGTGTGCACGCCTAGACCTAGTAAGCATGCGACACGACGTCGGCGCCGAATTCCTCACCCGTGCGGCCGGGACTATGATTTCTGAAGTTTCGCTTTCGAACGGCCGGGTTCAAATAGGGGGCTCTGTGTGTCCTAAAATTGAAAAAAAGGCGAGCCTTGTCGTGCACTCGTGTGTGCGTGTGACCCGGATTCTAAGACTTTCTAAGCGAAAACTATATGACCGATTCAACCCCGGAATACCGACTAACCGGGCTGTCGTGCGGGTGTGTTGGGGTTTGGATGGTTGTGAGGTTTGTCTGTGTGATCCGTGTGCCCGTGTGCACCCGTGTGTGTCTCGGCTCCCTCAGGTGTCTTTTTACCGTAATACCGACTGACCCCAGGGTCAGGGACACGCGTAAACACGCGTGCTTCTATACGAACCTATAAGCTTGAAGCTTCTAGCTTGAAGGAGGAATGGCCGGATTTGATCGGAGGGCACTTACAAAGTGCATGGCGGACAGATCAGTACCGCCGACGATCCACGTCTTCTCGCAACCCAGCGTCACCGAGTCCCATCTACAGTACAAGCGCACTTCCTATGAAGCAGAGCCACTCGCACCTAACTTTGCCGCATCCGCTTTGAAGGTGGCAACTCCATTCGTGCGCTCAACTCCTTGAGTACTCGGCGTGCCGCACTCGTCAGCACTGGCCGCTGTCTCGAAGTGTCGTCACTCCTGGCGAGCGCAAGCAAGTCCTCCTCGAGCGCTGCGGCCACACTGTCAAAGTGCCCGGCGTGCTTGAATAGCGCGATACCACCCTTGTCGGCCTCGGCCGCCGCATCCCTAGCGCTCGCCATCAGCGTGTAGGCGGCTTCTGTGAATACGGCTGCGCGTGTGCGCCAGCCGGTCGCCAAGTCAGCGACGTTCTTGCAGGAAGCCATGTTTTTGAACCTGTGAATGTGAATCCCCTTTCGCTCGGCTTCTATCTTTACATGCCTCTTACCCCCAACCCCCGCGAAGAGAACAAAGGGTTCGCTGCTTCGCTCGAATGAAATTCTCTCTTTTTGGTTGCGTGTGTGGAAACCCGGCTACCCGGAGTTGTGAGATTGGTCTGTGTGCCTTTGTGCGTCCGCGTGTCCCGTGTGTCCCGTGTGTGTCCCGGCTCCCCCCGGTGTCTTTTTACCGGTACCGGGTACCGTAACATGTGTGTCCCCGGAGTTCACTCCCGGGACCTGTTCTGTTGTGTTAACTGTGTGGAGGTCGTTCCCTCTTAGCGCGTGAGGAAAGAGCTCCAGGACCTTGCCGAGCTTTTTTTATGTAACGCCTGATACGGCGCCTCGACAAGAAGTCTCTTCTCATGTGCCTTGGCGACCCTGTGGCGACGCAGAGGCGTGGAACAGGCAGCAGTTAGACCATGGGGGATGCCTCGTGGTCGCCATTCCCACGCGTGACCTACCCTCGGGCTGTGGACTGCAATGCCATCGGCGTGCGTACACCCGTCGTTGGCGCCTTCATGAACACCGTTTCAGGGCAGAACCCGTACCTGGTCTCCGTGGGATGGTGGGAGAAGAGCCGCCTGGATGAGGCGCTTGCTGCTGCCGCTCATGGACGCAAGGCAGTGATGCACTCGGGGCCAGATGTAAATGTGATCCAGCGGCTGAACCTTGAAACCGCCCCTGGCGCCGCCATGGTCGATGTTGGAGCCAATGTTGGCTTCATGACCTTTGTTGCACCCGCCAGCGGAAGGCCTGTCTTTGCCATCGAACCACATAGCTACAACGTCGCCAAGCTGTGCGAAGGCTGGTGGCTCAACCTCGTGAATCGCACAATCGTGCGCCAGAACCTAGTTCATATCTTCCATGCTGCCGCCGGAGCGACGTACCGACCGCATGTGACACTGTTTTCTGGCCCTGATCATCACGACCAGGCTTCTCTGAGCGAAGACGCTGTCATCATGCGCACCTCCCCGAGCACCTCCCGCGGCCGTGCCGGCCACCTGAGGAGAAAGCGTATTCCAATGCTCACCGTAGACTCCATCGTGCCCGATGACGTCCCGATCGGTGTCGTTAAGATCGACGTGCAGGGTCACGAGACCGCAGTGATTCGAGGCATGTCAAGCATTCTGCAGCGCCGCACGGGCTACCCCGAGTTCATCTACTTTGAGCATGATCCCAACCTGATTCGCAAAGCAGGTGGCGACGTCGATGAACCACTGCGACTCCTCACAGCAGCAGGGTACCACTGCAAACGCTACGGCGAAAATCAGCTGTGCTCCAAGTCACCACGTTCAATAAAGAGGTACAGTTATCCATGAACGGAGTTGAATATTACCATGATAGGCGAGTGGACCGGAGTCAGTACAAAGGCCTGTCGTTTCGTTTACGTGACGGGGGGTGCTTGACGCTCGGCTTGCCGCTTGCCCGCCTGTGCGCGGCCCCTGCTCCCCGGGCGGCGTCGCGGGTGCCGCCGCGCCCACGCCGCACGCGGGCCTCCGCTCTACATCCGGCAGTCGAATGTAGACCGGACGGGTACTCAGCTGCGTACGCCCCGTGCGATCGCCGCCACGCGCCAGCAATGTGCAACGACGGCATGGCGCATGCGCGCAATTCCTATATCGCATTATCAATTCAATTCAATTCGGGCATACGAACGAAACAGACGCTCGCTGTCGAGTGTCGTCCCGGGCTCCAAACGCAACCGTGAACTGATGTACGCAGATCAATAAAGTACCTCCACCGGAGGTCAACGTCGCACCGATGGCATGCATCAGCGATGCTCAACGCCGTTGCCGTTCCCGACACTATTCCGACACGACGCTTTGTATGTCTCGGCACATGCCTCGTGACAAGAGCAGGCTCTGCCCCCTGCCGAGCTCCGGACGGTCACAACTCCCTTGCTCCTGCCGCAGTTCTGCGGGTCCTGCGTGGAACAGGTGGAAGTCTCTCAGGATAACGGTCAGGTTGCCCAGGTTTCCCGCCTCCACAGCGAAGCTTGAGCCGGCTGTCCCAATGAGGACGGTCGAGGCCGAGAGCACCGCCATCTCGAGCAGAGGGGGCAGGTGATGACCGGGCGCGCTGTGGAACCCAAAATCCTCGTTCGGGGCGTATCTCGCATCGGGCCCCAACTTGTGGATGGCATGCCTCAGAGCTTGCCACGAGCTGCTCGACACAAAGATCGGCGCATTGCACATGATCGACCGCTGTCGGCACGAGGCATTGCGTGCCTCAAGGGCACAGCGGACGGCGTCGTCGATGCTGCGCTCGTCTCTACTCGTCAGATTCTTCTTTTGGGGCCACGCGTGCCTATCCCACCGCTTGCAGTTTCGTCCGCCAACCACCAGACAGCCCCGCATCAGCTGCCTGAACTCATTGCCACCGCCGACATCGACTCGGAGCTGCAGCCCAATCCATGGCCGACGAAACGAGAGATTGACTGTTTTGAGGTGGGTACAGGCCGCTTGGACGAGCGCAGGCGTCGGCGCGAGAAACTGACGATACTGCGCGTACGCGATCGGGACGGCGTCTCTCTGCTTCCAGAGCGGGTGCACTGCGTCTTGGAAGAGCCCATGGGTCACGACGACTGGATGCGAGCTCGTCGCTGACAGGTTGATGAACGTCTGAACCGCGGTGAAGTGCTCCTTGACCCGTGGAAACAGGTGCTGGATCATGGGAGCGCACATCTGTCCACGGTACCCGTCGCTGGCCGCCCTCGCCTCGGCCGCGTCCAGGGGTAGGTTGGTAATGGTGAGTCTGTAAGGGAATCGCCAACCAATCTTGCCATCGGCATCGGAGTACGGCCCTTGCATCCACAAGTCGCCCATAAGCCGTCCGCTGTTGACGAGTCCAAGCACCTTTGCCGACGTCCCATTCGGTGTGGAGCCGTCCGCAGGTTGCAGATACGGCCCCTCGAGCCACTCACCCCAGCGAATCGCCAAACTGCGACCCGACGCCCGGGCGAGCTCAAAGCTGGCCCGGAGCCCCGCGAGTCGGTTGCCCAGCCCGTTGCTGGCGACCGGGTACGTGACGAGCCAGCGTTCAGCGGCCGAGCTCGAAGGGCGATAGGTGGCATGCTGGCTGCAAATCATCTGGAGCACCGGCTTGCCTTGCCACACCATCTTCGTAAGATTTGCATGCCGAGTGGCTTTCGTGTAGGTGCAGCTGTGAATTCGCGTACTCTCCCATTTCGTGTCTTTGCAGGCCGAGATGCGCTTCTCCAGCATAGCCGACTTGAAGCCCGTAGGTGCGTTTTTCAGCGCGTCCATGTCGCACTCATGGAACCACGAGCAGTCATTCCACTGAATCGAAACTGATATGTAGCGGCAGCGCTGGCAGTTGGTGCAGCGCTTCGCGCAGTAGTCAAAAGCTGCTTCCCACGAGCTCCGGTGCCTAGGGCCATTCAACGCCCACGAGCCTTTGTGGCCTCGCTTGCAGTTGCTAGCAGTTGCTGCCTTTGTGGCTTCACAGTACCCGGTACGGCTGAGTGAGCCATTAGCCAAGATCTCGACCACTTGAATTACCCATGCGAATGAGGTGAGCATACAGTCAGTATCTGACGGAGCGGGTGTGGAGGCGGCGTTGCGTCGAGAGGGTCGACCTTGGTCGTCCACGGCGTTTGGTGCTCGCGGGTGTTTTGTTGGTGCTTTAATTGTATGTTCGAAGCTCTGAAACGACTTCGTAATAAGAAGAAGAGAAGAAGAGAAAGGCAACTTTAAATCAACTAGCACGAGAAGAACGCCTTACGGAGACTGAAAAGAATGCGTGGTTGAGTGAAACGGGCGTGGACACGAAACGTTCATTCTCATTCACACCATTGATGGATTCCGAAGAAGGGGCGGGCTGTGTGGGGGAACCAGGCCGCTTGGATACAGTCGTTGGAAACGTGGTGAACTGCAGGGACGGGGTGCCACCCAAGACACTGTGAAATGAGCGCGTGTATAAAACAATTAGTGGCTGTTACATTACCGGTAATTCATGTTAATTTCACCCATGCGAATGAGGTGACCCCTCGCCACGTGTACGCTGCCTGTTGGCGTGTTTTACTTACTTACTTACTTACTATGCGAATGAGGTGAGCATACTCTCTTCACGCTCGCTTCTCAGAGATTGCATGCACGTCGCATGCAAGCACTCTCACTAGCATGCAAGTTGAAAAGTTCTAATCTCTCGAAGCATGCAATGTTTGCAACCACAGATCCGGCGGCCGGATCCAAGCGAAACGAGTGAATTGAACCTCAACAAGCGTTCTTCGAAGATGCCCACGCCGCGTAGGCCAAAGGCCCCGGAGGCCTTCTCATCCCCAATCTATCCAGCGCCGGTTGTGCTATCTGCGCCGCCGACGCTGCCTCCGAAGCCTCACGATCTCTCCCGACAGGGAGGTTTCCGGCGTCTGGATATCTCTCCGGATGAGCCGGAGCTCGATGATATTGCAGAAGCTTTCAGCCTCATTGATGCGGACGTCAGTGGCGACCTCTCGCGTGCCGAGGTGATCAAGGCGTGCCGCACGAACGAGAGGGTGCGCATGCTGCTCTCCCTGCCGAAGGTCATTCGCCAAGATGACAGGACGCGTGACGCCTTTGAAGCAATCTTTAAGGATCTTGATAGCGACAACTCCGGGTCGATCACGCTCGACGAGTTCCGTCGCTGTGTCACCTACGCCCCGGCTCCGAGTACGTCTCGAGAGATGGCCTACGCCCAAGGACGTACTCGCCCGCCTGTGCGCGCCTCACTTGCCTGGGCCAGTACGCGCAAGACAGCGACACGCAGAAGCCTCTCGCTCAGCGCGAGCGCAGTCGAGCGCAATAGGAAAATCGCAGCGGGAGTGAAGCTTGCCCTCGGTCGGCTGGACCCGGACGAAAGCTTCGATCCGGAACATGCCGAGCGTGCCACGCTCACTGGCATAGCTTTCATGCGGACACATTACGAACAGACGGAACTCACCACCCGAACGGTCCTAGAGCACATGGAGACCGACACAGAGCGACAGCGCCAGAAAGATCATGCTGCAGTCGCCCGCCGAGGGACAGAGTCTGTCGCATGGGAGTCTGACGCAGACTTGCGGTGTCACAGAGAAATTCTGGCGCAGAATCGTCGAGTCGCAGAGCGAGCGAAGGAAGAGGCAGAGCGCCAGAGCAATGCCGAGCTGCGAGCTCGCCTCGTCGCTCTAGCTCAGGTGTCCAGCGACTGCCTCCGCGAGCTTTCAGAGCAGGAGGTACGCATTCGTGACCTTGTCGCCACATTACGCAGCCGCATGGAGAGCCTGGACGAGACGCTCTCCGAAGCTCAAAAGTGCGAGCGTCTGGCCAGGCGTCTTGGGCGGCAGAGCCACTCTCTCCTTCCTCTGTCAGTCGCACAGAGCTCCCCAGGGATCTCTCCGGGCAGCCAGGCAAGCCACGTGGTTCGCTCGTCACCGGGCCCGCGGGTGGCCGTCGGCTACTATGGCGCGCCGCAGCAGTGGCCGGTGACTTTGCAGCAATCGCAGGTCACAGCAGCCCCATCCATGTCAGGCCCTTACATAGCGTGCCATGGGCGAGTGCCCGCTCCATCTACGACCAGCTTGATCCATGAGGCTTCACAGCTTGCGATCAGCACGAAGCACGGTATGGTGGGGCTCGCCACGAGGCACAGGCGTGCCCTGAGTGAACTGCAGCAGGCGGCCAAGATGTGGCACGCGAGGCGAGTGCAGAGCGCAGATCGCCGGGGATGGGTCAACCCTTCGGACCTGAGCGTGGGCGACCACGTGTCGCTGCCGGCCTTCTCCGATGAGCACGTGCGCATCAACGAGATGCTGATTCGGGACGGAATCGCCGACTTTTACAGACGAGCCACGGAAGATCCCCGCACCCTCTCACAGGTACTCGAACTCGTGCAGCTGACTGTAGAGACAGACGGTGCACGGCTGCGCATCCGAGACACGCACACTTCCGAAGTCTGCCTCGACTGGACGCCAGGACGGCAGTCCTTCGACCGACCGAGCACCGATCCTGGTATGCACAGAAAGGTTGTGGAGGATCATTTGCTCATGATTCAAGACTTTCCAGCGCTCAGGGACATACCCTGCACACAGCCGCTCCGGCCGCGAATCTTTCCCAGAGGCCCATTGACGTGCGCACGCCCAGTCAATTTGGCCCTCCCTCTTCCCCCTCTTCCCGCTGCCTTTGCCGTTCACCACAACGCGGTCGGCGCATTACGTTGACGCATCCCCGTGTGTGGCTCCTCGCTCGCAGAACACCGAACCCCAAAACAGTCATGGGCTGCGCCTCTGCTATCCCCGTCGTCATTGCAGACCCAGCGAATCCGGAGGAGCTCAAGCCTATTGCCACTGAGGACAAGGATGCAGTGCTCAAGTCGGCGCTGTCGACCGCGAACGTAATTGTGGCCGCGACCGAGGTAGTGGCGGCCGAGGAGGAAAAGCCGGTGGCAAAGCCGTCGACCGAGGTTGTGGCGGCCGAGGAGGAAAAGCCGGTGGCAAAGCCGTCGACCGAAGCAGTGGCGGCCATGCCCGCGCCCGCCTCGGTGGCGCCGGACGAGGCGGTGGCGCCCGAGGTGGTGGCGCCCGAGGTGATTGCGCCCGCGCCCGCGGCGGCGCCACACGCGCCCGCGATTTCAGTGCTCGCTTCGTACAAGGAGGCGTTCTCCGTCTTCGACAAGGACGGCAGTGGCACCGTCTCCACGAGTGAGCTGGGCGAGATCATGAGTGCGCTCGGCCAGAACCTGAGCGCGGAGGAGCTTGACGCGATTATCAAGGAGGTCGACGCCGACGGCTCCGGTGAGATCGATTTTGACGAATTCTGCGCATGCATGCAGAAGGCGAAAGAGGGCGGCGGGACGCCGCCGAAGCTGGCGGTGGTGGTGGAGGAGAATGGACTGCTCTCTGGCCTCAATAACTTTTTCGGCCGGCTCTTCAACCACGGCCCGTCTGCGGAGGAGAATGGGGCAGCCGAGGCGGCGGCCAAGGCGGCGGCCGAGGCGGAGGCTGCGCGCATCGCAACTGGTGTCCTGGCTGGATCACCTCCTGACCGCGGATCGAGCAACAGCCCCTCGTTTTAGCTATTTACATACATGTAGCGGCTAGAGCCGTAGATGTCCTTCGTTGTTTGAGATTTGAGTATAATTTGAGTACAAATGTGAGATTTGAGATTTGAGTGTACTTACATTTTCTTGCTGGCGAATTTACGTGCTCGTGCCGCCGGAGCTGAGAGACGCACGCGCTCGGCGACGAGGCAGCGCTCCTCGGCGCTTGGATCATTGGCTTGGATCTCATGTTGGATCTCGAGAGGGAGGCAGCGGAGCGCGCCTCGAGAGCGTTCCGAGTCTGTGGTACATACGCATGCTGCTCAGTCTGCGCCTCCTACGGTCTGTCTCCAAGGGACCGGTGGGCTGAGATGACAAAACAACGTGAACGTGAATGAACGCATGCGCTTGTGCGGAATTGGAAAACCCGAGGACCCGAACCGTTAAGCCGGACGCCATGCGCGTCCTGGTCGTGCTCGCGCACAAGAACAGTCCACGCGGCAAGCAGCTCGGCGAGCGCTTCGTCAAGCACGTGCGCGCCGCCTTTGCCGCCTGCCCGATTTTCCAGGAGCGCCTCGATGTTCTGGTCCGATCGTACAACCAGCTTGAGGACTTCCTGCCACCTGCTGCGGGAGAAACCGACGTCCCGGATATCGTCAAGGTGCGCGATCGCCTCACGTGTCTCGATGGTATCGAGTTTGTCTTCATAGACGGCGACGACAACCTGCTGCCCTGGACGCAGCCGGCGGCGCCGCTGCTGAAACTGCTGCACCTATGTATGATCAGCGGCAAGATTGTTTTCGGCTGCAGCTGCGCGGTGCAGCTGCTCGCGTACCTGGTCAATGTGGGCCCGGTGCAGGTGCCCGTTCTGAACGGAAAGGGTAGGGGCGGCGCCCTCGGTGGGTTCAACGGCGGCGGCGGCCGGCCGGCGAGCGCGAGCACCGGCGCCGGGAGCAGCTCCTCCGCGGGCGGCGGCGGTGGGGTTCTCCTGGAGCGCGAGACGGGCGACCTCTTCCGCTTCGACGCGCGGCGTGGTGCATGGGCTCCGGTGGGCAACGTGGGCGTGCACTGCTCGGTGGGCGCGGGCCTGGGCGAGGCCGGCGTCTCGACGGGTCTCAACCGCTCGGACGGGATCGGCCCATGCGAGCTGACACAGCGCGCGCGCTACCACACCCTCTTCGAGGAGGTTTGGCCCGCGAAGCTCATCGTGCCCGAGACGAACGAGTGGCACTGCCACCTGCCCTCGTTCGACGCGGCGCTCCGACTGCCGACTGGTCACTTCGAGGTCAAGGCGCTCGCCACCTCGCGGCTCGGTGTGCAGGTGGTCGAGTGCCGAAACGCCGTTATGCTGCAGTTCCGCGTGGACGACATGTTCCCGCAGACAGTGCGCATGCTGCACAACTTTGTGCACATGAAGGTGAAGCTGTGCATCGGCGAGGGCATCGGCGAGCAGCCTTCGCGCGTGCTCGAGCTTGCGGCTAGGGATCCCCGGCACACCGATCTAGTGCAGCAGCTGCTGCGCTCGCTTGCGCCGGTGCACACGGGGCCCTTCGGCACCGCCCCCGCCCCCGCTCGCCCCTCCACCGCCGATCCGGCGGTCACCTTCGCGCGCAGCGCCGGTCGCTCCGCTCAGGCGCAGGCGCCCACGGGCGCCGACACAGCGGGCGTGCCCATGGGTACCCGGCCGGGGTCCGCTGTCTCCGAGCCAGCCAAAGGCACGCAACGGCACACGATCAGCGTGTCGGCCTCCTCGGCAGAGCTGGGCAACACCTTCACGCTCGGCAACACCTCAGCCACGCTCAGCCTGCCGCGCCCCAGCTCCGCCCGCTCGGAGGGGACCCCAGCGCCTTCGCGAGCCGCGTACCAAGTGGCGCCCAACGCGGCGCTCACGTACCTGAAGCACAGCGGGGATGCGCTCAAAGCCCATGCGGACCGCGTGGACATAGGGCGCACCCAGATTGCATTTGCGGGCATGCCCGGCATGGCGCAGGAAGTGCCGCTGTACACAACGCGCCCGCCGCGCCCCACCTCGGCAAGCTCGGCGCGTGGCGCGGCCGCCAAGGCGGGGGAGAGAGTTGGGGAGAGCAGCACCACCGCCGACGCGCCGGACAGCAGGCGGTCGCAGCCCGAGCTCGTGCCGCGGGTCTACGGCGCCGAGATGTCTATCAACGGGCCGGCGGGGGGGCGTCCGTCGCGTTCGCCTTCTCGATCCGACGTGGCGAAAGCTGCCTCGCTGGCCGAGGAGCCGCTGATTCCGCCGGTGGTGCGCGTGAAGAACAGCGCGAAGGCGGGCAGACCATTCAGCAACTACCAGAAGCACCAGGCCAAGACCCAGGCGCTCAAGGGGCACACGATCCACATCACCTCAGTCGGGCCGTACATTTCGAGGCCCGAGCAGAGGAATCTGGATGACCAGGGCCTGCGCTACCGGTCGATCCACAAGGAAGCCTTCAAGCCTGCCGGCCTGTGGGATAAATATGAGCCCCCGCTCGGTGGCTGGGGCTTCGCCGCCGCTGGCTTCGTTCTGCCCGATGACCTGCCCGAGACGGCCAAACGCTTCGGCTCCTTTTACAACACGCACTTGCATCAGTTCCGCGCGACCGCTCCGAAAGGAAATATCTACATGTAAGGACGAATGTCTCAGCCGCTTCTTGACGCGATTCCGCAGCTTTGCTCTACTTCAGGCCACGGAGCAGCGCTTGTGAAGCCGCAGGGGGGGTGCAGACTCCGCTCGTGGCGCCCCGCCTCTCATTGTCTTTTTCAGCATATCCCTCTCAGCAAGCATGATCATGTGTGAGCATCGCATGCCGTGGTGTGTCTGCCACGTGGACGCATGGCCCATCATGTGCTGTGCGTGTGTGTGCCACTGTACAGTATCGAGTAGGCTGCTTAGGGACCCTACACGCATGCATGTATGCGCCGCGGTGCGCGGAGCGGAGCGGACGTCGACGTCCTCATGTGCTGCTGCTGGCTGTGCTAGTGCCGTGCGACACTCGGTTGGAGGCGCTCGTTGAAACACCATAGAAGGGTAACTACCTGAGTTGAAACCCTCCCCCTAGGTCAAAATCTTGCGTCGCTGCGAGCCGGGTCTACGTCTAGTTTTGACATATGCGTCCAAGCTTGATGAGACGATTGTGCGTGTGTGTCAGACGCACCACGTCTTTCAGGCGGCGGCGCAATCTTTCTTCGCTGTCTCGGTGGAGCACGGGCAGGGCCAGGGCGGGGGTCGGGTGACCCCACTCATCTCACATGGTCCATGACGCGCTGAACGCGCTGTGGCCTGTGCGGCTATGAGGCTATGTGGCGCTGAAAAGAGAGACCAACCTGAACCTCACTAGCATAATTGAGTGACCCGGAGCGAGCGAGTACTCAGTACTTGTGTGGAGAGGGGGCGGAGCCGTCCGTTGAGACTGTGCGTGAAGAGCGCAGTGGGGGATCGCGACGAAACTGACTAAACTGTTGTCTCTCATGCCTTGGAAAGATGTTTGACTTTGGGGTTTTCGTCGGACATCTCGTGGGTCCCACACTGGCGCCATGGAATACGTGCCCTGGCTCCCGGCTGAGCCCACGCCACTGAAATTCGAAGGCAAAAGCACGCAGCGGCTCGCGAGCGGCAGCGGGGAAACTCGTTCAAATGGCGCTTCAGATCTTGTACGACGACCATTGGTGCTGTCCACGCCATCCTCACTGCATTATCCGCCGTCCTTCCAGCGACCCCCTTCGCCATTGCCGTCTACCCCATCGTCCCCTGTACCTGCCTCGCCACGCGCGCTCCAGTTGATGAAGCAGCAAATGGAGCTGGAAGCCAACCTAAACGCTGCCCGAGCTGCGTTCACATACGCACACGTTGCCGCTCTGGAGGCCGAGCGGGCTGTTGATGATTGCAAGGCAACGGCGGATTCGGCGCGGAAAGCGAGCGAAGCTAAAACTGCGGCTATCGGAGTGGCAATCTCAACTGGCGAGATGGAGATCGCGGCGCTGACTGCGACACACGAGGCGAAGATTGCGGCGCTGAGCGTGATGCGTGACAAGTCGATGGTTTCGCCTGCTCTACTTGCAGACGAGGCGCGGGCTCAGGCGAGGGCAGCAGCGGCTCGAACGAAGGCCATAGAGGCGGAGGAAGAACACAAGAAAGTGATCACGAAAATTGCCGACTATCGCAAAAGAGAGGACCTCTTTAGCGCCCTCTCGCTCGAGAAAGAATCCGAGCCCGCGCTGAAGCGGGCCGCCGTAGCGATGAACGCAGCCGCGTTGTTGCTCGAACAGGAGGCGGAGGCGTTTGGTGTACTTCTAGAGGATGCCAAGGCGGTGGCAGCGGCAGCTGAGACGCGGCTGGCGGAAGAAAAGGCTGATTGCGCTACGCAGCTGAACGAGGCAACGACGGCGCTTGAACGTACCCTCGATGAGTTGCGGGCAGCAGAGGCGGTTTCAGCAGCGTTCTTATTGGAAACCGAGGTAGCTCTGGCGAACTGGGAGCTTGCGGCGGTCGACGTGCAGGCCGAAGCGCAAGCTTTGGCGGAAGTTGTGAAGGCAGCCGAATCCGTGCTGGCTGATCATGCCCAGGTCCATAGCGCGGAAAGGGCAGCCAAGGCCGCGAGAAAGCGGAAGGACGATGATGCGGTACGGGATGCCAAGATGCGCATTCTCGCATTGAAGCACAAACGCGAGGAGCGAAAGCGGCAAGAGGATGCGTGGCTGGCTTCGCCGGGCCCTCCATTACGCTTGCACATCAAGCCAGTCATGACAAAGGCGAGCCCTTCCAGATCGCCCGCTACCATTCGGCGGTTTGCTACCTTCGGCTTGTCCTGAACCTGATCAATCACGTCGCTGCACAATGGTGCGGACATCCCATGCTTCGATGTGGGCCAGCTGCGGGCTGGCCGGCGTGATTGCAGCATTGGTATCAAACTTGATCAGGACAGTAATCAGATCTCAGGGTACGCGCAACGTCCACACTGTCAGAGAGAAAGTGAGGAAAGCGTCACTAACGAAAAACCCGAATGGAGCCTGTCCCGGCCCATGCTGGCTCGTCCCGGACCGTCCTGGCACGAATTTGGCGGCTGATCAGCTGCTCCGGCTGCGAACATAGGATATCCCGAGTGCACCGCATCCA
>Ga0210239_101701_pt1 | contig 15259 bp, 10 predicted proteins | sample ChrtobMetP5a_0mM_FD_155451 | JGI IMG/M metagenome (GOLD analysis project Ga0210239, IMG submission 155451) | Chrysochromulina tobin associated microbial communities from unialgal haptophyte culture, Seattle, Washington, United States - P5a_0mM | ecosystem: Host-associated > Algae > Haptophytes >... | reverse complement strand
TTCCCGCCCACCCACCGCGATTCAGAGCCTGGTCTAGCTTTAGCAGGGACCGGGATGTCGCGCTCACCAGGCTGCCTTTGTGTAGTTTGATGAACCTGCAATCACCAACCTACGCGACCAAGTTTACGCGACATAGCGGTGTTTACCGGTATCCCCCGGTGTCTTTTTACCGGTAGCTCCATCACGCACGACCTCAGCATTTGCGAAGTTCTTTTGGGCATAAGAAGCGCGGTCGGCATTCATGAAGGCCTTGGACGAAGACGTGAAGAAAACACGGGAGGTGCGCATTAGGGCGTTGGTCGAGCGGGTGCATGAAGTGGACCTTGTGAAGCAGACGTTCACTGTCCAAGTGCAGTTTGAGGCACGTTGGACCGATCCCGATCTCAAGGAAATGGCGCTAAAGGCCGATCCGCTCGGATCCAGTCATGCGGAGCGTCGAATCATCGTTGATAACGACCGCACGAACCAGTACACGGGGAAATTATATTGCTACTTGCCCCCGCCCACGGAGACGGACGAAGAACGCCGGAAGGACAAGGAGACGGACGAAGAACGCCGGAAGGCCAAGGAGAGCGCGACGCGCTTCTGGGCCCCGCGGCTCTCCTTTCATAACATCATCAACAAGGAGAACGAGGAGAATTGGTATCGCTTCTACGATGGTCATCTTGACGATGCCTCGCATTCGCCAATCGTGTGCTTCATGTGGAAGTTCCGCGGCACCTTCTCAAATCCCATGGCTCTCGTGTCATTCCCGCTCGACTTTCAGATTCTCACCATGCGCCTCGTGAGCGGCTACGAGCACGAGCGTGTGAAGCGGGGCAGTCAAGACAACGATCGGCCAAGTCGGACAGTCTCGAAGTCGGACATGTTCTCGGAGCACGACCGTTTGTGGCGCTGCTGGCACGACTCAGAGCGCGCGGAGCAAGTCAAGTCGGGCCGCGCGAAGCAAGTCAAGCTGGTCAAGAACCAAAAAACGCGCTATGCCAGCACCCTGGTCACGGATACCTTCCTGCAGGCGCACGAGTACAAGCTGTACCCGCGGCTCAAGTTCGTGTCGGGTCAGACGAGGGAGGAGAACTCGTCCTCGGCCAATTTGTATCCGCTGCTCGAGATCCAGATACGAGTGCGCCGATATCCGTGGAACTGGCTCTTCAACGTCGTCTTTCCGCTCTTCGTCCTGCAGGGAAGTTTCGTCACGTCGTACGCCATCGACACGGGGCTTGCCGATCGCGCGGGCGTGACCATCACGCTCTTGCTCGCCATCATCGCCTTCCGAAACGTGGTGACCGAGAACCTGCCGCGGATCTCGTACGCCACCCTGATCGACCTGTACGTGCTGAGCAGCTTCATACTCGCCGCCCTCATCATCACCGACCAGACTTGCCAGGGCATCGGGCTGTGCGAGGATCGTCGTATCAACCTCGTCAATGTATCCATTCCGTTTGATGTAGGGACATGGACTGGTCGCCGTCTCCACTCGCGTGCGCATACGCCCGTAGAGGTGCATACGCCCGCAGAGGTGGAATTCAGCGCAACCCTGATTCATGTCCTGTGCCTGTGGCTGGGCTCGCACGGCGTGATCGCCCTCGCCATCCTCGCGCGCGCCATCTACTTTTACCAAGATGAGGAGCGCTGGTTGCTCCCGGAGAAGTCGCTCTGGATTGGCTCGCTCTGCAAGGAGCACGCCGTGATGACCGTTCCGGACGCCGACGGCGGCGTCCCCCAAGTTTCCGACGAAGCCACATCTGCAGTCCGTGGATTCCTCGCCCGTGCGCTCGAGCTCGACTCGGCGCGCTGCCAGATCTACGCGTGGACGAAAGAAGCAGCCGGTGAACAGTACCTTGGAAACAAACCCTTTGTGGTGGCGACGTTTGCGTCTCTGCACGACGCGCGAAAGGTCATCTCGTATGCGGCCACAATACACGAAGACAAAAACCTCGAAAAAGATGTCAAGAAATTCTTCACGCTTGGCTGCATAAATGTGGAGTTTCTCGACGAAAAGTATGCATGGCTGCTCGAGAGGGGGACGCTCTCGCGCAGCCTCTCGCGCCAGGTCTCGAAGAAGATGCTCGAGGGAGAAGCGGAGACAACCACTCTTCATTAGTAATGACACACACAATGATAATCTCTCGAAAGGTCCCACTCCTTCAGTAATTTGGGCCTCCAATTTTCACAAACGAATGGAGCCGAAAAGCAACCCGCGCTCCCATGCACCTGTGCAGCATGCATGCCCTGATCGGATGCACCACACATCGCGATCAACCCAAGCTGGCCGCGGAGTCCCGAGTCGCCCGGGGGCTGAAGTCGCGCGTGCCCGCGCCAAGGGCCTCTTGGATCACAAGAATTCTGTCCCTGCTGATCGCGGCCGTAGCTTTGAGGGCCGCCTTGAGCTGAGGCTGGCTTGTACTGTCCTCGCCTTCGGGAGATTTACGCCCGAGCGTGCTCCTCCGCAGCACCCTCTGGAGGTCATGTAGCAGAATACCTCCTTCGTCTCGGCTCTCGTTCCACTCGTCGAAGAGCTTGGCGAGGGCGGCGGCGGTGCATTCCAGCCCGAGCTTTTGCATCCCGATTTGGAACTCGTCACGTGAGACCCTGTTATCGCCATCCTGGTCCCACAGACGGAAAAGGTCGATCACGCGCGTCGCGTTGGTGCGGAGGTCATCGCGCAGGTGCTGTGCGACCTGGGCCCCTATCGGCTTGGCATACGGCCCCTCATCGATGATTCGCTTGCGGACGATCGGCTTGCCCACGATCTTGCGCCGCTCCTCGCGATCCTTGAGCTCCTTGATCTCGCGGCGGAGAGATGCAATCTCTCCCGTGTACAAGTCCCGATCTTGCTCTTGGAGGCGCCGAAAGTGTACCACCGCCTCGGCAAGCTCCTCCTCGTGCTTGTGCGCGAGGCGCGCGGTCAGCTCCTTGCCTCGGGCGAGCTCGAGCGTCGCCTCGAGCATCTCCTTGTCCTTGGCCTCGAGCTTGGCCGCCAGATCGAGAAGCGCCGCACGCTGCTCCTCGTTGCTCTCCGCGTGTGCCTCGTGCATCTCGGCCAACTCAGATTCAAATCTGGCGCGCTGCTCCGCGAGCAGCTGCCTGAGGAGCGCTTCATGCTCGGCTCGCAGTTTGGACCCTTCCTCATCCGCCTCGGTCACACGCCGCTCAGCCTCGCCCAGTAGCGCACCAAGGGTCTCAACCTTCGCCTTGAGCTCGGACAAATCTCCCAGGTCGTCCCGAGCTGCTGCCTTGTCATGGACGAAACTCGCCCGGTCCGCGAGGGCGTCGCGCAGCTTGCCCTTGAGCTCCGCGATCTCGTCGTCGCGGGCGGTCGTGACCATCTTGAAGTTGGTCAGCTCCGCCTTCGCCCTCCTGAGCTGCGTGTCGAGGGACGAAGAGTGCGCTTGGAGCTCCGCCAACCGAGCCGCCTCACGAGCCTGCTCGAGCTCGTTCAGCCACCCATGGAACGCGTACATCTTCTCGGGCGCTCGCAGCTGGTTGCCCACCTGCTTGAGCCTGTCGAGCGCGTAACGCTTCGCCTGCCACAGCTCGAGCCACGCGCTCCAGCCGTTGGCGAGGCCGCGGTTGAGGATTCGGCGCATCGACTGACGTCGGAGGAGCTCGACGCGCTGCTCCTTGTCTATGGCCGCCTGCATCGCGTGCACCTGCTCCGCCGTGCCTGTGAGCTCAATTGTGAGCCGCTCGAGCGCGAGGCGATTCTCCTCAGCGAAGAGCTCGCGCGCCGTCGCGAGCTCTGCTCGCGCCTCCCGTAGCTCGTCGCCGAGGGACGTGCGCTCCTGGTCGAGGCCCGCCGCCTGCGCCACGAGCGCTGCGAGCTCCGCCGCGTTCATCTCCGCTCGCCACTCGTCCTTCCATTGAACGAAGACGCGCGTCTTCTCGGGAGCATGAAGCCGGTTGCCGCACTCGCGCAGACGCGCCATCGCGTACGTCTTCGACGACCAGAAGTCGTACCACGCAGACCAGGAGCCCGCGAGCTGACCGTTGCTCATCCGGCGCAACGCCTGCCGTCGCCCAAGCGCCCGGACCGATCATGCATGAGGAGCCATCGGTAGCAATCAAGGGTACTCAAGGGTCGTCAGTCAGTCAGTAGAGCCCTCACCTGCCGTCGCATGAGCTCAAGCCGGGCCTCTCTCGCCTTCTCCTCGAGCATCGCCAGCTGCTCCTCGGCTGTCCCTGTGAGCGCGATCATCTGGCGCTCGAGATCCTTGACGCGCTGCTCCTCGAGCCTCTGGAGCCTGGCCTCGTACTCGGAGGTGATGCTCGCGAGCTTCTCGCGGAGCAAGCTGCGCTCTGAGTCGAGTCCGGCTGCGCGCTGCGCCATCGCGAGGAGCTCCTTCTGCTGCTTCTCCGCTGCCGCCACGTCGTGCCAATAGCCGAAGCCGTCAGCAAGCGCCGGAGACTTGAGCCTGTTGCCGCACTCGTGGAGACGACGGAGCGCGTACGACTTGGCCTGCCACAGTGCGAGCCATGCGCCCCAGCCGCTCGCCAGGTCGCGGTTGAGCACGCGCTTGATCGCCTGCTTGCGCATCAGCTCGATCCTCTCCTCCTTCGCCTCCGCCTCGGCCTGGGCGCGCAGCCGCAGAGCCTCTGAGACGCCACCGTCGAGCTCCGTCACCCTGTTGCGCAGCGCCTGCCGATCGGCGATCACTTCTTCGAGGGTCGCCTTCATGTTTACCAGCTGCGCCTGCAGCGCCTCGTAGGCAGACTGACCGGAGCCGAGCTGCTCCTCGAGCTGAGTCCGTTTCAGGTCTGTCCACCACGTCGCCCACGACTCGAAGGCGAGTGCGAGGCCAGGCGTGTGCAGCCGGTTGCCGCACTCGCGCAGCCGCGCCATTGCATACGTCTTTGCGAGCCAACGATCGTGCCACGCAGTCCAGCCGGCCGACAAGTCCTTGTTCTTGATGCGACGCACGGCGGAGACGCGGAAGGACTCGATGCGCTCCTCTTTCGCTTTTGCCGCCGCTTCGGCGGACACCTGCTCGAGGAGGAGCTGCTCTGTCAGAGAGGCAATCAGAGGCAATCATAGGCAATCAGAAGAGGCAACCCAGAGGCAATCAACGACATTCACACCTGCTCTTTGAGCGCTCCGAGAGGCAATCAGAGGCAATCAACGACATTCACACCTGCTCTTTGAGCGCCTGGAGAGCGCCGCCGTGCTCGTCGCCCTTGACGGCGAGCTGGCGTTTCAGCTTGTGAACCTCCTCCTCGAGGCGGGCGCGCTGCTCCGCCAGCAGCCTCTGCAGCAGCGTCTCGTGCTTCTCACGATGCGATGCCAACTCAGCGGCCATCTCATCCCGCGTCGCCGACGCGGCAGCAAGTGCCTTGTTCGCGGCCTCGAGGGCTGCTTCGTACCGAAGCGATCCCTCGAGCGATCCCTGCGCCTCCTGCAGCAGCTGCTCCTTGCTTCCTGCGAGCTCGATAGCCGTCGCGAGCTGTTTTCGGAGCGCTTCGATCTCGTCCTCGTGCGCCACCTTCACCATGGCGAGCTGGCCCGCCTCGAACTGCGACTGACGCAGCCGGCCCTCGAGCGACTTCTCGAGCTCGGCCGACTCGCGCTCGCGCTGGAGCTGCCGACGCTGCTCAAGTAGCCAGTTCCAGAAGCTGAAGGCACGCGCGAGCGTCGGCGAGTGCAGGTGCGCTGCCACCTGCCTGAGCCGCCGGAGGGCCGCCGTGCGCTTCACGTACAGGTCCTTCCACGCGCCCCAGCCGCGGTGTAGATTGCTGTTCATCATCCGCCGTACGATCTGTCGGCGCATCATCTCTGCCTTTTGCTGCGTCTCGCGCGCCGCCTGGCTCTGCATCTGGGTCTCGAACACGTGGCGCACGTGCGCTGCCTCGTCCTTGGCATCGTCACGCTCAGCTCGCATCGCCATCAGCGCCTCATCGGCTTCTTTTTGCACGCGCATGAGCGCCGCATCGGCTTCCTTTTGCATGCGCGCGATCTCGGCAGCCCAATTGATCGCAAGCTCAGGCGCCAGCGCCAGCGACTCGGGCGCAAGGGGGTCGGCACCCGGGAACGGCGCGAGAGTTGCAGCGTAGATACCTGCGGCGCCGAGGGACCAGGGCGTGGACATGCATGAGGTCAGCAGCTGCGTCCGTGAAATAGGCATGCAGGCGACCGGAGGTACTGGGTGTGCGCTAGGTGCGCCTACCTTTCATCGCCTGCGCGCGCGACTTCGTCGGCCGGCTCAGCTCCACCTCCAGGTCGCGGCAGCGCTTCTTCATGTTGCTGAGCTCACGGCGGAGCCGCTGGTTTTCGTCATAGGCACTGAAGCTGCCCGCTCCAACCGGCCCCGTCTGCTCCGACCAACGCTCCGAAGCAGACGAGCTTCGGCCGGTGGCAGTGGCGGGGAGCGAGGCCGTCTCAAGATTGCGCCCTGGCGAGACCGTGCCAAATACGGCGCCGATGTGCGACGGGTCCCCGGCGCGCCGCCGCAGGTGAGTGTTCAGCTCCTCATACTCAAGCGTGCCGGAGCGATCGTTGTCGAGCGAGTCGAACGCGAGGTCGCACGTAGACTTGTGAGCGACAATGCCGAGCTTCTGCAGCGCGAGCCGGAACTCGCGCTTGTTGATCCTGCCCGACTGGTCCTCGTCAAACTCGCGGAACGTGTCGATGATCCGGTGCAGATTCTTCGCGAGCGCCAGCTTAAGCTGGCCGATGATGCCGGCCACGCTTGAACTTTGGTCCGGCCTGCCGACAGCTTGCCTGGTAATGTACATCGGATAAGGCAGCGACGGTGCTGTGCTAGGCCTATCAAGCTCGGTAAGTGACAGCACCTCGGCCGGCAAGGAGGATAGGGCTGAGTGCCCGATGGCCGCCGACGCTGAGGACGAGGACGAGTGAGGGTGGTGCATCGGCTCCAGCAAGATCTCGGGCGAGATGGGCTTGGGCGGACCCAACGACTGGTTGGGCGGCAGCCGGAAGGCGCGCGCCTGGCCGCCCGAAGACGGACGCATGACACCTTGCGCCGTGGGTCGGGAAAAAGTGGCCATCGACGCGCTAGTGACCAGCAATGAGACATCCGACATTTCGAAACCGCAGATTTGCATGCACTCACCAGCTTGTTCATCCCTGCGCAAGTTTTTCGGGGCTACGAAAGTTTAATTGCATGCGAATACATGTACAAGTACTTTGAAAACGGATAGATGTGGCGCTACAGAAAGTTGACGGTTTCACTACGGAAACGAAGCGCCCCGGCCCTCCCCACTACCATACTGAGACTGACGCGGATGGTACTGGCTCAGTATGGTACTGGCTCAGCGGTGCCAAGTAAGCAATGGTCGCAGGTTAAGCAGGCACATAAGCAGTCCGTGAGGATGGCACAGATGCTCGATCTCATCCAGGCCGAAAACGCCTCCATCGCCAAAGTCTACGAGAACATCGTAACCAAAGTCAGCTCGGTTGAAGAACTCAAGCAAGTGGACAGGCGGCTACAGGCCGACTTATCGTTGAATACGATGAAGGCTTGGGAGACCCGACTTGCTTTGCGTCGCGAGGCGAGCGTTCGCGATGTGTTGCATCTGTGGTGGATGACATTCTTGCGAACGCTGCGCCCAGGCCTCGAGGAGGACGAGCTACCCATGATGGGCAAGGCGATGTACGTGCGCATGTACGAGCTCATTTTTCGCGCCTTAGCTAGCATGGAAGAGGAGCAGTATGAAGAGACAGAGGCGAGGCAGTGCGCTGAAGAGGATTGGGCGAGCGAGAGCGCATGTGACACGATGTCACGAGAGGTGTTCCTCGACAGCGTCTTTCAGCTCGCCGACCTCTACACCGACACGACGAGTGCCACGGAGTACGCGGGGTTCCTTCGACGCCTCCTAGAGCTATGCGTGTGCAAGGGAGCCTCGCCGGACTTGTCGGACGGGATTTTTTGGGTCGTCCGTCCAATGAAGAAGAAGAAGCCCGAACCAAAGCCTGTGAAGCCAAAGGAGGAGCTGCCCGCGCCTGCGGAACCGGGGCCGCAATCGGAGAAGGAGGAGGAGCCGGAGCCGCCGCCGCCGCCGCCGCCAGCTGCGCCACCGCGAGCTGCGCCGCCGCCATCCGCGCCGCCGCCACCCAAACCGCCGCCACCCAAATATGGACGACCGCCACCAGCTGCGCTGCCGTCAACAGCCGCGCCGCCGCCCGTCGCGCCGCCGCCAGCCGGGCGGCCGCTAACTGCGCCGCCGCCTCCCGCGCCAGCCGCGCCGCCACCAGCCGGCCCGCCGCCTCCCGCGCTGCCGCCTCCCGTGCCGCCACCAGCCGTGCCGCCGCCTCCCGCGCCGCCACCAGCCGCGCCGCCAGCCGCGCCGACGCTTGCCGCGCCGCCGCCAGCCGCGCCGCCGCCAGCCGCGCCGCCGCCACCCAAGCCGCCACCCAAGCCGCCGCCAGCCGCGCTGCCGCCACCCAAGTCGCCGCCCAAGCCGCCACCAGCTGCGCCGCCGCCACCCAAGCCGCCGGTTGAGTACGGGTCATTGGGTCGGCTTCCTGGTGCCGACGAAGTCGAAGTGATCTTCAATCCCATCCTTCTCTCGCGCTCGCCGCCATCCGGCGAATCGAAGATGAGATGGCGCATCACGGAACTGCCACCATTGCCCGGATGGGGGTCGCGAGGCAGTACCCCGAACAAAACGAGTAGAACAAGGCAGTGCCCCGATGAATCAGAGCAGAGAAACCGCCCAGCCAGCCGAACGAGCTTTACCAACGCATTTGCGGTCTGGGACCTGCCCTCGCCGGGTGTGTCGGTGAGCGTAGCGGAGGAGTCTTTTGGCAAGGACGCGATCTCTACCGGCAGCAGTCCAAGACCACAGTCGCCCGTTTGCCACGCCGAAGGACCTTCGCCACACGGACAGTTCTACTACCGTGGCGAGGATATTCGGCTGTACATGTACCCGTCGCGGGCGCGGGAGCGACAGGAGAAGAGATCAGCGCACAAGATGCGCAAGGCGATGGTCTTAATTCAATCGAAAGCCCGGGGGTTGCTGGCGAAGGCGAAGTATGGAGCCGTTCGCCACGCTCTGGTCCAGATCCAGGCGAATGCTCGACGTTTGGCAGCCCGACGATTTTTGGCCAACGCATGCTCTGCGGCGCTGTTTATCCAGCTACGATTCCGAGCCCTCCGCCGCAAGGTAGCCAACCGGCGAGGTCGGCCCTTGCCAACTGCATCAGCGCCAGGGACCCTTCAAGGGACCAGGCGGCAAAATCAAGCCGGCACGCGGAGAGAGAGTCGGAGCCCGAGGCGGAGCCAGCAGCAAGGACCGATCAGCCTCGGCGCCTTGTCGGCCTACATGTATAATTGGGAGTCCGACTTTGCTGGCAAGTCGAGGGCACCCGCTCGCTCGCTCGTGAGCCCTGGCTCATCGGCGGCAAGCCTCTGCGGTTCGAATCGCGATGCAGACCGCGGTCGGCCGTCGACACCGAGGGACCCGTCCGCGCCTTTGGATGCCTCCCGATGGACACGTCCCCAGAGCGGCATGGGGCTGCCTAGACCGATTGTCTTTGAGCCCGTCCTCCAGCCCCACCGAAAACCCGCAGCTCTATCGGCAGCAGCGCGGCGCGCTGCTTACAGTTTGGGCTCACTCGGCAGTTCCTGGAGCTGGGAATCAGACGGGGCAGCGTGGTCGGTGGACACGCGTCTCGATCGCAATGCTTCAGCCTTGCTGTCCACGGCAGCAGCCGGGTTGATGGCCCAGCGCATGCGCGAAGTGCCTAGCACGCCGGTCTCCGGCAGCAGCAGCAGCCTGCTGAGGACACCTGTCCAAATCAATCACCGACCGCCGATGGTGATTCCGGACTCTGCCGCCCTGAAAGACGGTGCCTCGGAAAGGCGCTCACTCACCCCCCCGCTCCCGCGTAGCCGCACCCTAAGGCCCGTTGTGGATTCGCCGCCGGTGCATGTCGCCTCACGCTGGCCCAAGAAGCCTCCCGTGCTGGAACGGCATCGAACCAAGCTGGCGCTGCAGGCTGCAACCGCGAGCGTGGCACGCAGCTCTTCGATGCCCGTGCTCTTCCTCAACGAGGGAGCCTGTGGGCAGGAGTGGGTCGAGCTCGCCAGCGCCATCGCGCAAAGTCGACCGAAGCTCCTCAGGGCGCGAGTTTCAGGGCGCCTTGACCCCTGAGTCGTCCGACGACAAGAGCTGACGATACCGTATTGCGTATACATCCGAGAAGTCAGAAGACCGGCCTGAGAGACGCAGACCCGCGAGCACCAAACTGCGTCCTAGTGTACCGTACGTCGTAGTATTACTACTAGCACTTCAGTTCGTTTTATCCAAACCGAACAAGCTCACGCTCACTAAACCTATCTCCCGTCCATCACCGCCTGCGGCATGTTCGCGGTCCTGGGGCGAGAAGCAGCAAGCCTTGTATTAGCCTTGGTCGCGTCAAGATTGGCGAGGGCCGCAAGCGCGTCGCGGTCGAGCTCGGCAACTGTAAATTAACAGCCCATTCGTCGCGGTCGAGCTCGACAACTCGGATGCGCTCGCTCGTGCGCGCCGCCCATCTTCACAAGCGCGGCATGGCCAAACGTCTGACTTCACAACGCGGCCTCGTAACGGCCGAAGTCTGCCGTCTCCTTCTTTTGCATGACTGCCATCTGCTGCGCGACTCTCCGTTGCAGGTCCTTAGCGTGTCTGGCATCGGCTCGACGGACAACGGGCGGCACGGATGGGGACGGGCTCAGGTGGCGAGGAAGGATCGGCGCCGAGCGCGCATGCTTGATGAGCTGGTTGATCCGCACCTTTTTGAGCATCACGAGAGGATGGGTTCGGTCTTCTGGACGCATGACGAGAGGCCTAGATCGACGCACAGATTCCCAACGGCCCTCCCGCATCCCTTGGTGCAGGGCCGTGAGCTGCACAGAGAGCTCCCTGACCTCGTCGATTCGCATCCATGGCTGCGGCTTCAGAGTGGCCTGTGGTGGGGACGTATGCGGTGTGGGTGGCGGCGAGCAGCTCTCCCGGTCGACCGGAATGAAGTCGTTCTCGTAGGGTCCCGCCTCCGCCGCCGTACAGCCTTCGTCCGATGCGCTCCGTGCGCCTGCGCTCGCCTCACGCTCCTTCTTCTGGCGGCGCGCGGCAACAAAGCGAGCCAGAAGTGCAGTGTCGTCGAGGGCGTCGACGGTTTCGTCGATTTCGTCCGCGGGTGGCACATCCAAATCCGCGTGTCGGCTGCCTATCTCAGCATCTTCCACGGTCTCCATTCCATCCAAAGCCTCGTCGGCTTTATCCAAATCCGGCTCAGCCGCCATGAGCTGCACCGGTCGCACCACCGAGCCTACGCAAGCCCCAGCTGCCATCGAGGGCGGCGACGCTCCGCTGACTCTGTGCAGCTCGTCCTCCGGTGTGCAATCGACCAGCGCTGACGCCGGCGCGGATACTCCGGGCGTCAAGGACAGCGGAGCCGTGGGCGTGGCGGCCACAATCTGCGTATCTTGCTCCCTCTTTTGCGACCTTTCCAGGCATACCAGACCTTTCCGCACGTTCGGTGACGCGTCGAGCGTGCTGATGAGTACGGCGTCCACCGGCGTGAGCGAGATTGGCGATGGACACTGCTGCTGCGACGTCGGAAAGGCTGGCCTCTTCTTAAAGGTCCGAAACCTCTGCTTACTCTGAAGCTGCTCGGCACGGCTGAGCGTCACGTAGGTCCGCAGGTGGGGCGGCCGCAGATAGCTATCTACGTCCATAGCCGGGTCGATGGCGGCGCACAGCGTCTCATCAAGCGGAAGGGTGAGAGGCGATGGCCGCAGGGGGTCACGCACGGAGCGCAACGCCCCGGCCTGCTGCCCAAGCAAGATCCGCTCGCCGCCTGTCAGTCCCTGACGCTGTCCCGCCTCCCATACAGGTTTGCTCCAGCTGATGTTCTCATCCGGCTTCGCGGCACTCCCAGCGGCGAGCATCGCGACAGCATCCATCTGCATGCTGAGTGCGTCGAGACGGTCTTTCTCGACCCTGTCTCGCCACTCGAACCGCCTCCCGAGCCGCTGCGACCGATCCAAAAGGTTCGTTTCGAGCTGTACTTGCGCACGTTCCTTAGCCTTGAGGTCCACTATCTGATCCTTGACAGCCTGCACCGCGCCCCGGCCTAGACTTCGAGCTTGGAGTCGAACGTCTCGGAGCTGTTCGCGTAGCCGCGCTCGGCGCATCGGGTAGGACAGCGTGGCGAGCCGCGGCGGTGCACCACTCGTCCGTTCCCAAGCATGCACGAGGGCCTTGCGCTGCTCTTGCATGCTCATTGAACCGCCGCCTCCCTTGCGTGCCACGGTCGGCGCTCCACCTGCTGTTGCCCTCGTGGCATTGGCGCCCATCATGGCGCCCTTGTGAAGCCACACCTCCATGCCTCCGAGGTCGATGACACCGCGTCCTTGGCCGATCTCATCGTAAGCTTGGCTCACCGCGGCCCGAAGCTTGGAGTACCTGATGAGGGAGGCAATCAGGTCTCATCAGAGCTCATCAGAGCTCATGAGAGGGCGCGAAGCTTGGCATACCAGAGCTCCCCTGGGAGGTTGCTCTCTCGAGTGAGATTCCGGAAGTGGGCGAGCCATTCTTTCTTCCGGAGCGTCCCACTGCGGTCATCATCCCAGGCATCGAACAAGTCGGCACACTCCAAGCCGGCGTCCTCGATCCACTGGCGCAACTCGACGCGAAGCCTAGCCGCGTCCCAAGCGGGCTCATCCTCATGCACACACGTAGGCTCGAAGGCGAGGTGCTTTGCGGCCTCGATGCGAGCTCTGTGGCTCAGGCTTGTCCCGACGATCCACGCGTTGAGCTCATCGAACGTGAGCGTCCCGTTGGAATTGTCGTCGAGGGACTGGAAGATCTCCTCCATGATCTCCCGGCGTCCGCGGAAGCCGAGGAGGTACTGAAAGCCGTGCAGAAACTCCTTCAGGTTGATGCGCCCGTCATCGGACGCGTCAATCGTCTCAAAAATTTCGGACAGCTTGACCTGTTGCTTAAGCAGGAGGGCGCGAAGGTTGGCTCGAGCGCTCTCCGCATCCTCGCCTGATGAGGGAGGCAATCAGAGGCACTCAGAGGCAATTGAAATCAGAGGCAATCAGAGGCACTCGGGCGCTCTCCGCATCCTCGCCAGTAAAGCTCCAGCCGCGCGTGTCGACATCCCGCGCTCGCACTCCAACCTCCCACGACATGGCCTTGAGGAAGCCTCGGCCGATCCTCTTCTCGTCCTGCGAGAGCCTCGTGGAGTCGAGCAGCTCGGAGTAGTCTATGGTCTGGTCCTCCGGATGCAGCGGGAGTGTGTGGAAGACGGTGCGCGCGCACTCGCCGAATCCGAGGTCTCGTGCAGCGAGTGTGTACTCCCATTCCCCGAGTCTGCCGGAATGATCGAGGTCGTAGTGCTCAAAGATCTTGAGGACGCCAGCGCCCGAGGCCATCCCAGCCAGCGAGATGCCACAGTGCACGCACTCGGCGAGCGCCACGAGCCCGTCGCCATTGCGGTCGATCAACTCGAACCAGGGTCGCAGGTCGGCTTGGTGCTGATCGCGCACGCGGTTAGGCAGTGCACTCACGAACTGATCGTAGTCGATGGCTTGGCTACCGTGCTCATCGGCCTCAGTGAAGAGCATGACGAACCTACGGATCAACATGGCTGCCTCAACTACAGGCGCCTTCTCCGACCCAAAGATGGACTTTCTCTGCTTGGCACTTCCGGTCTCCGACTCAACTCGTGCCTTGCCCATCAGATGCTCAACCTCCTTTGCGAGCTGCGCCAAGAATGCACCAAGGTCGTTGCCAACCCTGCAATTGATCTTGTGCTCAAGGCGCATGGCAACCTTCAGCGTCGTTCGGGTGTCGTCGCCCGTCGTACGAGCGTCCGTTGGAGTGAGCCTAAATTGTTGAAGGTCTAACAGAGATTTCGTCACGAGCTCGACGCGGATCTGTCGCTCTGGTGCCAAGGTCGATGGATCGTCGGAAGGTGGCTCGAGGAGTGCGGCCTTGGCCTTGCGCTCATTCGCCTTCCGCTCACTCATCATGTGCAGCATCTTTGCATCGCGGTTGTTGTGTGCTATGAGAGTTGCTTTGGCGCTCGCATGCTTTCTTTGGAGCACGGCAGGGGCAGCAGCCCAGGGTCGGTCGTCAGCGGCATCCGCGACGTTATCGCGGGAGTGGTGGCGGGCGTGGTGTTGGAGCTCACGTTTGGCGGCAGCGGCATTTTCCACGGCGTGAGCGGCTCTGGCGACGTCATGCAGCAGCATCGCTGAGGACAGCGCCTTCAAGCAGAAAAAGCCGAAACCTGCAGCCGAAACCGCCGCATGCAAACGACGAATGTCCTCATACTCAAGCTCCGGCAGGTGCGCGCGCACGCGTTCACAAGCAAGCAAGCTAAAAAGAGTCGAAACGACACAAGTATCTATACAAGCGCAACCGAATACTCCAGTAACCAGGCGGTGCTTGCTTGCGTTCACTATAGAGCCCTGGGAGGGAAAAGCTGAGGGTCGCAAAATGCATTGAATACATGCGTCTTTTTGCTCTCTTCAGACTCGAAAAAGGGGTGTAGGTACTTCACACGTGGTATTAAAACATTCACAACAAATCTTTGGCATTGGTCAAAATGAGTACAAGTGGGCTATAAAAGGTGACAAAAGCTAAACACTACGTGAAACCGCGAGAGGGACAGTGGACGACGGTACGACGACGTGGGGCGCAATTTGAGCGACTGCCCGTCGCTGCAGGGCACACAGTGCCGAGGCGTGCCTTCTTCCATGCAGAAAGGCGACCGCCGTCGTGCATGGTTCTGCGGCGAGGGCATACTCTCGAGTCTCGTGGCCTTCGTACCGGTCGGCTAGCGCAGAGCTTCCGCCGGTCCTGTGCTCGTGAGGCGTGCCCAATTCTGGTTCCTGGGCTCCCACCGTCACGCCGGCAGGAAGGCGTACCCTGCTTGCTCCATGGAGCCTCTTGAGATCCCACCTTCGTCCCGATTGTCAGCCTTGTGGCACGGGTGAGCTGCTGCGTGGCGCGGCCGCTCATTGAGCCGTTGCAGCGGCCGCCGCTCGCTTGGCGCGAGACTTGGCCTTCCGCTTCGCCATGCGCTTTTGCTGGCGGCTCGGCTCCTCCATCGCCGCATCCACTGGGGCCACGTCGGCCGTGTTGGCTGCCGCGAGCCCTTTCGCCGCTTGCTCGGCCATTCTCTCGGCCTCGTACGCATGCTCCTTGAGAGCGATGGCGTGCTCGAGGTCGAGCGAGCTCCATGACTCGGCCACTTCGAGGGCGAGCTCCTGGCGAGCGAGGGCAAGCTCCTTGCGAGCAAACGCAC
>Ga0210239_101697_pt1 | contig 15287 bp, 6 predicted proteins | sample ChrtobMetP5a_0mM_FD_155451 | JGI IMG/M metagenome (GOLD analysis project Ga0210239, IMG submission 155451) | Chrysochromulina tobin associated microbial communities from unialgal haptophyte culture, Seattle, Washington, United States - P5a_0mM | ecosystem: Host-associated > Algae > Haptophytes >... | reverse complement strand
CATGGAGGCGTCGCAGATGTGGCATTCTGCGCTCGCAGATGTGGCATTGTGCGTCGCAGATGTGGCATTGTGCGTCGCAGATGTGGCATTCTGCGCGCGCAGATGTGGCATTGTGCGTCGCAGATGCGTCGCATTTGCGCGCAAATGCGACGGTTTCTCGGCGCACGAGCGACGGTTTTTCGGCGCTCGTGCGACGTCATCTGCGACAAAGTCTTCTCTGACCCCAAAGTCTTCTCTGACCGACCCTTCCTACGGTTTTCATCATGGCAAATCCTCGAAGCCGACTCTTCAGCACGGCCGCGTCGCTCCTCCCAGTCCGCTGCCGAGCTGCGGAGCATTCGCGCTCGGACGTCACGCCGCTCATCATCGACCGCGCCGCCTCGCGGCTCCTGAGTGCACTCGCGCCTGCCGAGGAGGTGCCTCCTCATCAGGAATTGGTGGATCTTGTTGCGGTGCGCACGCGTGCCATCGACGCGTGGCTGGAGCAGCCAACCTGGCCACCCACGCGCACGACGCAGAGGCAAATCGTCTTGTTGCGCGCCGGGCTCGATGCAAGGGCATACCGTCTCGGCCTCGGACAACAGACCACCATCTTCGAGGTTGAAGCCGATGGTCATCTGTTGCGTGCCAAGCGCGATGCGATGGCCGGAGCCAGGCTGCGAACCAGAATCGTCGACGTGGAGGCTGATTGCAGCGATGTATCGCAAACGGCCAAGGCCCTCAGAGCAGCGGGGCTCAACGCTTCCGTGCCGACGAGATGGGTATACGAAGGGCCGCTGACGAGTCTGGCTGGGCTACCCGCTCCCAACTCGCTTTTTGAGTTGGCGGCTGAGTGCGCCTCGGCTCCGGGCTCGAGAATCGCCGCTGCCCTGGCCGAGCCTGCTTGGGAGCAAGCAACTAAGGCCCTCGGAGGCAAGGACGTTGGCCAATTTGCATGCCTGGCGACGGTGGCAGAGAGCTTGGAGCAGGCACGCATCGCAGGATGGCGCGAGAAGCGCACCATGCGCCGCGCGGACGTGGCAGAGATGTACCATCGGGACACACACGAGTCGTGCGCCCTCCTTTTCGCGGAGGCCGATCCGGACGGAAGCTGAAGACTGAGTGCCCGGGAGCTGTGGTGTGACCGCCGCATTGGACCGCCGCATACTGTGAAGTGTGAGAACACACCCGACACGAGCCTCCCTGGAGCAGCGCGTGCGCGCCATTGGGTGCCCGCGGTTACCGCGGCGTGTGGCGGCTCACGAGGCTCTCGAAGGGTGCGATATCGGATATGTCGTGTCGTGATAAACCTAAAGCGCCAAGCTAGAAGAGACGCAATTTGTTGCCGGTACAAAAATTCTCCACGGGCATGTCCACGGGACGCCGCTTGCAATGGACGCTGCCGGAGCTTAGCCGGAGCCACATGGCCGGAGCGCGACCGGAGACGAGCGAGCAGGTTCTCGCGGCGTCTTGCGGAGATGGCAAATGAACATGATGTTGAACATGAACAAGCAAGCTAGTCGAAACCTGAAGTACTTAATGAAGCGCAGCCGAAAACTACTTCCACCTCCTTCAAAAACTATTGCAAGGCGTGAACGTGAAGGAGCGGTTTCGGCAATGAAGGCAATTGTGAAAGTGGCTGCCGACCCATCCGGAGATGAGGGCCGCGATGCTCGCGCGCACGTCCATTCGGACGCGACCCGTGGCGATGGCACCGCGCACGCTGGCGCAGCACTTTAGCTCCAAGGTCACGAGCGGTGCCACCGGCGTCTACCCGGACGCTCCTTCGCCGCTGCAAGAGTTTTCCGTGGTCTACACGGACCGTGCGCTCAATCATATGAGCGAGCCGTTCAAGAAGGTCATGCTGGACATGGGCTCGATCCTCAAGGAGGTGTACTACGCGGAGAGCGCGGTGATCATCCCGGGATCGGGCACCTACGGCATGGAGTCGGTGGCACGCCAGTTTGTCACTGGCAAGAAGGCACTCGTGATTCGAAACGGCTTCTTCTCGTTCCGGTGGACGCAGATCTTCGAGCAGTGCGGCATCCCGTCGGAGCACACGGTGCTCAAGGCGCGCAGCGTTGGGGAAGTTGCGGGCAAGGCGCAGTACGCGCCGGCGCCGATTGAGGATGTCGTTGCCACGATCCTTGCCGAGAAGCCCGCAGCGGTATTCGCGCCCCAGGTCGAAACGTCGACGGGGATCATCCTGCCCGACTGGTATGTGAAGAAGGTGGCGGACGCGGTGCACTCGGTGGGTGGGCTGATGGTCCTCGACTGTATCGCGTCGGGAACCGTGTGGGCGAACATGGAGGCGCTCGGCGTCGATGCGCTCATCACAGCGCCCCAAAAAGGGTGGACGGGGCCAGCATGCGCAGCGCTCGTGATGCTCTCGAAAAAGGGAACCGAGGTGACGCGGAACACGCAGTCGACCTCGTATGTGTGCAACCTGCGCAAGTGGCTCGAGCTCATGGACGCGTATGAGGCGGGTGGCTTCATGTATCACGCGACGATGCCTACAGACGCGCTCGTGATCGCGCGTGACCACATGCTCGCGACCAAGTCACATGGGTTCGCCCACATGGAGAAGCAGGCGTGGGAGCTCGGCAAGCAGGTGCGCCAGTATATGTGCCAGGAGAAGGGGCTCGTCTCCGTCGCGGCGCCTGGCTTCGAGGCACCAGGCGTCGTCGTGGTACACCACGACGACGCTGCCGTTGCGGGCAAGTTTGTGGCGGCCGGCACCCAGATTGCCGCCGGCGTCCCCTTCATGATTGGGGAGCCCAAAGGCACCCAGACCTTCCGCATCGGCCTCTTTGGTATCGACAAGCTCAAGGACCCCGCCGTCACCGTCGGCAACCTGCGAAAGGCAATGGAGGTCGCCGTGCCCAACCAGCCCATGAAGGTCGCCGTCGCGGCTTAGACCTGTAGTAGAGCGGGCCTCTGTGCCAGGGTGCCACCGCTCAGCTGGAGCGGTTGAGGACGTGCACGGCATGAGCAGCATGGCACATGGCGTTGTGTAGAGAAGGAATGCAGGTTAAACGCAGGAAGGAGCCAGGCGGCACATCGATCGTATGTCGAATGCGAGAGTTGGAGAGAGCGAGCGGCACGCCAAGGGATTTTTGTATACAGGGATTTTGTTACTTTGGCTACGTGCACTTGCAGGGAAAGCATTCATGATTCGAAAGCGCAGGACTACAAATAGTAACGTATGCGCCAATGTACTATGGTCTATGCGCGTAATTTCAAACCTTGTTGACCGCGGCCTCAGGAGCAAAGGTTGTGAACGGATGCTTAAGAGGACGTCATTCGATTGTAAGAGATTTTGATGACAAGATCGATGATTTATTTGTGGTGGAACTTGCCCGAGGAGAAGTTCTTTCCATTCTCAGCAAGTTTACTGAACCGGAAGACTCCACGAAGAAAGCAAGTCTCCCCTGGTCTCACAGCCCTTTGCACGAACGCTGGCGCAGAGCACGCCGAAAAGCGCCGTGGTTTCGTAAACATTTATGGCTCTGAGCTCTGAGCTTGCGCATGCTGCAGCTTCGATGGCAATCGATGATGATTCGCCTCGCCTTCATCATTCATCATTCATGGAACCCTCACTGCCCGAGGGAATCGGGGTCGGAAGGAATGCAATTAGAGAGCTGATGCTCCTCAGCTCTGATTGCAGCCTAAGCGAGACGTCCGTACGGCGCAGACCAAAGGACACAACGAAGAGGCGCTCTGATGCCATTTCGGTGCTCGCCACTGCGCTGGTCGGGAAAGATGCGCAGGCGGTACTCCAGGCATCAGCATCCTGGCAAGATGGGGACGGCCCCCCGAGCACCGACTCGGATGACGACGAGGCACCATCGCGAGGCACGTCGTGGAGTGGAGACGGCGGCTCGAGGGATGCCTCATTCAACAAGAAATTGACAAGCTCGAGGAGAGTTTCTGGAGATGACGGAATGGATTGTTGAGGGGCGTCGAGCAGGGGGGGTAGCGGCGGGGGTGCAGTGGGTTGCGGCGGGGGTGCAGAAAGTGCAGGAGGTGCAGGAGGTGCAGGAGGTGCAGGAGGTGCTGGAGGTGCTCGCGGCGGTGCAGTGCATAGCACTTTACGGGATGGGGCCAAAGAAGGTTCTCGCCCGGCTGCGGCCCAGTCGAGTTGGGCAGCAACGACTTGCGGACGCCGGATGCTGATGCCCGATCGCGGACGGGCTCACGATATCAACTTGATATCGATATCACGACACCCGCGTCAACATCGCACAATGAAACGTCAAACCCGATTGCTAATGCAGGTTTGGAGGTGCAGCATGCGGTGCAGGGATTGGATTCCTGGGGGCACGTCAAACCGAGATGGCAGATGCGCGATGTGGATGATGTTCTTGATTGAAGGACACAGGTGTTTGAGTTTGTTGAACCGGATCCAATTTACTTGAGTTTTCACTTGACTTCACTTCAAAAAAACCGACGGTTTCGGAAGTTTGCACCGCCATCTCTCAACTTCCTCGTGGCGCTCAGGGCCACCCTGTTCACGATGCTGTCCGTCATCGCTGGCGCGAAGCGAGCCAAGAAGGATGAGGCGGGGCAGGCACAGCGAATAACGAGGCATCATGCCATCTTGGAGGCAGCCGCTAAGGAGGTGGAAGCACGCCTGCTGAAGGCGATTCAGGACGGCTTCGCAGCCAGAGATGCTGAGGGAGCACATCAGGAAATGCGCCATGAGATCGGCATCCTTAAGCGAAGGAGCATGGATTTGTGCACAAGCGCCCTACAAGAGGAAGCCGTGCTCCAGCGCAAGCAGCTCCACGAGAAGGAGATGTTCTGGAAACTCAAGCTGGAAACCAACAGGGTGGCCGCAACAGCACAGCTCAGAAACGAGACGCGGAAGCTGGAGGCCAATCACGAAACATCGCTGCGCCAGCGATTACTCGAGCAACGCGAACAGCTCCTGTCTGGTAGTGATGGAGGACTGAGGGATGCGCTCCAGCGGCTGGACGAGGCCGACGAGCAAATCCACGAGCTGAAGCGGTCGATTGCCGTGCTCAATCACGACCTGAAGGCGGCGTCGGTCGAGCAGCTCGAGGCTGCCGAGCAGGCATTTGAGGCGCGGCGGCACAACGAAGAGCTCCAGGTGGAGGCCCAGGAGGAAGCAAGGCGTGTCGCAAAGCTTCGCAACGAGCTCGAGGACAGCGCTGTTCATGTGGCGAGGTTGACGAAGCAGCTCGAGGATCTCGCGGGAGCCAAGGCAGAGGCGGACGCGCTGCGCACCGACATGTGGGCGCTACAGACGATGGCCGAGGCGATGCGGGGCAGAGCAGAGGCGGCGGAGAGCGCACGCGACGCCGCATACGCCGAGCGCGACGAATACCGCGCCGAGTACCGCGACGCCAAAGCTCAGCAAGAGGCGTTTCGGATGGAGCTCGAAGTCGCAATAGCTGACCTCGCGCAAGCCCGCGTGGTGGCCACCGAGGCAGAGGAGCGGATGGCCGATATGGAGCGGCTGAAGGAGGAAATGGAGCAGAAAGCTACGGATGCCTTTGGACAGAAGCTCGTCGCAGCCGAGGCGGTGGCGGTGGCGGCCAGAGAACAGGCAGTCAAGGCGGAGCAACATGCGACGACTGTCGAGCAGGCCCTGGCGGCCAGTAAGGCACTGGTACAGGAGTTGCAGGCCCTGAGAGATCAGGCGCGTGCGGAGGGGGGGGTGAGGGCCGAGGAACTCGCCGCTGTCCGAGCGCAATCGCAACTTTACGAGCGCGAGTGCGACAAGCTGCGAGCGGCGCTGCAAGCCGCGCAGGCGGAGACTGATCGTCGAGTGTCCCAGCTTCAAGAAGCAAGGAGCATGGAGCAGCCGGACATTGGAGCGGGTGGCGATCGAGATGTTGCGCGCATGGCCCACCTCGGGCAGCAGCTCAAAGGCGCTGCCAAGCAGATCTCGGACTTGCAAGACACGTTGCAGCACGTCCAAGCTGCGTCCAAGGCCGATCGTGAGCGGCTCATTGCCATCTCACTCGAGTCACTCTCCAGCTTGCGAGCACACCTGGTGCGCTCTTTCACCGGAGGGCGTAGGCCCGCGGTGCTCGTCAACGGCGTCGATCCGGTACCGATGATGGTGCGAGTTGGGCTGGCGAAGAAGGTAGAAAGTATGGCCATGCACTCGCGAAGGAGGACGCAGTTGATGGTGAACGCCTCCAGCGTGACGGCGGCCATGGACGCTGTGACGATCAAGGCATCCGTCTCCCTCCCTGACATCCCGAAGGGGGCGCGTGCTACGGGTGATGACAGCGGGCTATCAGTTAGCGACGCCGCGACCCATGGCCAGCTGCCCAAGGGCAAGAAAACTGAGGTCTACTCGGGGCGCCCCTGCTCGTACCTGGATGTTGATGAGGAAGGCGAATTTGGAGACTTTGATGGTGGCCAGTATGTGTGGCCGGACGCTCCAGGTTCGGTTGGCTTACCACCGGGACCGGGACCGGGAACGGGACAGGGACCGGTGCCGGCTCCGCCCGAGCCATCACGGACGTTGCGAAACCGCGTGCCAGCGGGCAATGCCGCCGCGGAACGAGACGTGCGGAACGCCATCAACAAGGCCAAGGCCAACGGAGACCCATTGTACACGGTCTTCTACAGCCGCCTCTATTGACAATCGCCGAATGCGCGCGCGATACAGCTAAGATACAGCCCGAAGATGGCGCAAAAGTTGTGTGGCGTCGCGTTGCGCGTTTGCGGCGGAGTTCTCTCTCCGGCCTTTGTGTCGCACCGACTCGCGGGTGGTAAAAAGGGTCGTCCCAGCAATACGCACGGCGGTACGCGTTGAGATTTTAGTCACAGGTACGAGGTAGACTAGGTGCGTGTTGACCCGTAACGTAACGAGCGCACACCCGCCCGTGAACGTCCGGTTGTGGACGACGATGCCACCCCCGACGACAAACGCCAACGCGACGCAACTATGTCCTGTGTGATTGGATAGCCGTACCGGGACGGTAGAGGGTCGGGTAGTGACGTGTGTTGGCGCGATCCGACCGCGTGTGGATCCGGATGAAACGCTCCGCGCGCGCGTACCGCCCGGCCGTCCGGTCAACACATGCTAACTTCCTCTGGTCCAGTCTTCGTGCCTCGATCTTGGCGGTGACTGCTCCGGCTTTTGCCTATAATGCTAGCTCACTAAATGGGCTGCGGGACGTCTTTGCCAACGTCGGGCTAGCGTCATGGCCAGCGCTCGGGGGGGGCTGTGCACTCAAGAGCGTCTCGAGGTCGCCGAGGCCGCCGCTGCCGCCGATGACTTGCATAGAACGGAGGCTGTCGCTACCTCCGGATGTGGACGCCAGGAGGCCTGCCCAGTCTACGGGCGCCATGCTGGCAGGTGGCGCTCCAGCGGCGCACAGAGCGGGCCCTCCAGCGACGCTGACGCTCGAGGCAGTGGAGCCCGCGGGCGCCACGTAACCAAAGGCGGCCGGCACGACGTCCGGTGGCGGCGGCGGCTCCTCCTCGTCGTCCTCTTCGAGTACCTCTGGTGGAGGCTTCCATGCTAGTGGCGTCGGGGCTGGCTTAGCTGGACGCGCTAGTGCAGGCGCCGGCGACGATGAGGGTGCGGGCGCGGGTGCCGTCGATGTGAGCGGCGTCGGCGTCGGCGGCGTCGGCGGCGTCGGCTGCGGCGGCGGCGGCGTCGGCGGCAGCCGCGGCGGCGGTGCTGGCGGCGGCCGCGGCGGAGGCTGTAACACTGCTGCGGCGGCGTTGGGTTGCGGTGGCGGCTGCGACGGTGGCAGCGGCGCTCGTGTCCAGTCAGGGCTCTGCACCGCCGCCTCTGCTGGCGGCGCACGCGGCTTGCACTCAACGGTAGCCGAGGAGGCGGGAGAGAGTGATGCGAAGAGGTCATCGAAGGGCTGTGGCGACGGCATGGCTTGAGGCCGCACCAGTTGAGGCGCTGAGCTCGCGTCCCCCGGAGCAGCCGTGGGCTGGCCGACAGCAGCCTTGCGCAGGTCAGGACCTAGGGCTTGAGCCGGGACGAGCGCCCTTACCGCCGCGACCCACAAGCCAAAGAGCTCCTCTTGCCCATCGTCGAAGCAGATATCGAGCGTGTCCCGCTCCTCCGACTGGCCGAATCGTAAGCTGAAGGATAGGTGCGGCTCATCCTCGTCCGGTAAATCCTCAGCTGCTGCGAAGTCATCTTGGAAGCGGGTTCTGGCATGTGCACGGACACCTTGGAAGCGGCGGAAGACGGCGCTCTCGCGGCCTATGAGCAGGCTCACGGCCGTGTACAGTGCGCACGAGCGCGGCTGCTTGCCGATCAAGGAGTTGATCAAACCGTTTCCCTTCCATGACAGCGTGCGCTCATCAATTGAGAGCGTGAACGTCACCTTGTGCGGCTTGCCCGCGCGGCCGTACTTGGTGGCGATGCATCCGCGCTTGAGCATCGCGATGCCCTCGAGCGCCGTCGGCGAGCGATAGGTGTGGCGCGGCAACGAGATCCCCGTCTCCCCAAGGTACGACATCGCTTCACTCAGCGCAAGTGCCCCTGATGAGGCAGGCAATCAATGGGGGCATCAGATGGGCTGTCTGAGGCCCATCAGATGACAATCAGATCTGAGGCCCACCAGATGACAATCAGATCTGAGGCGCACACAAGATCGCCCTCCCTCCGAATCTGATTGAGCTCTGATGGAGCTCTAATTGTCTCTGCGTCATCAGGTGTACAAGTGTGTCATTACCCCAACCGGCCGACCGAGACGGCGCGTTTCGTCAAGCGCTCCCCACTGCACGAGTACCCATACGGTACGGACTGTATCTCAGTACTCTTCATCGCTGCTCTCATCACTGTGCTCTCCCACCCGGGGGCACTCATGCACTTCTGCTCGCTCGTCCGGTCCGGGCGGCGCGGCAGCAGGGGGGGCGGCGGCCAAACGAACGCGATTGGAGGTTCAAGCGTCGTCTTCCTCGTCTTCCTTGTCGTCCTTCGCCGCGACGCCCGCAGCCTTGCGCACCAGCACGGCGCGCAGCTCGGCTCCCTCCCATCCGGGCTTGAGGCTGGTACCGAGATTTGATGTGATCGTCATCTCGTTAGGCGGGCTGAATTTCAAGCTCACCATGAGCTGCCTTGCCTTGCTGCCCAGGAGATGCGCGAAGCCCAGATTGTTGCAAACGGTCTTGTTCAGGGCGACCCGGCGGCTGTTCGGTGCACTCGCACCTTTAAACAAGATCTCGAGATCAGGAGTGGAGATGAGCGGTAACTGGGCGCGGCTGTCGCCCGCCGGAAGCACGAGCTCGAGGCGAACCAAGTCGCCCTCAGTTTGCCGACTATTTTGGCCGCCCGCGCTCGCGTCGTCTGCCGCCTTCTTGCGCATCGCCTCTTCGGCGAGCTCGAGCTCCTCGGGGGTCCCCGGCCACGTCGCGCGCAGCTGGGCGATGCGCACCTCGATCTGCGCGTTCTGGCCGCGCGCGATCGCGTCGTCTGCCGCCTTCTTGCGCATCGCCTCGACGGCGAGCTCGAGCTCCTCGAGGGTCCCCGTCCACGTCGCGCGCAGCTGGGCGATGCGCACCTCGATCTGCGCGTTCTGGCCGCCGCGCTGGCCGCCGCGCTTAGAGCCCAGCAACGAGCGCACGCTGCTCTGCCAGTCGGGGCGCACCCCGCTGATCAGGGACGCATTCTCCATGCAGAGCGTGACGAGCTTGTTCATCTCCTCCTTCTCCGCGTCGTCAGCGCACACGTCATACGGGCTCCATTCGCCGCCGCGCTGCGACGGTGTGACGTAGTTGTGCCCGGTGGTCTCCGAGATGCAGTCTGCACCCTCGCTCAAGACTGGCCACAGGTGTGGGTCCTGGCGGGTGACGGCGGCCGGCGGCAGCAGGCGCAACGAGCGCGCTATGTTGGTGTTGTAGACCTCGCGAAGCACCCCAAGGTTGTGATGGCCAAAGGTCACGTCCGCGATGTAGGATGTACGTAGCTCGATCATCAGCGTCCTCGCAGCCCCTGACTGGCGGAACCGTGCGGGCACCCTGACAATCAGCAGGCGGGCGTGGAGCACCTCATATGGGACTGGCACTCCGAGCTCTGAAAGTGCTGGCTCACCGAGCTGCTGCCACTCCACCTCCGGATGCACGTCAAGCCATTCCATTAGAGCAGCGCGACTCTTGGCGCCACTCAAGGAGATGAGCACCTCATCGCCGACGAACAGGAGTTGTGAGAGCAGAAGGTCAGCGCAGGCTGCCAGGTGCGCCGTCGAGGGCGGTGTGATGGACGTCCCGATCTCCTGATCGGGCACGTCATACACAAACTGTAGGTTCATGATCCCTGGCGCACAGCCACCGGTCGCGAGTGCCTGCACAGCGGCGCCCGCCACCGTCAGGGCAAGGCGGTTGCTGCCGTCGAGGAAGGCCGCGAGCGTTTCATGTAGCCCGTTGCCCGTCGTCGCGGCGCTCACTCTCGAAGCATCTTCGGGCATCTCCCAGAGGGGCGACTGCGGGTCGTTGGTCATCATCAGGTCAGTCTTGACGGGCCAGGTAATGAGAATGAGATGGCGGGAGTGGGGGCGATGTAGATAGCGCCCATTGTCGGTGTGGGCGTGGGTGAGGCCCGCACCCGACGTCACACGAGCACGCGCGAACTGACGCATCGCTTCGGCAAACTCTGGATCCGGGTCAATCGGGTGGTTGGATGCGTACGCACTTATTCCCGAAGCGAGCTCGGTCGCGGCATTCTCACAATCGCTGATTGGCCGCGGTTGGTGATCTACGTGTTTGCCATCTGCAGTGCTCGTAGCACGCACAGGATCTTGGACAAGTTTTGCCATGAGACTAGTGGCGAGCCTATGAGCTTTCACCTGGATAGGTGTCGAAGCAAGCTCCATCAGATCGTGGGTTTGCTGCAACAGATCCGCAACAGCTTCCAAGCAAACATGTTGGCGCGTGTCCCACGGCCCGGCGGTGGAGGCGAGGGAGGCGGCAATGGCGGCGGAGAGGGTGGAGGCGCGTGTGGAGGAGAAGGCAGTGCGGGTGAGGGCGGCGGAGGTGATGGAGGCGGTGGCCTTGGCCTTTTGCTTCTTGCTGGTGATCTGAGCTGGCGCGTTTAATAAAGGAGCGGCCCGCTTCTTCTCCTTTGGGGCGCCACCTCGGACTCGTAGTGACATGTTCCTTGTGTCCTCCGTATCCGCGTCTCGCTTTTTCCGCTGCGTCTGACGCACGTACCAATAGGTGCCCACCGCGACAACGGAGCCACACAACCCGCCGAGGAGCTTGATGAGCTCCTGTATCACTGTCGTGCGCGTCTCGTCCCGCCCATCACAGCGCGCCTCGCCCACCAGCCCACCAGCAGCGCCCAATGACATATGCGCGGTGGCAGCGGATGGCAGCGCGCCCGATACGACGCCATCGAGGTGGGCAGAGCCGGTAGCAGCGGCAGCGAGCGCCAAGGCGGTGGGCGGAGGGCGGAGCATTCCACCTTGATGACCCTGCGTGAGGAAGCCAAGATGCTCAGCGGGATCAATCAAGGGCAATCAAGGTAGATCGATGGAGATCGAGGAAGCCAAGATGCTCAGCGGGATCATCAAGGGCAATCAAGAGCAATCAAGGGCAATCGAGGGAGATTAAGGAGAAAGAGGGAGATCGCCACCTGCGTGTTCACGAACAACCTGCCGTTGAGCCAGAGCAGCGGGTCCGTCTGCACGGCGGTGAAGCTCAGCACCTGCGTCGGGCACTTGCCGTTCTCGGTGCTGAAGACCGAGCCCGTCCCCGAGGTCATGCCCGAGATGATGTTCTTGGAGCCGAAGTACAGGTAGTTGAGGACGCTGGGCGCCGAGACGAACGACAGCTGCTGGGTGATCACGTAGTTGCTGCTCCACGAGGTGGATGAGCACTGGAGGATCTCGACGCCGATGTTGGTCGGGTTGTCCAGGTGCACATTGATGAACTTGCCGCCCGTGCCCTCGCGCAGGCGCATCAGGCCGTCGGTGTGGCCCGCGGCGCCACCGCCGATGATGGTCATCGAGTAGAAGGCCGGGTGCGAGCGAGGAGTGATGTCGTACAGCGAGTCCATCTCCGCGCCGTGGTTGCCCACAGCGCCGAGCAGCGCGAACAGGAACTGGCCCTTGCCCATGTAGCCGTCGTCCGTGTCGAAGAGCACCGACAGGTACTTGACGTTCACCGTGCCGCTGAAGAACTCAAAGCCGTCGTCCGCACTGTACGCCACATCGCAGTGATCGGCGACGGTGCCGGAGCTGACGCCGCTGAAGGTGATGTCGTTGATCTCGTTGTTCGCGCCCACAACCGCGCCGCCGTGCCACACGCGCACGTACTGCAAAGAACCTGACGACTCTGTCGATTTGCTGCCGCCGTACGTGTAGCCCGTGATGCCCTTGATCTGCGTGGTGGTTGCCACGTTAGTCGGCGCGTTGCCGAGCAGGATGAGGCCGCCCCACTTGCCGCGCTCGCCGAGCGTGATGGCGTTTTCATTCGAGGCCGTGGAGGCGGTGGCCAAGCTCACGAGCGCAGACTCTGCAAGCACGGACGATCCGTTCGTTCGTTCGTCGCGATGATCGGCGTTGACGGAGGTCAGCGCCGTGCCAGTGCATGGCGACACAATGTCGTAGCCGGCGGTGGGGCTCTGGATGATGTTGTTCGACGAGAAGGAAAGGTAATCGTTCAGCGACGTCGTCGACGCCAGCAGCACCGACACAATGGACGGCGCGGCACTGCCAGTGCTGTTGCTGCAGGTATCGATGCGGATGCCAGGGTGCGTCGCGTTGGCGAGGATCATGTTGCCGAACTTGCCGCCCGTGCCCTCGCGCAGGCGCATCATCGCGTTGCCCGCGCGCGTCGAGAGGGCGCCGGCGCCCACGATGGTCATGCCGTAAAAGGCCGGGTGCGAGCGTGGCAAGCTACCAAACCTTGAGTCCATCTCCGCGCCATGGTTGCCCACGCTGCCGGTCATTGCGAACAGGAACTGGCCCTTGCCTACGTAGCCATTGTCCGTGTCGAAGGCGTCGTCGCCCGCGAAGAGTACTGACAGGTACTTGATGTTCACTGTGCCGCCGAAGAACTCGAAGCCGTCGTCCGCATTGTACGCCACCTCGCAGTAAGCGACCGTCGTGCCGGAGCCGACGCCGCCGAACGTGATGCCGTTGATCTCGTTGTTCGCGCCCACGATCGCGCCGCCGTGCCACACGCGCACGTACTGCAGGGTGCCTGACGACTCGGTGGGCGCGGTGCCACCGTATGAGTAGCCGGTGATGCCCTCAACCAACGTGGTGGTCGGCGCGTTGGTCGGCGCGTTGCCGAGCAGGATGAGGCCGCCCCACTTGCCGCACTTGCCGAGCGTGATGGCGTTCTCATTGGAGTCCGTCAACACGGTGACCGAGCTCGATAGCGCCGACTCCGCAAGCACGGACGTGAACGTGATGGGCAGCGAGAACGTGCCCGACGCGCTGATCGAGCCGCCCTTCAAGACCACGATCGCCGGAGCAGGGTCCGTGTCCATGACGGGCAGCCCGTACACGGAGGTGCCGGCGGCGATGGTGAGCGTGACGCCCGATTGCACGAAGAGCTGCGCGGCGAGCAGATAAGACGTTGTGTTCGTCCAGGATGCGCTTGCGCTCAGGGCGCCGCCCACCGCGGCCGCCGTGTCGAGGAGGGTCGCAAAGGGAGTGGTTGGGATGCCAGTGCACGTGGAGCCAATCATCTTGCCGCTGCACGCGAGCCACGAGTAGCCGGCGAGCCAGTTGTCCGTCGAGGTGCCGAACGCGCCCTTGCAGCTCACCGTTGAGAAGAAGGGGTGCTCGCCGTTGGGGGGTGCGTCCTTGGCGCTCTGGCAAGCCGCACCAGTCGCCGTCGGGAGCGGATTGAACGTGCTGCTCAGCCCCCTGTAATCCAGCATGGACGCTGGCACGTTCGTTAGGCCAGGGTCCACTGTGAGTGCCGAGAAGGCCCCGGCGATGCAACCGGTGCCGAACGAAATGGGGGTCGCGGCGCCATTGATGATGTTGTTCGGCGAGAAGTACAGGTACGTGTCGATCGAAACCGATGTGGCGGGCAGCACAGACGTGCGCGACTCGGCGCCGCAGTCATTGTTAAGCAAGCCGATGTCCCGGGCGTTCGTGAGCACGATGTTGCCAAACTTGCCGCCCGTGCCCTCGCGCTGGCGCATCAGGCCGCCAGTGCGGCCCGAGGCGCCGCCACCGATGAAGGTCATCGAGTAGAAGGCCGGGTGCGAGCGCGGCAGGGAGTTCAGGTTGCCGTTGGTCATCGAGTCCATCTCTGTGCCGTGGTTGCCACCAAGGCCAGTCATCGCAAAGAGGTACTGGCCGCGGCCCTGGTACCCCTCATCCGTGTCGAAGGCGTCGTCGATCACGAAGAGCACCGACAGGTACTTGACGTCGACTGTGCCGCCGAAGAACTCGAAGCCGTCGTCCGCGTTGAACGCCACCTCACAGTGGTCGACGACGGTGCCGGAGCCGACGCCGCCGAACGTGATGCCGTTGATCTCGTTGTTCGCGCCCACGACCGCGCCGCCGTGCCCCACGCGCACGTACTGCATGGAGCCAGACGAGTCGGTCGGATTGGTGCCGCCATACGTTTTCGCGGTGATGCCCTCGATCGTCGTGGTGGTCGCCACGTTGGTCGGCGCATTGCCGAGCAGGATCAGGCCGCCCCACTTGCCGCGCGTCTCGACCACGGTATCCGTGCTGGTAGTGTCAGTCGACACTGACGAATTAGATGACACGGTGGGGTTGAAGGCAGTGAAGGTGATCGGCATAGTCGCAGAGCCCTTGGCGAGCAGAAAGCCGCCCTTCTCGATGATCAGGGCTGGCGCACCGCCGCCACCGGCAGCCACCAGCGAGGCGTAAATCGTGACGCCCGCCTGAATTCCCAGAGTGATGCCCGACGGAACGAACATCTGGCAAGTGAGCACGTAGAGCGCACCACTGTAGAGCATCTTGTCTGCTGAAAGGGTGCCGCAAAGAGCGACGGAGTGGTCACGGCCAGCCGCCGAGGGGCACGTGAACGTCGAGCTGACAAAGCCCGGGCGGTTGGGCAGGTTGAAGAACGACCAGCCATCGAGCCAGTTGACGTTGCCGAACGCGCCCTTGTACGTGGTCGGGCTGAAAAAGGAGTCGCCGTTGGGCACCGGGTCGACGTTCGAGTACGCGGCCGAGCCGCACGCGGGGCGCGGGTCAATCGGAGACATGCTGGTCTCGGTGAACGTGCCACCAATGATGAGCGGATCTGTGTTGACAAAGGCCGGCGCCGTGCCAGTGCATGGCGACACAATGAAGAGGACGGCGCCGCGCGCTGACTCGAAGATCTCGCGCGTCTTCGCGCCGGTCTGTCCGACGAAGCCC
>Ga0210239_101689_pt1 | contig 15337 bp, 9 predicted proteins | sample ChrtobMetP5a_0mM_FD_155451 | JGI IMG/M metagenome (GOLD analysis project Ga0210239, IMG submission 155451) | Chrysochromulina tobin associated microbial communities from unialgal haptophyte culture, Seattle, Washington, United States - P5a_0mM | ecosystem: Host-associated > Algae > Haptophytes >... | reverse complement strand
CAAGTCAGCCTGAGATCTACTATGATCTTCGTTTGGCCGATGAAGCTCTAACGGGCAATCTGCGTGTGGCCGTCAAGAATCAGGCCGGCGCCATCACCGGCGACATTTACACGCGCATCTGCAGGCCGCCCACCGTGATGTGCGGTCAAGGCAGCTATGCCTGCGACTCAGCAAGCCCACCTTGCATATCGAATCCAGCCGCGATCGACGTATACCAGAACGGTGCAAAGTGCGTCGCCCCGGGCCATCTGAGCAACCACGTCTGGAGTCTGCAGAATCCAAACGACATCAAAGGCGGTGCGCAGATCACATTCAGTGGTGGCGACCCTGCGCGTGGCGGCTCTAACGGCCTGCAGCGGCAATATGTCATGCAGTTCGAGTGCGATTGGTCCGTGAACTATCCGCAGGCTGTCAGCGGGACAGAGTCCACTTCCGCCTCAGTGATCACGTACACGGTGGTGGTCCGCACGAGCGGCGCGTGTGTCCTCCAGCCGCTGCCCCTCAGCGCGGGCTGGATCAGTATCATCTTGATGGGCGTCTCGTGTTTCGTCTACTTCGTCGGAGGCTCAGTGTACAACTACAAGGTGCGTGTGAGGGGCCCATATACCCGCTCGGCAATAGCCATCAGGGCCGCTAGCTATCCTCCCTTCCCAATCCCAGCTTCGCTCCCCCCACTCCCCGTCCCCCACTATGCCTCGCGTACCTCGTGTGGCCTATGCGACCCTCAATGACAACGTGTGCCGCTCCGTACAGGTCCGCGGCGAGGAGGGCCTCAAGATCATCCCACAGTGGGCGTATTGGAAGCAGCTGCCTGGCCACGTGTATGAAGGCTGCATCTTCTCGTACAAGCACGGCAGCCGCGCGCTGAAGAATGCGCCACGCGACATTCAGGACTGGTACAAGGGACGGAACACCAAGGAGCTGCGGGAGCCAATCGCGTACACGCCCGCTGCCGAGTGATCCACGAATCGTGCGCGGGCCGCGCTGCCAGCAGAACCCGCGACTCGTAGCGTACTTTTCGCGAGATGGCGCATGCGGGCCCCGAACACGAGATGCAGTCGAGATGCTGCTTGTCGTACAAGATGTGGCTGTGTGGTACCGCTTCCAACGTAGGGACTCGTGCACGCGCGAGAAAGTCAGCATCCACGGATCACGCATCCCTGTGAGCTTCGATTGCATGCGTCATCACATGTGTGTTTGTGTTCCTTATTCCTGAGTGCCGATCGCGCCACGACCCGATCCGATAGTCTGGTCCGGGGTGGCGGTGTGCGAGTCGAGCTGGGTTTCCATGAAAACGACGCTTCAATATCGGCCGACATCATCCGCTGCAGTCGCTGCGGCCATCAGCACGCCCGGAGTTTCCTCAGGCGGACCATCGGAGAATGACCAGCCAATCTCCACCTACAAGCATCCGGAGCCACGGCACCGGGCGGACTACCCACGAGAGTACGCCGTTCTCACGCAGCAGCAGCGCAAGGCGCTCGAGGCACGCACCCTCCTGGCCTTTGAGGAGGAGAGTTTCAGTCTCGCGTCCAAGATTCGCGCGGATGCGCTTCGGCGCGCGGCGAACTCGCGCGTGCACTCACCTGCAGTTACCGCACCGACTGGCGCGAGCACCTCCACGGCCACTGCTGCACAACCTGCTGCGATGACCGAGGCTACGGCGGCATCGAGAGGCTCGAAAATATCCGACGCCAAGACCTCCGCCACCATTCAGTCCTCAACCGGCCATGCCGATGAGGCCATCGACCGCGCTCAATCCACGACCAACGCAGACGGCGGTTACGAGGGCGAGAGCGTGTACGAAGGCGACGATGGCGTCAGCATCGCCATCTCGCGCGGCGCTTCGTACCAACGTGGGCGGGGCTTCACTGGCAAATCGATCTCGGCTCGCTCGCAGCCTGCCACTGCCGTCAACATGAGGGCGAATGCAGCGCAGGCATCTCTGGCACGCGCGGCCGCAGGACGCACGGCGACGGCACAGGCAGCCTGGACACAGCCAGCCCTTGCGCAGCCAGCCGTGCCGCAGGCGCTTCTTCTTCTCGAGAGTCCGCCGCATGCTCCTGCTCCGCAATCACCACGCAACGACGTCGACGACGGCCGCGGCCTCTCGTGTAACGGTCGCGTGAGGGCGGGGGTGTACGTGCCAACGCGGCGCGCGGATGGGAGCTTCGACTGGGTGCGGCGCAAATCGGACCCGCCGCCGCCCGCCCGCCCTCTGGTACGCGAACTGCTGCTTGATGGGCGCGTGGCGCGGACCACGATGCTCGAGGGGACCACGATGCTCGAGGAGGCGATCGCATCGGCGGCAGGCGCTCGTTGCGCTGCGGCCGTGGTGGAGGAGGTGCTCGGTAGTCTGCGCGCCGAGGAGGCGAGTTCCCGCCAAAAGAGCGAGTACCCCGCCTCTCAGCTCAAATGGAGTACTTCTCAGCTCAGGTGCGAGGCGGCGGAGGCAGCGACCCGCGCGGTTGCGAACGCGGCCGCCGTGGCCGCTTCAGCTGGCATCCCCGCGTGCACGACAACTCCCGCGCCCACCTGCAGTGTGTGGGATAGCCCGCAGCCATGGACGGAACTCCATCAGAGCTCCCCATTGCTGCGCATGGAGCGCGGCGGCTCGGCGGCCGACTCCAAGCGCTGGAAAAAGGTGCATGCACAGACGGCGCTGGTGCGCATCGCCCCACAGGAGCTGCCCCTGTGGCCTAGCCCGCTCGCTGAGCCGAGCGCGCGCGTGATGGAATGGTTCATTAACCTCCCACGCATCCTCGAACTCACGCTGCAGCAGCTTCCACGGCCGCCGACGGCGGCCGTTGCCGTCAAGGAGCCGACGACGCGCCAAGCCTTTCAAAGCCCATTCAATGGGCGCCAGTTTCGTCAGAGCCCACCCGATGGGCGCCAATTTCGTCGGCGCATGGAGAGCGTTGCAGACGACCTTCAAGCGGCGGAGGTAGGTCCTTTGCACGAAAAGGACGACGAGACCGAAGAGGTGGATGCCAAAAACGGGTTGACGACTGCGGAGCTCATGCTGCGTGGCCATCAGTCCAACGAGCGCGGCGAATATGCGGCCGCGCGTGTCCACTTTCAATGTGCTTATGAGCGCTCCCACTCAGTCGCCGCACAGCTATCGGCCGCCAACATGGCGCTCAAGGCGCACGAGCCGCGGCTCGCTGCTTACGAGTACGAGCAGGTGCTGCTGCGTGCCGATCTACCCGAGGTGCTGCGCGCGCAGGCGGCGGAGAAGCTGATCCAGTCGGAGGCGGCAGTTGAGAACGAGCTGCCCGCCACGGCGCCGTGGGACAGCCGGATGACGTGGCAAGAGCGGCTTCTCGCGCCAGCGGATGCGGTGCTCAAGACGTACGCGCCGCCGCGCCGCTCGACCGTCGCTGCCGCGTACCTACCGGATGATGCGCCGAGCTCGCGCTTTGGATGGAGCGCCATCCGCACGCCGGTCCAGCTGACCTCGATGCGTGAGCCGTCGCAGCCGCCGCACGCGCTCGAGCAGTGGCAGAGGAGTTCGCTGCCGCCTACGACGGGTTCGGCCGCTGAGCACGGTCGCCAGATAGTTAGCTACCCGTATCGCGGAGTACGCCTTCCGGCGCACCTCAGTGCCTGGCAAGCACACGCGCTAGCGCATGCCGCCAATGTTTGAGCGAAAGGCACTGTGTACACACTGCATGATTAGTTTCGATGATAGTTCAGTTTTGGTTGCAGATTACTTCCATTCACAGCCAATGTTTAGAATTCGACACCCAAGACACCGGATTCACACGCCCCGGTGTAGAAAAACGCGCGATTTTTTAGTATTTTTTCCTTAAGGCGACATGCACACGGCCATCGGTGATCGGAGGCAAGCGCTAAGCGGAGCGCGACGCGGGAGATACAGATAGGCACCGCACAGGGGCGGGCGCGGCCCAAACCATGGTTCGAGACATCGAGTCGCGAGCCTGTCGCACTCATCGGGCGACACGCGCGTGCCAAAGCAAGAGAGTGTTCGCGCAAAGTTAACACTTGGTTTTTAGCGGGCCGGCCAAGTTCACAGCCAGTTCACACTTTCTGGAGACCCTCTGTCGCTCTGTGTGTATGAGCAACCTGGAGCGCGCCCGCCGCCGCCGCCTTGAGCTGGAGTCGGCTGCAGCGGTGGCAGCAGTGACCTCCACCATTAACCCCTCGCCGCCGCAGAGCCCACGAATAAAGGAGTGGCAGCTGCCACCGTCGCCGCCAGCACCACCTGCGTCTCTGCTCGAGCTGTCGCCACGCAAGTTGCCACCACATGCAGCAGCTGCTTTCGCATCTGCACTCGCAGCTGCCACGACCCAGGCTAGGTCCGCGGCTGCGGACGCCGAAGCGCGCGCTGCTAAAGATGTGGCGTTCGAAGAAGCGATCACAAGGGCGGTGGCCGCGGAGAAGGAGGTGGCTGAGCTGAAGCGCGCAGCCACACATGCTGGTGCAGTCGCTGCAAGCGAGGCGGAGGCACGCAGACAGGCAGATACCAGGCTGCAGGCGGCGGTCGAGCGCGCCAACGCGATAGAAGCCAATGCGCAGGTCGCGGCCAGCCAGATGGAGGCGGACGCGTCCTCGGAACGACGTGCAGCCGCCAAGCTCCGGCGCGAGCTCGAGGCTGGCCAGCGAGTGCTGGGCGATGCGGTCAGCCGCGCCGAGGCCGAGCTGAAAGACGCACTCGCACGTGCCGTGACAGCCGAGCGCGCAGCCGCATCGGCCGCTGCGGCCGCCGTCGAGGCGGTGCACCTCGCTCAAGAGGAGGGGGCGACGGCGCTCCTCGAGCAGCGCGCCGAGCTTGAGGAGCGGTGCATGGCTGCGGAGGCAGAGGTGGACACCCTCCGTGCCGAAGTCGAGGCGCTTATCGTGGCGCAGCGGCAGCAGGCGGAGCGCACGCATGCGGCCAAGGCGGCATTGCGCGACGCGGCGACCGAACCAATCGAGTCGCTACTCCTCGAGCAGCAGGCTGAGGCGGCTCGCATCCAGAACCTGCTGCACGAGCTGCGCAACCTGAGCGCGAGCCTCGATGAGAGCGAGCGCAAGTACGAGGAGCTCGTGCGGCGCACCGGGCGCGTGCTGGGGCGCGCTGCCGATCCGAGGAGCGACGCCGACGAGGCCGATTCCGATGACGGCGCAACCGAGGGCAGTGCTGGTGAGGGTGGCGATGGGAGGGTCGGCTTGAGGGGCAGACGTGCAGGGCGAAAGCCTGAGCGCCAACACGCCGTCGCCGCCGCGATGCTCACGTGGTACGTGCACACCTTGGGTCAGGGCAGGCGCCGCCGTGCGGCTGCTTACAACAGGCACGCTGCGGCAACGCGGCCAGCGGGGGCGGGGCCGCCAGTTGCTCCTTACCTCTCCACCCTGCCTGCATTCGCCTCTTCCAAGCTACGGCGGTGATGCTCGTGTGTGTGCCCCACGACATTATCGCAAACAGAAGAATCCCTATAGCGCAAGTGCATTCAGAGCTTCCAAGCGAACAACCCTGTGCAGTCCTCCCCGGCGCGATCCCGCCCGCTGCCGCGCACACGGCCGCACGCGCGGCACGCGCGCGGACCCGGCGGGGGGCGGCGGCGTTCCCGGCAAGCGTCCGATCGCAAACCGAACGCGATCCGAAACTCGATCCGAAACGGCCATTTTACGGCCATTTTCCCAAAATTGCCACTATAATACATACTAAACCGGATGTAGGTAAACCTCCGGACGACATAGCGTTAGCCGCGATCCATTCACGTGCCGCGATTACGGGTAATGCCGATCGGATAATGCCATTACCGATTACGCGTTGACGATTCTCCCTATCGCGTATCGGCCGGATATCGCGTTAAGCGATGATTCCCGACGAAGAATACAACGTCACGTAATGGTAGTGACGGTTGACTCTCGTCTCCTCTCCGAGCCAGACACGCGACTGCCTGGCTGCAGCCGCTCGGCCGCGTGAACCGCCGGTGGGGCATACCGTTCACAGTACACCCCGCTGGCTAGCGGTTGAGTACGACGTGCACGGTGAGCGCACGCGCGAGAGGAAATCGACGTTTGGGCGGCGAGAGCGGGAGCGCGTGGCGGCCCCGATGCAGCCAAAGATTGATAACAAGTGGATCATCTTTACGTGAGCATCATCTTTACGTGAGCAATCGAAAGGTGACCTGCAGGTGGATCATCGCCGGCTCCTGTCTGCCAGCAAGGGGCAGCGGCACTGCGTGCAATGCCGGCACGTTGACGCGAAGCGCGGCGAGCGCGAGCTCGGCACTCCCAAGCTCCTTGAGCTCGACGGCAATCTCCTTGATGCTCAGACGCATGCGCAGCTTCTGCGTGAGCGAGTCGTGCACGCAGAGCCGAAAGCATGACTCCGATTGGTTGACTACGAAGTGGCCCTCCGCCTCCGCTGCGGAGATGGCGTCGGCATCGGCACCGCGACTGGGCGTCGTGCCGCTCGTACCGCCGCTGGCGGCGGCATGCACCGCACTGGCGCTGAGCAGCTTGCCCCGCTGCTCGGCACCATCGCCGACGGCAAGGTGCACGTAGAGACTCGCGGCGAGAAAGGGTCCCAGCGAAGAGGCGAGGCGACTCGGCCTGTCAAGCACGAGCCCCGCCACGTGCGTCAGGTGCACGATGAGCTCGCCAACGGCACCCCGCGCCATCTCTTCGGCCCTCGCCGCGCGCAGCAACTGAGGGTCCAGGATCCACTCCGGACGGTCGTCGTGCCACGCCATCTGGTAGCCGGCCGCCGCTGCCGCCGCTGCGGCTGCGCTGGCAAAGGCGGAGCCAATGCCCGCGCTCCAAGTGGCCGAGTCGGGCGTGGCGACTGTCGCCGTCCGCGGTAACGGCTGCCTGGGCGTCATCGCCTGGGCGGCGGCAGCAGCGGCGGCGATGTCCCCAGGCGAGGCACGCGCGAGGTCCCTCGCATTGTTTAAGGGGGACACCTTAAGGTTCGTCGGAGAGGGCGGCGGTTGCACCCCCAAAAGGCTACATAAGCTGCCGCCGCATATGCCAGTGCTGCCGATGCCCCGGTAAGGCTCGGGTGTCTCAGGGGGGCGCTCGCTCGCCCACGTGGCCAGCACGTCGCCCGTTTGCTCATCGTTCAGATACGTGGCGATCGGTGTGCGTTCGACTCCGATGCTGTCGCGGCTCCAGAGGCCCGGTACCCCAACCGTCGTTGCCTCACTAGCGCCGTCGAGGCCATCACTCCCGAAGAAGGCTGATTCAGACATCACCTCGACAGCCGCTGGGCCGGCGCCACACCCATTGGCAGCATGCTTCTTGGTGGCGGCCGAGCGGCGCTGTGGACTGGCACCAACGGTTGGTGGCGAGCCCGAGCCGCCCGTGCGATGCCGTCGTCGCTCGCCGTCAGCCACCTCGGCTTGCCCTGCAGCCCAGCGTTGTGAAGACGATGCGTTGGCGACGCCAGTGTGCCCGAGTGCGGCCGCGTGGGCGGAGCGCGCCGCCTCGGGTCGAAGCACTCCAGTGCCGCCACTGCTCCCATAATGTCCAGCCTGGGCTGCCACGTTCGCAGCGTGCGTCGGAGGCATGGGTGAGGGGCCCTCTGGTCGCAAGGGAGGGGCGCGCTCGCGCTCGCGGCCGCGCGGAGCACTGCGCGCGCGGATGCCAGCAGCGCCGGCGGCGCTCGGCCCGTTAGGGTGCGAAGCCGAGGGGCGGCTGGCCTGTCGCTCGGGCGACTCTTTATCTTGATCCTCTCCGTACCACTCGAAGAGCGGGATGGTGTACTTGTTGTCACCGACCATCGTCTCTGTGAGCGTGCTCTCGATGAGATCGTCCAGCCAGCTGCGCAGCTTGGGCATCAGGTCCAGCGCATTGAGCGAGGCGCCCAGAGAGAGCTTGAAGTGGACGGAAGGCGGCTGTACAAAGGAGAACGCCACGTGGCAGAGCCATGGGTACGAGCGCATGAAGACGAACTCAATTTCGAGAGTACCCTCGAGCATCAGATCGCTCACTTCTACGTCGACGGTGTCAAAGGGCACGAGGCGATGCTTGATGGCGAGCTCGAGTAGCTTGCTCGACGGGCCCGTCTGCCAGCGCACGTCCGAGCGAAACAGGTACCGAATCTTCTCCTTGAGTGGGTCACGCGACGGCTCAACGCGCTTGTCGACCATGTACACGTTCTCAAGGATGACTGGCGCAATTCGGAATCGACCATCGGATCTGCGTGCCTCGACAGCTCCAAAGGAGAAGGATTTGAGCGTCACCGCCGTCACGCCGATGCGTTTCGGGATGTTCTGGTTCACCTTGGTTTGTAGGATGGCCAGCGCATACCTTCCTATCGGCCGCTCGTACATCTGCCAAACGGCGCGGAAGATCTGGTTGAGCCACGTGACGCTCTCAGATGTGTTGACCGATGCGACGGCAGCGCTTGCAGTCGCGTACAGCCGGTTCCAGAGCCTTCGCCGTCGCTGATCCTCGGCGCACTTGAGCAGCCACAGCACTGGCAGGATGTACAGCCAATGCCATTCGGCTCGGCCGAGCAGGTAAATTGCGATGGCTGCGAGGATCACGTGCCACGGCAGCCCGGCCTCGTCATCTGGTGGGCTGGACGAGTCACGCGCCCGGACTGTCCCAAGGACGGCCGGCGGCATTGGGCGTGAAGAGACCCGTGAAAAGTGCTGCGTCGAAAGAGCAGATTTTCGTGCGCAAATAACCGCAAAGCCCGTCCGTGTCCCGATTCCTCCCCGGGTGTTTTTTTCCCGTGGTTGGTTGCGGAATTCTACAGGTTGTCATGGCCTGCCTCCCTACAGAAGAAGTCTTGCCACTCGTGATGTTCCCAAATTGGCCCAGCCTCGGGCCGAAGCACCTAGTTGCCATAGGCAGCCTCAAGCCCGCTTCTAACCGCAGCGCCGAGCACTATTGCAAGTTGTTATGCTTAGCTGAGCCACGCTGCCAGAGCTATGTCATCGCACCAGCGCGCAGTCGGCAGAGCAATCACACACTAATGCCATCTTGCAAGCTGCAGCACGTCTGCAGCGGCGCTCCGAGGCCTCCCGCTGCCAGACTGGTCCATACGACCCCGCATAGCGTGCATCTCGTGCCACCTTGGGAAGTGCACGTCTACGCTGCTGAGCAACCCATCGACCACTCACCAGCGTGCCGGACGCAGGCCGTGGACGCCGCTGCATATGTGCAAATCATGGCGAATACATACGTGCTCTCGACGAATGTATTCGTCATGATATGCCCGACGGCGGCAGTGCCAACGGATCATGTGGCCACACATGAGTTTAATCGTGCTCCTCTTCACACAGGCAGCCCGAGCAGCCCGAGCAGCCCGAGCAGCCCGAGCAGCCTGAGTGGATCGAGAAGCAGCGTTCATGGCAGCATTGCGCTGTGCGTCGCCCCTCTTTACAATGAGGTGAGTGCATTCGCTGTCTGGGACCTGCTCGACTATCACGCTGCGCGTGGCGTCTCGCATGCCTTCATCTACCTGACGAGGTGCGGCGGGGGCTCACCCGCCCGCACACTGGCCGTAGGCGTGCACCCGCACGTGACGCTGCTCTGTATGGAATGGGTGAACGCTCTACGCATTCATCAGCGTGGCCAAAATTGGGCGAACAACGACTGCGTGCATCGGGCTGCACATGAGAAGTTTGCGTGGGCCCTCACTCTCGACTTGGACGAGCATCTCATCTTCGCACGGCCGACAATCGTGGCCCGTGCTCGTGGTTCGTGGTCGGCCGCGGCGCGACCCGGTCCGCATGAAGACCTGTTTGACCTCCTGCACTCGGCCCCGATGGCGGAGGTGCACACGTTCGGGAGCATGCACTGGAGGTCGGCGCAGAATGCGTACAAGGTGACGTGCTTCAACTCCTGGATGCCGCGCGAGCAGTGTGTGCGCGATAACGGATGGCGCAAGCACCTCGTGAACACTCGCGCCGTCTTCATGGTCAACATCCACTGGGCGGACAAGTGCAAGGATGCGCCGCCCGGTTTTGCGTCGAGACGGCCCCTCGTGGTGCGTCCGAGGCTATGCAAGATTCACGACGTCAACATCAGCGAGGGCGTCTTCATCGCGCACGATCGGATGGGCGCCTTGGGCAAAGGATTCGATGGCTTGCCTGGGTCTGGTTGAGCAAGCACCTAGTGAACACTCGCGCCGTCTTGCGGCCATCATCCACAGGGCGGACAAGTGCAAGGATGCGTCGCCCTGGCTTGCGTCGAGATGGCCCCTCGTGGTGCGTCCGAGGCTATGCACAATTCACGACGTCAACGTCAGCGCGTCAACGTCAAAGGGCCACGCGGGCACTCTCCTTCCCCGTCGGCATCGGGGAAGGAGAATGGTGAGAGGAGAAGGCGCTCCCGGGAGGGGATCTCCATCGTGTCCATTTGCCAGATGGCACACTCCAAATTTGGCTCGCTCTCCATTTGGCAGATTGGCACCCGGGCCGCATCAGCGGTGAGGCCCCAGGCCCCAGCAAACCCAGGCGGCAGGCGTGTGAGTGAAATTCAGAAGCTAGGTCATTCCCTATCGACCTGCATTCTCCAGCAGCCTTCCTGTACTGTAGTTGGTGGGATTGCGCACTTGCTACCCCCGCCTCGCGGTTTACTAAATTAGTGCACAGAGGTCGTTCTCAAATCTCAATAGCGAAACGCGGCGAGCGGAGCAAGTTCCGCCACACCGCAGCGTATACTTGTAGCGGCGGGCATCATCAGACATGTTCGGCCTCCTTGGAGGAGAGTCTAACGCAACCAACATCCTGTTCAATATTGCGCGCCGCGGCGATGTGATGGAGATGGTCGTGCTACTGCGCCGCTTCCCGACCTGCTGGGAGACGCGCGACTCCGAAGGCTGCACCGCGTTGCACGCTGCCGCCTCGGCGGGCGCGATGGACATGGGCCAGCTGCTCATGCGCGCGGGCGCGGGTGCTCGCGACGCGGACAAGGACGGCTGGGAGGCGCTGCACTACGCGTGCGCCAACGGGCACTACGGCATGGCGGCGTGGCTGCTCCAGTCCGGCGCGGATCTCAGTGCTCGCACCAACGAGGGGTGGCAGCCGCTGCACGTAGCAGCCCACACCGGACAGACCCAGCTGGCGCGCTACCTGTCGTCACATGGCGCGGATCTGCGAGCAAAGACCAAGTCGGGGCAGGAGGCGGTGCACCTCGCGACCGACGCCGCGGCGAGAGACATGCGCGCAGTCGACTTCGTACAGTGGCTTCTACGCGTGAGCGAGGGTGCGGTGGCTTTTGCGCAGGACAACGACGGGTGGCGGCCAGTGCACAATGCGGCGCACAGCGGCGCGCTGACGCTGCTCAAGCTCCTGCTGAACCCGCCCGCGCCCGCGCCGCCCTCCGATCTGCATGCCGTCACCGCAGATGGCTGCACGCCTTTGCATCTCGCCGCCATCGGCGGCCACTTGGAGGCTGTCCAGTGGCTCGTGTCTAAGGGTGTCGACGTGAATGCTCTCACCGCTGACGGTCTGAGTGCGTGCGCGCTGGCGTGCCTGTCGGGGCGCCAGGCGGTCGTGGAATATCTCGCGACGCTCGATTCGGTCGCGCCGCTTACGTATCTTGAGACGCTCACTGCCGCAGACGTCGCCGCCGCAAACGGAGGCGCTGCACTGCCCAGCTCGGCACTCCGCCATCGGCCGGTAGATCCCTCTGTCTCGTCGCGCGCCGCTCTGCTTGATCAACGAAGCAATTCATCCGCCTCCGCCTCCGCCTCCGCTTGCCCGCCGCCGCCCGGCGCGGCGGCCACATCGAGCGCCACCTCCGAGTCTGCCGCCGACTCGCAGTTCTATCTCGGGCTGTCGACGGTGTTGCGTCGGACGGAGCACAAGGCGGCGCAGACGATCCAGCGGCACTACCGCTTCCAGCGCCGGCTCTTGGCGACGCATGCGAGCATGGTGGGCGGCGCCGTCGGCCAGGCGCAGGCGAGCGCTCGGCTCGCGCGCGCGGTGCTTGCGCAGGCGGCCCGCTGTGTCGACACGACCCTCTCCCGCGCGCTCCTCATCAAGCACCTCAAGCTAGATCTGGCGACGCTTATGGAGAAGGGGCGGGTGTACACGCCGCCGGGCATGTCCGTGCAGCTAGTCGCGTGGCGGCTGCGCTTCTTCTTCTGCAACGACTTCGGGCTGTGCTACCAGAAGGTCGCGAACAACCTTCGCCCTTGTGGTGTCAAGCGGCTGATTCCTTGGGCGGCGCTTCGGCGTGTCGAGGCGCTGCAGGACGATTCGATCTTCATCGAGACAACTACGCTCAAAAAGTACTACCTGAAGCCCAAGGGGGCGCCCAACCCGGCGCTTTTTGCCTGGACGTGGGCCATGCGGCTCTGCCAGCTAGCCCATCTGTACGGCAGGACAATCACCGGCTACGTAGCTTCAGCCTCACTCTCGCACACCATGAGCCCAGTGGTGCTGCCAGCTAGGTACGACACCGCCATGGTCTACCAGCAGCCCGAGGGCCTGCGGCAGAGGGGGCGCGGGACGGGCTTTTCAGGAGCGTATTCGGGCTTGGGCGACGATCAGAGCGTAACCACCCGATCAGACTCGCATGCGGCCGGGATGGGCATCGGGCTTGGCGGCTCGTGGCGTGGCGGAGACGGGACGCCCTTCAGCGCTGGGGGCGCGCGCCTGCCGCAGTCGACTGCTTTCTTGCCCGCAGGGCAGTCGGGCGATGATGAAGACAATGACGAAGGGATGATGTCCGCCGATGGGGAGGACGAGGACGAGGGTGAGGAGACTGCGGAGGAGGCCTACCGTCGCCGCCAGTGGATCCTGTACTACATCTCAGTGGGGATGTACACAGATGCCGAGGACATTGGCTGGGACGGGCGAAACCCTCCAGACCCGCGCTTGGAAAGCTCAATGGCTGCCATACAGGGCTCGACAGCGCCACTCTTCGTGGAGACGGGTCAAACACCATCTCCACCAGAGGAGACAGTCTCCTCTGGTGTCCCCGTCTCCGCAACCGGCGCGGTTGGCTCGTTTGAGGACAGACTTCCCGAGTCCTCCCCTGCGGGAGGCTCACTCGAGGACTCGGCCACCTCGTACTCTGCCCTCTCGCCAGCCTCGGGCTCCGAGAGCGCGCACGTGGATCTCCTGGGATCACCCAAGAGCCTCTTCCCCAGAGCCGAGGCGGCGGGCGCTGCGTCATCGGCGGCCGCCGCTGCCGTGCCGGGCTCGGGGGTGCAGACGCCCGGCGCCGAACCAGTTCTGACGGATACGCTGCCTTTGCCGCCGGGCTGGAAGCAGGCCAAGGGGCCCGACGGGCGCCTGTACTACTACATCAAGGGGAATCCAAGGGTGGACGGGACGACGCGGTCGACGCGCCCGACCGAGCCCGCGCCGCGTGTCAAGTCCCTCGGATGGCGTGCCGTGTCCCTCGGATGGCTCCACCAGCGAGTGTCGCAGATATCCCTGAGTTCTTCGCCCTCCGCCTCAGGGACAATGACGCCCATCAGCGGCGTTGCTTCGGCTGCTGCTCAATCTATTGTTGCTTTGGCTGTCGCTGCATCTAGTGTTGCTTCGGTTCTTGCTGCATCTAGTTCTGCTTTGGCTGTCGCTGCATGAAGACGAAAAGTCAAGACTCATCCGTCAGGGAGCCGAGTCCCGAGAGGCCGTCCGTGAATCAGTCCGTGAAGTCTAAACGGAAGACACCCCGGAAACCCCGCCCGCCACAGCTCGAGTCAGCCGCGCATGAGCTCTAAACGGCCAGTAGGGCAGCGAGGCCGGCCGCACGCGTCTGTGTCGTGTGTATGCACCACGAGCATCGCATGCCCCTGTGAGAGACGTTGCGGCGCGTGTTAGACGCTGCCGTCGGCCCGCCGGGCGGCGTCCGCCCGGCCGCCGCCGGCGCACGGCACGCCGGGGCCTGCGTCCGCATGCGCGTGTTCCGCATGGTTTTATCATATTTGGAACCCCAATTTTTCAATCCACCCCTGCAACCCCGGTCCCTGCGACGCCCGCCGCGTAGCGCCTCCTGGTGCTCGCTCAGGCTTCCCACCGCACCGTAGCACCGACGCGAGACCGAGACGCCGGCGCGCGTCCCCCTCGAGATACAACACCGAAAGGAGGGAGTCGGAGATACACGCTCGGCCTGCACCGTCGGCTTTCAAAACGCGCGCGCCTCACCTCGCACACACGTGCACCAGGTCACACTTGTGAGGTATCAATTGGCAATCGGGACCAAGGGAGCGATCAGGGAGCGATTGAGAGGAGAGGCAGCCACGTCGCATCCATCCATGAGCTTAAAGACTCCCCACCGAGTCGTATGAGGGCCGCCCCTTACTTTTGATGGTGTCGATGCTGAAAACGACTCCGTCTCGCACAAGGGCCGGCAGCTCCTTCCACATCTCAACGTGCGGGATGGCTTCGAGCGAATTGAGCTTGGCGCCCTCTCGCCTCACCTTGTATGCAATGCCCAGGCCAAGGTATAGACCGCCGACCATAAACACGAACGCGATGAACTGCCAGCCAAGAGCCGGGCCGCGTGGCGCGGACACAGCCGCATCTGGAGACTCGTCGCCACCGCACTTGAGCTGCGCCATGAGCCACCTCCTCGAGCTGTCTGCGTGTGTGCAGCTCGGAGTTCCACCAAAGAGATCGGCGGTCACTGTGAACATGCATGTGCTCTGCCCCAAGCAGCGATCCTCGATTGTCGCGACGGTGTTCGCCGCGTCACAGCCAGGCACTGTTGTTGCGCCGCTGATCATGCCGCTAGCCGCGATGCAAGTGCCACCCGGCGTGCCAAATGAGGCAAACTCGACTTGCGAGATCAGCCGTCCGCCGCACTCGAAGACAGCCTCCTGCCCGGCGTCCTGCTTCGCGCACGTGTGTTCACGGCTGCTGGTGGCGCCGGCGACATGGTTCACGGCCGATGAAGAACACAGCAACGCAGTCGCCACAGCGCGTGCCGACGTCAGGCACATGGGTGCCTGTGTGGGTGACGAAATGTAAACACGCGGAGCCGTATCTGAATCTTTGGGGGGGAGGGGAGGGGGCTCATTTTCCGTGATCTCAGAAGCGAAGCGCATCGGCCTTCGCAATGAAAGAATCTGCAACTATCGCGTCCTACCGGTGAGTGTCCCGGCTGTGTCTTTTTACCGGTAGCGCGCCGCTGATGAACTCGTCTCCCTCTCTCTTTCAGTCTTTTTGCGCGAGCATTCGTCGTCGCACGATCGAGCGCGCGGCGCGCGCCTGACTCGGCGATCGGTCAGCATGCAAGCGGAGGACGCGCTGCGTCAGCATGCAGGCACGCCTCAGTACGTGCTGAGCCAGCTCATTAAACAGGGTATAGACGCAGTGCCACATCCACGCTTGCAACTGGCGATGGTGCAAGCGTTCACTGAGATGCAGCAGGGCTCGAGCCCTGGCTTCCAGCTGCTGAGAGGTGACACCGG
>Ga0210239_101681_pt1 | contig 15398 bp, 12 predicted proteins | sample ChrtobMetP5a_0mM_FD_155451 | JGI IMG/M metagenome (GOLD analysis project Ga0210239, IMG submission 155451) | Chrysochromulina tobin associated microbial communities from unialgal haptophyte culture, Seattle, Washington, United States - P5a_0mM | ecosystem: Host-associated > Algae > Haptophytes >... | reverse complement strand
ACGGCGGAGAGACCCCCCAATGGGTTCTCCCGCATCCCCCCTGTCTGGTTCCATGATGGATACCGTCCTGTAATCTGGCCCTTTCACGTTGGGTTCACAGCCGTGTAACTTTGGGCGTCACACGGCATGAACTACATTCAACGTACACGCGCGCATGCAAGAAGTTGATTCAATGAGAAAAGTTGTTTCAATGACACGCATCCTCTCGCTGAGATGCCATCGACTTTTGTTGAATCGGCGTGGCCGCGTGGACGCTGGACGGCTGTCAATGCAACTTGGATGCACCGCCTTGGCTTGCCAAGTGTCATGCCAAAGGGCAGCTCACCGGAGTGCTATCAGGCGCTAAACGTTGGCCCACTCAGAGAGCGTCATGGCAAGAATTGGGAAGAAAGCGAATGGTCCTTGTGCGAGGATCTCAAGCCGCCTTGTCTCGTATTTTCAGTTGGCCTGGGCAATAACTGGCAATTTGATTTAGCCGCTGCTTTGCGTGGCTGCGAGGTTCACTCGTTTGATCCAACTCCAGAGCTTCACACGAAGCACCTGCGAAACGTTGCCCGTTACAAGGCTGTTGGCACCACCAACATCCACTTCCACTACCTTGGTCTCGGCGCGTCCAGGAACGTCACAAGTGACTACGGGAAAATTGGTCTCGGGCCCGTTGCCCATCTAGATGAGCTGATCAGGCGCTATGCCAACGGACGCACCATCGATGTGCTCAAGGTGGATTGCGAGGGATGCGAGTGGGAAGAACTCGGATACCTCGCAGTATCCGCACCGTCAACGCTCTGCAAAGTGTCGATGCTCCAGTTCGAGTGGCACTTCACCTCTGCGTTGCGTTTCGGCGGAGTGCAACTTGCACATCTGGCCTTCCGCCACCTTGCGCAGCTTGGCTTCAGGCCGACGGCAGTTCTGCAGGGAGCGCGCGATGCAAACAAGAGCACGATTGAGCACTCACTGCTGCAGGAAGCAGGCGCCACCGGATTGAATTTATCGGGAATATGCTGCTACACGGTCCACCTGCGTAAAACAGGTGCGTCGGTGGGGACGAGCGGTCGTGGGCCTAGGCAGCATAGCATGTGTCACAGCGACTCCACATGAACGATCGGCCGATCGGCCGGCGCTGGAGGGGCGTGTAGAGTGGTGGGTCGGTCGGGCTCGGGGCCCGCGTGCAAGCTGCATCGACCGATCGAGCCGCGGAGAAATGCCAGCACGAAATGCCAGCACGAAGTTAACTTACTCCAAATATTCATAAGTACACCAGCTGTACCGTCGCGGCGCCGCCGGGACGGACGGAGAGCGCTGCGTTAAAGCTTAAACATAGAGCTGCATGCGCTCCACCTTCGTGCTGGCATTTCTCTTCTTGCCTAGCAGCGCCAGCGATCCGCCGGAGCTACCTTGTTGACTCGCTCCTGGGCGATTGCCGAAACGCGCGCCTGCATCAGTGCCACTGTCGACTGCTGCGCCCTCGGCGACGCGGACACTCAGACCGGTGTCGGTGCTGCCGCTGGCGCCGCCGACGCTGGTTCGCTGTGACGGTGGGGCGAGGCGACGGTGGGACCATGGCTGGTACTGGCGCTCGAGCAAGGCATCGACATCGTCGAGGGAGAGTCGGCGGATGACGCTGATGCAGTCGTTCACGCCATACGAGAGTAGCACCGAGTGCTCGTCGGCGCGCACCAAGCCGCTCACGAATTGGATCTTCTCCTCTTCGAACGGCCGACCGTGCGCGCGAGAGGTGCGATAAGCTGTACGTGGCGCGAAGGTGCGACCCAGCATGCGGTGCACGGTGGCGGTGGTGTTGGCGTCGAGCAGCCGCAGCCGAAAGGGGTGCGACACGTTGACGACGGCATATGGTGGATGCGGCTGCAGCGCATACAGGAACTGAAAGTACGTGCTCTTGTACTGGCGGCGCATCCGAGTCTTCAGGTGGCCTACGCACACGTGCCTGGCGCTAAGATGGAGGCATGGGGTGCCGCAGCGCGGTGGATGGCGGTAGGCGGGGAGATCGTCGAGGGTGGCAAGTGCTGACGTCCATAGCGCGCTCGATTCGCTCGCATACGCCCGGGCGCAGCCTCCCGTCAAGAGCGAGCAGCGGAGTACCACGTGTTGAGGAGTGAGCGCGTAGGAAAGTATGGCGGCTATCGGCCGTTCGTGCGTCCGGTTGAGCGAGGACCGCGACGACGCACGGGCTGCTGCGCGGCCGAGTCCTTCGGTGCGGCCGATTGCCACCTCAGCCTTTGCCGCTTGCGACTCGAGTGGCCTTGACTGAGCGCGGCGCTGCTCATGGCGCTGCTCACGGCGCTGCTCGCGGCGCTCAAACTTGATCCACGCCCAGTTCTTCTCCAGCCGCGCAAAACGCCACTCTCCCTCTGGCGAAAAGCGCACCCGCCCGAGCAGATGGGCTGACGGACGCACGCCCAACGACACACGGTATCTGCGCGCTTCCATGCGCCCAAGCTGCTCTCCGTTGGATCCGTTCACTTCCGTTGTGTGCAGCATCCACAGGGTGACCTTGTTGTCTACCGTGTGGTGCTGCTCCACGATGCCACGAGCGTCCTGTGAGTTGCTGAAGGTGCCGAGGACCGTACCACGGGCCGAATGCTGCGGCCCGAATGTCACCAGTGCCGTGCGGCTGTTGTCCGCGTACTGGCTCTGGGTGATCACTGACGTGTGGACCGGGCTACAAATGTAGGAGAGCGGCGTGATGCGAACAAAATAGAGGCCGGAGGCGTACTGCACAACTGACGGGTTGGTCGCATACATAGGCATGGCCGCGGTGTGCGCGGTTAATCCAGTGATACCCGAAGTGTTCAGCACAACCGGCTCGACGAGCACGCGCATTTGTTCATTTGATGTATCTTCGTACATCTTGAGAAACAAAAGAGCCTGAGCGGTGCACCTGAGCGGATGCATGCGATACATGTAAACGGATACAATGTACAGTACATGCACGAAATCTTTTGTGTAATAACTCTCGGCCCCTTGAAAACGATGGTTTGTTTCCTTTTTTATCGACTAAGCAACGCGCGGACGCTCTGGAATTTGGTCACATACTAGCTCATTTGATGTATCTTCGTACTGTGGAATCAAAGCGCCTAAGCGATGCATGCGATAAACGGATACATTGTACGGATACATGTACGAAAACTTTTGTGTACGAACTCACGGCCCCTTGATCTCCCGCATTGCTGCAGTCGTGGCGGTGAGTCGTTTTTCTTGTCACACGACCCCCGTGCAACACTACACATCCCCACAATCATATAGGTACCATATAGTACGATTTACGATAAACTACTCCCGATGGAAGATGATCTTGCATGTTGCAAAGATGCGGCGCGGCCTCGCGACGATTCCCCGAGGGTCAGCGCGAGGAAAGGGGTAAGTGCACTTTTGACATGGCCCTTGTTCGGCGGACCACTGAGCCTTCACCCATGGCCTTCACCGTTACATGTACATCCGACCCGTCCTGGGGTCCGCTCGAGAGCTCGCGAAGCCAACTTAGCCCTAGCTGGCTCCCTCGCCCGCCTCACAGTAAGCCTCACAGCGTACGCGTCGAGAGCTGTCATGTGATTTGTGATTCGCCTGGGGGTGGCACCCATACGCCATCCTCAGACAGCCGACGCTCGCCTCGAGTGCGCTGCCAAACTTGGCATGTTTTACTTTACTTTTGCAGCTCCCCTGCTGGAACCTCCCGCGCAAGTGATGCCAACTCGGCAGGCAGGCTCCACGCCTGCGCAGCCGTGCCTGTCGTCTGTCGAATTCTCGCCGCGGCGGCGGCGACGCTGAAACCTGAATGTGCTTCGACGTCATCTGCATCCAGCACTTGTGCTCAAACGCCGTCGTTACTTCCTTCGCCAAGCGGACAGAGCGGCCCGTGCCCGCATCGAATCCGGCCCTGTACTTCAAGTACCTACTTCAGAAACCGCTCGGCCTCGGGCCTCGGCAGTTTCACTCCACGCCCACCCATTGCGTGCACGAGCGCGGGCGCCGACATATCGACCGCGCGCACGCTCTCTCGCGAGGCATTGAGAAGCGCCCGCCACAACGGCGAAGGTGTGCCGGATGCAAACTCGGTAGAGTTACTACCGCTACTGTACTCTACCGTAGAGTTACTATGGATGCAAACTCGGGCAGCTGCGCGAGTGCTGCCACGCGGTAGTAGCATCCGCCCGCACAGCCCCAGACGCGCCCGTAGGGCGGAAGCGGACCGACTGCGTACCACAGCCATCTCGCCAACGTCGGTGTGTTGGGGTCTTGATCCATCCCAGCAACGCCTGCCCCCCAAGGACGATACTGCGGTGCCAAGCATCATGCACCTGCTCTTGGGATCGCGCCTTCCCAATGGCCAGTCGCGGAGCTCTGCCAGTTCGAGAACCTCTTTTTCGAGGATTTGCTGTCGGTTACGTCGCTTGTGCGGCTGTTGGCCTAAAGAAATGCGGCCAGGAGCGCCGTTGAAGTGGTGTTTCTCTTAATCGCGCCGTTGAAGTGGATAAATGCGGGCCCGCCGTCTCGTAAGCCGCACAGGTGCTGCTGCGTTTGCGGCCGCTCCCAGCTGTCTGAGGGCACGCGCCGCGTCCAGTCGAACGCGGACGAGACGCGGCACCCCGTACGGTTGCCGCAGGAGGGGACTGCGATCGAGCGCGGCTCGCGTGGTGATGCGGCGACGTGCGCCGTGTACCTTTAGCACACACAGTGCACGCAGCATCCGGCATGTAGGTAAGACAGTGGTGAGAAGAGTGCACAGGCGCAGTGGAAAGTGCGGGCACTGTGTGTGAGCCTCGGCAGTCGCAATGGAGAGTGCGGGCACTGTGTGTGAGCACAGGGCGCGTACGCGAAGAGCCCCTCGCGGTAATCGAGTCCCACCCAGCCCGGACTCCGCAGCAGCACGTGTGTCGCCAGGCAGGTCTGAGAGCTTACCTGATGAGGAAGGCCATCAGAAGTCATCAGAGGCCATCAGAAGCAATTACGCGAGGCACTCAGAGGCTTACGCTCGCCAGCCTCATAGTAGCACATGCGATGGCGTGCGGTTCGCGAGCGAGCGTTCTCTAGGCGCAGCTCCTGTAGAACGCACAGTGCACACATCGTCATGGTGAGAAGAGCGCACAGGCGCAGTGGAAAGTGCGGGCACTGTATGAGCCTTGGAAGACGCAGTGCAGAGTGCGGGCACTGTTTGTGAGCCTCGGCGCAGTTCCTCCATCCGCTCGACGAGGTGCACGAGATCGGCCGCGAACCCAGCGAATGCCCCCCCGCACAGGAAGCGGCCGCAGCGGTAGTTTCGCGAGTGTGTGCCAGCAACTGAGCCCCAGCCCGCCAAGACGTGGCGCGAGCAGCCGTGGCTCTGGAATACAGCGCGTGAGGCGCCAAACTCGGCCCAGCACGTCGGCTCGGCCTGGAAGATGATGCGATGGGAGCCGCGCACGTCCTCGAAGCGTCCTGACAGGTCCGACTCGCTAAGTTGTGCACTGTTCGCGATCACGTCCGCATCCAAGACAAGGACGAGGTCCTCGGGTGCAGCCGTGCGCGTCAGGAGCCAGTGGCGCAGCGCCGTGTACTTGAGCGCGAAGAAGTTGGCGCGCCACTCTCGTCCCTCGCACAAGTTGGTCAACGTCAGATTTTTGAGGCCCAGGCGTTCCATCGATCGGATGAGTAACGTATCCGATGCGACGCGCGTTTCACAGTAGACAATGTGCGCGCGCATCGCTCTCTCGAGTGATCTGTACGTTGTGTCCGGATTGCTCCATGAGAAGAAATTCCTGTACATGGTCTTTCATCCAAATTCGGAAATCTGGCGCGCGTGCGGTTTCGAAGGAACTACCACGATCCTGAACAACGTTCTCTCTCGACTCACGCACATGGGGTCAGTAAAGGTGTGTGTATCCTCGTGCAACTTCGTCAATTCCCTCACGTGCCATCCGTAATGCGGAGCTCCTTGTCGCGCAGCTTTGACCTACTGTCGCGCAGCTCTGACCAACTGCCGTCCAGTGCGTCCATGAGCAGCTCTTTTAAGACGCGCAGCGCTTCCAACTCGGGCGATTTGCCACCGGTTCCGCTGGGCCCGGTCCGGCAGGCTCTCATCCCGGCTGCGGCTTGCATCACAACGCCCGACAGTTTTGCCAACCCGCGGCAACTGATCCGCGTGAGCAGCGTGCCCGTGATCATCCACCTGCTCCACAGTCTAAAGAGCGCGGGCATCGAGCGCACGGTCGTCACGCTCGGGCATGCGGCGGACCAGATTGCCGAGGAAGTTCGCAAGCACTCGTTCGGCAAGATGATGGTCGAGTTCGTGTGGTGCGAAACGTTGGCGTGGAAGCGAGGGCACGCGTCCAACATTCTAGCCGCGCGTTCCATGTTCCCCAAGCTCGACGAGCCCTTCCTGCTCGTTATGTCCGATCACATCTTTGACCAGCAGCTCCTGCATCGGCTCGCCCATTGCCAGCTCGCGCCCGGCGACGCGCTTGTGCTCATCGACGACTCGCGCACGATGGTCGAGTGGGCGTCGCCAGGCGGCGCGCACTGCCAGGCGCACTGCAAGAACGGCCACTGCGGCGCCATCGTCAAGGTGACCAAGGGGGCAGGCGATCGGGTCTCTCTGATCGCCAAGAAGCTCACCGGCTTCGACGCGATCGACGCGGGAGCATACGTGGTGCGCCCTCGGGAGCTCTTCGACGCACTGAAGCAGCTTCTCACCGAGTCGATCTACTGCACGCTCTGCGAGGCTTTGAACCTCATGGCCAGCCAGGGGCGCCTGCGCTACGCGACGGTGGACGAGCTCGACTGGTTTGGCTCGCAGACGGTCGCCTCCCTGCCCACGCCGATCTACTCATCGGCCGTGGATCCCGCTTGGCGGCAACTCGCGCTCGAGATGCTACGAACGACCTCGCCGCACCTGAAGGCGCTACCCGCGCTCCCCACGCCGGGGCCCGAGGACGCCGCCGACGCGAGCGCCGCCTCCTCATCCAGCACCGCCCTCTCCCCTCTCACTCCTCATGGTAGCTTTGGCCGGCGGCTAGACCTTGGAGGTCGCGGCAGCTCAGGCGACCTCTCGAGCGACGGCGTGAGCTCGCCTGAGCTATCGATGCCGCTGTACGAGCTCGGCTCGACGATCGGCTCGGGTGGCACATCCATAGTGGTGCAGGGGCGCGCGGGGCGCTCGACGGGTGGGCCGTTGGGCAGCCAGTCGCCTGCCACGTCACGGCGCGTACAGCGCGGCCTCGCCGTAAAGGTGATCCATAAAGGCGCGGCCGAGGCGCTGGGGGACGTGGAGCACTCGGTCATGTGGGAGGTGCACGTCTTGCAGCAGCTGCACCATCAGAACATTGTGCGCGTCATGGACGTGATCGAGGTCGTCGACGCAACGTACATCATCATGGAGCGGGTCGATGGGCCCGAGCTTACGGAATACCTGCTCAGCTTTCCCGAGTGCCGGCTCGCTTTGGACAAGGCCCGGGTGATCTTTTGCCACGTGCTGTCCGCGCTGCGCCACGCACACCGCAACGGCTTCCTGCACTGCGACGTAAAGCCGGACAATGTACGCCTCAATAAGGCGTGTGACCACGCGGTACTCACCGACTGGGGGTATGCGCGCACGCCAGGCATGCGCCCAGAGACGTACATGTGCGGCACGCCCGCTTATGCGTCGCCCGAGCAGCTCACAGGGTACTCGCCCGACTCGGTGACCGGCCGTCGCATGCTCTGCGCCGCCACCGACGTGTGGTCGCTCGGCGTCACCTTCTTCGTGATGGTGTGCGGCCATCTACCCTTCTACTCCGACGACCACGAGACGCTTGTACGACTCGTGCTCAGCACGCGCTACCAAGTGGCCGACTGCGTCTGCCGGGAGGACGCGGAGCTGATCCAGTCGATGCTGCAGCTCGCTCCCCAAGATCGCGCCTCTATCGACGAACTCTGCGCGCTTCCGTTCCTCGTGGCCACCAACGCGCTCGAGCCCCCCGAGTCGCCGCGATCGCCCCGTCTCGGTCCGCTGGGGATGAGCCCAATCGGAAGCTGGAGCCTCGAGGGACGCGTCGAGATGGGCGCTGCGGGGTTGCAGTGCGCCGAGTGCGTCGACGGGCCCGAGGACACGAGCGTGGCGTGGCACGAGCGCCGCCCGCTGCTCCGCAAGGCGTTGTGGATGCTCCTCTACAGCTCGCTGTGCGCGATGGCCGTCTGGGCGCACCTGAGCGCGGAAAACCACGTCACCATCCAGTACGAGGCAGAAGCGGCGATCTGACGCTCTCTCCTCAACCGCCGCGGTGCGCGATGGAAAATAACAGCCAGGCACACTGAGACACCGACACGTGCGGCCCATACTTTAGAATTAGATCGCTTGTACGTACTAGGTGGCCCTGAGGACACATACACCTAACTATAATGTGACCCCCACACTGACTCCGACACCACGCTCCCCATCAAAAGCGGGCCGGACGGAAAGCTTTATGTTTTATTGCCGTAACGATCACGCTCGTGGTGGCTCACTAACTCTGTCAAGTTAAGTGAAGGCGCCGTGCTCCCAGCACGGACTTGGTTAGACCGAATACGGTAACAGAACTTGTACCGGTACGGTACGCGGTCGTCTCCAAGGCGCTTGATTCATTTCAAGCGCCGACGACTACGCCCGCTTCTTTCTACCCACCCACCATCCCGGTGCTCATTCAGGTCGCAAGCGACCCCGCACCCATTCAACAATCACATCTCCATGACAGGAGTTCAGCGTATGCACCTTGCATGCACAGCAGATCAGCTGCAGCTGCTCCCCGCGGCGCACCCTCGCAGCGATACGTTGCAAGGCCGTGAGCCGGCCTTGTGAGCCGGCCTTCCAGCACGCGGAGGCCCACCTTCCACGCCTTACGCACACCCACAGCATGGGCCCTGCCCAGCACTCCCGCGGCATGTGACCCAGTTAACCACTGGCGATATGCTTCCGCCGCGTTCCCCCCCCTCTTGTCATCGTGGAACGGGCTCGAGTATACGCCCGACCCACCGATCAATACGGTCTCGCTCGCGGCCGGCCCCGGCTCCAGCGGACGATACATTCGTATCTCCCCAGCCTCCGCACTCTCGGGCGGGGGCTCCGTACTGTGTCGCCGGTCCCAGCGTTGGATCAGCGTCTCGCGCGAGACCTTTACCGCCGCCCACTGAGGCGAGACGGTCGAGGGCGCTTCCTCCGCCACACCGGTCCTGTCGCGGGCCCTGCGGAGCGGCACAAGGGGCGACACCGGATCAGATTTAGTTGCGCATGCAAAAGGCCCGGGCGAAAGGTCACCTACTCGCCCGCCTTGTAGGCATCCTCCCCGATATTTCTCCACTGATCGGGGTGCCGTTTGTCCTTGCACTTCCGCTTGGCGTGCGCATCGCACTTGCCGTCACGGCGATAGTTCTCGCAGATCGGCCGAGAACGCCGCTCCTCCTCATCCTTCCGGAACTTCCGGTCGCCTGAGCGAGGCTCCCGCTCGCCTGACCGCGATTGCCGGTCGCGACCGCCATCGCGATCACCTTCGCGTTCACTACGCTCGCCTCGGTTTCGACCACCCTGCTTGGCTGCGGGAGCGGGCGCCTCCTCCTCAGCCGTACGCGGCTTACACAGCCAAGGCATCAGGTCGCGGTGCTCGATCGCCGCCAAGAGCGCGCGAGTCACCGACTTCTTAGTCTGCTCGGTCATTCGCGTCGACAGGCATGTCCAGAACGCCTGAGCGTACTCGTTCTTCTGGTCGATCGTCAGCGGCTCCGCAGTCGCATAGATCGTTGCGAAGGCGGCGCAGCGCCGCCTCCTCCACCACCGGAGCCACCTGCGGGTGTAGCGACCGGCGACGATGCGCCCGCCTCGGCTCACACCTCAGCCTCGTGGGCGGCCCACAAAGGTGCCGAGCCAATTGCGAGCTGCAGCGGTGTTGACACCAGGCAGCGTGTGCACGAATGGTGTCGCAGGATTTGCGACAGCGGCCTGCAACGCGGTCAAGATAGTGGTGGCCTCGGCCTTCGTCGGCCTCCCACTCGCCTCTAGATCGAGGTGGTACAACAGCTTGGTGGCGGTGGGCCTCGCGGCTGCGTCGGCCTGAGCCACAAAGCGCGCACGTCGATCAACGCCGTGCTAGTGCAGAAGTGCACGTTGCCTCGGTATCGTCAGCGCACTGCACCGTGGCGGCGTCGGTGCGATCGGCGCGGCGGTTCGCCGGAGTCGCCATCATTCCCGCACGAGATCGGGATTCTCCCAGTGACGAAACTATTCGAGTCATCACCAAATTAGCAAATGCTATCTCGTTGTGCATCGCGAGCATACTGCTCGCGCCCCCTTCCAAAATAGGGGCACGAATCGGTGAAACTGTGCGATTCGGCCCAATTTTCCGACCAACCATGCCGTCGCACTCGAAGCATGCGTACCCGGGCGAGCCCGAACGCCCTCGAGTCTTCGATGGCAAGCCGCTGCGTCGATCAGAGCACCAGCTCCGCGCCGATGTGGCCACGACACGGGCGGAGATGCGCAAATCAGCGGCATGGCAGACCAGCCTCGGCAAGCTCCGCAAGCTGTCGCTGTGCCACGGTCACGACCGCCCGAAGGCGTCCGAAAAAGGATGGGGCTTTCAGCACTCGGCGACCATGCCGGGAGCCGCCACATCATCCCCGGCAGCACTAGCCGACGACGTCGCGCAACAACTGCGCGAAGCGTTCGCCTTCGTCCATCCGATGGAACACATGCCTTCAAGGATGACTCCGGCGCAGCGGGCCGCTATCCAGTGGCAATGCGACCAACCGGATCAGCCCGGAGAGATCAACCGACTCCGGGAAGCCCGGTTCTCGGTTATGGCGCAATGCGCACGTGCGTTGGACGGGTGGAAGGAGAGTCTTGGCGAGCACTCCCCGCCGTGGATCCGAGACTGCGTGCCTCCGCGTCCGCACTACCATTGCGCACTACGCGCTCATCGACTGTTGCATCGAGGCATGTGGATTGCCCGATGCAAGATTGGTTGAAGACCTGATTGTGGGCACGCCAAGCGTTGGACTATGCCCAGACTCTGGCATGTTCCGCGCTGACTGGCAGCCCGCAGCCCTCGACATTGACGCGCTGGACCACGAGACGTGGCACCGCGACGTCGACTCACAGCTCCGCTCCGGAGCACGCGACGCATCGCGTCATGCGGACCTGGTGACTCTTTACGAACGCACCATGAAGGAGGTCAAAGATGGATGGGCCAAGTCCCTAGGGTCGCTCCAAGATGCTAAGGCCTTCTTTGGAGACCAACCATTTCGCGAGATGATCCGCTTTGCTGTCGAGCAGAAAGGCGAGATTAGGCCGTGCGACAACGGTCGCTCTTCCCTCCACAACCTGGCCACTACGCTCCAAGAGCGTCTGATGGTCGATTCTGCGGACTTTCCCGCGCGTGCGGCTGCTTTATACGTCGAACTCCTCGGTAAAGACCGAGAGTTTGCATTCAAGCTCGGCACCGAGGACATAGCCAGCGCCTACCGTCGCATGCCGTGTTGCGAGCCGTGGTACACCGTGTTCGCACAGTGGAACCCACACACCGGGTCGGTGGAATACTTTCGGCTACAAGGCTTCAACTTTGGGTTGAAGTCCGCGCCAAACGCGTTCAATCGCCTATCAGTATGCATCCGCGAGCTGGCTAACCGCCTCCTCGCCGTCTGCTGCACGTCGTACGTCGACGATTTTTGTGTCCCGGAGCCGACGTTCGCAGCGGGAGGTCAGCAGCTGCTGCGCGACCTCGCCTCACTGGTCGGAGTACCGTTCGCGGGCACACGCCTCGGAGAACATCGCAAGAGCGTTGTCCCGGCGTTCGCGAACCCTTTCCTCGGGGTCCAACATGACTTCACCCCGTTTGAACGACTAAGGCTTTCATACGCGGGTGTCAGCGAATCCCTCGTCGAGAAGCTCGGCCTCTCGCTGGGTTCCATCATCGAGAAGAGATCTTTCGCAGGGTCAGCCGGCCCTCTCAAACTCGCCGGCCAACTCCAATTCAGCCTGTCCTGGTGCGCCAGACGGTTTGGAAGGGCTGCGACGCAGCCGATCCACCGCGCCGGGCGCGCGATGGGTCGCCACGAGACTCTCGACAAAGTCACGGTCGAAGCCCTCAGGTTCCTACGAGATCTGCTGGTCGACCCAGTGTCAAAGAGGCCGCGTCTGCGGCCGCGCACTTTCGAGTACGGGCGCGAGAAAAAGCTGCACGCCATAGTGTGGTCTGACGCGTGCTGGGAAGACAAGAACGACAAGCCGGCCGGAATCGGCTTCGTCGTCTTCATCCCGGCGAGCCCGACCGATGAAGCTGCCGCTGCATCGCTCTCCCCGAGTGATGCCAGGAGTGCTGCCACCTCGCATACCCCCGCCTGGACCGGCAGCATCGCGACTCCAAAAGGCGAGTGGTACGTGGCCTCATACCAACCACCGCGAGAAATGCTTGCCGCGTGGCGCAGGCGGCAGCAATACGTGGGCCAGCTCGAGCTACTTGCCGCGATAGCGGTATACTACTCGCTGGCGGTTGTCCTGCGCGGCCGCCAGGTCGTGCACTACATTGACAACTCCGGCGCGATGGCGATCCTAGTTAAGGATTACTCGTCGGATATCGACTCGGCCCAACTAGTCAACACGTTCTACGCGCTCACGAGTGCGCTTGAGGTGGACGTGTGGTTCGACTACGTCAAGTCAGCGGCGAACATCGCCGATTGGCCCTCCCGCGGTCAAGTTGAGTTCGCCCACGAGGTGAACGCAACACGCATCGAGGGGGAACGCCTCAAATTCCCAAAACTCGGGGAATGGGGCAGTGTAGAGTTTAGCGCTCGAATGGGCAGGCATGCCCGCGACGAGCGCCCTGCATCATGGCCCGCCCGCGAAGAAGCGGCGCTTGCGTTGAGTTGTCGGATACTCCGGCCAGACGCGTCATTCACACGTACCAACACGTGTAAGGGGAAAAGGTACTCGGGGGAGTTCCGACGAATTCTACGAATTCGTAAACTTGCGGGGCAAGGACGTGTCTGGGATTACCCGACGTCTCGGCATCGCATAGGTTCTTCGCCACCACCCTTTCTCTTCTCCAAAGGGCGGGTTTCCGCCGGGCCAATCTTAACATTACCCATTGTACTCGTTACAACTGGTGAGGCCTATTCACATACATACCGTCTCGGAACGGTAACGAAGTCAGAGTTAGTTGAAAAGGCGCTTTTGTTTCGATAAATCTCACCTCACATCACACCTCACAGCCACACACACTCGATCGCCTCTCTCGCCTCTTGGAACAGGAACTCAGGAACACTCGGAACGCGGACCCCCCCACAGCGAGGTGAGTTTGAATTTCTATCTCGATGCGGCCGTCCTGAGAAAGATGCTTCTTGGCCATCCCCGAGGCCGACCCTGAGGCTGGTCTCTTGCCGAGACTGGCCGAGAAGCTCTTGCGCTTGTTCAAGAGGGTCTTCTGCACACCTAACATCATTTTAACGAGCATAGGGACCGTGAGGTTGTACAGGAAGGCCTCCTGGCCGCTGAGCTTCACGTCGTGCTTCACCAGATCCTTGGAGGTGCAGACAACATGGAAGACCTCTATGGACGTGTCCTCATTATCAACTTCCTTATCGAACAGCTTAAGCTCAAAGAGGTCGCCCACCTGGTAGTTCTCGGAGCTCAAATTCGGGGAGGCCTTCCCGTGCGTCACATTGAATGTTTCGAAGATGTCATCGATGGCGTCATCGGCGTGGTGCTGCACTTTGCGCGTCTCCTTTTGGTTGACCACCTGCACCTCCCCGAAGATGACGACGCCCTCGCGCACAATAGTGGAGAGCAGCTTGAGCGCAGTGCGCAGGGGACCCGGCGCTATCTCTTGGAGTCGAGAAGATTGCTTGAAGAGCTGCACGAAGGTATCGTTGCCGCTCGGCGCGGATAAGAGCACAAGCTCGAGGAGCGATGTCGCGTCGCGGTGGATGGCCGAAAGCGCAGCGCCCTGATAGTACATCAGGGCTGAACCGACTAGTGGAATCTCCGGCCATGCCCACCCCATGACCTGCTTGCGAGTCCACTCCCTATAGTAGGGATGCACTCCGAAGACCTTGACCAGTTCCTGGTTGATCATCAACAAGGCCTCGGATGTCGGTGCAACCTTGAGGTCATCGCCCGTGAAATAGCCGAAGGCCACGCGCACGATGACGGCTGAGAGGCCGCGCACGAGCTTCTCCGACGTCGTGACGGACTTGTCCACCGAATCCGTCGTGAGCGCGGTGGCCATGTAGTTGAGGTGCGTCCACGAGAATGCCTTTGGTGGAGGCGGCCGTATAGCAATGACATTGCCAGTGGTCTTGAAGTCTTCTTCATATCGGAAGGCGAGCCGATTGTAAAGTCGAGTGCCTTCCGGCAAGGAGTACTCCTGCCAGCCGATGTTGTCACCGGCCATCTCTTGGTAGTTGATTGGGATTGGCAAGTCGTGTTGCTTGACACGCTTGGAGCCAGCAGCCCGGCCCAAGGCCTTCTTAGCAGCGCCCGGACGCACGCGCGCAACATGCTCCTCAGCCGGGGACTCTTCCTCGTCTTCGTCTCCGGAGAGTGCATTGTCATCGTCTGAGGGCGGCATGGCAGTAGGAGAGTCGCATGTTTGCGAACGACGTGCTCGCGCGCGTGAGCTTCGCGCGGCATCTTGCGACTTGACGAGCTCCAAAAGCAGAATTCACAGCTGCTCAAAGTCGAGGAGCTGTGAGTATTTTGAGGCTTTTCTCGCAGCTCGTCGGAACATTGAAGCAGCTGTGAGTTTTAATTTTCACAGCTCGTAAACTTCGAGCAGCTGTGAGTTTTATTCTCACTGCTTCTCAATGTTAGAGGGAGCTGTGAACCTTTTTAGAGGGTTTCTCACAGCTCGTCGCAACAGTTGTAGCAGCTGTGAGATTAAAACTCGCAGCTCCTCAAGTTGTCGAGCTGCGAGTTTTTACAGTCACAGGTGCTACAAGTTGCGAGGAGCTGTGAGAATAAAACTCACAGCTGCTCGAACTTGAGGAGCTGTGAGAAAACATTTCACAGCTCCTCAACAGTTGGAAAACACCGTTAACCCTTTTGGGCATGTCGGCACCCCTCCCTGCCCTTCTGACGTCGCCGCTGCTCGCGACGCGCCCCTGCCGACTCCGCTGCCCGCCGCTTTTGCGCCATCCGCCGCGTCTCGACGTCGAAGAGCACTGGCTTCCTTTTCGCGCCCCGTGTGACCCCGCGTGTGTCTCTCATACCGCGTGGAGCGCAGGTCCCGACCATCATCGTGTGCCGCCGCCGTGGATCTTAAGGCGCAGATCTCATTTCACGCGGTGCGCCGAGTGCCATCTGTCGAGGGCACACGAGGTGAACAACGGTGCGCCGCGTTTTCAAGCGCTCGAACGCGTCCTTGCCCCCTATCTGCATGGCTGAGGTGGCCTCGCCTTGACGC